>Ga0335085_10007857_pt1 | contig 16392 bp, 15 predicted proteins | sample Lox_Sample_45_FD_206712 | JGI IMG/M metagenome (GOLD analysis project Ga0335085, IMG submission 206712) | Soil microbial communities from Loxahatchee National Wildlife Refuge, Florida, United States - Lox_Sample_4.5 | ecosystem: Environmental > Terrestrial > Soil > Wetlands | place: USA...
ATAGTCGAGCATGTGCGCGCGGAAGCCGTCGCCTTGCGGGGAGAGCGCAGCGAGTGCGCCGTATTGTGCGAATGTCGTGGCGCCGGTGTTGTTGGCGGCCGACATCGTCCACATCTGCTGTTCGAGAAACGCAGGATGCACCAGCCAGCCGATGCGCCAGCCGGTCATCGCCCATGGCTTCGAGAAACTGTTGATCACAAACACCAGGTCGTCGGGTGCGGCGATATCCAGAAACGACGGCGCGTGCGCGCGCCCGTCGTAGACGAGCGTTCCGTAGACCTCGTCGCTCAGAATGGCGATGCCGCGAGCACGCGCAAAATCGAGCACGGCTCTTTGCTCGTCGCGCGACATGATCCAACCCGTGGGATTGCCGGGCGAGGCGACGAAGATCGCCTTCGTGCGCGCATCGCAAGCAGCGAATATGCTGTCGAGGTCGAGCCGCCATCGCGGCGGGCTCGCGCGCCAATCGTCGACGAGGCGGGCGAATTTCACCTGCGCGCCGCAGATCTCCGCGGCCTGGAATATGTTCGGCCATACCGGCGCCACGCACACCACGTTGTCACCGGTCTCGATCACGCATTGCAGCGCCGTCACCACGGCGAGCATGGCCGCGCCCGGCACGGTGATCCGCTCGAGTGCAATGTCGGCGCCGAGCGTGCGGGCATGAAACGCGCGGATCGCCTCGCGCAAGGGCAGGATGCCGCGTGCATTGACATAGAAGGTGCGTCCGTCGTCGAGCGCCTGCCTGGCGGCGTCGCGGATAAAGTGCGGCGTGACGAGATCGGTCTCGCCGAACCACAGTGCGATAAGGTCGGGCTCGCCCAGCGCCGTGCCGGAGACGGCCGCGATACCGTTGGGTCGAAGACCCCGTATGGTGGGCCGAAGTGCGGCCGGGTTGGTGTTTTTCATCCAGCAATCGAGCGGGCGGGTGTGTGTGCCTGTCAATTGCGTCCAAGTGCGAAGGCGGGTGCTTGATTTTTCATATCGGTAGTATTAGAACCAAATAAGTTCATCGGGTCGAAGATGAACGAAAGCGGAGTCAAACCGGAAACTCTTTCCCTCAGTGAGGGAATATCTGAGGGAAAAATTTGATGTTCCCGATACACTCAATAATTCCAAAGGCTTATAGAGAACCTGGTGGCGCCTGAGGGAATTTTCCTCGGCCAGGTACAAGATGTGGCCTACCGGGACCGCGCGTCTCCAGACGCGCTCTCGGCGCGAATGCGCGGCGCGCTCACGGCGTCGCCGCCTTGGAAGGCGGGTCTGGAGACCCGCGGTCCCAGTGGCATCCCAGTGGCACGCCCCCAGTTGCGCATACCCGCCGCTCTGCCTATAACCCCGGCCATTCCGCACGCGAGGGTGGGTCATGGAGTGTGTTGCTCCATCCCCGTCCGGTGCCCTTGTGGGTCGCATCCCTCGCGTCAGGTTGAACCGGAAAAGGAGAGACTGTCCTCATGGCATTGCCAGAATTCACCATGCGCCAACTGCTCGAGTCCGGCGCGCACTTCGGCCATCGCACCCAGCGCTGGAACCCCAAAATGGCGTCCTATATTTTCGGCGCCCGCAACGACATCCACATCATCGATCTCACGCAGACCGTGCCTCTGCTGCACCAGGCGCTGGTGGCGCTCCGCGACATCGCGGCGGGCGGCGGGCGGGTGCTGTTCGTCGGCACCAAGCGCCAGGCAAGCGATCCGGTTGCCGCCGCTGCCAAGCGCTGCGCGCAGTATTATGTGAACCATCGCTGGCTGGGCGGCACGCTGACCAATTGGCAGACGATCTCCAATTCGATCCGCCGTCTGCGCAGCATCGAGGAGACGCTGAACTCCGCGTCGAGCTCGGGTCTCACCAAGAAGGAGCTTCTCGGCCTGTTGCGCGAACGCGACAAGCTCGAGCGCTCGCTGGGCGGCATCAAGGAAATGGGCGGGCTTCCCAACATGCTGTTCGTGATCGACACGAACAAGGAAGAGATCGCCGTTGCCGAGGCGCACAAGCTCGGCATTCCCGTCGCCGCCATTCTCGATTCCAATTCCAATCCCGACGGCATTGCCTATCCCATTCCCGGCAACGACGATGCGGCGCGCGCGCTGTCGCTTTATTGCGATCTGGTGGCGAGAGCGGTCATCGATGGCTTGTCGGAAAGCCAGGTGGCGGCCGGCATCGACGTAGGCGAGCAGGAAATGCCGCTCGAAGCATCGTCCGCGAGCGCTGAAGCCGCACCGGCGGCAGCCTGAACAAGACCACGGAGCTGAACATGGCCAACGTCACCAGCGCGATGGTGAAGGAGCTGCGCGACAAGACCGGCGCCGGCATGATGGATTGCAAGTCCGCACTGGAAGCAACCAGTGCGGATCTCGAAGCCGCGGTCGACTGGTTGCGCAAGAAGGGACTTGCCAAGGCGGCCAAGAAAGCCGGGCGTGTCGCGGCCGAGGGTCTGATCGGCGTCGCCGTGAAAGGCGATGCCGGCGCGCTCGTCGAGATCAATTCGGAGACGGATTTCGTCGCCCGCAACGATCAGTTCAAGGAATTCGTCAAGCGGGCCGCGGAGCTTGCGCTTCTGCTCGAGGGCGACGCGGAGAAGCTTCTTGCGAGCCCCATGGAAGGTGGCGCGACGGTCAGCGAGACGCTGACGCAGCTGATCGCCAAGATCGGCGAGAATCTGAGCGTCAGGCGCGCTGCGGCGCTGGCGGTGTCGCCCGGTGTGGTCGCCTCCTACATGCACAATGCGGTGTCGCCCGAGCTCGGCAAGATCGGCGTGCTGGTGGCGCTCGAATCGGCGGCCGACGCGGGCAAGCTGCAGGCGCTCGGCAAGCAGATCGCGATGCACATCGCAGCCGCCTCGCCGCTGGCGCTCAATGTCGAGCAGCTGCCGGCCGATGTCGTGGAGCGCGAGCGCGAAGTGCAGCGCGATCTGGCGCGCCAATCCGGCAAGCCGGAGAACGTCATCGACAAGATGATCGAAGGCCGGATGCGCAAGTTCTACGAGGAATCGGTTCTGCTGTCGCAGGTGTTCGTGATCGACCAGGAGACGCCGGTGGGCAAGGTGGTGGAAAAAGCCGCCAAGGAACTCGGTGCGCCGATCAAGGTCACTGGATTCCTGCGCTTCGCGGTCGGCGAGGGCATCGAGAAGGGCGACGGCGGCGATTTCGCCGATGAAGTGAAGGCGATGGCGGGCCGTTAGACCGGCTGGGGGGCAAGTCATGGGCGCAGCGCCTCGTTATGGCCGGATACTGCTCAAAGTCTCCGGCGAGGCGTTGATGGGCTCGCAGACCTACGGCATCGATCTCGGCACGGTCGAGCGAATCGCCGCGGACGTGAAAGACGCGGTGGATGCCGGCACGCAGGTTTGTCTCGTCATCGGCGGCGGCAACATCTTCCGCGGGCTTTCCGCGGCTGCCGACGGTATCGAGCGCGCAACGGCCGACTACATGGGCATGCTCGCCACCGTCATGAACGCACTTGCCATGCAGGCGGCGCTGGAACGGGCAGGGGTTCCGACCCGCGTTCAATCGGCCATTCCGATGGAATCGGTGTGCGAGCCCTACATCCGCCGGCGCGCGATTCGCCACATGGAGAAGGGCCGAGTCGTGATCTTCGGCGCCGGCACCGGCAATCCCTTCTTCACCACCGATACCGCGGCGGCGCTGCGCGCGGCGGAGATGAACTGCAACGCCATGCTCAAGGGCACCCAGGTGGACGGCGTTTACTCTGCCGACCCCAAGACACACCCCGATGCGGAGCGCTACGAGATTCTGAGCTATCATGAGGTCCTGTCGCGGGACCTCAAGGTCATGGATGCATCGGCGATCAGCCTGTCGCGAGAAAACCGCATTCCCATCATCGTCTTCTCGATCCATGATCGCGGAGCCCTTGCCGCTGTTCTCAAAGGCGAAGGCCGCTGCACCATCATTGCCGAGCGGGGCTAGCTCGGCGGGAGACGAGAAATGACAAGTCCTTCAGGGTTCGACAAGGAAGGGATGAACCGCCGCATGAACGGCGCGGTTTCCACACTCAAGGGGGAATTCGCCGGCCTCAGGACCGGCCGTGCCAGCACCGCGCTGCTCGATCCGGTGACGGTGGAGGCCTACGGCAGTCCGATGCCGATCAGCCAGGTCGGCACCGTGACCGCGCCCGAGCCCCGGCTCTTGACCGTGCAGGTGTGGGACAAGGGGCTGGTCAAGACCGTGGACAAGGCCATTCGCGATGCGGGCCTGGGGCTTAATCCGCAGGCGGACGGTCAGTTGCTGCGCATCCCGATCCCCGAGCTGAACGAAGAGCGGCGCAAGGAGCTTGCAAAGCTTGCACACAAATATGCCGAGCAGGCCAGGGTCGCCGTGCGCAATGTGCGCCGCGACGGAATGGAGATTCTCAAGAAGCTCGAAAAAGATCACAAGATCGGACAGGACGAGCACCACAAGCTGGGCGAGGAGCTGCAAAAGCTCACCGACGCGCACATTCGCGACATCGATCAGGCCATGCATGCCAAAGAACAGGAAATCATGCAGGTCTAGATGCGGGCGGGCTCGGGTGGCTGGGAGCTAGAATCATGACAGCGGCGAGCGTTGCGCCGGCGAGAGAGAGCCTTCCGCGTCACGTTGCCATCATCATGGACGGCAACGGCCGGTGGGCGCGCAAGCGCTTTCTGCCGCGAGCGGCAGGCCATGTCGCAGGCGTTGCCGCCGTGCGCACCATCGTGCGGACGGCAATCGACATCGGCCTGCAATATCTCACGCTCTATGCGTTTTCTTCGGAGAACTGGAAACGCCCGGCCGGCGAGGTCAATCACCTCATGGGTTTGTTCCGCGCTTACTTCCGCGAGGACGTGAGCGAACTTGTCGAGCGCAACGTCCGCATGCGGATTATCGGCAACCGCTCGCGCGCCGACGACGACATTCTCAGAATGATCGAAGAGGGCGAGCGCAGAACCGCGAACGGTACCGGCCTCAACCTGACATTCGCTTTCGACTACGGCGCGCAGGAGGAAATCCTCGCCGCGGCACGCCACCTGGCAGCCGCGGTGGCCCGCGGCGAGATCGATGCGGACGAGATCACGGCGGAGGCGTTTGCGGCGCGCCTTCAGACGCGCGGACTTCCCGACCCTGATTTGATCATTCGCACCAGCGGCGAGCGGCGCTTGAGCAATTTTTTGCTCTGGCAGTCCGCCTATGCCGAGCTTGCATTCGTTGATACGCTATGGCCGGATTTCTCGCGCGCGCATTTCCTGGAACTGCTGCAATCCTACGCGCAACGCGAGCGGCGCTTTGGAGCCGTCGCGCCGGAGGCGGTGGCTTGATCGCGGCGCCGTATGGGGGACATGAACTCACCTTGCTGCAACCCGTGCCATCCGGTCGAGACGCCCGGGTGAGCGCCATACGCGAACTGGTGCAGGAGTGGCCGCTCCGCGCGTTCTCCGGCGTGCTGCTCGCTCTGGTGGCATTGGCGACGGACTTCGCGGGAACTTTTTTCCTGACCGCCTTCGTCGGATTGATCGCTTTCGGCGCCGCGCGCGAATGGCATCGCATGACAAGCGGGCCGGCCTACGTGCTTGAAAGCCTCGTCACGGGCGGGGCCATCGCCGCGGCGCTCGCTGTCCTGGTCTGTACCGCACAGCCGGTTTGGGCGGCCGGAGTTCTGGCTGGCGGCGCGCTCGCGGCCTCCGGTGCGGCTTACCGAAACGGCAATTCCCCTCTGTGGAATGGATTGGGAGCGTTCTACATTGGCGTGGCCGCGTTGTGCCTGGCGGGCCTCAGAGCCACGCATGGCCCGTGGGTCATCATAGGTTTATTCATCACCATCTGGACGGCCGACACGGGCGCCCTGGTGCTCGGCCGCTTCGTCGGCGGTCCCAGGCTCGCGCCCAGCGTGTCGCCGAACAAGACATGGTCCGGCATCCTCGGCGGCATTGCTGCCCCTGCTGTATGCCTGTCTGTCTACATCTTTTTGCTGCACGGCAACGGGTGGGCGGCAGCACCCGTCGCAGCGGCCCTGGCGCTTGCCGCCCATGCCGGCGATCTCTTCGAATCCTGGGTCAAACGGCGGATGGGCGTGAAGAACAGCGGCGGGCTCATTCCCGGTCACGGCGGCGTTCTCGACCGCATCGATTCCGCGCTGTTTGCAGTTCCGCTTGCGGCTGCTCTGGTATTCGTGTTCGGTGTCGACTTCCTGTTCGGAGCCAGCCCGTGACGCCTTCCGGCGACAGTCCTGCCAACATTTTGCGCGACGTGCTTTCGCGCAAGGTTTCCGTTCTGGGGAGCACGGGTTCCATCGGCGTGAGCACTCTCGATGTCGTTGCACACGCGCGCGCGCACTATGGCGAGGACGTGTTGCCCCTCGAGGCGCTGACTGCGCAGTCCAGCGTCGATGCCCTTGTGGCTCAGGCAAGGAAGTTTCGTCCTCGGCTCGCAGTCATTGGCGACGAAGCGCGTTACGGCGATCTCAAGGAGAAGCTGTCGGGAACCGGAATCGAGGTCGCGGCGGGAAACGCAGCCGTGCGCGATGCGGCGGCCAGGCATTCCGATGCCGTCATGGTGGCTATCGTCGGCGCGGCGGCGCTGGAGCCGGCCCTTGCCGCAGTCGCGCGCGGCGCAACGATCGCGCTTGCAAACAAGGAATGCGTCGTCGCCGCCGGAGATATTTTCCGCAGCGCGCTGAGCGCATCGCGCGCGGTGGTCGTGCCGGTCGATTCCGAGCACAACGCCGTCTTCCAGGTTCTCGATTTCGCTCAATCGCATGCCGTGGATCGCGTGACGCTGACGGCTTCGGGTGGGCCGTTCCGGCAATGGACTCGCGAGCGGATGCGATCCGCCACGCCCGACGAAGCTGTTGCGCACCCCAATTGGTCGATGGGCGCCAAGATCTCGGTCGACAGCGCAACGCTGATGAACAAGGGACTCGAGCTGATCGAGGCGCATTTCCTGTTTGCACTGGCGCCCGACAAGCTGGGCGTGATCGTTCATCCGCAATCGATCGTGCACTGCCTGGTATCGTATGCCGATGGTTCGACGCTCGCCCATCTCTCGGCTCCGGACATGCGCACGCCTATTGCCTATGCGCTCGCCTGGCCGCGGCGCATGACCTCGCCGTCCCATCGCCTGGATCTTGCGCGCGTCAAGCAGCTTTCCTTCGAAGAGCCCGACACCGACCGGTTTCCATGCCTGGCGCTTGCGCAGGACTGCATGCGCCTGGGCGGTGCGGCTCCGACGATTCTCAATGCTGCCAACGAGGTCGCCGTCAAGGCATTCCTAACCCGAAGAATCGGGTTCCTCGAGATCGCGCGGGTGATCGAGGAGACATTGCAGGTCACGCACAATTCCCAGCCGGGACGGCCGGCCGACCTCAACGATATCCTAGCAATCGACACGCAGGCGCGTCATGCGGCCGATGCACTTTGTCGGAAACTGGCGGCCTAGGCGCGCAGGAATTTTGGAGCAGAAATGCTGGTCTCCGATCTGATCACCTGGATCATCAACAATATGCTCCCGTTTCTGTTGATGATCACGCCGGTCGTGTTCTTTCACGAGCTTGGCCATTTCCTGGTGGCACGGGCCTGCGGCGTCAGCATCGAGACCTTCTCGATCGGATTTGGCCCCGCGCTCATATCCTGGAACGATCGTAAGGGCACGCTCTGGAAAATTTCTCTCGTGCCGCTAGGCGGCTACGTCAAGTTTCTCGGCGACACCAACGTCGTAAGCTTCCCTGAAGCCGATCAGTCCCAACAATTGTCGGCACAGGAGAAAGCCTCGGCATTCGCGTTCAAGCCGGTCTATCAGCGCGCCCTTATCGTTGTCGCGGGCCCGGTAGCGAACTTCGTCCTCGCGATCGCCATCCTTGCCGGATTCCTGATGGCCTCCGGCTCCGTCGTGATTGCGCCGGTCGTGCACAAGGTGGTTCCGGGCAGCCCTGCCGCGGCGGCGGGGATTCATGCCGGCGACACGGTTGTGTCGGTGAACGGCAAGACGATCGACACATTCGACCAGATTCCCATTGCCATCTGGGATCAAGCGGGCCGCGTGGTCAGCGTTGTTGTCCAGCGCCAAGGCAAGGACATTTCGCTGCACGCCGTTCCGCGCCTGTCGGCAAACAAGGAGTTCGGACAGCGCGTGGCCCAGCTGGGGATCGAAGGGCCCACGTCGAAGGACTGGAAAACCGTTCGTTACGGGCCGATTTCCGCCGTTGCCGAAGCGTCCCGGCAGACCTGGTCCGTTGTCCAGCAGACATTCGAGTTCTTGCTGAAGCGCTATTCGCTGCAGCTGAACGGGGATCAGCTGCGCGGTCCGCTCGGCATTGCCGAGATATCGGCCCAGGTCGCACAGGTCAGCTGGCTGTCGCTCTTCAGACTGGCCGCCTTTGTCTCGATAAGCGTTGGTCTGATCAACCTTTTCCCCATCCCCGTGCTCGACGGCGGCCATCTTCTGTACTATGGATGCGAAGCGGTGCTGGGCAGACCATTGGGAGCCCGCGCCCAAGACGTCGGATTTCGGCTGGGGTTGGCGTTCATATTGGGGCTCTTCCTTTTTGCGACCTGGAACGACATCGCCCGGCTTCTAACGCAATAACCGGCGCCTGCGGATAGAACGCAATCTGCCAGCGCCTTGAGACGAACGGATGAGCTTGAACGCCTTTCCATTCGCGCGGATCAGCCGTGTCGCCTTGGCCGCGACATGCGCAACGCTGGCCGGAGCCGGCATGTCGGCGCTCGCGCAGACCGATACGTCGGCGCCGGCCGCCAGTGCCGCGCAAACAGGCAAGCCGGACGCGATCATCAAACGAATTGTCGTCCAGGGCACGCAGCGAATCGAGCCCGCCACGGTTCTGACGTATGTTTCGGTCAAGGAGGGCGATGTCTACGACCCTGCGGCGGCCGACCGCTCACTCAAGACGCTGTTTGCCACCGGACTTTTTGCCGACGTGAAGTTCAACTGGGATGGATCGACGCTCACCATCAACGTCGTGGAAAATCCCATCCTCAACCAGGTCGTGTTCGAAGGAAACGACAAGGTCTCGGAAAAGGACCTGACCAAGGAAGTGCAGCTCAAGCCGCGCACGGTCTTCACCCGTTCGAAGGTCCAGGCGGACGTTCAGCGCATCATCGAGCTATACCGCCGCAACGGTAAATTCGCCGCCACCGTCGATCCGCAGATCATTCAGCGGCCGCAGAACCGCGTCGATCTGATCTTCTCGATCAACGAAGGGCCGACGACCGGCGTCGCGCGCATCTCCTTCATCGGCAACACTCACTACAACGACGATACGCTGAAAGGACAGATCGCCACGGAAGAAAGCCGCTGGTGGCGCATCCTGGCCTCCAACGACAACTACGATCCGGACCGGCTGACGTTCGACCGCGAGCAGTTGCGTCGATATTATCTGCAGCGCGGTTATGCGGATTTTCGCGTAGTTTCCGCGGTTGCCGAACTGTCGCCGGATCGCGAAAATTTCTACATCACGTTCACGCTCGAGGAGGGCGACCGCTACAATTTCGGTCATGTGATCATCAATTCGAGGATCAAGGAGCTCAATCCGGTCGCGCTGCGCCCGCTGGTGCCGATTCATGACGGCGATATCTACAATGCCGAATTGATCGACAAATCGATCGACGCGCTTACCAACGCGGCGGGTACAAAGGGCTATGCGTTCGCCGAAATCCATCCTCGTATCAAGCGCGACCGTGAGAAACGCATTATCGATGTGGTCTTCGACATCGACCAGGGGCCGCGCGTTTACGTCGAGAAGATCAACATCACGGGAAATACGCGAACCCTCGACAAGGTGATCCGGCGCGAGTTCCGCATCGTGGAGGGCGACGCCTATAATCGGGTTCTGGTCGATCGCTCGCAGACCCGCATCAAGGCACTTGGCTTCTTCAAGGATGTCAGCATCAAGGCCGCGCCCGGTTCGCAGCCGGACCGTGCGGTACTGAACGTCACTGTTACCGAGCAATCCACCGGCGAATTGCAGCTCGGTGCCGGATATTCGTCCTACAGCTCCTTTGTCGGGCAGTTCAGCTACACCGAGCGCAATCTGTTCGGCCGCGGCCAGTATCTTCGTCTCAGCATCGAAGCGTCGAGCATCTATCGCGAAGCGCAGGTCAGCTTCACCGAGCCATACTTCCTGGATCGGCCGATATCGGCGGGTGTCGATATCTACAAGATCATCACCTACTTCCAGCAAGCGAGCTATCAGGGCGATACGACGGCGGTCGGATTCCGTTTTGGCTTCCCCACGTCGGAGTACGGTGCAGTTGGTCTGCGCTACACGTTGCGCCTCGACAAGGTGACGCCGTTCTTCCAGGCGAATCCGATCATCGAAGCCGCAGCGGCGGAGGGCTCGGCGACGACATCCTCGATCGGCTACAGTTACACCTACAATACTCTCGACGATCCGATAAAACCGCGCAGAGGCATCACGGCGGAGCTCGATCAGGATTTTGCCGGCTTCGGCGGCAACGTGAAGTATATCCGCAGCACGGCTACGGCGAGTTATCATCATCCCCTGCTATGGGACGAGTTCGTGGGCACGTTGTCGCTCAATGCCGGGTATATCGCGGGCTGGGGCGATCAGGATGTCAGGCTGCAGGATCGGTTCTTCCGCGGCGGCGACACGTTCCGCGGCTTTGCTCTGGCCGGTGTGGGCCCGCGGGAGCTCTATGCCGCGAACGTCAACCTCAGCGGCAACAGTTCGGTGGGCGCAGATGCCTACGCGATCGGCTCGGCCGAATTGCGCGTACCGGATTTTCTGCCCGCCGATTATGGCGTAGGGTTGTCGCTCTTCAGCGATTTCGGCACCGTAGGGCACCTGGATTCTCTGGGCCTCCCAGCTGGCTCGATTGCCAGTTGCGTGAAGCCTGTCCAGCCGCATCAGATTTGCATCCAGGACAATCTCGGGCTACGCGCTTCCGCCGGCCTGGCTGTTTCGTGGAAGTCACCCTTCGGGCCGGTTCTGATCGATCTCGGCGTGCCGGTCGTCCGACAGCCCTACGACAAGAGCCAAGTCATTTATTTCAGCGCAGGAACAGGACTCTAAACAATGAAAACTTCACGATACTCGTTTCGCACTCTCGCCTTTGCGGCGGGAATTTTGTTTGTCGCCACGGCCGCAGGCACCAGCGCGCAGAGCCAGGGCCAGCCACACGCGCCGGCGGCTTCCACCTTGCCGGCACCGAAGATCCTGGTGATCGACCGTCAGGCCATCTTGCGGTTTTCCAAGGTCGGGCAGGATATCGTCCGGCAGGTCAACGGCTACACGCAATCCGCCGAGAGCGAATTCAAATCGCAACGGGAGGGGCTGCAGAAGGAGCAGGCTGCCATCCAGCAGCAGATGGCCATTCTTGCGCCCGACGTTCGCGAAGCCAAACGCAAAGCCTTCGAGGCCAAGGTCGCAGCCTTCCAGCAGAAGGTTCAGAGCCGGCAATCGCAAATTCAGGGCGGCGTTCTGCAGGCACGCCAGCAGGTCGAACAGGCGCTTGGTCCAATCCTTCAGGGCATCATGCAGGAGCGTGGCGCCAATCTGCTGCTCGATCGCGTCGCGGTCGTGCTTGGTACGGTCGATGTCGACGTGACCAAGCTCGCCATTCAGCGTCTCGATCAGAAGCTCCCCTCGGTGAAGGTGCAGCTTGTCAGCCTGCCTGCCGGGGCACAGCTGGGCGGCCGCTGAGGTCGTGAACGGGCGCACGGCGCCCGTCACATCTGCTTCTCATGGCCGATCCTCGCTTCTACGATAACCGCGGGCCGTTTGCGCTGGCGGAGATATGCGCGAAGGCTGCGATTGAATTGCCGGCTGGAGCGGGAGGCGGAGAGATCGTTTCCGATGTCGCGGGCCTTGACAGTGCGGGACCGCGGCATCTGACGTTCTGGGCCGGCGGGAGCTTTGCAGGACCGCTGAGCCAGTCGGGCGGCGGTTACTGCCTGGTGCCGCAGGACGCCGAGCCGAGTTCGGTCCCGCGCACGATGCGAATAATTCCCTGCGATGGGGTACAGCGGGCGTTTGCCGCCATAGCACGGCTTTTTTATCCGGATCATGCGCTGCCGCTCTGGAGCCAGAAGGAAGCTGTTCACCTGTCGGCGCAGCTTGATGAAGGTGTCACGCTCGGGCCGGGTGTCGTCATCGGGCCCCACGCCGAAATCGGGCGCGGCTCGCGGATCGGACCCAATACCGTGATCGGACGAGGTGTGGCACTAGGACGCGATTGCGAGATCGGGTCCAACGTGTCCATTGCATTTTCGTATGTTGGAGACGAGGTCGCCGTTCTGCCGGGAGCGCAAATCGGACAACCGGGATTCGGCTTTGCTTCCGGTGCCACAGGACACATCAAGATACCGCAACTCGGCAGGGTCATCGTTCAGGACAGGGTCGAGATCGGGGCCGCCACGACGATCGACCGCGGCGCGCTGGGCGATACGGTCATCGGCGAAGGGACCAAGATTGATAATTTGGTCCAGATTGGCCACAACACGCGCATCGGGCGGCACTGCATCATCGTCGCCCAGAGCGGAATTTCGGGTAGCTGCGAGCTGGGAGACTTCGTCGTGTTGGGGGGACAGGCCGGCGTCGCGGACCACGCGCAAATCGGATCCGGCGCCAGGCTTGCGGCGCGTTGCGCGGCGACCCCCGGTCCCCTTCCCGGCGGGCAAGATTATGGCGGGGTACCGGCCCGGCCGATGAAACAATGGGCCCGCGAGCTTGCCGCCGTAGCGCTGCTCGCCAAGCGCCGCAGGCAGGGACGCAATGGATAGCAAACCGGCCCCACAGGGGCTCTCGCTGGACGTGGAACAGATCAAGAGGCTGCTTCCGCATCGCGCCCCTTTTCTATTCATTGAAAAGCTCACGGAGATAATACCCGGCGAGAGCGCCGTCGGTTACAAGGCGGTTTCATTCAATGAGCCGCATTTCCAGGGGCATTTTCCTGGCTTCGCGGTGATGCCCGGCGTGCTCTTGGTCGAGGCGATGGCACAGGCCGCAGGTGCGCTTGTCGTCCACACTCTAGGGATCAAGAAAGACAACCGAATCGTCTACTTCATGACGATCGACAAGGCGCGGTTTCGCAGTCCGGTCAAACCCGGCGATCTATTGCGAATTCCGGTCAAGGCTTTGCGTCACCGCGGCCCGGTGTGGCGCTTCATGGGTGAAGCCTATGTCGGGGATACGTTGTGCGCCGAGGCGGAATTCAGCGCTATGATTCGCGACCAGGCTACCGATGAAGATCCATCCGACAGCGATCGTTGAGGACGGTGCCGAACTGGCCGACGGCGTGGAGATCGGCCCCTATTGCCATCTCGGCCAACACTGCAAGCTGGATGAAGGCGTAAGACTGCAGTCTCACGTCATCATAGCGGGCCGTACGCGGGTCGGCGCGCGCACCATTGTTTATCCTCACGCTGCTCTGGGCGGCGATGCGCAAATGCGAAAGCCTAGCCCGGAGACCGTTTCTCTGGTGATCGGGGCGGATAACATCATCCGCGAAGGCGTCACGATGAGTATGGGAAGCGGCGCGGGCCGAGGCACGACGACCATCGGCGACCGTTGCTACCTTATGGCCTATTCGCATGTCGGACATGACTGCCGTGTCGGCAACGAGGTGACGCTCTCCAACGGTGCGCTACTCGGCGGACACGCCGATGTCGGTGACGGTGTGATCATGGGCGGCCAGGCTTGCGTGCAGCAATTCGGTCGCGTTGGACGCTATGCCTTCATCAGCGGATTGTCCGGGGTTACGACCGACGTCATTCCTTACGGCATGGCAATCGGGTTGCACGTTCGACTGGGAGGACTCAATCTCATCGGTCTTAGGCGGCGCAATGTACCGCGATCCAATATCCACGCGCTGCGTGCAGCCTATCGTTTCATCTTCCTCGATGGCAGCGGAACGATTCATGCCAACGCGCGCAACGCGGCCTCGCAATGGCCCGATGTGCCCGAAGTCCAGGATGTCGTATCGTTCATCCTGGCCGATGCGAAACGGCCTATTTCGCCGGCGCGAAAGCGCCACCTGGACATGGACGAAGGCTGAACCGGGGTGGACGTGCTTGGCATCATTGCCGGCGGGGGCGAGCTTCCGCTAGCTGTCGCCGAAAGCGTGCAGCAATCCGGCCGTCCGGTCTTTGTTGTGGGCCTTTCGGGATTGGCCAATTCGGCAATTGGCCGATTTCCTCATGATTGGGTTGCACTGGGCGAAATTGGAAAATTGCTGGAGTTGCTGCGCAGGCACGGCTGCAAGGATGTTCTGTTGTGCGGCCGCGTGCCCCGTCCGCGCTTCTCCGAGATCAGGCTCGACGCGAAGAGCGTCGTGCTCCTGCCGAAGATTCTGGCTGCGGCGCGGCGGGGAGACGACGCGCTTCTGAAGTTCGTCGTTGAGCTGCTTGAAAAGGAGGGGTTTCGCACGGTCGGCGTCGGCGAGGCCGCACCCGGACTGCTTGCCAGCGAAGGCATTCTCGGATGCGTGACACCGTCTGAAGACGACATGAACGATATTGCAACGGGCGTGCGTGTCGTGCGTCGCCTCGGTGAACTCGATGTCGGCCAGGCTGCCGCAGTCTGTGCCGGTTTGGTGCTCGCCGTCGAGGCCGCGGAGGGCACCGACGCCATGATCGCCCGCATCGCAAGCTTGCCGGAAGCGGTTCGGGGGACGCCTTCAGCTCCCAAGGGCGTCCTCGTGAAAGCGCTCAAGCCGCGGCAAGACGGCAAGACGGATCTTCCGGTTATTGGCGTGGAGACCATTACCCGCGCCAAGGCTGCGGGACTGGCCGGAATTGCCATCGAAGCCGGCAATGCGCTCATCCTGGACGCATCTGCCGTCGTCCGTTCGGCCGATGCTGCGGGGTTGTTCCTCGTTGGCTTTTCGCACAGCGTCAATGCCGACTGATCGGGCCGCTTCCGCCCGGCCTGTCCGGCTCATGCTGATCTGCGGCGAGCCGTCCGGCGATCAGTTGGGCGCCGAATTGATGCGCGGGCTGAGAGACCTGGCGGGTGATTTCGTCGAGATTACGGGTGTCGGCGGGGCTGCCATGGCGGCGCAGGGCCTCAAATCGCTCTTCCCGCTCGACGATACCGCAGTGATGGGCTTGCGCGAGGTCGTGCCGCGTATCCCGGCGATCCTGCGTCGCGTGCGGGAAGCCACCGATGAAGCCTTGCGCAACCGGCCCGATGCCGTCGTCCTCATCGATAGTCCGGATTTCACGCACCGCATTGCCCAACGCATCAAGCGGCTGGAACCTGGTATCCGTACGGTCAATTACGTTGCGCCGCAGGTATGGGCGTCGCGTTCCTATCGCGCCCGCAAGATGGCGCGTTATTTCGATCTGGTTCTCGCGCTGCTGCCGTTCGAAGTTCCGTTCTTCGAGGCGCACGGTCTGCGTGCGGTGTTTGTGGGCCATCCGGTTATCGAGCGAGCCGTGCACATGACGGGCGGCGAGGCGTTGCGCGGCAGGCTGGGCATCGCGCACGGTGCTCCGATATTGGCAGTATTGCCCGGCAGCCGGTTGAGCGAGGTCAAGCTCCTGCTGCCACGGTTTCGCGAAGCTGTTGGGACAATCGCCCAGGAATTTCCTGGTCTCGTCTGTGTCCTGCCGACCGTTCCGCACGTGCGCCGAACCGTCGGCGAGATGACGAGGAATTGGCCGTCGCCGCTGCACATTCTCGAGACGGATGCCGACAAATTCGCAAGCTTCAACGCAGCCGCGGTTGCGCTTGCCGCATCCGGTACGGTTACCACCGAACTCGCCCTGGCGGGCACGCCAATGGTCGTTGCCTATCGGTTCGGCTGGCTGACATTTGCACTGGCGAGGCCATTCATCCGCGTGCGCTATGCGACCTTGGTGAACATCCTTCTCAACCGTGCGGCTGTGCCGGAATTCATCCAGCAACATTGCACAAGTAACGCCCTCGCCAGCAGCGTCATCAAGCTGCTGCGCGATTCGCGGGCACGGCAGCGCCAATGCCAAGATCTCGCCGAGGCGACTGCTATATTGGGTGCGGGTGGCGAGGCGCCAAGCCGCCGTGCTGCGCGTGCGCTTCTGGACTTTGTCACGCCTCCTTCGCATTGACCGAGAGGCGGCACTGCAGACACAGTTCTTAGTTTAGTACATGCTTTTTTTTTGCAAATCTTGACTTTCTTTGGTTGCCTCTATTCAGAACTTACTTTACGTAGACACTAGGCTGGGGGCGCCTTCCTTGGGACCGCATTGGGTTCGTCCTGGGTTGGAAACGAACCCTTGCGCGCCGAACGCGAACCAATGGAGGGACAACATCATGAAAAGGATTTTTGCATTCGCCACTGTCGCGCTTATTTCGACGACGGCAGCGGCCTCGGCCAATAGTACGACTTACGTTCTCACTGCCCCGGACGGACATCGGGCCTGCAAACAGACTGTGACGATTGCCAACGATCCGTCCATCGGC
>Ga0335085_10007858_pt1 | contig 16391 bp, 15 predicted proteins | sample Lox_Sample_45_FD_206712 | JGI IMG/M metagenome (GOLD analysis project Ga0335085, IMG submission 206712) | Soil microbial communities from Loxahatchee National Wildlife Refuge, Florida, United States - Lox_Sample_4.5 | ecosystem: Environmental > Terrestrial > Soil > Wetlands | place: USA...
CAATCAGCGAGGCACTCCCTGCAGGCGCTCGAGGATGTGCTGCTGCCCCCGCTTCATCGTCCAGTTGTGGTTCGCGCGGAAGAGCGGCCTGAGAACCGGCGTCAGCCGGCGCACGGCGGCCTTGTTCACGATCGGGCGCCAGTCGAGCTCGCACACCGTGGCACCCTCTTCTTCGCGCAGGCGCCACTCGCCCGAGCCCTCGAAGTCGCCGACCAGGCGCGAGTGGATCCGCATCGGCCGCTCGACCTCCGTCGTCTCGAGCGAGAACCTGGGCGAGCCTACGCGCGGCGCCGCGCGTCGACAACGGTCGATCGGTAGCGTCTCGGAACGCCGGCCGCCGAGGGAGACGACGCATGCTGATCCTGAACGAGCCCGAGATTCGCCGCCTCGTCGACGCGGGGGCCGCGCGCACTGCGATCGAGGGCGCGTTTCGCGCGCTGCACCGGGGCGAGGCGACCCTTCCGGGCGTGATCTCGGTTCCGTTCCGCGGCCCGGACGGCGTCGCGCACATCAAGGCCGGCCACCTGCACGCCGACGCGGTCTGGACGGTGAAGGTGTCCGGAGACTTCGATCCGGGCGACGGCCGTCCGATCACGCACAGCGGGTTGATGCTCGTCTCGAGCGCGATCGACGGCACGCTGCTCGGCGTCCTCGCCGACAACGGCTTCCTGACCGAGCTGCGCACCGGCGCGGCCGGGGCGGTCGCAGCCGATCTGTTGGCACGCCCCGACGCCTCGACGGCCGCGATCATCGGCGCGGGCAGCCAGGCCCGCCACCAGCTCGAGGCGCTGCTCGAGGTTCGCGGCATCGACGACGTGCGCGTCTCCTCGCGCTCGCCCGAACGCACGCAGGTATTCGTCGACGAGATCGCGGCGCTCGGGCTCTCCGTACGGCGCTGCGACTCCATCGAGCAGGCGGTGCGCGGGGCCGAGATCGTGATCACGACGACACCGTCGACCGTTCCGCTGGTCCGCGCAGAGTGGCTCGCCCCCGGCGCGCACGTGACCGCGGTCGGCTCGGACGAGCCGACCAAGCAGGAGCTCGATGCCGAGGTGCTCGCGCGCGCCGGTGTCATCGCGGTGGACGACCGGCGGCAGACGGCAGCCTTCGGCGAGCTGCACCACGCGATCGGCCGGGGGCTGCGTACCGCGGAGGACGTGGTCACGCTCGGCGAGCTGCTCGAGGGAGAGGCTGCAGGGCGAACGTCGTCCGAGGAGATCACGGTCGCCGACCTGACAGGCGTCGGCGTTCAGGACGCCGCGATCGCAGCCCTCGTCATGCGGGAGGCGACGCGAAGCCAGGCAGCGCGCCTCGAGCCCCGCACGGCATCCACCACGCAAGAGGCGGCCGGGCGGTGAGCATCGGTGAGCAGCGCGCCGTGCACTACCGCCGCACGCCGATCGAGATCGAGTCGCCCGAACAGCTCGGCTACTCGACGATCAGGAACAACCTGGCCGAGAGCTCGTTCACCGACATGCGCCTGGCCGACTACGGCGTCGAGGCCGACCTCGGGGGCATGCTCCTGCCCTACGGCGACCATCTGGGTGCCGAGCGGCTGCGGGCGCTGATCGTGGAGGGCGACGAGACCCTCACCGCCGGGGACGTCCTCGTGACGGCAGGGGCGGCGTCGGCGCTGTTCATCATTGCGACTGCGCTACTCGGCACCGGCGACCACGCGCTGATCTGCGCGCCGAACTATGCGACGAACCTCGAGACGCCACGCGCGATCGGCGCCGACGTCGAGACCATCGAGCTCCTCTTCGAGGACGGCTGGCAGCTCGACCTCGACAGCCTCGCGTCGCGCATACGCCCCGAGACGCGCCTCGTGAGCGTCACGTACCCACACAACCCGACGGGAAGCATGATCACGAGAGACGAGCTCGAGGCCCTCGTGGCGCTCGTGGAGTCTCATCCGTCGGCGCGCCTGCTCGTCGACGAGACGTATCGGGAGCTCGCGTACGCCGAGACGCTCCCGCTCGCGGCGGGCCTGTCGCCGCGCGTGCTCGCGGTGTCGTCGATGTCGAAGACCTACGGGCTCCCCGGGCTGCGAGTCGGCTGGCTGACCTGCCGCGACGAACGGCTGATGGAGACGCTGCTCGCGGCCAAGGAGCAGATCTTCATCTGCGGTGCCGTCCTCGAGGAGGAACTCGCGGCGCGCGTCCTCGAGCGGCGCACCGAAGTGCTGGCGCTCGTCGGCGCGAAGAGCCGGGAGCATCTGGCCGTCGTTCGCGACTGGATCGACGGGAACGAGGTGTTCGAGTGGGTCGAGCCGAAGGCGGGCGTCGTCTGCTTCCCGCGCATCCGCCCCGCGATCGAGGTCGACGTGGACCGCTTCTACTGCGCGCTGCTCGACGAGCACGGGACCTACGTCGGCCCGGGGCACTGGTTCGACCAGGACCGGCGCTCCTTCCGGCTCGGGTTCGCCTGGCCCGGACGGGAGGAGCTCGTGCGCGGCCTCGAAGGGCTCGACCTGGCCGCCGCCGGCGCGCGCCGGGGCGACTGACGGGCCGGGCAGAAACCGGGCGGCGGCCGCGCTCGCCGTCACGGTGGCCGCCGCCGGGAACGCAGCGACGCCGAAGCTCACGGGTGTCGCCGGGCCCGGATTCACGATCACGCTGAAGAGCGGCGGCAAGCCCGTGAAGACGCTGAAGGCAGGCACCTACACCGTGGTCGTCTCGGACAAGAGCTCCGAGCACAACTTCCACCTGTTCGGCCCGGGCGTCAACAAGACCACGTCGGTCCCGTTCGTCGGGTCACAGACGTGGACGGTGAAGCTCACGGCCGGCAAGTACACGTTCCAGTGCGACGTTCACGCGTCCGTCGGCATGAAGGGGACGTTCAAGGTCACTTAGAGACGCCGCCTGCTGCGCTGCCCTATCTTCCGTCGAGGACGAGCGACGCCGCGAGTGCGAGAAGGAGCAGCGCGACGACTGTCCAGGCGACGGTACGGACGTAGCGGGTCATCGCCAAGACGATCGCTCGCCGCCGCGTGGCCCGCCATCGGGCCGTCGCCCCATCTTCCGGAGAACCTCTAAGGCTGGATGAGGCCGCGGCGGATCGCGTAGCGGGTGAGTTCGACGCGGTCGTTCATCCCGAGCTTGTCCAGGATGTTCTGACGGTGCCGCTCGACCGTCTTCACGCTGATCACCAGCTCGGCTGCGATCTCCTTCGAGGTGTGCGCCTCCGCAATCAGCTTCAGGACTTGCAGCTCGCGCGGGGTGAGGACGTCGAAGTCGTCGTCGTCCGCGCGGCCGCGCTCCACGTAGTCGCGTACGAGCGAGGCGACGGCCGACGGGTAGAGGAACGACTGGCCCCGCATCGTCCGCCGGCAGGCATCGACGATGTCCTGGTCGGCGCCCGACTTGAGCACATACCCGGAGGCGCCGGCCTTCAGCGACTCGAGCAGGTACTGCTCGCTGTCGTAGATCGACAGCATCAGCAGCCGGAGCTCCGGCTTGCGCTTGTGCAGCTCGGCGGCCGCCTGGATGCCGGTGAGCTTGGGCATCGCGACGTCGAGGATCGCGAGATCGACGTCCTCGGCGAGCGCCTTCTTCACCGCCTCGGCGCCGTCGGCCGCCTCGGCGACGACCTGCAGATCGGGTTGCGCGTCGAGCACGGTCCGCAGGCCGGAGCGAACGATCGGATGGTCGTCGGCGACGAGGACGCGCGTGACGAGCGGGATCGGCATCAGCCCTCCCCGGACGGCACCTCGAGCCGGATCTCGACGCCCCCTGCCCGGCCCGGCGCGATCGCCAGCGCGCCTCCGACCAGCAGCGCATGCTCGCGCATGCTACGCAGGCCGCCGCTTCCGTTCTCGGCGCGCGACTCGCTCATCCCTCGGCCGTCGTCGGCGACGTTCAGGACGACGCTGCCGCCGCCGGGCTCGAGCGTGAGCTCGACGCGCCGCGCCTGCGCGTGGCGGGCGACGTTGGTCAGGCTCTCCTGCGCGACCCGGTAGATCGCGAGCTCGGCCTCGGGCGAGAGAGACGGCAGGTCACGAGCGAAACGGCGCTCGACCTCGAGGCCGCTCTGATCCGCGAACCTGCGCGACAGCTCGGTGAGCGCACTCACGAGCCCGAGGTGCTCGAGCGGCTGCGGCCGCAGCTCCTGCGCGATCCGGCGCACCTCCTCGAGCGCCTGCCGGACCGCCTGCCTGGTCTGCTCGGCGCGCCACCGGCGCGTCTCGAGATCGGCGTCTTCGAGCGCGTCGAGCTGGAGCAGCACGCCCGTCAGCACCTGGCCGACCTCGTCGTGCAGGCCGCGGGCGACCCGGAGGCGCTCCGCCTCCTGCGCCTCGATCGCGCGGCCGCCACTCTCCCGCCGCTCGGTCTCCAGCCGGTCGAGCATCTGGTTGAAGGCCCGCACGATCGCGACGACCTCCGCCCCGCCCTGTTCCGGCAGCCGCTGGCCGGGCCGCAGCAGGTCGACCGTCCGCATCCGCTCGACGAGGCGGTCGACGGGCGCCAGCGTGTGCCGGAGGAGCAGAAGGTTGGCCGCCAGCATCACGCTCAGGACGACCACCACGTCGAGCGCCTCGAGCACGGCGAGCGACGCGTGAATCCGTCCCGGCAGGAAGACCAGGACGAGTGTTCCGGCGAGCAGCAGTCCTGCATTGATCAGGAAGACCCGCCAGAGCAGCGGTAGCCGTGAGAAGCGCATCGCAGCGTTGTCGAGAGTGTTCTAGCGGGCTGCGCCCGCTTCGGCCAGGCCGAGGCGGCTGCCGCTGCGGGCCCGGGTCGCCGGCGGGGCGATCAACACCGGCACGGACTGCACGGCCTCGAGCTGACGGGCGAGCGTGCACCGGACCTGGCGGCCGCGCGCCCCGCGCGCGCGGCCGCCCAGGACGATCGCGTCGGCTCCCTCGTCTGCAGCCACCTTGGCCAGTCCGTCGACGCGATTTCCATGCACGACGCGGACCTCGACCTCGTCGCCGAGCCCCTCCGCGACGGCGTCGAGCCCTTCCTCCACGTCCGCGTCTTCCCGATCGACTGCGGCTATGTGCACCAGCACGAGCCGCAGGCCCAGTCTCGTGGCAAGCGCCGCCGCCAGCTGGGCGGCGGCGCGTGCCTCGGGCGTGTGGCTGACACCGCAGACGATCGTTCCGTGCATCGACACCAGGATCGACGTGAACGATCGCGGCGGCAATGGGCGCAAGACCGTATTTCTCCGGGTCGGAATATGGGTTGGCGACCCGATGGCGACGGCATTTCGCGGACGGCACCGTGGCCCGTACGCGCCGGCCCGACTCCGCGGCCCGGCGTCCAACGAGGAGGGACGATGAACGAGACGCTCATCACACCGACAGGGCTCGCCCGGCTCAGCGACGAGCTGGACAGACTGCGCACGTTCGGACGGCAGGAGATCACCGAGCGCATCCGCAGATCGATCGCGACGGACGCCGACGCGAGTGCGAATGCCGACTACCAGGCCGCGCGGGAGGAGCAGGGCGCACTCGAAGCCAGGATCGCGCGCCTCGAGCAGCGACTCGAGTCGGCGGACATCGTCGAGCCGGATGCGTCGAACAACGTGCTCGATCTGGGGGAACGCGTCCGCGTGCGCGACCTCGAAACCGGCAAGCGGCACGAGTACGTGCTGGTCGGCTCGCTCGAGGCCGACCCGGGCGCCGGCCGGATCTCCGCGGCGTCTCCGCTCGGGCGCGCGCTGATGGGCCGGCGCCGCGGCGAGATCGCCGTCGTCGAGGCTCCGAGAGGCGAACGGCGGTTCACGATCCTCTCCGTCGCGCAGCCGCGAGACCGGGCGACGTGACGCCCGACCGCACAGCAAGGCTCGTAACTGCGGCGGCGTGGTCTCCGCGCCCGTCGCGGGCCTGCGTCTGGATCGCCGCCGGGCGGCGCACCGAGACGAACGACGAGCTGCTCGAGGCCGTGCGGAGACGCGGGCTGCGCGCCTGGGTCGTGGAACCGCGCGGGGTCGAGGCGCTGGCACGACCCGGCGACGTGGTGCTCGGGCGGCTGGACGTGCGGTCGGCACTCGACGGTGTCGAGGACGGCCTCCAGCATCTGCGCCGGCTCGAGGGCAAGGGGATCCGCGTCCTCAACGGCGCGGCCGCGCTGCTCACGTGCCACGACAAGCTACAGACCGCCCTCCGGCTCGGCCGGCTCGGGCTGCCGCACCCGGCGACCGTTCACCTCGACCCGGGCGCACCCCTGCCGCGGCTGGCCTACCCGGTCGTCGCGAAGCCGCGCTTCGGGAGCTGGGGCGCGGACGTCTGCTGCTGCATGACCCCGCGTGCACTCTCGGCTCTCGTCGGCCGGCTGCGCGAGCGCCCCTGGTTCCGCCGGCAGGGCGTACTGCTGCAGGAGCTGATCCCACCGGCCGGGTTCGACCTGCGCGTCGTCGTCGCGGGTGGACGTGTCGTCGGCGCGATCGAGCGCGTCGCGGCGGCGGGCGAATGGCGCACGAACATCGCGCTCGGCGGTCACCGGCGGCCCGTCGACGCCCCGCCCGACGCGCGCCGCCTCGCACTCGCAGCCGCGGCAGCGGCGCGTGCCGATCTGGTCGGCATCGACCTCCTGCCGCTGCCCGACGGCGGCCACGCAGTCCTCGAGCTGAACGGGGCGGTCGACTTCACCTCCGACTACTCGCCGGCGGGACGCGACATCTTCGACGCGGCGGCCGACGTGATCGCCGCCGAGGCGAGCGCAGGGCTCGACGCGGCCGGCGCCGGCGGCTGACGCGAGCGCACGAAGATCGGGCGGAGGCCCGATAGCGGGCGCCGCTCCGGCGGGCGAGCCTGGCAGCAACGGAAGACGACTGAAGAGGAGGTCAGGCGATGGGAAAGGCCCGCGAGATCACGGCGGCGAGCGTCGCCGCGTTCAACGACCACGACCTGGAGTGGCTGCGCTCGCTGTATGCGGCCGACATGGTGCTCGAGGCGCCCGGCGGCGTCCGCCTCGAGGGAGCGGACGCCGCAGTCGACTACACGCGACGCTGGCAGCAGGCGTTTCGCGACTCCTACATGAGAGTGATGACCGAGATCGTCGACGGTGACCGCGCGGCGGTTCGGTTCGTGATCGAGGGCATCCACGAGGACACGCTCCTCGGGTCGCTCGGCGATGTCCCGGCGACGCACCGGCGCATCGCCGTCGACGGCGCGATGCTCGTGCGCGTCGCCGACCGCACGATCGTCGAGCTCTCGCTCTGGTTCGACCGAACGCAGGTCGCGAACCAGCTCGGCGTCGCACCCGAGCTCGTCGTGAGCGCCTGATCGGAGCGCTCACGGGCTTCGAGGACGGCCGGGCCGTCGGCCGTCCTCGGCCGTTGATGGGGCCGCGACCCGATTGGCACGGCCGCACCCACACGCGACAGTGGCCGCAGACACCGACCCGGCGACCGAAGGACAACGATGAGCATCGCGACCGTCAACCTCACCACCCGGCTCCGCACCTGGGCGCTCGTGGCCGGACTGACCGCGCTTCTGATCGTCATCGGAGCGGCGATCGGCGGAGGGTTCCTCTACCTCTTCGTCGGTCTCGCGGTCGCGATGAACGTCGTCGGCTACTGGTTCTCGGACCGGATCGCACTCCGGGCCAGCCGCGCCCGGCCGCTGCCGGAGCACGAGGCACCCGAGCTGCGAGAGCTCGTCGCGGAGCTCGCCGTACGCGCGAACGTGCCGATGCCACGCCTCTACGTGATCGACGAGGAGCAGCCGAACGCGTTCGCGACCGGCCGCAACCCGGCGCACTCTGCGGTCGCGGTCACCACCGGGCTGCTCGCCGGCCTTCCGCGCGACCAGGTGCGCGCGGTGATCGCGCACGAGCTCGCCCACGTGCGCAACCGGGACATCCTCGTCTCCTCGATCGCCGCCGTGATCGCCGCGGCAATAGCGGCGATCGCAAACGTCCTGCAGCTGTCGTTCCTCTTCGGTGACGACGAGGACGCGGGCCCGCTCGGCTGGCTCGGCACGCTTGCAGCGATCATCGTCGCCCCGATCGCCGCGACACTGCTTCAGCTAGGCGTGTCCCGCCAGCGCGAGTTCCTCGCCGACGCAACCGCGGCGCGGCTGCTCGGCGAAGGCGACACGCTGGCCGACGCGCTCGAGACGCTCGAACGCCGCGCCGCGGCGCGCCCGCTGGCCGTCAACCCGGCAATCGCGTCGTTGTACATCGCCAACCCGCTCTCGCGGCACGGCATGTCGACACTGTTCTCGACGCACCCGCCGATCGGCGAGCGCGTCCGGCGCCTGCGGAGCTACGACGCCCGGCCCGCCGCCCGGACCGCGCTCGATGCGGACTACAGTGCGGCGAGGTGAATCGTGGGCCAGACCAGCGCGAATCCGCTCTCGAACCGGCTTCCGGGTGACCCACCACTCGATCGAGCTCGAGGGCACCTGCGCGGACTGCGAGCCTAGAGGTCGAGCCGCATGAACACCGACACGTCGTTGGGCGCGCCCTCGAACTCGCGGCCCGGATAGGGCTCGCTCGGAACGAACCCGACGCTTCGGTACAGTCTCGCCGTCGACCTCGGCGACGTAGAGCCGGCCAACGGAGTCAAGTACCTCGTCGAGGACGGCGGGCGAGTGGTCGGCCTCCCCCGGAACCACGATCCCGAGCTCGGCCCTGATCCGCCCGGCCGCCCAGTCGCCGAACTCGCGCGCGAGCACCACCGCCGGACCGAGCTCGTCCTTCGACTCGATTCTGCGAAGGCGCACCCGGTCGTGGCCCGCCACCGCGCAACCGTAGCTGGGAGAGCGAATCACGCGTCCTCAAGAGCGGCGCGATGGAGGCCGATAGACCACGTGTGTCGTCGGCCTCAGCGAACGTGCGCGCGTATCGGGTCGCGTGCGCTCTCGTCTCGTGCCTGGTCCTCGTGACTGTGGTTGCGTCGATCGTCCGGTCGCTCCCGACGACGACCCGGACGCTCGTGAGGCAGCGGCAGGCGTTCGAGCGCCTGCCGGCGTCGGTCCGGGCAGGCTGGGCGCCGGCGATGCCGTTCTCACCGACGGTGATCGCGTTCTACGCTTTGCATCTGCGGCCCGGCGACCGCTTCTACGTCCAGGCGCCCGACAGCGGCAAGCTCGGAAACCAGCGCGCATCGCTGATGCTCGCCGCCGGATACGCCCTGCTCCCGCACCTGATGGTGTCCCGCCCCGACGACGCCGACGTCGTCCTCTCGTTCAAGGCGAACCCACGCACACTCGGCCTCTTCTACACGAGCGTCGACAAGCTGGTCGACGGGATCTCGGTTGCGAGGGTGGCTCATGTCGCGTGAGGTGCTCCTCCTCCTGCTCGCCAACGGGCTCGAGCTCTGCGTCGGCCTCGGGGTCGTCCTCGCGCTCGGGCTCGCCGACACCTCGAGGGCGTTCGCGGCACGACTCGGGCTCGCATACGGGCTCGGGCTCGCGGTCACGGGCATCCTCGACGCGACGTTCGCGATCGCCCGCGTGGCGATCGGCTTGCCCGAGCTCGCTCTGCTCGCACTCGGGTCGCTGCTGGTCGGGCTGCTCCGTCGATCGCAGCGGACGGCTGCTGTTGCGCAAACGGCGGAACCGAGGACGGGCTCGACCCTGCTCGCACTCGGGATCGGCGCGATCACGGCCGGACTGCTCGCCGTGGCCGCGGGCGCGTATGCGGTGACGCCGCTCGTCCAGTGGGACGGCTGGGCGATCTGGGGGACGAAGGCACAGGCCCTGTACGACTTCGGCTCGGCGAATGGGGCGCTGTTCACGAGCCCCGCCTACCAGGGCATCCAGCAGAGCTATCCCCTGCTGCTGCCCGCCCTCGAGGCGACCGACTACCGGGCGATGGGCGCCGTCGACGGAAGCGTCATCCACTTGCAACTGCTGCTGTTCGCCGTCGCCTTCGCCGGGAGCCTCTTCGGCCTCCTGTGGCGGCGGGTGCCGAGCGAGCTGACCGCGCTCTGCGTGCTCGCGATCCTGGCCGCCTCACCCGTTCTCGGTCAGCTCGGGTCGAACTACGCCGACATCCCGCTCGCGTTCGAGATCGCGCTCGGTGTGGTCGCCCTCGCCCGCTGGCTGAGCGACGACGAGCCCTGGCTCCTCCCGGTCGCTGTCGTCTTCCTGGGCGCAGGCGTGCTCACCAAGAACGAGGGCTCCATGTTCGCCGCCGCGGCCTTGCTGCCGCTGCTCGTCTATCTCGCCGCCCGCGACCGCCGACGCTTTCTCGGGCTCCTCGCCGCTGCCGGCGCGGTCGCGGCGATCCTCACTCCGTGGCGCATCTTCACGAGCCTCAACCACCTGACAGCCGGTGACATTCGCTTCTCCAACGCCCTGCACCCGGAGCTGCTCTCGGCGCACGCGAGCCGCGTCGCCCCGACTGTGCAGTCGCTCGTCGGCGAGATCGGCGCCACGAGCTGGGGGTTGCTGGTCCCGCTCACGGCGCTCGGCGTGCTGGCCGCGTTCATCGCGGGCCGGTCGGCTCTGACCTGGTTCGCCGTCGCCTGGCTGTTCCTGTCCTTCGCCGGCCTGGTCCTCGTCTACTGGATCTCGTCGCTGCCGCTCGACTGGTACCTCGGCACCAGCGCGTACCGCATCGTCGCGACTCTCGTGATCGGCGGTGCGTCGCTCACGCCGCTCCTGGCAGCGGATGCGTGGGCCGAGTCGAAACAGGCACTCCACGGCCTTCGGAGCACGCGCGGCCGCGCCGCCCGGCCGGAGACCTTCCCGGCATAGGCGCGCCTCAAGCTGCCTGCCGGTTCGTCCGATACCGGTGATGTGGCCGCACCCTCGATTCTGCCCTTCCCGTCTCCCCCGGGCCCGGCCCGCGACCCCGCACCGCTCCGGGTCGCGTTCATCGTTCCCGCGTTCAACGAGGCACCGACGATCCGCTCGGTGCTCGACCGGATCGAGGCGCTCGGGCTCGACCAGCAGGTGATCGTCGTCGACGACGGATCGACCGACGCCACGCCGGTCATCCTCGAGGCATGGCGGTCGACCCGGCCGTGGGCGACCATCGTCCGCCAGCCGAATCGCGGCAAGGGCGCCGCGATCCGCGCCGGGCTCGAGCACGTCGACCGGGAGATCGTCGTCATCCAGGACGCCGACCTCGAGTACGACCCGGCCGACGTCCCCGCGCTGGTCGAGCCGATCGCGAGCGGTGCAGCCGACGTCGTATTCGGTTCACGGCTCCGGGGCGGACGGCCGCAGCGAGCGCACATGTTCTGGCACCTGGTCGGCAACCGCTGCCTGTCGCTGCTGACGAACGTGCTCTACAACACCACGCTCTCCGACATGGAGACCGGGTACAAGGCCTTCCGGACGGAAGTGCTGCGCTCACTCGACCTCCATCGCAACAGCTTCGCGGTCGAGCCGGAGATCACTGCCAAGGTGTGCAAGCGCAAGCTCAGGGTCTACGAGCTGCCGATCGCCTACTACGGCCGCACCTACGAGGAAGGAAAGAAGATCACCTGGCGCGACGGCTTCGGCGCCGTCTCCGTACTCGTCGCCGAGCGCTTCCGCGCGTAGCGGCGGGTCAGACGCTCGGCGCGGCCGTCTCGGCGCCGGCGACGTCGAGAGCCGCGAGCGCGCGAGCGAGCGTCGGCTGCGCCTGCAGGCTCTCCAGCGTCTCCGACGCCTCGATCAGCAGCGGCACCGCCTCCGTGCGCCGGTCGACCTCGTTCAGCCACTCGCCATGCTCGAGCTGCGTCAGGGCGAGCTGGAAAACAAGCCCGAACTCACGGAACAGCGCCTCGGCGTTGCGGAAGTGGACGTCGATCCGCTCCGGCCTTCCCCGCCCATGGTCGACGCGTGCACGGAAGCGGGCGGCCTGGGCGCGGAGCAGTGGCGTCAGCTCGCCGGGCGAGGACGCGGCGAGCGTCTCCAGCAGCGCCTCGGCCCGGTCGAGATCGGGGATCGCGAGCGCCGCCTCGAGCGCCTCGACCATCGCGGACTTGAGCGCCGGGTCGGAGAGCGGCAGGTGGCCCTGGTCGCGGAGCGCGAACTCGCTGCGCGCGAGCGCCTCCGCAGGACGGTCGCCGGAGCGGAGATAGCGGGACTCGACCACAGCGAACCACCCGCGTGCATCGGCCCGTTCGCTGTCACGGAACGGGGCGAAGCCGGCGAGCCGCGCCTCGGCCCGCTGCAGGTCGCCCCGCTCGATGTCGATCGCGGTGGAATGAAGGAGCCCCAGGCGGGCCGTCTCCGAGACGGCGCGCGGCTCCTCTTCCTCGACGACCGCGAGCGCCTCGTTCCAGCGCCCGAGCAGGAACAGCGGCGCGATCGCCCCGGTGTGGGCGATCGACTCGAGCCGTCGGTCCCCGCGACGCCGCGCGAGCGCGAGCGAACGCCAGTACGAATCGACGGCGTCGGCGTACAGGTCGAGCGCCTCGAGCACGACGCCGAGGTTGTTCTCCGCACGGAGCGCGCTGGTCGTCAGCTCCTCGGCATGGGCCCGGGCGGCCACAGCCTCGAGCAGGATCCTGGCCTCGTCAGGCCGTCCCTGGTCGAGGATGGCAAGCGCACGGGTGTCGAGGGCCTCGACGAACACCGCCGGAAGCTGCAGGCGCTCGGCGAGGGTCAGGGCACGCTCGAGCGTCCGGATTGCCGAGACGGGGTCGCCCATGATCGCGCGCGTCCGCCCGAGCTCGGCGAGGGCGTCTGCGAGCTCCGCCGTCTCTCCCGCCTCCTCGAGCTCCTGCACCGCCCGCTCGAGCAGCTCCAGCGCCGGCTCCCACTCACCTGCCGAGCTGGCTGCGGACGCAAGCTCGGCGCGTGCATGCGCCGCGCCGATACGGGCGCCGGCCTCCTCGTACAGGGCCACTGCCCGGGCGAGCTGAGCCCGGGCGTCGTCGATGCGATCCGCCTGGAGCGCCAGCCGCCCCACCCGCTGGATGAGTCGCGCCCGTTCCTCCGGGTCGTCGACGATCGCAGCCGCCTGCTCGAGGTAGCGCTGCCCCTCGTCGAGCGCCCCCAGCGCCGCCGCGCGTCCTCCAGCCTGGGCGAGCATCGCGCCGGCTCGCGATCTGATCTCCTCCGCATCGTCGGCGTCGGGAGCGGCCTCGTACGCGGCGATGTAGTGCGATGCAAGCACCTCGGCGATCTCATCCTGGTCGGCGAACGCGTTCGCGAGGTGCGCTGCCGCGGCGAGATGCCGCGCCTTGCGGTCGCGCTTCGCAATCGTCTCGTACGTGACGTGGCGCACGAGGTCCTGCAGGAAGCCGTACTGGCCCCGCTCCGGCGAGCGCGGGTCTGACTGGATGCCGAGGATCTCCTTGCGGATCAGCCCTGCGAGCACCGGCTCGAGCTGCTCGGGCGTCGCGCCGGCGAGGGCGGCGATCGCGGTTGGCGTAAACGTCTTGCCCAGCACTGCCCCGTCCTGGAGCACGCGCCGCTCCTCCGCAGACAGCCCATCGAGCCGCGCGGCGATCAAGGCGTGGAGAGTCTGCGGCACCTCGAGCCTGTCGATCGCCCCGGTCGGCCGGTACGCGGCCCCTTCGTCGGCGAGCAGCCCCCGGTCGAGCAGCATGCGCACGGTCTCGACCGCGTAGAGCGGCACACCCTCGGCGCGTGTCAAGATCTGCGACCGCAGCTCTGACGGGAGCCCTGGAACGAGGCCGTCGAGCAGCTCCTCCATCGCGGCCGGCGAAAGCGCATCGAGGTACAGCGACGTGATGTTGCGGCCGGTGCCCCAACCCGGACGCCGCTCCTGCAGCTCCGGCCGAGCGAGCGTGAGCACGTAGACCGGCTTGTCCCTCGACCACTCGAGGAGGTGCTCGATGAAGTCGAGCAGGCTCGTGTCGGCCCACTGCATGTCCTCGAACGCGAGCACGGTCGGCAGCTCCTCGGACAGCCGTTCGAAGAACAGCCGCCACGCCGAGAAGAGATCCTGACGATCGGCCTGCGCACCGTCCTCAAGCCCGAGCAGGGTCGCGAGGCGCGGCTCGGCGAAGGCGCGCTCACGCGGCTCGACGAAGTGCTCCTCGAGTGTGCTTCGCAGTTTGAGGCGCGCCGTCTCGCGCGGATCGTCCTCCGCGATCCTGCACCGCATGCGCACCATGTCGGCGAGCGCCCAGTACGCGACGCCTTCGCCGTACGCGAGGCAGCGGCCGCGGTGCCACCACACGGTGTCGCTGAGCCCGTCGATGTACTTGTAGAACTCCCACATCAGGCGCGACTTGCCGATGCCGGCGATGCCCGCCACCGCGACGAGATGCGCGCGCTTCTGCTCCGCCGAGGCGTGGAACAGCTCCTTGATCAGCTTCAACTCGCGGTCGCGGGCGACGAACGGCGCCTCGAGCCCGACGGACTTGAGACCTCCACCGACCCCGGAGACGACACGCACCGCCCGCCACAGCGGCACCGGCTCGGACTTGCCCTTGAGCTCGTGGACGCCCGCCTCCTGGTAGACGATCGCCTGATCGGTCGCACTCCGTGTCGGCGCCCCGACCAGGACCGTGCCGGGGGCCGCCGCCGACTGGACGCGTGCGGCCGTGTTGACGAGGTCGCCGGCCACCATGCCCTCGCCCTGCGCGCCGAGCGTCACCGCGGCCTCTCCGGTCAGCACCCCCGCGCGTGCACGCAGCCCCGGCGAGAGCTCGGGGACGGCGGCGACGAGGTCGAGCGACGCCCGGACGGCGCGCTCGGCGTCGCTCTCGGTCGCAACCGGGGCGCCCCAGACGGCCATCACCGCGTCGCCGATGAACTTCTCGACCGTGCCGCCGTACCTCCCGATGAGCGTGCGCGCGAGCTCGAAGTACTGGGAAAGCAGCTCGCGGGTCTCTTCGGCGTCCTGCGACTCGGAGAGCCCGGTGAAGCCGACGAGGTCGGCGAACAGGACCGAGACGAGACGTCGCTCGGCGAGCGGCCGTTCCGCCGGCGCCTGGGGCGCAGCCGCTCCGAGCGCCGCACCGCACTCGCCGCAGAAACGCTCACCCGGCTCGTTGGCAGCTCCGCACGAAGGGCACCCGACCGCCAGCCCAGCGCCGCACTGGGAGCAGAACTTGCGGGCATCGCGATTGCTGGTGCCGCAGGCCAGGCACGTCGCCACAACTACAGAGCGTAATCGTGTCCGCCCGGCAGAGGAGGCTTAACGAGGCGATCACAGTGCCATCACCACCGATCCCTAGATTCGGAGAGGGATGCGGTCCGGACGACTCGTCGCCCTCTTCGCCGTGGCTCTGGCCGTGCTCGCGGCGACCGCGAGCGGCGCACCCGCGCCGAACGGGACGATCGCGTACTCGTGCGTCGGCATCTGCACGGTCTCCGCGGACGGAACGCACGGGGCGACTGTCGGGACGGGCCCGGGCAACGATCCGGTCTGGTCGCCCGACGGGAGCGAGCTCGCGTTCCTGAGCACCCGGGACGGCAACAGCGCGCTGTATGTGATGGACGCCGGCGGGACCGACGCCCGTCGCGTGACGCCGCCGGGCATGCAGGCGTGGGAGCTCAGCTGGTCGAGCACCGGCCGGATCGCGTTCTACGGCCGAACGGGCGACGACGACGGGCTCTTCGTCATCGACGCGAACGGGGCCGGGTTGCACGAGGTGCTCTCGAACGACCAGCCCGACGTGCTCTACGGGACGGACCCGGCGATCTCCCCCGACGGCACGAAGATCGCGTTCACCGGGTCGCAGAACGCGACGATCACGAATCAGAGCCCGACCGAGGGCATCTACATCATGCAGTCCGACGGTAGCGGCCGGCAGCGGATCGCGACCGGGCAGGGTCCAGCGTGGTCGCCGGACGGGAAACAGCTCGCCTTCACCGTTACCGACTCGACGGGGCAACCGCAGCTCGTCGTCAGCGCGGCCGACGGAACGGGCGTACGAACGGTGGCGACGCTCGCGGCCTGCGGCACCGACCTCGCGCCCGCCTGGTCGCCGGACGGGCAATGGCTCGCCTACGTCTCGTGCCCGGCGCCCGAGGGCGGCCAGCTCTTCGTGGTGGCAGCGGCCGGCGGCACGCCCACCCGTATCGCCTTCGGCGTCGACCCGGGCGGAGTCGACTGGCGCCCGCAGGCTCCGGCGGCTCCCGGTACACCGGTCCCGACAGCGGCGGCACGGGCGATCAAGACGCACGTGCCCGCGCGCTACGCCTACATCCCGCACCGAATCCCCGCCGGCTGGCACTACGTCTCGTGGGACGCCGGGAAGGCGACGCCGGCGCTCTTCCCGCGCGGCAAGGGCCTGAACATCTGGTTCGCGGCGGGCCGGAGCAGCTCGCCCGGGCCGGGCCTGCACGTCTTCACCGTGAAGAGGTGCTCGCTCCGCGGCGCAATGCAGACCTACCGCGTGAACGGGACGAAGGTTGCCTGGTCGGCGACCTATGCCGACGGTCAGGCGTGGCGCTGCGTCGCCGGACCCGGCCGCTCGACGATCGAGATCGTCGCGAGCGGCGACGGGATCGGGACCAGCTCGGCCGCGGCCGCACGTGCGTATGCGACCGAGCTCGCCCGACTCGTCGCATCGGCCCGCCG
>Ga0335085_10007859_pt1 | contig 16391 bp, 12 predicted proteins | sample Lox_Sample_45_FD_206712 | JGI IMG/M metagenome (GOLD analysis project Ga0335085, IMG submission 206712) | Soil microbial communities from Loxahatchee National Wildlife Refuge, Florida, United States - Lox_Sample_4.5 | ecosystem: Environmental > Terrestrial > Soil > Wetlands | place: USA...
TGTCGGCGCCGAGAATCTCTGAGACGAGCGTCTCGCCGAGGGACGCCGAGAGCGTCTTCAGAAGCTGCGTCGCGTAGTCCTTCTGCGAGTCGATCGCCAGGCGGTACCCGAACCCGAACTCGGCGTTGTCCTCGAAGAGCGAGTTGTTCCAGGCCGGGCCGCGCCCGTCGCGGTTGGTCGCGTACGGGGTCGTCGGGAGGTTTCCGCCGTAGATCGACGAGCAGCCCGTGGCGTTCGCGATGATCGCCCGGTCGCCGAAGAGCTGCGTCAGGAGCTTGACGTACGGCGTCTCGCCGCAGCCGGAGCAGGCGCCCGAAAACTCGAAGAGCGGCTCGAGGAACTGCGTCCCTTTCACGTCCATCCGGACGGAGTCCCGCGGGGCTTCGGGAAGGTCCAGGAAGAAGGCGAAGTTCCCGGCCTCGGCTTCGCGGAGAGGCCGCTGCGGGTGCATGTCGAGCGACTTGTGCTTCGGGTTCGCCTTGTCCTTCGCCGGGCAGACGACCGCGCAGAGCGTGCAGCCCGTGCAGTCCTCCGGAGCGACCTGGACGGTGTACTTCTGTCCTTTGTACTCGGGACCCTTGAAGTCCATCGACTTGTAGGTGGCCGGGGCCTTCCCGAGATGAGCCGGGTCGTAGACCTTCACGCGGATGGCCGCATGGGGGCAGACCATCGCGCACTTGTTGCACTGAATGCAGATCTTCTCGTCCCAGACGGGGATGTCGAGGGCGATGTTTCGCTTCTCCCACTTCGCGGTCGAGAGCGGCCAGGTCCCGTCGGGAGGGAAGGCGCTGACGGGAAGGAGGTCCCCCTTGCCGGCCAGCATGACGGCCGAGACGCGCTTGACGAAGTCGGGAGCGGCGTCGGCCACGATCGGAGGACGGGTCCTCGTCGACGTGACCTTCGAGGGGACCGGCAGCTCGACGAGGTGCTCGAGCGTCCCGTCGATCGCCGCGAAGTTCTTCTTGACGATCTCCGGACCCTTCCGGCCGTACGTCTTCTCGACGGCCTTCTTGATCTCGGCGATGGCGTCCTCGCGCGGCAGGACGCCCGAGATCGCGAAGAAGCAGGTCTGCATGATCGTGTTGATCCGCGCGCCCATCCCGAGGTCGCGGGCGACCTTGTAGGCGTCGATGACGAAGACCCGGAGCTTCTTCTCGAGGATGGTCGCCTGCATCTCGCGTGGCAGAGCGTCCCAGACCTCTTCCTTCCCCCGACCGACGTTCAGGAGAACGGTGCCGCCCGGGGCGGCGAACTCGAGGACGTCGTACTTGTCGAGGAACGACTCCTGATGGCACGCGACGAACTTCGCCTTCGTGACCAGGTACGTCGAGCGGATCGGGTTCTTCGAGAAACGGAGGTGAGAGATCGTGACCGCGCCCGATTTCTTCGAGTCGTAGACGAAGTAGCCCTGCGCCTCTTTCCCTGTTTCCTCGCCGATGATCTTGATCGAGTTCTTGTTGGCGCTGACGGTGCCGTCGGCGCCGAGGCCCCAGAAGACGGCCCGGGCCACCTCGTCCGGTTCCGTGTCGAAGGCCGGGTCCCACGGGAGCGACGTGTGCGTCACGTCGTCCACGATGCCGACGGTGAAATGGTTCTTCGGGGCGCTCTGTGCCAGTTCGTCGAAGACCGCCTTCACCATCGCGGGCGTGAACTCCTTCGAGGCCAGCCCGTAACGCCCGCCGACGACGACCGGCTCCTTCGCGAACCGCGTCAGGCCGGCGGACTTCGCCTCGACGAGGCCCGTCACGACGTCCATGTAGAGCGGATCGCCCAGGGCTCCCGGCTCCTTCGTCCGGTCGAGAACGGCGATGACCTTCGCCGTCCTGGGCAGGGCGGCGACGAACGCGGGAATGTCGAAGGGGCGATAGAGGCGGACCTTGACGATGCCGACCTTCTCGCCCCGTGCGGCCAGGTATTCCACGGTCTCGTGGGCGGCCTCGGCGCCGGAGCCCATCAGGACCACGACGCGTTCGGCGTCGGGGTGACCGACATAGTCGAAGAGGCGGTACGCCCGGCCGGTCCGCTTGGCGAAGCGGTCCATCTCCTGCTGGACGATGCCGGCGCAGGCCGCGTACCACCGATTGCACGCCTCCCGGGCCTGGAAGAACGCGTCGGGGTTCTGCGCCGAGCCGCGGAGGACGGGGCGGTCCGGCGACAGGGCTCGCGCCTTGTGCGCGGCGATCGCGTCGGGGTCGAGAAGGGCGCGGAGATCCTCGTCCGCGAGCTCCTCGATCTTGTACACCTCGTGCGACGTCCGGAAGCCGTCGAAGAAGTGCAGAAGGGGAATGCGCGACTTCAGCGTGGCCATCTGCCCGATGGCGGCGAAGTCGTGCGCTTCCTGCACCGAATTCGAGCAGAGCATCGCGAAGCCCGTCTGCCGGCAGGCCATGACGTCGGAGTGGTCTCCGAAGATCGAGAGGGCGTGCGTGGCGACGGTACGGGCCGCCACGTGCATGCAGTACGGAGTCAGCTCCCCCGCGATCTTGTACATGTTGGGGATCATCAGGAGGAGGCCCTGTGCCGCCGTGAAGGTCGTGGCGAGCGCCCCGGCCTGAAGCGCGCCGTGGACGGCGCCGGCGGCGCCCCCCTCGGACTGCATCTCGACGACTTCGGGGACGTTTCCCCAGATGTTCTTCATCCCCTTCGAGGACCACTCGTCGGCCCACTCGCCCATGTTCGAAGAGGGGGTGATGGGATAGATGGCGATGACCTCGTTCGTCCGGTGGGCAACCGAGGCGACGGCTTCATTGCCATCAAGGGCGATCGAACGGCGCTCTGTCATATAGGACCCCCCGTAACGGACGGATCATTCGTCGGCGCTTCCGTCGGGGCCATGATCCGAATGAATCAGTGAAGAATCAGATGTTTACACCGGCGGCCGGGCGGGTGCATCCCGGAGAATCGGCCGTTCGTATAAGCTGATCGACGTGGGCGCCTCCCGGGCGCCTGGAGGAACCCCGATGAACCGGCTGAAAACCCTGATGCTCCTGGCGGCGCTGACGGCTTTGCTTCTCTGGATGGGGCAGCTCATCGGCGGACGGCAGGGCGTGATGGTCGCCCTCGTCATGGCCGTCGTGATGAACTTCGCGAGCTACTGGTTCTCCGACAAGATCGTCCTGTCGATGTACGGTGCGCGGGAGGTGTCGGAAGCCGACGCGCCGGAATTCTTCGCGATCATCGCCCGGCTCGCCCAGAAGGCGGGGATCCCGATGCCCCGCGTCTACGTCATCCCCGAGGAGGCCCCGAACGCCTTCGCCACCGGTCGGAACCCCGAGAAGGCGGCGGTGGCGGCCACGCAGGGGCTCCTCCGCCTGATGAGCCCCGACGAGATCGAAGGCGTCATGGCCCACGAGCTGGGCCACGTGAAGAACCGCGACACGCTCATCATGACGGTCGCCGCCACGCTGGCCGGCGCCCTGTCGCACCTCGCGACGATGGCGCTCTGGTTCGGCGGGGGCCGCAGCAGCGACGACCGCGAGGGAGGCAGCCCCCTCGCCGGGCTCGTCGGCATCATCGTGGCCCCCTTCGCCGCGATGCTGATCCAGATGGCGATCTCCCGTTCGCGCGAGTTCCTCGCGGACGAGGCGAGCGCGCAGGTCACCGGGAACCCGATGGCGCTCGCCTATGCCCTGAAGAAGCTCGAGTCCTACAAGGCCGAGGCGCCGATGATGCACGGCTCGCCGGCCACGGCGCACCTCTTCATCGTGAACCCCTTCACGGCGGGGGGCCTCGCCGGCCTCTTCTCCACGCACCCCTCGACCCAGCAGCGGATCGAGCGGCTGGAGGAGATGGCCCGCTCGGGCGGCGGCATCCGGCCGGCCTGACGACGACCTCTACTGCGGGAGGATGACCTCGGTCCGGCGGTTCCGGGCCTTCCCCTCGGGCGTGTCGTTCGAGGCGACCTCGAACTCCTTCCCGAAGCCGCGGGTCTTGAGGCGCGAGGCCGCCACGCCCTTCGAGGCGAGGTACGTCGCCACCGCCTCGGCGCGCTTCAGCGAGAGCCGCTCGTTCAGCTCGTCGCTCCCGGTCGCGTCGGTGAATCCGCAGACCCAGACCGACGCCTGAGGGAAGTACTGATTCAGGATCTCCGCCTGCTTGTCGAGAACGGAGTAGGCCTCGTCCTTCAGCTCCGCCTTCGCCGAGTCGAAGGAGACCTTCTCGGCGTACTCGAAGACGAGGATGCGCGTCAGGCCCAGGCGCCTGGCGACGGGAGAGATCTCGTCGCGCCCGAGGCGGAAGAGAAGCTGGGCTTTCTCGGGCGAGATGATCCTCACGCGCTTCTCGACCGTCTCGAGATCCCTCTTGACGGCCACGAGGGCGGCCAGGTCGGCGTAGGTGTCGATCTCCACCTGGCGCGGCGCGGCGCCGACCGCTTTCCCGCGGTAGCGGATCTCGGCGTTCGCGGGCTCCGACGTCACGTCGACCGCCATCCGGAGGGCGACCTTCTTCTCCGCGCACGAGACGCTCGCCGTCGCGAGGAGCAACCCGAGGAGAAGGCGCCCCGGCCTCATGGGCCGAAGTATAGGAGCGCTTCGGCCGCGCCGGCAGGACGGTTCTCAGAACCGGACGGAGGCGGTGAAGCGTCCTTCGACGGGCTTGCCATCCTCGGCGATCGCCGGCTTGTAGCGTGCCCGACGGACGGTGGCGAGGACCACGTCGTCGCAGGCGGCGACGCCGGACGAGGAGATCACTTTCGCGCTCGCGAGCGAGCCGTCCTCCGCCACGACGAGCGAAACGCCGACGGTCTTCCCCTTACACGTCGCGGCCAGATCGGCCGGCGGCGCGAGAGTCGGATCCTCGGCGAAGTCGGGCGGGTACTTCGGGCGGCGCGGCTCGGGCGGAGACGTCCGGACGGCCGCCGGGGAGGGACGGCGTGGAACCGTCGTCGCGGGGCTCGGAGGCGCGGGGGACGGCGCCGCGGGCGTCGGGGCGAGAACAGTCGGGCTCGGCCGGAGGCGGTTCTCGGGCCGTGCCGGCGCGTCCGGCGAGGCGCTCGGCACTTTCGGGGCCGAGCGGAAGAGAAAGGCGGCGCTCAGGGCAAGCGCCACGAGGAGGGCGAACTGAACGATCCGCCAGCGCCGGGAACGCGGCGAGGGAGCGACCGGAGCGGTCGTGACACGCGAGGGAGGCCGGTGGTCGGCGGGCGGGGGGCCGGGCTCCGGAACCGCCTGGAGGATGCCGGAGGGCAGGCTCCGCGCCTCGTCGAGGTCCGGCGGCCAGGCCCTCGCGAGAAACGCCTCGAGGGCCTCTTTCATCTCGCGGGCGCCGGCGTATCGGGCGTTTCGGTCGCGGGCGAGCGACCTCATGACGATCCGCTCGAGCTCCGGATCGACACCCGGAAGGCGCGTGGAGAGCGGCTCGGCCTCCTCGGTGAGCCGGCGGACGACCGTGGCCATGGCCTCCTGCGAGGCGAAGGGGACGGCGTTCGTCAGGAGTTCGTAGAGCGTGATCCCCAGGCTGTAGAGATCGCTCCGGCCGTCGAGGCTCTCGCCCCGGAGCTGCTCCGGCGACAGGTAGCCGGGCGAGCCGAGGACGAAGCCCGTCTGGGTCCGGGCCAGTCCGTCGCTCACCTTGGCGATGCCGAAATCGGTCAGGGTGGGCTTCTCGGCCGCGTCGAGGAGGATGTTTCCCGGCTTGATGTCGCGGTGGACGACGCCGCGGGAATGGGCGTAGTCGAGCGCGTCGAGGACGGGTATGGCGATCCGGGCGGCCGTCTCCTCGTGGAGGCGTCCATGGCGCTCGAGCCGGACGGCGAGGCTCGTCCCGTCGATGAACTGCATCGAGTACCAGAGGAGCCCCCCCGCGTTCCCGAAGTCGTGGATCCGGATGATCGCGGGGTGCTCGAGGGAAGCGACGACGCGCGCCTCCTGCACGAACCGCTTCGTGAAATCGGACTCGGCCGAGCGCGACTCGTCCAGGACCTTGAGCGCCTCGAGGCGCTCGAGGTTCCGGTTCCGGACCTGGTAGACCGATGCGAAGCCGCCCTTTCCGAGAAGTCCGAGGATCTCGTAACGCTCGCCGAGAAGCTCCCCGACGAGCCGGCCCCGTTCGTCGACCGGCTTCACGGCGGCATCCTATCGAAGTCAGTGGGCCGGAGCGCTTCCGAGCGAGGCCAGAGCGCGGTCATGCGTGCGGGAGAGGAGGAGCTGCGCGGCGAGGGCTCCGACGAGACAGAAGAACATGTCCCACTGCGTGTCCCACGGGTCCCCCTGCGTCCCGAGGAAGGCGTCGGCGGCCGAGCCCGTCGCCACGGCCGTCCCCCACTCGAAGAGCTCGTAGAGGGCGCTGAGCGCAAGGCAGACGGCCGTCACCAGCGTGAAGAGCCAGCCGCCGGAACGGAGCGGCGTCCTCCGGAGGAGGATCTCCCGCGCGAGGATCGCCGGGACGAAGCCCTGCGCGATGTGGCCGATCCGGTCGTAGTGGTTCCGCGCGAAGCGGAAGGTCTCCTTCATCCAGAAGCCGAGCGGCACCTCGGCGTAGGTCCAGTGGCCGCCCGCCATCAGGATCACGGCGTGAACGAGGAGCAGACGATAGAGGAGCGGCGTCAGCGGGAACCGGCGGTGCGTCGCGACCAGGATGGGAACGCCGATGAGGACCGGCAGCACCTCCAGCAGCCAGGTGAACCGGTCCTTCGGCGAGATCCCCGACCAGACGAGGATCGTAAGGCCGAGAAGCAGCAGGACACGGGGCTCCCGGGAGCGGGCTCCGTTCACTTCCTGGATGCCAGCACGAGAACGCCCTTCTTCGTCACTGCAGGGAAGATGACGGCCAGGGCGTGATCCTCGCCCTCCTTCCAGCCCTTCACCGAGTCCGAGAGGATGGAGAGGTAGGTCAGGAGTTCTCTCCTCGGAAGGGGCGGGAGGTCCTCGTGGACGAGGGCCACGGTCCTCCGCTCGATCCATGAGAGGTCCCCCAGGCACTCTTCCAGCGCGTCCCAGTTCGCGCCGAAGTAGTCCGGGAGAGCGAGCGCCGGGACGAGGGCGCGGAAGAGCGCCGTCTTTCCGTCGATGCCGGAAGGAATGCGCGCCACGTGCGCGCCGCGCGGGACGGGACCGCCGAAACGGAACGCGCTGGCGTCGAAGCTCATCTCTTCCTCTCGTTCAGGGGAATGAACGTCCGGTAGTGGTCGGGGGTATAGAAGGCCTCCCCGTCCCGGCCGAAGATGATTCGCTGCGGGCCCGGGCCCTTCTCGCCCGGCGTCGGGACGACGTACTCGCGGTACCAGTTCTTTTTTCTCTCCGGGAGGAGTCGCTCGCGGTTCCCGAAGACGGAGCCGTCGTTCCGGTGAGGATCCTTCTCGCCGCGCGCGATCCGGTCGAGCGTCGGCCCCAGGTTCATCGTGCCGGAGAAGACGACCTTTCCGTTGGAGACGACCCGGACGTGGGGCACGCTCCGCTCGGGCTCGGTGAAGCGGCTCTCCGTCCTCTCCCCGAAGACCGCGGGCGAAAGGAGCGCGGCGACGGCGAGGGAAAGAACGGTCCGGGAGAGAATCCGCACGGGCCGATTCTCCCTCATCGCCAGAGAGCCCCTGATGCATCGGGCGGAGGAAATTCCCGGGCCCGAGGCCGGAGAATCGAGCGGGAGGTCTCGATGGACTATCCGATCTGGAATGTCGCGGTCGGCGGAGGCGTCCTGATCGGCGTCATCGCCGTGCTTCACGTCGTCGTGTCGCACTTCGCCATCGGCGGCGGGATCGTCATGGCCCTGGCCGAGGCGCGGCTCGCCAGGCGCCCCGACCCGGCGCTCCGGGAGCTTCTCAAGCGTTCGTCGCTGATGCTCATCCTCGTCTCGACCGTCTTCGGCGCCCTCTCGGGGGTCGCCATCTGGTTCGTCATCGGGCTCGTCCACCCGGCGGCCACCTCGACGCTCATCCACACCTTCGTCTGGGGGTGGGCGATCGAATGGGCGTTCTTCCTCCTGGAGGTCGTGACGGCCCTCGCCTGGTACGCCACGTGGGACCGCGTCCGGCCGCGGACGCATCTCCTTCTGATCGTCCTCTACGCCTTCGCGGCCTGGATGTCCCTCGTCGTCATCCAGGGAATCCTCGGATTCATGCTGACGCCGGGCCGATGGCTCGAGACGCGCGGCTTCTGGGACGGCTTCCTGAACCCGACCTACCTCCCCGGGCTCCTCTTCAGGACCGGGGTCTGCCTCCTCCTGGCGGGCGCTTACATGACGCTCGCCGCCCTCCGCGAAAAGGATCGGGAGGCGCGCGGCCGCCTGGTCCGCTATCTCGCCGCCTTCGAGATCGCCGGGGTCCTCCTCGCCGTGGCCGGCCTTCTCGCCTGGAAGGGCGCCCTGCCGGAGGAGGTCCGGGCCGTCTTCCTCGGGGCGAAGCCCCTCGTCGTCGCGATCGCCACCGGGTGGCGCCACCTCTTCTTCGCCGTGGCCGCTTCGGCGCTTCTCGCCCTCGTCGGCGTCCTCTTTCCGCGGGCGGTCCGCTGGCCGGTGGCCCTCCTCGCCCTCCTCGCCGCCTTCGGCGTCCTCGGTGGATACGAGCGGGTCCGCGAAGGGGCGCGCAAACCCTTCGTCGTGAGGGACTACATGTTCTCGAACGGGATCCTCGTTTCCGAGGTGGAGGCGCTCAACCGGAACGGAATCCTCTCGAAGGCGAGGTGGGCGGCGCACGACGCCTCTCCGACGCCGATCTCCCGCGGCCGCGCCGTCTTCCGGGCCGAGTGCAGCTCCTGCCACACGCTGGACGGCTACCTCGGGATCCGGAAGCGGACCGCCGCGGCCGACGCCGATTTCCTGAGACTCTTCCTGACGTCGCTGCGCGACGACGGGACGAAGTGGACGGCACGGCCTCCGGAGAAACCGGACTTTCCCTTCATGCCCCCCTTCGTCGGGACGGACGAGGAGCTGGAGGCGCTCGTGGCCTATCTCGACTCGCTGAAGACGCCCGTCACGGCGGAGGTGCACCGTGGGAACTGACCTGATACCGGCCCTCGACCCGGCTCCGATTCCCGGCCCGCCCTCTCTTCTGGTGTTTCTCTGGGTCGTGACGTTCTTCCTCCACCTCCTCTTCGTGAACGCGGCGCTCGGCGGCGCGATCTTCTCGGCGCTCCTTCCCGCCGCCCTGAAGCCGGAGGCGCGGCGGCCGGTCGCCCTCTTTCTCGCCGACGTCTCCTCCTGGGCGATCTCGCTGGCGGTCACCTTCGCGATCGCGCCGCTTCTCTTCCTCCAGACGCTCTACGGCCGCTTCTTCTACACGGCGACCGTCTTCGTGGCCCCCGTCTGGCTCGGGCTGCTCGTCCTGTTGCTGGCCGCTTACTACCTGAACTGGACCGCGAAGTTCCGGCTCAAGGCCGGAAAGAGCGCCGACCTTCCGATCGCGCTCTCCGCCGTCCTCTTCGTCTTCATTGCGGCGATCCAGGTGGCGGTCTACCTGATCCAGGTCCAGCCGGCGCTCTGGAGCGCCTACGCGGCGCGGCCTTCGCTCGTCCTCTTCGATCCCGCGTACCTCCCCCGGCTCCTCCACTTCCTCCTCGCCGCCCTCTCGATGGCGGCGATCCTCCCGGCCGCGTTTCCCCGCGCCGGCGAGGCGGGCGCCGGCGGGGCGGCCCGCTTCGGCCTCTTCGTGGCCCTCGTGGCGACCGGGGCGCAGTTCGCGGTCGGCCTCTGGCTCCTCGGCGTCCTGCCGACCGGCGTCCTCATGGGGCTGATGACGGGAGGCGCGGCGACGCTCGGGCCGCTCGCGGCCGGGATTCTGGTCGGCGTCGCCCTCCTCGGCCTGCTCGTCCGGGCGGTCGCCGCTCCCGGAAACGTCCGCCTCGCGCGGGTCGCGCTCGGTCATCTCGTGGCGGCCGCGGCCTTCATGGTGGTCACGCGCCATCAGCTGCGCGACCTCTACCTCGCGGCGGCGCGCGCGAACGAACGGCTCGTCGTGGCGACTCAATGGAACGTCCTGGCGCTCTTCCTCGTCGTCTTCGTCCTCTGCGCGGGGCTGACCGTCTGGGCCGTCGCCCGCGCCGTGACGGACCGGCCGGGGCCGGGCGAGACGGCGGCCTAGGCGAGGCGGGCAGAAACGGCGCTCTATCTCAGGAGCGGAACCGGGAGGGTCTTCTGCCGTAGCGACCGATGTCATCGTGCTTGACGACGTCGATGAAGTAGACCGTGCCACCCTCGACGCGAAAGACGATGCGGTCGCCACTATTGATGCGGGCCTCGGAGTAATACTTCTCGGGCTGAATCGGCTTCACGCGCAGCCCTGCGGACATTGTCTGTTTGATGACCGAGATGGCGGCCTCGTCGCAGGCTCGCTGGCGATCGGCGCTCAAGGAGGTGTAGGACCTCTTCCAAGCCTCGGACCATACCGCCTGAAGGAAGATCTGCTTCTCGGCCACACGCGGTTCCTGTATGCGTCAGGGCCGGGTGCCCTTCGCCGGATCAAAATCTACGGCGAGGGTGGTAAGGAAAGCCGTCAGTCGTTGAACCTCAGCAAGCGTTAGGTCGCCCGGCAGTCGCAGCATGGCGACTCGATTTCCGGGGAGCGGAAACGGGTAATCCATCAGGCCCATACGCGGGGGCGGAGTTTCGATCGCGCCAGCCGATAGCCGTCTCTCAGACGAGGATGCGTTGGCTTCAACCTCTCTGGCGCCTTGAGAGCGAGTCTTCCTTTCACGCACGGGCGATTTCCACGACTTCGGGTCTTCCGCCCATTGGAGAAAGAGCCGAACCGCCTGTGAGAACCTCCGTCTATATGTGTCTAAGGTCTCAGGCTTGAAGTCCCGAGCCCTCTTGTTTTCAAACCTGCGGTAGGTGTCCTCTGCGTCTATCAGTCGAATGTCGACCGTCTGCCAGTTATCCAAAGCGGAGAGCACCTGGGCACAGGCAGCACGCAGAGCCGCGGCCGTATTCGGCTTCATGTCGCCACGCCTCGCGGCCCTGCTCCAATGTTCGACGAGAGCTCTCCCGGAGGTGTCCTGCTCGCTTGTGGTAGTCATCGCGGACCTCTCATGGCCCGATTCCACCATCAATCTTTTCCTATGTCAAGCATAGATAGATTGGGATGATCCGCGTATCTTACTTGTGCCGTTTGCTGGGGCGTCGTTTCAGGCTATCGAGGAAGGTCCTGGCCTGCTCGGGAGTCCGCGTGACCGTCGCACGGCCGGCTCCGAGGTCCGCTTCAGCCTTCCTGATTCGTGCCTGCATCTCGGGATGGAAGAACCAGAGCTGGTCCTTCGGGACCAAAGCCGCCGGGACGAGCTCGAACGTCCCGCGCTCGGTTCGCTCAAGGATGATCAGGTCGCCGGCTCCGACGCCGAGCGCCGAGCGGACGTCTTCCGGCAGAGTGGCCCGCCCCTTCTTGTCGAGCGTGACGAATGCCGAACTCATCTTGTCCTCGTCGGGCCCTCAGGCCCACAGTGGGATAATACCACTCAATCGGATCGGATACTGACGAACGTTCTAATGGCTGACTCGACCCGGTTATTCAGGGCGGTAGGAGGGCTCCGGGAGCGGGAGCGGTCAGCCCGGCCAGGCGTTCGATGATCGGCGGAATCAGGGACGTGGCCAGGTGCCGGTGGGACCCTCCCCCGAGAACCACCTCCAGCTTCCCGCCGCAGACCTCGTCCGCGAGCTCCGTCATGAGATCGGCGAGGCCAAGGTAGCAGGGCTTCGTCAGGCCGATGTCCCCGTAGTCGCCTTGATGGGTGTCGAAGCCGAAGTACCAGAAGAGGAGGTCGGGCCTGAAGTCGCGGACCCGGTGGACGGCGTGCGTCGCGACCAGATCGAGGTAGAGGTCGTTCCGGGATCGTCCGTCCGTCCTGCCCTCCCACGGGCCGGGGCAGGCCACGTCCACCTTCGTACCGTCCGGGGACTCGTCATCGGTGTCGCAGAAGCAGACGTGGAGGACCTGGGGATCGCCGCGGAAGAGGTCACGCGTGCCGTCTCCGTGGTGGGCATCCGTGTCCACGATCGCGAACCTTCGGAGGCCGCGCTGCTCCCGCAGGTTGACGATGCAGAGAGCCACGTCGTTGAAGCAGCAAAAGCCCCCGAAGTCGTTCCGACCCGCATGATGCCCGCCGGCGCCGATGAAGGCGAAGGCGTTTCGGATCTCTCCGTCGGCGATCTTCTCGCCCGCGGTGACGACTCCCCCCGCCGAATGCCACGCGGTGGAGCAGAGGGGATCCCGACCCACTCGCGTCAGGAGATCGGGCGTGTGGACCTTCAACAACAGCTCCTCGGGGACCTTCTCCGGCTCGTAGAGCACGACGCGATCGCTCTCGAGAATCCCTTCCAGGGCCGTCGGGAAGTCGGCCAGCCGCGATCCCTCCGTCAAGTAGCTGCGCCGGGAGTAGGACGGGTGGTAGAAGACTCCGGTTCGCCCCTTCGCCATGAGGACGCCTGCCCCGTGACCCCGCCGATCAGTCGAACCGGACGCTGACGAGCTTCGAGACTCCGGGTTCTTCCTGGGTGACGCCGTAGAGCGCCTGGGCGGTCTCCATCGTCCTCTTGTTGTGCGTGATCAGGACGAACTGGGTCTCCTCCGACAGCTCGACGAGGAGCGAGGTGAAGCGATCGATGTTGGCGTCGTCCAGCGGCGCGTCGACCTCGTCGAGGATGCAGAAGGGCGACGGCTTGTACCGGAAGATGGAGACGAGGAGGGCGATCGCCGTCAGCGCCTTCTCGCCGCCCGAGAGGAGGCCGATCGTCTGGTTTCTCTTGCCGGGAGGCTGCGCCATGATCTCCAGCCCCGACTCGAGCGGGTCCTCCTCGTCGAGGAGGTGCATCGACGCGGTGCCGCCGCGGAAGAGGCGCTGAAAGACCTCGGCGAAGTTGGCGTTGATCGCCGCGAAGGCTTCCGCGAAGCGCGCCGACGAGGTCAGGTTGATCGTCCGGATCGTCTCGAGGATCTGCGCCAGCGAGGTCTCGAGGTCGAGCTTCTGCGTCGTCAGCTCACGCAGGCGCGCCGACTCCAGCTCGTACTCCTCGAGGGCGGCGTGGTTCACCGGGCCGAGACGCTCGAGGGCGAGCGTCCTCTCCACGACCTCCTCGGCGAGGGCGGCCTCGTCGGGCGCCGGCTCGCCGTCGGCCGTCTTGACGGGCGGCAGCTCCTCGGGAAGACATCCGAACTCGGTCCGGCACGTCTCGACGAGGTGATCGCGGTCCGCCTTTCGCCGCTCGACGGCGAGTTCGGCGTCGAAGCGCGCCCGGCGCGCCGCGTCGAGGGCCTCGCGGGCGGCGTGCTCGCCCGCCTCCAGCTCCTCGCGGCCGAGCCGGTGCGCCTCGGCCTCGCGGTCCGCCTCGGCGAGGGCCGATTCGGCGCGCCGGGCGGCCTCGGCCGCCGTCCCCTGCGAGGCCCGGGACGCCTCTCCAGCGGCGAGCGCCGTCGTCCGGCGATTCGTGCTGTCATCGATCCCGAGCGACATCTCCGCCACGCGCCGGGCGGCCTCGGCCGCACGGGCGCCGGCTGACGCGGCGGCCTCCTCCGCGGCACGGCGACGCTCCTTCAGGACGTCGCGCGCCGTGCGGGCGGCGGCGTCCGCCTCGGCGGCGGCGAAACGCGCCGCGCGAAGGGTCTCCACGCCCGCCTCCATCTCGGCGATCGTCCGCTCGAGCGTCGCGAGCTCGGCCGTCCGCCTCTCCGCGAGGTGCGCGGCCTCCGTGCGCGTCGTCCCGGCCGCCGCGAGGTCGGCGAGGAGGGCCACGCGCTCCTCGGCGAGGACGAAGTGCTCCTGGCCGGCGCGGCGGCACTCCTCGCTTGCAGCCGCGGCGCGGGCGGCGGCCTCGGTCTGCTCTCGTTCCCTCGCGCGCACGTCGGCGAGAGCGCGGTCGGCTCCCGATGCGAAGTCGGTCGCGGCGGCCGAGGTGCCGTCGATCTCCTGGTCGAAGCTGTCGATCCGGCCGGCCAGCTCCTGACGCTCGTCGGCCAGCGCCTTCAGGTCGCGCCGGACCGTGAAGAGGCCTTCTCCCGGCACCTCGGTGCCGGCCGCCTCGACGACCGAGCCGCGGACGACGACGCCGTCGAGGGTGACGAGGGTCCGCTCGGGGTGGTGGGGCGCGAGGAGCAGCGCGTCGTCGAGGCTCGCGACGACGATCGCGTCGGGCAGGGCCGACGCGAGCCGCTCGTCGCCCTTCCGGGGCGCGAGAAGTTCCCGCGCGACCCCGAGGATGCGCGCGTCGTGCGGCCGGAGCGGAAAGGGGGTATCGGGGACCGGGAGAAGGAAGCGCGCCGTCCCGAGCTTCTCGCCGCGGACGGCCTCGAGCGCGCGGCCGAGCGCGTCGCGGCTCTCGAGGACCGGGGCTTCGAGGGCGGCGCCGAGCGCCGCGTCGAGCGCGGCCTCGAATCCGGCCTTCACCTCGAAATGATCGGCCAGGACGCCGTCCGGAACGAGACCCGCCGTTTCGAGCGCCCGCCGCGCCGCCTCGCCGCCGGCCTCCCGCTCCGCGAGCACCGTCTCGAGCGCGGCGCTCCGGAGGGCGATCTCGTGCTGGCGCGCGAGCTGCGCGTCGCGCGAGGTGCGGAGGCCCGCGAGGCGCTCTTCGGCGGCCCGCCGCTCTTCGCCGAGCTTTTCGTATGCGGATCGCGAGGCCTCGAGCCGGGCGAGCGCGGTGGCCTTCTGCGCCTCGGCCTCGCGGAGGGCGTTCTCACGTCCCGCGAGCGCTTCGGCGGCGCGGAGGATCCGCTCGTCCAGCTTCGCCAGGGCGAAAGCGAGCCGCTCGGCGAGGAGCGCCGCGTCGCGCTCCCGGTTCGTCGCGTCGGCCGCACGGGCTCCGGCCGCGAGGAGGTCGCGGCGGGCCGCCTCGCGCCGGGCGGCGAGGTCGGCCTCTCGGCGAGAGACGTCTTCGAGCGCGGCGGCCGCCGAGGCGGCGCGCGCTTCGGCCCCGGCCAGCTCCGCGTCGACGGCCGAGCGCGCCGTCTCCGCGCGCCCCGACTCCTCGACCGACCGGAGGTGGTCGGCCTGGGCCTCGCTCCGCTGCGCGGCGAGGAGCTCCTGGCGGGCGGCGGCCTCCTCCGCGTCGCGGGCCGCCGACGCGACGGCGGCCTCGGCGGAGAGGAGCGCCTCGCGGGCGCGGGCGAAGGCATCCGCCAGCTCGCGACGGCGGGCCTCGTCCTCGTCGGCGACCCGGCGCGCCTCGGCGAGCGCGGCCTCGAGGCGCCCGGTCGCGGCGAGGGCGGCGGCCTCGGCGTCGGTCGCGGCCTTGAGCGCCCTGTCGGCCTCGGAGAAGCCGGCCGCGAGGCGGTCGGCGCGGAGGCGCGAGAGCGTCTTCTTCCGGCCGGCGAGGAGTTCCGCCTGCTCCTTCCACCGGGCGGCGCGCGAGGCCTGCCGCTTCAGGGAGGCGCAGTTCCGCTCGATCTCGGCGACGATGTCCGAGAGGCGGAGGAGGTTCGCGCGCGTCTCTTCGAGCTTCAGCTCGGCCTGCCGCTTCCGGAGCTTGTACTTCGAGACGCCTGCGGCCTCCTCGATGAGGCGCCGCCGGTCCTGGGGCTTGGTGGAGAGGATCAGCTCGACCTTCTGCTGCTCGATGATCGAATAGGCCCTCACGCCGAGCCCGGTGCCGAGGAGAAGATCTTGCACGTCGCGCAGGCGGCACTTCTTCCCGTTCAGGACGTAGTCGCTCTCGCCGTCGCGCGTGACGCGGCGGGCGATCGTCACCTCGCCTCCCGTCTCGGCCCAGTGGTCCGATCCACGGGACTCGAGCGTCAGCGAGACCTCGGCCATCCCGATCGCCTTGCGGCGGGCGGCGCCGTGGAAGATGACGTCTTCCATCGTCGTGCCGCGGAGGCTCCTGGCGGATTGCTCGCCGAGAACCCACTGGACGGCGTCGGCGATGTTCGACTTGCCGGAGCCGTTCGGTCCGACGATGGCCGTGATGCGGCCGGGGAGCGTCAGGGCCGTCCGGTCCACGAAGGACTTGAAGCCCTGGATGTCGAGTTTCTTCAGACGGAACATTCAGGATTGCCGCCGGGCGGCGCGAAACGCTAGCACGCCTCCCCTCACGAGAGAAGGGTCTCGTCGAGAAGCGTCTTCAGGAGTCCGCCGCGCGAGCGGACGCCGAGCTTCGAAAAGACGTGCTTCAGGTGGTCCTTCACGGTCCACTCGGTGATGAAGAGCTCGCGGGCGATCTCCGCGTTCCGGAGCCCCCGGAGAAGCGCCGCCACGACCTCCGCCTCGCGCCCGGAGAGCCCGAGGGCTCTGAAGCGGGGGCACATCTGCTCGGGCGTGATCGGCGGAGCCGGTCGCGACCGGTCTCCCTTCATCTCGCACTGCGCGGCGAGCTCGAGGAGCTGGGCGGCGAAGGGGGCGAGAAGCTGGAACCGGAGCCGCTCCGGACCGGTCCAGGGGCGCGGGGTGCGGCGCAGGAGGACGAGCCGCCCCTCCACGAGGCCGGGGCAGCGGAAGGAGAGTTCGAGGCGGTGGGCGGGGGCCGCCGGCCGGGCGGCC
>Ga0335085_10007861_pt1 | contig 16390 bp, 14 predicted proteins | sample Lox_Sample_45_FD_206712 | JGI IMG/M metagenome (GOLD analysis project Ga0335085, IMG submission 206712) | Soil microbial communities from Loxahatchee National Wildlife Refuge, Florida, United States - Lox_Sample_4.5 | ecosystem: Environmental > Terrestrial > Soil > Wetlands | place: USA...
CGTACCACGAGCGCGCGCGGATGGGCGGCCAGGAGCGCGGCCACCCGCGGGTCGGCGAGGACGGCGTCCACCGACGGGAGCCTGCGGCGCGGATCGGTCACGGACGGCGGGGCGGGGCTGCCGCCGTTCCGGCCTTCGCGGAGTCCGCGGGCTGCTTCTTGGGCGCGGGCACGACCAGGTACTTGGTGCTCGGCTTCAGGGGCGTGACGGTCCGCGCCACGAGCCGGTCGGTGGGCACGGGGCGGGTGGCGAGGAGCTTGATCACCGTGCTGTCGGGCCCGGCGCTCCCCGGCCCCGCGCCCGGATGCCCGGGCGTGGGGGCTTCCGCCCGGGGAGCGGGGGCGGGCTTGGGTCGCCTGGTCGTGTCGGGCGCGGGGTTGGTGGCCGGCGCGGCGGCGCGCTTGGTGGTGTCGGCGGCCTGGCGCGCCGAGTCGGCGGCGGCCCGGAGGCGCGCCACGAGCGAGTCGTTCGCGGCGGGCAGGAGCACGGCGGCGAGGGGGACGGGCACGGTGTCCGGCAGCTCGAAGACCCGGACGCGCGACGTGTCGGGGAGGCCGGCCACCGCCAGGGGCTCGGTGAAGGTCATCCGGAACGACGTCGAATCGATGGGCTCGGGGGCCTTGAGGCGGGGAGGCACCGTGTCGTGCACGAAGGCCCAGAGCGTCGCTCGGGCGGTCGAGTCGAGCGTCACCGTGGCCGAGTCGTACGCCTCGCGGTAGTCGAGCCGGCGGTTCGAGTTCTGGTCGCTCACGGCGTAGATCACGTACGTGCCCGGCGGCACGTCGTCCAGGCGGAAGCGCCCGGTCGAGTCGGTCATCGCGAGATAGGCGAGCGTGTCGGGCTTGCGTACGGCCCGGATCAGACCCTGCGGCAGGGTCCGCTGCTCCACCCAGGACAGCGCGATGCCCGACAAGGACGCCGTGGGGATGGCGGGTCCGGTGGAGAAGAGGATCGTCGCGCCGTGCTTCAGCACGTTGCGCTGCAGGTCGGTGATGCCGGGGAGCAGCTGGAGCCGGTACACGCGGCCCGGCTTCCATCCTTCGCGCGGCTTGACGTGGATCGCCGAGCGGTGCCAGGACACCGAGACGTCTCCCGCCACGGGCGACAACAGGACCAGCTTCGCGAGGCCGCTCGGCGCGCCCCCGGAGCCGCCCGAGCCCGCCATTTCGTCGATCACCTCGTCGAACTGGATGACGGCGTCCCCCGAAAGGGCGGGGACGACGGCCCCCGAGTCCGGAGTGGTGGCGAGGAGCACGGGGGGTGTGAAGCGGGGCGGGGCGCCGGGGGGCGCCCCCATGTTGGCGCACGCCGCGCAGGCCAGGAGTGCGGCGAGCGCCGTCAGGCGCACCCGAGCGCCTTGAGCTTGTCGTTCAGGGCCCCGAGCTGGGTCCGCCAGGCGGTCTCCTTTTCCCGTTCCTTGGCCACGACGTCGGCGGGCGCCCGGGAGGTGAAGCCGGCGTTCCCGAGCTTGGCGCTGAGCGCCGCCAGCTGGCGGTCGAGCCGGTCGCGGTCGCCGGTGAGGCGGCGGCACTCCTGCGCGACGTCGATCGAGCCCCCCAGGGCCACGAAGACGTCGCTGCCGTCCCGCAGGACCGCGTGAGCGCCCACGCCCGCCGGCGCCGGGCCGAGGGTGAGCGCGTCGAGGCCGGCGAGGCGCGTGATGGTCTCGGCTTCCGCGCCGTAGGCGGCGCCGTCCCCGCCCGTCAGGGCGGCCGCGAGCTTCGTCTTCGGCGCGATCCGGTACTCGGCGCGGATGCTGCGGATGGCGGTGATCAGCTCCTGCACCCGGCCGAAGGCCGCGTCGGCGGCCGGGTCCGCGAAGGCCGGGTCGGCGGCCGGCCACGCCGCGGCCGCCAGGAGCTCGCCCGCCTTCCGTCCCGGAAGCTTCTGCCACAGCTCCTCGGTGATGAACGGCACCACCGGATGGAGCAGGCGGAGGGCGGTGTCGAAGCAGTATCGGAGAACGGCGTACGCGCCGGGCGAGGCCGCGAGGCGGGGCTTCACGGCTTCCACATACCAGTCGGCCAGATCGCCCCACACGAACTCGTAGCAGAGCTTGGCCCCCTCGTCGAGGCGGAACTGCTCGTTCGCGCGGGTGACGGCCGCGATGGTCGCCTGGCAGCGCGAGAGGATCCAGCGGTCGGCCAGCGTGAGCGTGCCCCGGTCGACGGACGTGATGGCGGGCACCCGCTCCGGGAGCTGGGAGAGGATGAACCGCCCGATGTTCCAGAGCTTGTTCGCGAAGTTCCGGCCCGGCGCAAAGGTCGCCTCGAGATCGTCGGGATCGAGGATCAGGTCCGAGCCGAGCGACACGCCGGCCACGGCGGTCCAGCGGAGGGCGTCGGCTCCGTAGAGCCGCACCACGTCGAGCGGATCGATCCCGTTGCCCAGGGACTTCGACATCTTGCGGTGCTTCGTGTCCCGCACCGTGCCGTGGAGGTACACGGTCGCGAACGGGACCCGCCCCATCACGTGGAGGCCGGCCATGATCATCCGCGCCACCCAGAAGAACAGGATCTCGGGGGCGGTCACGAGCGTGTTCCCCGGATAGAAGTGCCGGAGGTCGGGCGTGTCGTCGGGCCAGCCGAGCGTCGAGAAGGGCCAGAGCCACGACGAGAACCACGTATCGAGCACGTCGGGGTCCTGGGTGACGGGCCCGCCGCACGTGACGCAGGCGGCCGGGTCTTCCCGGGCGGCCCACTGGTGCCCGCACGCGGTGCAGGTGAACACCGGTATGCGGTGTCCCCACCAGAGCTGGCGCGAGATGTTCCAGTCCCGGATGCCTTCGAGCCACTGGGTGTAGGTCGCGTCCCAGCGCTCCGGGACGAACCGCACCTCGCCCTTCCGGAACGCCGCGAGCGCGGGCTCGGCGAGCGGCCGCATCTTCACGAACCATTGGTCCGAGAGCCGGGGCTCCACGATGGTGTCGCAGCGGTAGCAGCGCCGCACCGCGTGCTGATGCGTTTCGACCTTGGCGAGTAGCCCCTCGGCCTCGAGCATCTTGACGATCTTTTTCCGGGCTTCGAACCGGTCCATCCCTTCGAGCTCCGCCGGGACACGTCTCCCGCTTCCCGCTTCCCGCTCCCCGACGTCGCCCATCCTCCCGTCTTCCGTCATGATGAGGGGCATCGCGAGGTGGTGGCGGAGCCCGACTTCGAAGTCGTTCGCGTCGTGCGCCGGCGTGACTTTCACGAACCCGGTGCCGAACTCCTTGTCCACACTCTCGTCCGCGAGGATGGGGATCTCGAGGCCCGTGATCGGGAGCCGCGCGGTCTTGCCCACGTAGGGCCCGCCGCGCGGGTCCTCCGGGTTGACCACGATGGCCGTGTCGCCGAGCAGGGTCTCGGGGCGGGTGGTCGCGACGGTGACGTGCCCCGAGCCGTCGGCCAGGGGATAGCGGATATAGTAGAGGTGGCCCGTCGTCTCGTGGAACTCGGCCTCCTCGTCGGACAGGGCGGTGAGGCAGTGGGGGCACCAGTGGATCACGCGGTGGCCGCGGTAGATCAGCCCCTCGTCCCACAGCCGGACGAAGATCTCCCGGACCGCCCGGGAGAGCTCGGGGCTCAGGGTGTAGCGGGTGCGGCTCCAGTCGCACGAGCACCCGATGGTCTTGAGCTGCTCGAGGATGGTGCTGCCCGTCTCCGCCACGAACGCCGCCACCCGCTGGACGAACGCTTCGCGCCCCAGGTCGAAGCGGGTCTTGCCCTCCCGGGCGAGGAGCTTCTCCACCACGTTCTGGGTCGCGATCCCGGCGTGGTCGGTGCCCGGGAGCCAGAGGGCCTCGCGGCCCCGCATGCGCTCGAACCGGATCAGGACGTCCTGGACGGTGTCGTTCAGCCCGTGGCCCATGTGCAGCACCGCCGTCACGTTCGGCGGCGGGATGACGATCACGTAGGGCCGCTTGGGCGACTCGACGTGGGCGGTGAAGATCCCGGCGTCGAGCCAGCGGCTGTAGAGCCGCCTCTCAACCAACGACGGATCGTACTGGGGGGGTAAGGCAAAATCGGGCATGGGGTAAAGCTAAGGGGCTAAGTGACCAGGTGACCAAGTGGCCGCTGGAGCCCACTTAGTCACTTCGCCCCTGAGTCACTAGCTTTTAGCATGCCTTCCGACGCCGATCTCATGCCCGTGAGCCGCCTGGTGCGCTGGGGCGCCGTGGCGCTCCTCATTCTGCTCGCCATCGCCTTCTATTTCCGGGACGGCCAGCGCATCCCCACCATCGACGCCGGGGCCGTCTCGGCCGAGCTGGAGTAGGGGATGGCCGAGATCCAGGTCACGCTCCCGGACGGGAGCCGCAAATCGCTGCCCGCCGGGGCCACGGGGGCGGAGCTGGCCCGGGCCATCGGGCCGGGGCTCGCGAAGGCCGCGCTCGCCATCCGGGTGAACGGCGAGGTGCGGGACCTGTCGCGCGCGCTCCCCGACGGCGCCACGGTGTCCATCCTCACCGACAAGGATCCCCAGGCGCTCGACGTCCTGCGGCATTCGTCGGCGCACGTCCTGGCCACGGCGGTCCGGCAGCTCTTCCCGCACGCGAAGATCGGGTTCGGGCCGCCCATCGAGGACGGCTTCTACTACGACTTCGAGGTCCCCACGCCGTTCACGCCCGAGGACCTCGAGAAGATCGAAGCCCGGATGCGGGAGGTGGCGGCGGCCGACTACCCCTTCGTGCGCGAGGAAGTGGATCGCGAGGAGGCCAAGCGGCGCTTCCGGGACGATCCGCTGAAGCTCGAGCGCATCGACGACCTGGGGCCGGACGAGACGATCTCGGTCTACACGGACGGCCCCTTCGTGGACCTCTGCCGCGGGCCCCACGTGGGGAGCACGGGGCGGATCAAGCACGTGAAGCTCCTGCACGCCGCGGGGGCGTACTGGCGCGGCGACGAGCGGCGGCAGATGCTGCAACGGATCTACGGCACGGCCTGGTTCTCCAAGGAGGATCTCGAGGCGTACCTCCACCGGCTCGAGGAGGCGAAGAAGCGGGACCACCGGGTGCTCGGCAAACAGCTCGACTTGTTCTCCATCCAGGAGGACGTCGGGCCGGGCCTCATCTTCTGGCACCCCAAGGGCGCGATGCTGAACTTCCAGCTGCGCCGCTTCATCGAGGACGTGATCCTTGAGCGCGGCTACAGCCTGGTCTACACGCCGCACCTGACGCGCGAGCAGCTGTTCATCCGGTCGGGCCACATCCCCCTCTATGCCGACAACCAGTTCCCGCCGATGTCGGCGGGGGAGGGGGAGGCCGAGGACGTCCGCTACCGGGTGAAGCCGATGAACTGCCCGATGCACATCCTCGTGTACGCCTCGCAGCAGCGGAGCTACCGCGACCTCCCCATCCGGCTGGCGGAGATCGCCAACGTCTACCGGAACGAGCGCTCGGGCACGCTGCACGGGATGCTGCGGGTGCGCGGGCTCTCGATGGACGACGCGCACGTATTCCTGCGGGAGGACCAGATCGAGCAGGAGATCTTCCACCTGCTCGACATCGTCGACCTGGTGCTGGGGAAGACGTTCGGCCTGACCTACCGGCTCGACCTCGCCACGCGGCCCGCCGACAAGCTCGGCACCGACGCGATGTGGGACGTGGCGGAGCGGGGGCTCGAGCAGGCGCTGAAGCGGCGCGGCATTCCCTTCCGGCTCGACGCCGGCGGCGGCGCGTTCTACGGCCCCAAGATCGACGTGAAGTTCTCGGACGCGATCGGGCGGGAGTGGCAGGGCGCGACGATCCAGCTCGACTTCCAGCTCCCCGAGCGCTTCGCGCTCGAGTACACGGGCGCCGACAACAAGCCGCACCGGCCGGTGATGATCCACCGCGCCATCTACGGCACGCTCGAGCGCTTCGCGGGGTTCCTCATCGAGCACTTCGCGGGCGCCTTTCCGCTCTGGCTGTCGCCCGAGCAGGTCCGGGTCCTGCCCATCGCGGACGCGCAGCTCGAGGCGGCGCGGAAGACGGGCGAGACGCTCCGGGCCGCGGGGCTCCGGGTCTGGGTGGACGACCGGAGCGAGACGCTCAACTACAAGATCCGCGACGCCGAGACCCACAAGGTCCCCTACATGGCGGTGGTGGGGCAGCGCGAGGCGGACGCGGGCACCGTGGCCGTGCGGGCGCGCGGGGAGGGGAAGAAGCAGGTGGTGCTTCCCCTGGCGGACTTCGTCGGCAAGCTGCAAGACGAGGTTCGCACCCGGGCCCTCACCTCATTACTTTGAGGGCGGAGACTCCTACAGATGAGTGACCAGACCACCCCCGTCATCCTGAGCGCCTGCCGCACCCCGATCGGGAAGTACCTGGGCGGGCTCGCGCCGCTCCCGGCCCCGAAGCTGGGCGCGGTGGTGGTGCGGGAGGCGGTCCGCCGGGCCGGCGTGGACGGCGCCGCGGTGGAGGAGGTCATCCTCGGGAACGTCCTGCAGGGCGGGGTGGGACAGGCGCCGGCGCGCCAGGCGGCGATCCACGCCGCCCTTCCCGGGATCATTCCCGCGCTCACCATCAACAAGGTGTGCGGCTCGGGGCTCAAGGCGGTGATGCTCGCGGCCCAGGCCATCAAGGCGGGCGACGAAGCCTGCGTGGTGGCGGGCGGGATGGAGTCGATGAGCAACGCCCCGCACTACGTCTACGGCATGCGGACCGGCATCAAGGCCGGCGACCAGCAGCTCGTGGACGGCATGATCCGCGACGGCCTGTGGGACTCGTTCTCCGATCAGCACATGGGCGGCCTGGCCGAGTACACGGCGCAGAAGGCGGGCATTTCGCGGGCCGACCAGGACGCCTTCGCCCTCGCGAGCCACCAGAAGGCGGTGGCGGCGATGGAGGCGTGCCGGTTCAAGGCCGAGACCGTGCCAGTCGAGATTCCGGGCAAGAAGGGGCCCACCGTCGTCGACAAGGACGAGAGTCCCCGGAAGGACACGACGCTCGAGGCGCTCGCCGCGCTCCGGCCTTCCTTCCAGAAGGACGGCTCGGTGACGGCGGGGAACGCGCCCGGCCTGAACGACGGGGCCTCCGCCCTGGTGGTGGCATCGCTCGCGTTCGCCAAGGCGCACGGCTTGGCGCCGCTCGCCAGGATCACCGCCTACGCCACGGGGGGCGGGGAGCCGAAGGATCTCTTCTTCGCGCCCATCGTGGCGGTGCGGAACCTGATGGCCAAAGCCAAGACCGCCATCGGGGACTACGACCTGATCGAGGCCAACGAGGCCTTCGCCGTGCAGGCCCTGGCGGACGGCCGGGCCCTCGGGTGGGACTGGAACCGGGTGAACGTGAACGGCGGGGCGGTGGCCCTCGGGCACCCCATCGGCGCGTCCGGAGCCCGGGTGCTCACGACGCTGCTCTACGCCCTCCGCGACCGGAAGCTGTCCACCGGACTCGCGACCCTCTGTCTCGGCGGCGGCAACGCCGTCGCCCTCAGCGTGGAGGTTCTGTGAACGACGTCTCGTCCGTCGCCGCGACGCCCGCGTCCCGGCTCACCACCCGCGCCGTCGCGGTCCTGCTCGGCGTCGCGCTGATGGCGGCGACCGCGCACGTGGCGATCCCCGTCCCCGGCACGCCGGTCCCCATGACGCTCCAGCCTCTCGGCGTGCTGCTCGTGGGCGGCGCGCTCGGCGCCGCGCTCGGGGCCTCGAGCCTCGCCCTCTACCTCGCGCTCGGCGTCGCCGGCCTGCCGGTGTTCTCGCCCTACGGCGGCCCCGGCGGACTGCTGAGTCTCGTCGGCCCCACGGGCGGCTATCTCCTGGCGTTCCCCCTGGCCGCGGCCGCGACGGGCTACATCGCGGGCGAGGGCCGCGCCACGCTGCGCGTGGCGGCGGGGGCGCTCGCCGGCCTCCTGCTGATCCACCTGGGAGGCCTGGCCCAGCTCGCGCTGCTCACGGGCAGCGTGCGGGAGGCCGCGGTCCTCGGGACCTGGCCCTTCCTGCTGGGAGACCTGGGCAAGCTGGCGCTGGCGATCGCCGTCCTGCGTCCCTCCATTCCCTCCCTCCGCGCGCGCCTCTAGGGCGCGCGCCGTGTTTCGGGGGACGGGAGCATCGGACGCCCGATGAGTCAGGCCGCGGTGGTCGGGGCGGGCACCATGGGCAACGGGATCGCCCACGTGTTCGCGCAGGCGGGGTGGAGCACGACCCTCGTCGACGTCTCCGCGTCGGCCCTGGAGGGCGCGCTCACCACCATCGCCGCCAACCTGGACCGCCAGGTCAAGAAGGGCGCGGTGACGGCGGAGCAGAAGGCGCAGACCCTCGGCCGCATCCGCACCGCGACGGAGCTCGCCGCCGTGGCGGGGGCCGAGCTCGTGATCGAAGCGGCCACCGAGCATCCGGAGACCAAGTTCGAGATCTTCCGGAGCCTCGACCGCCACGCCGCGCCCGCCGCCATCCTCGGGTCCAACACCTCTTCCATTCCCATCACCACCATCGCCGCCCAGACCCGTCGTCCCGCCCAGGTCATCGGGATGCATTTCATGAATCCCGTGCCGGTGATGCAGCTGGTCGAGATCATCCGCGGGCTCGAGACGTCGGACGAGACCACCCGGCGGGTGGTGGAAGTGGCCCGGGCGCTGGGCAAGGTGCCGGTGGAGGTGAACGACGCGCCGGGCTTCGTGTCGAACCGCGTGCTGATGCCGATGATCAACGAGGCGGTCTTCTGCGTGGAGCAGGGGGTCGCGGCGCCCGAGGCGATCGACACGGTGATGAGGCTGGGGATGAACCATCCCCTCGGCCCCCTCGCCCTGGCCGACCTGATCGGGCTCGACGTCTGCCTCGCGATTCTCGAGGTGCTGCACCGCGACCTGGGGGAGGACAAGTACCGCCCGGCGCCGCTCCTCCGGAAGATGGTGGCGGCGGGGCGGCTGGGCCGGAAGTCCAAACGGGGATTCTACGACTACCGCGCTTGAGCGTCCCGACCTGGCCGACGCCCGGCGGGAGATCGTGGCCCTGGCCCGCGAGTTCGCGCGCACCCGGATCGAGCCGTACGCCGCGGAGTGGGACCGCACCCACCACTTCGACCGGCCGGTGATCGACGAGCTGGGGAAGCTCGGCTTCCTCGGCATCGCGACGCCGGAGGCGGTGGACGGGCTCGGACTCGACACCACGACCTATCTCCTCGCGCTCGAGGAGATCGCCGCGGCCGACGCCAGCATCGCCGTCTCGGTGTCGATCCACTGCGCCATCCCCACCACCATGCTGCTGAAGCACGGCACGCCGGCGCAGCAGGAGCGCTGGCTCAAGCCGATGGCGCGGGGCGAGCTCCTGGCGGGGTTCGCGCTGTCGGAGCCCGACTCGGGGTCCGATCCGGCGTCACTCCGGGCCCAGGCGGTGCGGGACGGCGACGGCTGGGTGCTGAACGGCGCCAAGGCGTGGGCGACGAACGGCGGGACCGCCGACGTCATGATGATCATGGTGCGCACCGACCGGCCCGAGGCCCGCCGGGGCGCGAAGGGCATCTCCACGTTCATCGTGCCCACCGACACGCCGGGGTACCGCCCGGCGCGTCCCGAGGACAAGATGGGGCTGCGGGCCTCGAACACCGTGGGGCTGTCGCTCGAGAATCTGCGGCTCCCCGCCGACGCGCTGCTGGGCGAAGAGGGCATGGGGTTCGTCTACTCGATGGAAGGCCTCGTCGCGGGGCGGCTCGGCATCGCGACCCAGGCGGTGGGTATCGCCCGGCGCGCCCTCGAGCACTCCCTCACCTACTGCCGGGAGCGGCGCCAGTTCGACCGCCCGCTCGAGGACTTCGAGGCGGTGCAGTTCCGGCTGGCGGACATGGCGACCCGGATCGCGGCGGCGCGGGCGCTCACCCACGAGGCGGCCGCCGCCAAGGACGCCGGGCAGGACGTCCGCGTGCCGGCGAGCATGGCCAAGGTGTTCGCGTCCGAGACGGCGATGTGGGTCACCACGCAGGCGGTCCAGCTCTTCGGAGGCTACGGATACATGCGGGATTTTCCGGTCGAGAAGCTCTTCCGTGACGCGAAGGTCACCGAGATCTACGAGGGGACGAGCGAAGTCCAGCGGCTCATCATCGCCCGGGGGCTGACGCGCCATGACTGATCTCCGCGCGACGGGTCTCTTCGCGGCCCTGGCCGAGCACCGCCACGAGCAGCTCAGCTTCTTCACCGAGCCTTCGTCGGGGTACCGGGGCATCATCGCCATCCACAACACCACGCTGGGGCCCGCCCTCGGCGGGACCCGGTTCTGGAACTACGCGTCGGACGCCGACGCGATCACCGACGCGCTCCGCCTGGCCCGGGGCATGACCTACAAGGCGGCGGTGGCCGGCCTGAACCTGGGCGGCGGCAAGAGCGTGATTCTCGGGGACAACAAGACCACCAAGCGGGAAGCGCTCTTCCGGGCCCACGGCCGGCACGTCGAGGCCCTCGGCGGGCGCTACATCACGGCCGAGGACGTCGGGACCTCCACCGCGGACATGGAGTTCATCCGGGCGGAGACCGAGCACGTGACCGGACTCCTGGGCAAGTCCGGCGATCCCTCGCCGGTCACGGCCTACGGCGTGTACCGGGGGATGAAGGCGGCGGCCCGGCACCGCTGGGGGTCGGACGCGCTGGCGGGCAAGACCGTCGCCGTGCAGGGATGCGGCCACGTGGGCTACTATCTCTGCAAGCTGCTGCACGAGGAGGGCGCGACGCTCGTGGTGACGGATCTGGACGCCCAGCGGGTGAAGACGGTGACCCAGGACTTCGGCGCGCGCGCCGTGGGCGCCGAGGAGATCTACGCCCAGGCCGTCGACATCTACGCGCCCTGCGCGCTGGGCGCCGTGATCAACGACGCCACCGTCCCGCGCCTCAAGGCGGCGATCGTGGCCGGCGCCGCGAACAACGTCCTGGCGGAAGACCGGCACGGCGACGAGCTCGAGAAGCGCGGCATCGTCTACGCCCCCGACTACGTGATCAACTCGGGCGGGCTCATCAACGTGAACGCCGAGCTGCACGGCTGGTCGATGGAGCGGGCCCGCGCCAAGGCGGGCGAGATCTACGAGACCATCCTCCGCGTGTTCGAGATCGCGAAGGAAGAGAAGATCCCGTCGTACCGCGCGGCCGACCGGCTGGCCGAGCAGCGGATCGAGGCGGTCGCGAACGTGAGGCGGAACTTTGTCTGAGAAAATCTGGATCGGCGCGGATCACGCGGGCTTCGCCCTGAAGCAGACGCTCGTGCGCGAGCTCGAGCGCCTCGGCTACGAGCCGGTGGACGCGGGGCCCGCCCGGCTCGACCCCGCCGACGACTTCCCGGACTACGGCAAGCCCGTGGCGGAGGCGGTGAGCGAGGGGATCGCGCACCGGGGCATCCTGACGTGCGGCACGGGACTCGGGATGTCGTACGTGGCGAACCGGTTCCCGCACGTCCGGGCGGCCGTCGTGTGGAGCCCGGAAATCGCGGCGCTGTCGCGGAAGCACAACGACGCGAACATCCTCGTGCTCCCCGCCCGCTTCATGAACGACCAGCAGGCGCTCGACGTCCTGCACACCTTCCTCGACACGCCGTTCGAGGGAGGACGCCACGAGCGGCGGGTGGAGAAGATCGAGCTTGAGTGACCGGCTGGCACCCCTGCGCATGGTGGACCCGCCGATCGCGGACCTGGTCCGGCGCGAGACCGAGCGGCAGGAGCACGGGCTCGAGCTGATCGCGAGCGAGAACTTCGTGTCGATCGCCGTGCTCGAGGCGATGGGGACGGCGCTCAACAACAAGTACGCCGAGGGCCTGCCGCGGAAGCGGTACTACGGCGGCTGCGAGGTGGTGGACGAGGTCGAGCAGCTCGCCATCGACCGGGCCAAAGCGCTGTTCGGCGCCGAGCACGCCAACGTCCAGCCGCACTCGGGCGCGCAGGCGAACCTGGCGGCGTACCTCGCGGTGGCGAAGCCGGGCGACACGCTCATGGGGCTCGCGCTCCCGCACGGCGGCCACCTCACGCACGGCGCGTCCGTCAACTTCTCCGGGTCGATCTTCCGGGCCGTCCAGTACGGCGTCCGGGAGGACTCGGGCCGCATCGACTACGACCAGGTGCGCGACCTGGCCCGCGCCGAGCGCCCGCGGCTCCTGGTGGCGGGCGGGAGCGCCTACGCCCGGGTGATCGACTTTCCCGCCCTCCGCGCCGTCGCGGACGAGGTGGGCGCCACGCTGCTCGTGGACATGTCGCACTTCGCGGGACTCGTGGCCGCCGGCGTGCACCCCTCGCCGGTGCCGCACGCCCAGATCGTCACCACCACCACCCACAAGACGCTCCGCGGCCCCCGCGGCGGGATGATCCTCTGCCGCCAGGAGCTGGCCAAGGCCGTGGACAAGTGGGTGTTCCCGGGCACCCAGGGCGGACCGCTCGAGCACGTCATCGCCGCCAAGGCGGTGGCGCTCGCAGAGGCGCTCGATCCGTCGTTCAAGGAGTACGCGGCGCAGGTGGTCCGGAACGCGCAGGCGCTCGCGGGCGCGCTGATCGGACGGGGCTACCCGATCGTCTCGGGCGGCACGGACACCCACCTGATGCTCGTGGATCTCCGGACCAAGGGGCTCACGGGCAAGGACGCCGAGCAGCTCCTGGACCGCGCCGGGATCACCGTGAACAAGAACACCATCCCCGGCGATCCGCAGTCGCCGTTCGTGACGAGCGGGATCCGCCTGGGCACGCCCGCCGTGACCACCCGGGGCTTCCGCGAGGCGGAATTCGGCGTGGTGGCCGAGCTGATCGACACCGTGCTGACGGGACGCGACGACGCCACGCTCGCGCGGGTGAAGGCCCGGGTGCGGGAGCTGACCGACGCGTTCCCCCTCTACGCCGCCCCGCGCCGGGCCGCCGCCCGTGTCTGAGCCCGCCGGCGCCCCCGCGGTCCCGCCCGCCGGCGGAGGAGCCGGCGAGCCGGGCGCGCTCGACCAGGCCTTCGCCCGCATCCGCGCGCACGACGGCGCCTACCACGAGCGCGCCTACCTGTTCGTGCTCGCCGCGCTCGAGTTCGCGCAGGGGCGCCTCCCCGCCCGCCGGCACCTTTCGGGCGGCGAGCTGTCGTGGGCGTGCCGGGACTTCGCGCTCGAGCAGTTCGGCCTCCTGGCCGGCGAGGTGCTGGGCTACTGGGGGGTCCGGACCACCGCCGACTTCGGCCGCATCGTGTTCCTCCTGATCGACGTGGGGCTCCTCGCGCGCCAGCCGTCGGACCGGATCGAGGACTTCGACCAGGTCTACGACTTCGCGGAGGCGCTCCGCGCCGGGTACGGATGGCCGGGGCTGCCGGGCGCGTCGTAGGCCCCCGGCCCGTCGTGGGCGCCGTGCGGGAGCCCGCGGTGAGCGGCCGCTTCTATCCCGGCACCGGCGCCGAGCTGGAGCGCGCGCTCCGGGACTTCCTGGAGCCGCTCCGCGCCCCGGCGCCTTCCGCCGCCCGGGCCGTCATCGTTCCCCACGCCGGGTACGTCTACTCCGGCCTCACCGCCGCCCACGCCTTCGCGCGCACGCGCATCCCGCCGCTGGTCGTCATTCTCGCGCCCAATCACACCGGTCTGGGTGACGCGCGCGGCGCCGCCCTCTGGGAGGACGGCGCGTTCCGGATCCCCCTGGGGGACGTGCCGGTGGACGCGCCCCTCGCCCACGCCCTCCTCGATGCCTGCCCGCTGGTGACGCCCGACCACCTGGCGCACCGGGACGAGCACGCCGTGGAGGTGGAGCTGCCCTTCATCCGTTACCTCGCCCCCGACGCCCGCATCGTGCCCCTGGTGCTGCCGTGGGACGACTGGGAGTCGTCCCGCACCCTGGGCGAGGCGCTGGCCCGCGTGATCTCGGGCTCGGGCGAGCCGGTCCTGCTCGTGGCCTCGAGCGATCTCTCCCACTACGAGCCTGCCGGCGTCGCCGAGCGGAAGGACGCCCGGGCGCTCGCCGCCGTCGGGGACCTGGACGGCGCGGAGCTGCTGGCGCGCTGTCACCACGAGGCCATCACGATGTGCGGCCGCGCGCCCGTGGCCGCCGTCCTGGCCGCGGCCCGCGCGCTCGGCGCCACGCGCGCCGAGGTGGTGGACTACCGGCACTCCGGCTGGGCCACGGGAGACGACCGGTCCGTGGTGGGGTACGCCGGCGTGGTGATCCCGTGAACCCCATCCCCGTCCTCTCCGCGCCCGAAGCCGCGCTCTGGGACCGGCTGGCCCGCACCCAGCACCGGATCCCGAGCCGTGTCCTGATGGACGCGGCGGGGCGGGCCGTGGCCGACGCCGTCGTCCGCGAATTTCCGGACGCGCGCGCGCGCGGCGTCCTGGTGGCGGTGGGGGCGGGCAACAACGGCGGGGACGGATGGGTCGCGGCCCGCGCCCTGCACGCGGCGGGGATTCCGGTCTGGGTGGCCGGGCTCGACCCGAAGACCGACGACGGCGCCGACAACCGGACCCTGGCCCGACTGGACGGCGTGCGGGAAGTGGCGCCGGGCGAGCCGTGGCCGGCGTGTGGCCTCGTGGTGGACGCCCTGCTCGGCACCGGGGCGAGCGGCCCGGCGCGGGGCGAGGTGGGCGCCCTGGCCGAGCAGGTGGCGGCGTACGGCGCGCCGGTGCTCGCCGTGGACGGCCCCACCGGCCTCGATCTCTCCACCGGCGACGCCCACGGCCCCATCCGGGCGGCGGTCACGGTCACCTTCGGAGGCCCGAGGCGCGGGCACCTGCTGGCGCGCGACTGGTGCGGCCGGATCCTCGTGGCGGACATCGGATTCCCGCCGGCGGAGCCTGCCTGGCCCCTGCTCGTCACCGACCGCTGGGCGGGGGCGAAGCTCCCGCCGCTCGAGGCCCGGATGCACAAGGGGGACCGCGGGCGCGTCACCGTGGTGGGCGGGGCGGCCGGCATGTCGGGGGCGGCGCTCCACGCGGCGCGGGCCGCGCTCGCCGCCGGCGCGGGCCTCGTGAAGCTCGTGGCCGGCGCGGAGACCGTCGCGGCGGCGCGCGCGAGTCTCCCCGACGTGCTGACCGTCGAATCCGCGCTCGCGGACGGCCTCGAGCCGAAGGCGGTGGAGGCGCTCGAGTGGGCCGACGCCCTGGTGATCGGACCCGGACTGGGCCGCGAGGCGCCCCGGCTCGGCGCGCTCCGCGCGGCGCTCCGGGCCCGGCCCGTGCCGACGGTGGTGGACGCCGACGCGCTCGTGCTCTGGGAGGGGGAAGGCGCCGGGGACCGCGCCCTCGTGTTCACGCCGCACCTCGGGGAGTTCCGCGCCGCGCTGGGGGACCAGCTCGCGGATGAAGTGGCGAACGACCGCTGGACCGCCGCCGAGCGCGCGGCCCAGCGGCTGTCGGGCACGGTGCTGCTCAAGGGCGTGCCCACCGTCATCGCGGACGGGCGGGGCCCGGCCCACGTGGTGGCGAGCGGCAATCCGGGGCTCGCTACCGGCGGGTCGGGAGACCTGCTGGCGGGGTTCATCGGCGCCTTTCTCGCGCGCGGCTGCGCGCCCACCGTGGCCGCGGCCCTCGGCGCGCACGCGCTGGGACGGGCGGCGGAGCAGGGGGCCCGGGACTGGACCGCGCGCTCGCTCCGGCCCGCCGACGTGCTCGCGGCGCTCCCGGCGGTGTGGCGCGCCTGGCGGGATTGGGCGCCGGGCGCGCCGCCCGTGCTCGCCGTGCTCGAGGCGCCCGAGACCGCGTGACCCGCGTCCTGGCCGCGGTCCTCGGTCTCACGCTCCTGCCCTCCGGATTCTGGCGGCCGGGGGACCGGGTGCTGCTCACGGACTTCTCCGTGATCACGGCCGTCGCCGCGTCCCCGTTCACCGTCTACGCCGCGACCCTCAACGGCCTGATCATCTACGACCGGGGCGCCGATCGCTGGCTCCTGCCGCAGACGCCGCTCGACGGATACCCCACGGCGCCGGTGCGGCTCGCCATCGCCGATCCGGTGGGGAACGGCGTCTGGCTCGGGACCGCCGACGGCTGGGCCCACTACAACCAGGACATCAACCAGTGGGATCAGGGGATCGTGCCCGGCGGCGTGCGGGACGCCTTTCTCGACGCGCAGGATCCGAGCGGGGGCCTGTACGTGCTCGGCCTCGGCGGGTGGAGCCTCGTGCCGCGGGGGGGACTCATCGCCACGCCGGTGGGCGCGCTCCCGCCCCTGAACCGCCGCGTGGGCCCGCTCAGCATCGCGGCCGCGCTCGCGCGCGCCCCGATGGCGGACGCCCTGCGGGCCCGCCTGCTCACCGACGCCCGGCTCCGCACCTACCAGTACACGGCTGCCGCCATGACGCCCGAGCGCCCCACCGAAATGTTCCTGGGCACGACGGGGATGGGACTTTTGCGGGTGGACCCGATGAGCGGGCAGGGCGGGCCGCTGCCGTTCGGACTCCCGAACCTCGATGCGTCCGCGGTGGCGGCGGGGCCGGGCGGCGTCTGGACCGTCGGCTCGGCCCACGCCGGGGAGCGGCGGGGTCTCACCTGGGTGGCCGACGACCTGTCCCGCTTCTCCACC
>Ga0335085_10007862_pt1 | contig 16390 bp, 14 predicted proteins | sample Lox_Sample_45_FD_206712 | JGI IMG/M metagenome (GOLD analysis project Ga0335085, IMG submission 206712) | Soil microbial communities from Loxahatchee National Wildlife Refuge, Florida, United States - Lox_Sample_4.5 | ecosystem: Environmental > Terrestrial > Soil > Wetlands | place: USA...
CCGCGGCCACCGCGCGCCCGGCGGACTCCATCAGCACGCGGCTCGGGATCTTGGCGAACTCCCGCGACAGGCGGTCCCACTCCTCCGCCTCGGCCGACGAGAGCACCGGCACGACGCTCATCTGGCGATCGCCCCGGCGTAGCTCACCACCGACGAGTCGTCGCCCGTGATCTGGCCCGAGTGCGAGCGGTGGACGACCTCGGCCGCCGTCCCTCCCAGCAGCCGGGCGGCGTGGAGCACCGCGGCCGCCGGCACGCGGCCGCACATGCTCACCCGGTGGCGGCGGGTGACGTCGAGCAGCTGCTCGCCGTCGAGCCGCTCCAGCGCGGCGAGCGCGAGGCCGTCCTTCTCCGCGGCCACGGCCGCGCTCTCGTAGTGGTTCATGTCGGAGCTGGCCACCAGCAGGACCGGCTCCGCCGAGCCGCGCACCACCGCCGCCAGCGCCTCGCCGAGCCGCCGGGTGCGCGGCCAGTCCGACCAGCCGAGCACCACCGGGACCAACCGGAGCTGCGGCTGGCGGGCGAGCAGGAACGGGAGCTGCACCTCCACCGCGTGCTCCCGCGCGTGGGCGGCCGGGTCGTCCTCCATCAGGTCGCAGGCGGCGAGCAGCGCGGCGGCGGTGGACTCGTCCACCGGCACCTCGCCCGCCGGGGTCACGAACGCCCCGACCGCGTACACGCTCCCGCCCTGCCCGGCGTCGCCGAGGCCCGTGTGGTTCGGGGCCAGCACGATGCAGCACCGCGGCACCTCGAGCCGCGCGAACACCTGGCCCGCCGTGCGCCCCGAGTACACGTAGCCGGCGTGCGGGGCCACCGCCGCGAGCGCCGGCCGCGGCTCGGCGCCGGCCACCGCCAAGAGCTCGCGCACGGCCGCCACGAGCTGCGCCGGCTGGGCCGGATAGAAGAGGCCGGCGACGGCCGGCTGGCGGACGCGCACCGCGGCCGTCACGCCCGGCTCGCCCGGCGGCCGGCGCGGCCGGTCACCGTGCCCCGGCGCGTCCGGACGCGCTCACTTGGTGTGGGATTGTCCGATCGCGCGGCCGAAGGAGATCTCGCCGTTGTCGATCCGGATGTTGAAGCCGCAGTCGGGGTTGCTGCACACCCAGGCCTTGTAGGTGATGGGCGCGCCGTCGCGGCCGTAGTCTGAAAGGGGGATGAGGGTGCCCACGGAGCACTTCATGCACGTCGGCCACTGTTTCTCGTCCATGCTTGACCTCCCTTCCCATCCGCCCCGCCCCCGGTGAGACGTGAGGAGTGAAAGGTGAGACGTTCACGTGAGGGGTGAGCAGCTGAAACCGCGAGAGGCAAGGTAAGCGGCGAGAGGCACCTCTCACGTTTCGCTTCTCACGTCTCACGTGAACGTCTCACCTCATCACCTCTCACGACTCACTTTCACCCTCCCGCATCACATTCCTCGCCCACACGTACTCGTGCTCGAACGCGTGCTCGAAGTGGTACACCCCTTCGAAATCCTCCAGCCGGTCCTCCGGCTGGCGGATCAGCAGCCCCGCGTCGATCAGCGCGTACACGATCTCGCCGATGTCCGCCGTGGTCCGGATGCCCCAGTGCTCCAGCACGGTGCGCGACAGCAGGCCGTACTCCTCCAGCGCGAGCTCCCGGCACGCGTGCGCCAGCTCGCCGCCCGACACGTGGCGCCGCTCCGGCAGGCTCTGCTGGTGCCGCTCGAGCGCCGCCAGCACGAAGAAGAACGCGCGGGGGTGGAACCGGCCCGCCCGGGGGCTGATGCGCGCCAGGAGCTCGTCGGCGAACTCCAGCTGGCTCACCGGGCCGCCGGCCGCGGCGCGGGGCCGCGGGCGCGCTCCCGCGGGGCCGCCGGCCGCGTCGCCGCGGGCCTCGCCGGGAGCAGCGCGGCGTCCAGCACCGCGTCCACCGTGTCCACCAGGCGGATCTCCAGTTTCTTCCGGACCTCCTCGGGCACGTCGGCCACGTCGGCCTCGTTGCGCGCCGGCGCCAGCACCAGGCGGATGCCCGCCCGCTCGGCCGCTATCAACTTCTCTTTGATCCCACCGACCGGCAAGACGTGGCCGCGCAGCGTCAGCTCCCCGGTGGCCGCCACGTCGGGCCGCACCCGCCGGCCCGACGCCAGCGACGCCAGCGCGGTCGCGATCGCCACGCCCGCCGACGGCCCGTCCTTCGGCACGGCCCCCGCCGGCACGTGCAGGTGCACGTCCGAGCTCTGGAAGGTCGCGGGATCCACGCCCAGCGCTCCGGCCTTCGACCGCACCAGGCTCCACGCGGCCTCGGCCGACTCGCGCATCACGTCGCCGAGCTGGCCGGTGATCGTGATCGCGCCCTTGCCCGGCAGCCGCAGCGCCTCGATGAACAGGATGTCGCCCCCGGTCGGGGTCCAGGCGAGCCCGGTCATCACCCCCACCTCGGGCTCGCGGCCCGCGACCTCGGGCAGCACCTTGGGCGGCCCCAGCCGCCGCCGCACCGTGCGCGTGGTCACCCGCAGGTCGCCGGTCTTCCCGCCCACCACGTCCACCACGATCTGCCGCAGCACGTGCTGGATCTCGCGCTCGAGCTGCCGCACCCCGGCCTCGCGCGTGTACTCCGCGATGATGCACTGCAGCGCGCCGTCGGTGACCGTCACCCCGCGGCCGCCGCCCGCCAGCCCCGTCTCCCGGAGCTGCCGCGGCACCAGGTAGCGGCGCGCGATCTCCAGCTTCTCCCGCGGCGTGTAGCCGGGCAGCTCCAGCACCTCCATCCGGTCGATCAGCGGCGGCGGCACCGTGGCCAGCGTGTTGGCGGTCGCGATGAACATCACGTCGCGCAGGTTGAAGGGCACCTCGACGTAGTGGTCCACGAACGCGTGGTTCTGCGCCGGGTCCAGCACCTCGAGCAGCGCCGAGGTGGGATCGCCGCGGAAGTCGGCGCCGAGCTTGTCCACCTCGTCGAGCATGAACACCGGGTTGCGCGTGCCGGCCCGCTGGATCAGCTGGACGATCCGTCCCGGCAGCGCCCCCACGTAGGTGCGCCGGTGGCCGCGGATCTCGGCCTCGTCGCGCATCCCGCCGAGGGCGATCCGCGCGAACTTCCGGCCCAGCGCCTCGGCGATGCTCTGCCCCACGCTGGTCTTCCCGGTTCCCGGCGGGCCCACGAAGCACAGGATGCTGCCGTGCGCCTCGGGATTGAGGAACCGCACCGCCAGGTACTCGATGATGCGGTCCTTCACCTTCTCGAGATCGAAGTGGTCCCGGTCGAGCACCGTGCGCGCGTGCGCGATGTCGAGCCGGTCCTCGGTCAGCACGCTCCACGGCAGCCCGGCCAGCACCTCGACGTAGGTGCGGCTCACCTGGTACTCGGCCGACTGCGGCGACATCCGGGCCAGCCGCTCCAGCTCGCGCTTGCCGGCCGCCAGCGCCTCCTCCGGGGGCTTGGCCGCCTCGAGCTTCTGGAGCAGGTCCCCGGTCTCGGCCTGGGGGCCGGTCTCGCCCAGCTCCTCCTGGATCGCCTTCAGCTGCTCGCGCAGCACGTACTCCCGCTGGTGCTCGTCGAGCCGCGACTTCACCTTCTCGGAGATCTGGCTGCCCACCTCGAGCACCTGCAGCTCCTGCCCGATGAGCGCCGAGAGCCGCTCCAGCCGCGCGGTCACGTCGCCGGTCGCCAGCAGCTCCGCCTTGGCCTCCACCGCGATGTCGAGGTTGGCCGCCACGAAGTCGGCGAGCTTGCCGGCGTCGGTGATCCCCGCCAGCACCTCCTGCAGCTCCGCCGACAGGCTGGTCATCTCGATGACGCGCTCCATCTGCGCCGTCACCGAGCGCCGCAGCGCCTCGGTCTTGAGCGGGTCGCCGATCACGCTGGTGACCGGCGCCCAGCCGGCGCCGAGCCCCTCGCCGTCGGCGCGCAGCTCCAGCAGGCGCACCCGCTCCATGCCCTGCAGCAGCATCCTGAGCGAGCCGTCGCCGAGCTTGAGGAGCCGCACCACCGCCGCCAGCGTGCCCACCTCGTGGACCGCGTCGGGCGGCGCGTCCTCCACCACGCCCGGCGGCAGGTCGCTCTCGGCCGTGGAGCGCAGCACGCCGAGCAGGACCCGCTTGTGCGACTCCACCACGCGGTCGATCACCTGGACCGTGGCGGGCGAGGTCACGGCGATCGGCACCACGACGTGCGGGAAGACGACGGTCTGGGCGAGCGCGAGGACCGGCAGCCGGTCCGGCACCGCGGCGTCCGGCGCCGGCACGCCCTCGGGCGGCGGGGCGGTCACCGGCCCACCACGTCGACGGCGCGCGGCGGCGCGGCCGGCAGCTTGGCCAGGCGGATCTCGAGGAAACCCAGCTCGTAGGTCGCACGGAGCGACGCGGCGTCCACCGGCCGCGGGAGGCGGAAGCTCCGCTCGAACGGGCCGACCTTCACCTCCATCGCGTGGTACTCGCGCCGGCCGCTGGCGCGCTCCTTCCGCTCGCCGCTCACGGTGAGCATGCCGCCGTCGAGCGCGACGGTGAACTCGCCGGGATCGACCCCGGCGATGTCCATCACCACGATGAAGCTGTCCTCGGTCTCGTAGATGTCGGTGGGAGGGCGCCACTTCGGCGTGGAGACGAAGCCGACCGGCGTGCCGCGGACGTAGTCGTTGAAATAGACTTCCAGCTCGTCGGCGTTGTGCGGCGTCACCGGCCCGGAGGGCCGGGGCGCCCGGGGACGGCGTCGCCCATCGGCCATGGGGCGAACCTACGGCCCGGCGGCAGGCCGGGTCAAGCGTCCGTCAGCGGGCGGCGCGACCGGCGCGGCGGGGCGATCGAAGGCCGCCGCCGGCGCGCCGGGTCACGCGGGGGGCGCTACTGGGCGCCGGACGCCCAGTGGCGGGCGGTGGTGCCGATGTCGGCCAGCGGCGGCTTGGCCCCCCCGGGCAGCCGCAGCGCCTCGTTGAGATCGCGCAGCGCGACCAGCGGGTTGCGGATCAGGGTGAACTCGCGCCCCACCTTGCGGAAGTCGTCGCCCGTCATCGCGTACACCGGCTCGCCGTTCCGCGCCAGCACCACCCGGTGCACCATGCTGAGCCGGCCCAGGTCGCGGGCGATCACCAGCACGCCGCGGAGCACGTCGTCGGTGTCGGCCACGCCGGCCCGCTGGAGGTCGAGCACGATGGTGGTCAGGTTCACCCAGTGGTCGAAGCGGGCCACCAGGCCGATGCCGGCGGTGCGCGGATCGGACGCGAGCGCGGCCGTCACCGGGCGGTCGAGCATGAAGTGGTTGCCGCCCCACACCAGCGCTGCCAGCAGCGCGAGGCCCAGCACGGTGCGGCGCAGCGCGTGCCGCTTGCGCCGCGAGCGCAGGTCTTCGAGCGACGAGCGCACCACCTCGGCGGAGGATCGGGGCGTGCGGGGTCCGGTCATCAGAACCTCCCTCCCGTCAGCGGTGCGCGGCGGGCGCGGCCGGCTGGATCCGGCCGGCCGCCGGCTCGCGCATCGGCAGCCCGTACAGCGGGAACTGCACGGCCAGCTCCAGCACCTCCTGCTTCAGCCGGGCCAGCGCGGCGGCATCGTCGCGCGCTTCCACCGCGCGGTGGATCAACGCCGCGATGGCCCGCATCTCGGTCTCGCCCATCCCGCGGGTGGTGAGGGCGGCGGTGCCGATCCGGACGCCGCTGGTGACGAACGGCGACTGCGGATCGCCGGGCACGGTGTTCTTGTTGACCGTGATCCCGGCCCTGCCCAGCGTCTCCTCGACCAGCTTGCCCGTGAGCCCGGTCGCCCTGAGGTCCACCAGCAGCAGGTGGGTGTCGGTGCCGCCCGACACCAGCACGTAGCCGCGCTGCTGCAGCGCCTCGCCGAGCGCCCGCGCGTTGGCGACCACCTGCCGCGCGTAGGCCGCGAAGCCGGGCTGGAGCGCCTCGCCGAGCGCGACCGCCTTGGCCGCGATGACGTGCATCAGCGGGCCGCCCTGGGTGGCGGGGAACACCTGCTTGTCCACCGCCTTGGCGAGCGCCTCGGTCGCGAGGATCATCCCGCCCCGGGGGCCGCGCAGGGTCTTGTGGGTGGTGGTGGTCACGATGTCGGCGTGCGGCACCGGCGAGGGGTGCGCCCCGCCCGCGACCAGCCCCGCGAAGTGCGCCATGTCCACCACCAGCACCGCGCCGACCTCCCGGGCGATCGCGGCGAAGGCGGCGAAGTCGATGATGCGGGGGTAGGCGCTGCCGCCGGTGACGATGATCTTCGGCCGCTCGGCCCGCGCCATCGCGCGCACCTGGTCGATGTCGATCCGGCCGTCGCTCTCCCGCACGCCGTACTGCACCGCCCGGAACAGCCGCCCCGACGCGCTCACCGGCGCGCCGTGGGTGAGGTGGCCGCCGTGCCGCAGCGCCAGCCCCATCAACGTGTCGCCGGGATTGGCCACCGCCAGGTAGGCCGCGAAGTTGGCCTGGCTCCCGCTGTGCGGCTGCACGTTGGCGTGCGCCGCGCCGAACAGCCGCTTGGCGCGGTCGATGGCCAGCTGCTCGGCCTCGTCCACCACCTCGCAGCCGCCGTAGTAGCGCTTGCCGGGGTACCCCTCGGCGTACTTGTTGTTGAGCGGCGAGCCCATCGCCGCGAGCACCGCCGGCGAGGGAAAGTTCTCCGAGGCGATCAGCTCCAGCCCCTCGGCCTGGCGCGCGGTCTCGCGCGCGAGGATGTCGGCGACCGCCGGATCGGCGGCCACCAGATCGGGATGCGGCTGCCACGTCGTGTGGTTCATACCCAGGTCCGCTTCAGCTTGGCCACCGCCTCGATGCGCCGCTCGGCCAAGCGGTCCGCGGCGCGATACGTGGGGATGCCCTCTTCCTTCGCCAGCTCGAACAGCCGGAGCAGCGTGTCGTAGATCTCGCCCGCCTTGCGCTTGGCGCGCTCGGCCGACCAGCCCTCCAGCTCGCTGTTCACGTTGATCAGCCCGCCCGCGTTCAGCACGTAGTCGGGCGCGTAGAGGATCTTCTTCTCCTCCAGCAGGTCGCCGTGCCGCTCCTCCGCGAGCTGGTTGTTGGCGCCCCCGGCCACGATCTTCACCTTGAGCTGCTTGATCGTATTGTCGTTGATGATGGCGCCCAGCGCGCAGGGCGCGAACACGTCCGCCTGCACGCCGTAGATCTCGTCCAGCCCCACGGTGCGGGCGCGGAACTCCTCCACCACCCGCTTGACCTTCTCGGTGTCGATGTCGGTCACCACCAGCCGCGCGCCCTCCTCATGCAGGTACCCGCACAGATAGTAGCCCACGTGCCCGCAGCCCTGCACCGCCACCGTCTTCCCGGCCAGGCTGTCGCTGCCGAACCGGACCTTGGCGCTCGCCTTGATGCCCTGGTAGACGCCGTAGGCCGTGACCGGCGACGGGTCGCCGGAGCGGCCCTGCAGCCCCACCACGTGCTCGGTCTCGAGCTTGATGTAGTCCATGTCGGCCGGGCTGGTGCCGACGTCCTCGGCCGTGATGTAGCGCCCCTTCAGCGACTCGATGAACCGGCCGTGGGCGCGGAAGATCGCCTCCCGGTCCAGCGTCCCGTGGTCCGCCATCACCACCGACTTGCCGCCGCCCAGCGACAGGCCGGCGACCGCCGCCTTGTAGGTCATCCCGCGCGACAGCCGCAGCACGTCCACGACCGCGTCGGCCTCGGACTTGTAGTGCCAGAACCGCGTGCCCCCCAGCGCCGGACCGAGCGTGGTGTTGTGGACGGCGATGACGCCGCGGTACCCGGACGACGCCTCGCGGCAGAACACCAGCTGCTCGTGATCGGAGACGGCGAGTTGCTCGAAGATGTCCATCGGCGTGGAGGTGCCCCGTGTCAGGTGGTGGTCGACAGCAGCTCGCGCGCGATGACCACGCGCTGGATCTCGGACGTGCCTTCGTAGATCTCGGTCGCCTTGGCGTCGCGCATCAGCCGCTCGACCGGGTAGTCGCGCATGTACCCGTAGCCCCCGAACACCTGCACCGCCTGGGTGGCGACCCACATCGCGGTCTCGGAGCAGTGCAGCTTGGCCATGGCGGCCCACTGCGTGACGTCCGCGCCGGCGTCTTTGCGGCGCGCCGCTTCGTGGAGCAAGGAGCGCGCCGCGGCCAGCCGGGTGGCCATGTCGGCCAGCTTGAACTGGATGGCCTCGAATTCCCGGATCGCGTGCCCGAATTGCCGCCGCTGCGCGGCGTACCGGGTCGCGTGCTCCAGGGCCGAGCGGGCGATCCCGCAGGCCTGCGCGGCGATCCCCATCCGGCCGCTGTCGAGCGCCTCGAGCGCGTACACGAAACCCGCGCCGGGCTCGCCGAGCAGGTGCTCGCTCCCGAGCGCGAGGTCCTGGAAGAACACCGCGGTGGTGTTCGAGGCCCGGAGGCCCATCTTGTCCTCGGCCTTGCCCACCACGTAGCCGGGCGCGCCGGTCGGGACGATGAAGCAGCCGATGCCGCGCGTCCCCCCCTCGCCACCGTCGGTCCGCGCCATCGCGAGCACCAGGTCCGCGGTGCCGCCGTTGCTGACCCAGGCCTTGGCGCCGTTGAGCACCCAGCCGTCGCCCTTCCGCTCGGCGCGGCTCCTGAGCGCGGCGGCGTCGGATCCGGCGTCCGCCTCCGAGAGCGCGAACGCGGCGAGCTGCTCGCCCCGCGCCATCGGGCGCAGCCAGCGCTCCTTCTGCGCCTCGGTGCCGTGGCGGAGCAGCATCTGGCACGGCAGGGAGTTGTGCACCGCGACCGACACCGCGACCGACGCGTCGGCGGCGGAGATCTCCTCCACCGCCCTCAGGTAGGTCAGCGTGTCGAGCCCGAGCCCGTCCCACGCCTCGGGCACCAGCATCCCCAGGAAGCCGAGCGCGCCCAGCCGGTCAATCACCCCGCGGTCGAACCGCCTCTCCGCGTCCCACCGCGCGGCGTGCGGCACGATGTGCTCGGCCGCGAAGTCGCGCGCCAGCTGCAGGATCTGCTCCTGCTCCTCGGGGTGGACGGCGGTGCTCACGCGGGCTTCCCGGCGTAGTCGTGGAAGCCGCGGCCGCTCTTCCGCCCCAGCCGGCCGGCGGCGACCATCCGTCTGAGCAGCGGGCAGGGGCGGTACTTGTCGTCGCCCAGCCCGCGGTGCAGCACCTCGAGGATCGAGAGACACACGTCGAGACCGATGAGGTCGGCCAGCGCGAGCGGGCCCAGCGGGTGGTTCATCCCGAGCTTCATCACGGTGTCGATGGACTCGGCGCTGGCCACGCCCTCCATGAGGCAGAACACCGCCTCGTTGATCATCGGCATCAGCACGCGGTTGGACACGAAGCCGGGGTAGTCGTTCACCTCCACCGGCGTCTTGCCCAGCGCGCGGGCCACCTCCATCACCCGGGCCGCCGTCGCGTCGCTGGTGGCCTGGCCGCGGATCACCTCGACCAGGGCCATCACCGGCACCGGGTTCATGAAGTGCATCCCGACCACGGCCTCGGGGCGCGCGGTGCGCGCGGCGAGGGCGGTGATCGAGATCGAGCTGGTGTTGCTCGCCAGCACCGCGCCCGCCGGAGCCGCGCGGTCCAGCTCGGCGAACAGCGGCAGCTTCACGGCCTCGCTCTCGACGGCGGCCTCGACCACCAGCTCCGCGCCGGCGACCGCGGCGACCTCGGTCGCCGTGGCGATGCGGGCGAGCGTGGCGGCGCGCTGCTCGGCGGTGAGCGTCCCCTTCTTCACCTGGCGGTCGAGGTTGGCGCCGATCGTGACCACGGCCCGCTCGAGGGCGGGCCGCGCGACGTCCACCAGCGCCACGTCCCAGCCGTGCTGCGCGAACAGGTGCGCGATGCCGTTGCCCATCGTGCCGGCGCCCACCACCGCCATGCGGCCCACGGCTCAGCGGCCCCGCCCCTCGAGACGCGAGCGGGCGCTCACCGGAGCGCCCGCGTCCACCGACCCGCCCGCCGCAGCACCAGCGCGGCGAGCAGCACCTTCAGCAGGTCGCCGAGGGCGAACGGCACGGTGCCGGCCGCGAACGCCAGGCGCGCGCTGCCGGTGAGCGCCACCAGCTGCGCGAGGCCGCCGGCGTAGATCACCACCATCCCCAGCAGCGGGCCCGCCACCAGGCGGCGCCACCCGGCCCCGCGCACCGCCACCCATCCCACCACCGCGGCGGCGACGGGGAACGCGAGCAGGTAACCCCCGGTGGGCCCCAGGAGCCGCAGCAGGCCCGGCGGTCCGAACGGCGTGAACACCGGCGCGCCCGCGGCGCCCAGCGCGAGGTAGAGCACCATCGACGCGGCGCCGACGCCCGGGCCCAGGAGCCCGCCCACCAGCAGCACCGCGAGCGGTTGCAGGGTCATCGGCACCGGCGTGCCGGGGAGCGGCACGGCCAGCTGGGAGGCGAGCGCCACCAGCACCGCGCCGGCGGCGGAGGCCGCGGCGAATCGGCGCGCACGGGCGGAGGACCGTTCGAGGGCGGACGAGGCGATGGTCATGGGAGGCGCTCCACCGAGAGGGCGACGGCGTTGCCGCCGCCGAGGCACAGGGTCGCGAGGCCGGTCGCCGCGGACCGCTGCTGCATCGCGAACAGCAGGGTGGTCAGCACGCGGGCGCCGCTGGCGCCGATCGGGTGCCCGAGGGCCACGGCGCCGCCGTGCACGTTCACGCGCGCCCAGTCCCAGCCCAGCGCCCGGCCGTCCGCCAGCGCCTGCACCGCGAACGCCTCGTTGGCCTCGACCAGGTCGTAGTCCGCGATCGACTTCCCTTCCTTCTTCATCAGGCTCTGCACGGCGACGATCGGCGCGAAGAACAGGTCTTTCGGCTCTCCGCCGCCGGTGGCGTAGGCCGTGATCCGTGCCAGCGGCTTCAGGCCGTGCGCCTGCGCGAAGGCGAGCGAGGCGACGACCAGCGCGCTGGCGCCGTCGTTGAGGCCCGGCGCGTTGCCCGCGGTGACCGAGCCCTCCTTCTGGAAGGCGGGCTTGAGCTTCGCCAGCGCCTCCAGCGTCGTGTCGGCGCGCGGCGCCTCGTCCCTGGCGACCGTGGTCGTGCCCTTCCGGTCCGCGATCTCGACCGGGACGATCTCGCCCGCGAAGCAGCCGGCCTCGATGGCGGCGACGGCCTTGCGGTGGCTGTCGAGCGCGAAGCGGTCCTGGTCCTCGCGGGAGACGCCGGCCTTCTGCGCGGTGTACTCCGCGTAGGCGCCCATGTGGCAGTCGCCGAACGAGCACCACAGCCCGTCGTGGATCACGCCGTCCACCATCGTCTGGTTGCCGAACTTCACGCCGCCCCGGAGCCCGAACAGGTAGTACGGCGCGTTCGACATCGACTCCATCCCGCCCGCCACCACGCAGGCGGCGTCGCCCGCCTTGACGGCCTGCGCCGCGAGCATCACCGCCTTCAGTCCCGACCCGCACACCTTGTTGACGGTGACGGCGGGCACGGTGCCGGGGAGGCCGGCGGCGATGGCCGCCTGCCGCGCGGGCGCCTGGCCCACGCCGCCCTGCACCACGTTGCCCATGATCACGTCCTCGACCTCGGCGGGGGGGACGCCGGCGCGCCGCACCGCCTCGCGGATGGCGACGGCGCCGAGCCTGGGCGCCGCGAGCGGCGCGAGGCCGCCCTGGAAGCGGCCGATGGGCGTGCGCACCGCGCTGACGATGACCGGCGTGGTGCGGGGATCGGGGTTGGCCATCACGGACCTCGCGAGCGCGTGCGCACCTCGTCCGTCACCCGGGCGAGGAACGCGTCCTGGGTCACGACCTCCTGCTTCTTCCCGGCGCCGCGGACGCGGACCGCCACCGTGCCGCCCTCCGCCTCGCGCGCGCCGATCACCGCCATGTACGGCACCTTCTCCAGCTCCGCCTCGCGGATCCGGTAGTTGAGCGTGTCGCTGCGGTCGTCGAGCGCCGCGCGGATGCCGGCCGCGCGGAGCCGCTCGCGGAACGCCGCGGCCGCCGCGGTCTGCGCGTCGCTGATCGGCAGCACCCGTACCTGCTCCGGCGAGAGCCACAGCGGGAACGCGCCGGCGAAGTGCTCGATCAGGAACCCGATGAACCGCTCCATCGTGCCGTAGATCGCGCGGTGGATCATCACCGGCCGGTGCGGCTTGTTGTCGGTCCCGGTGTACTCCAGCTGGAACCGCTCCGGCAGCTGGAAGTCGAGCTGGATGGTCGCGCCCTGCCACTCGCGCCCGATCGCGTCGTCGAACTTGATGTCGATCTTCGGCCCGTAGAACGCGCCGCCCCCGGCGTCGAGCCGGTAGGTCGCGCCCCGGCGCTTGAGGGCCGCCTCCAGCGCCTGCTCCGCCTGCTCCCACGCCTCGTCGCTCCCCAGCTTCTTCTCGGGCCGGGTGGCGAGGTCGAGCCGGTAGGCCAGCCCGAAAGTCTGTCCCATCACCAGCTCCACGACGTCGAGCAGCGCGAAGATCTCCTCCTCGATCTGGTCCGGCCGGAGGAAGATGTGCCCGTCGTCCATCGTGAGGCCGCGCACCCGCAGCATCCCGTGCAGCGTGCCCGAGCGCTCGTTGCGGTACACGTTGGCGATCTCGGTGAGCCGCAGCGGCAGGTCGCGGTAGCTCCGCTGGCGCGAGGCGTACACCAGGATGTGCCCCGGGCAGTTCATCGGCTTCACCCGGTAACGCACGTCCTCGGCCTCGCCCTCGCCGGCCCCCATCGCCGGGAACTGGTTCTCCCCGTACAGCGGCAGGTGCCCCGACTTGAGGAACAGCTGCTCGCGGGTGAGGTGCGGCGTGTACACCAGCTGGTTGCCGCGCTCCAGGAGCACGTCCTCGATGAAGCGGCGCAGCTGGAACTGCAGCATGGCGCCCTTGGGGTGCCAGAACACCAGGCCGGGGCCCACCAGCTCCTGGATGCTGTACAGGTCGAGCTGCTTCCCCAGGATCCGGTGGTCCCGCTTGCGCGCCTCCTCGAGCCGGCGCACGTACGCCTCGAGGTCCGCCTTCGAGAACCAGGCGGTGCCGTAGATGCGCTGCAGCATCTGGCGCTTCTCGTCGCCGCGCCAGTACGCGCCCGCCGCGTGCAGCAGCTTGAAGTGCTGCAGCCGGCCGGTCGTGGCGAGGTGCGGGCCGCGGCACAGGTCCTCGAACGGGCCGTCGCGGTACACCGAGATCACCTCGCCGTCGCCGATCTCGGCGAGGCGCTCCAGCTTCAGCGGGTCGCCCGCGAACCGCCGGCGGGCCTCCTCCCGGCTCACGACCTGGCGCTCGATCGGGTAGTCGGCGGCGACCACCTCGCGCATGCCCGCCTCGATCTTCTCGAGGTCCTCGGGCGTGAACGGGCGCGGCACCTCAAAGTCGTAGTAGAACCCGTCCTCGATGGACGGGCCGAAGCCGATGCCCGCGTCGGGGTAGAGCCGGCGCACCGCGGTGGCCAGCACGTGCGCCGCCGAGTGGCGGAGCACGTCCAGCGCGTCCGGGCTCTTCTCGGTCAGGATCTCGAACGGCCCCGACGCCTCGAGCGGGCGGTCGAGCTCGACGATCCGGCCGTCGATGCGCGCGGCCACCGCCGCGCGGGCCAGGCCCGGGCCGATGGACTGCGCGACGGCCCGCGGCGTCGTCCCGGGGGCGACCCGTTTCTCGGATCCGTCGGGGAGTCTGAGGACGATCTCCTGGCTCATGACGCTCCGGGAGGTGCGGACGCGGGCGTGCGCCCCCCCTCCGGCATGCGCGGCGCGACGGGGCGCAACTTGCGACAGGGAGCCCGCTTCGCCACTGTTAGAGACTGGCCTGCAATGTAGCCAAGGGCCACCCCTGTTTCCACCGGAGTCCGGGTGTCACGCCACGACGACCGCTCTTCCTTCACCCTCGGGGACCTGCTGCTGGTGGCCACCGGCGCGGGGCTCGGCCTGGTGGCCGGGTACTTCGCCGCCGAGCGGGTGGGCCGGGTGAACGCGCGGCGGGTGGCGGGCGCGTTCGAGCGGTGGACGGCGCGGACCCGCGCGCCGGAGCGTCCCTGGACCGACGAGGACGCCGAGCGGCTCGAGTCCCGGGTCCTGGACGCGCTGCGGCGCGACGCCGCGCTCGGGCGACGCGCGGTGCGGGTCCGGGTGCTCGAGGGCGGCATCGTCGAGCTCGGCGGCCGAGTCCGGACCGCCGGCGAGGTCGCCCTGGCCGGCGAGGTGGTGCGGGCGGTGGCCGGGGTCCGCACGGTCCTCAACCACCTGTTGGTGCCGGGAGCGGACGGCGAGGCCCGGGCGGTGCCGGGGCCGAGCACGCCGCTGGCCGCGCGCAGCTGAGGCACGACCCGATGTCCCTGCTCCGCGGCCCGCTCAGTGCGGGCCTTTTCGTGAAGGCGCCGCGATGAGCGAGGCCTCCACCCTCGCCCCGCAGTACGCGCCGGCCGACGTCGAGGCGCGCCTCTACGCCGACTGGCAGGCCCGCGGCCTGTTCGCCCCCGCGGCGACGCCGGGCGCGAAGCCGTACGTCATCGTCATCCCGCCCCCCAACGTGACCGACGTGCTCCACATGGGGCACGGCCTCAACAACACGATCCAGGATGTGCTGATCCGGTTCGAGCGGATGCGCGGGCGCGCGGCCCTGTGGGTGCCGGGCACGGACCACGCGGGCATCGCCACGCAGAACGTGGTCGAGAAGCTGCTCGCCGCCGAGGGCAAGACGCGGTTCGACCTGGGCCGTGAGGCGTTCGTGGAGCGGGTGTGGGCGCACGTACGCCACAAGGGCGACACGATCCTGCAGCAGCTCAAGGCGATCGGCTGCTCGTGCGACTGGTCCCGCACCCGCTTCACGCTCGACCCCGCGATGAGCCGCGCGGTGCGCGAGGTGTTCGTCCGGCTGTGGGAGGAGGGCCTGATCTACCGCGGGTTCCGCGTGATCCACTGGTGCCCGCGCTGCCACACCGCCCTGTCGGACGAGGAGGCGGAGCACGCCGACGTGGAGGGCGCGCTGTACTACATCCGCTACCCGTTCGCCGACAGCGCCGGCCACGTGACGGTGGCGACCACCCGGCCCGAGACGATGCTGGGCGACGTCGCCGTGGCGGTCAGCCCCGACGACGCGGCGCGCGGGGCGTTCGTGGGCCGGCACCTGATCCTCCCCATCGCGGAGCTGGAGATCCCGATCATCGCCGACGAGCACGTCGAGGCGGGCTTCGGCACCGGCTTCGTGAAGATCACGCCGGCCCACGACGCCGACGACTTCGAGGTGGGCCGCCGCCACGACCTCGCGACCCCGATCGTGATGACTCCCGAGGGCCGGATGGCCGACGCCGCCCTGGACGGGAAGCCCGGCGGCCGCGTGCCCGCGCCGTTCTTCGGGATGGACCGCTTCGAGGCGCGCAAGGCGATCGTCGCCGCGCTCAAGGAGAAGGGGCTGCTCGAGAAGGTCGAGACGCGGCTCCACGCGGTGCGCCACTGCTACCGCTGCGACACGGTGGTGGAGCCGCGGCTCAGCGAGCAGTGGTTCGTCACCATGGAGCCGCTGGCGGCCCCGGCGCTCGAGGCTTACCGCAAGGGCGAGGTCCGCTTCATCCCGGAGCGCCGCGGCGACGAGTTCGAGCAGTGGCTCACCGGCATCCGCGACTGGAACATCTCGCGCCAGCTGTGGTGGGGGCACCGCATCCCGGTGTGGTACTGCGAGACCTGCGGCCTGGTGAGCGCGCTGCGCGAGGACCCGACGGCCTGCGCGGCCTGCGGCGGCCGGATGCACCAGGACGAGGACGTGCTCGACACCTGGTTCAGCTCCTGGCTGTGGCCGTTCTCGACCCTGGGCTGGCCCGACGCGACGACCGACCTGGCGCGCTACTACCCCACCGACGTGCTGGTCACCGCCCCCGAGATCATCTTCTTCTGGGTGGCCCGGATGATCATGGCGGGCCTGCACTTCCTCGGGCGCGTGCCGTTCCACACCGTGTACCTCCACGGCACGGTGCGCGACACCGACCACGTGAAGATGTCCAAGTCGCTCGGCAACGGGATCGACCCGCTGGAGGTGGTGCGGCGCTACGGGGCCGACGCGCTGCGGTTCGCGGTCACCAGCGGGCTCGCCGTCGGCACCGACATCATCCTCGATCCGCACGACCTCGACACCTCGTTCGGCTCGGGCCGCAACTTCGCCAACAAGCTGTGGAACGTCGGCCGGCTGCTGCTCTCGGCGCTCGGCGACGACCCGGTGCCGCCGCTCGCGTCGGTGGAGCCGGCGCGGCTCGCCCTGGCCGACCGCTGGATCCTGTCGCGGCTGGCCGCGGTGGCCGGCGAGACCACGGAGCACCTGGAGAAGTTCCGGCTCAACGACGCCGTCGGCACGCCCTACCACTTCCTGTGGGACGACTTCGCGGACTGGTACCTCGAGGCGATCAAGCCGCGGCTCCGGGGCGAGGCGCCGGGCGGCGACGTCGCGCGGATCGTCGCGGCGCACGGGTTCGACCGGGTGCTCCGGCTGCTGCATCCCGGGATGCCGTTCATCACCGAGGAGCTGTTCCGCCGGCTGCCGGGACACGCCGCCGAGTCCATCATGATCGCGGCGTGGCCCGGGC
>Ga0335085_10007863_pt1 | contig 16389 bp, 16 predicted proteins | sample Lox_Sample_45_FD_206712 | JGI IMG/M metagenome (GOLD analysis project Ga0335085, IMG submission 206712) | Soil microbial communities from Loxahatchee National Wildlife Refuge, Florida, United States - Lox_Sample_4.5 | ecosystem: Environmental > Terrestrial > Soil > Wetlands | place: USA...
CGACGTGGCCGACTACGCCGACACGGACCGCATGGCCCAGGACGTGCTCAGGCAATTCGGCCATCTCGATATTCTCGTCAACAATGCGGGCATCACCTCCGACCGAAGCTTCGTGAAGATGGATCACATCGCCTGGCGAAAGGTGCTGGCCATCAATCTCGACGGGCCCTTCAACTGCACGAAGGTGGTCATCGATCAGATGATCAAGCAGAACTGGGGACGGGTCGTGAACATCACGTCGGTCATCGGGCAGATCGGCAATTTCGGCCAGGCGAACTACGCGGCCTCCAAGGCCGGCATGGCCGCATTCACCAAGTCGCTCGCGAAGGAGCTGGCTTCGAAGGGAGTCACCGTCAATTGCGTGGCGCCCGGCTTCATCGAGACCGAGATGGTGACCGCCATTCCCGCTCACGTTCAGAGCAAACTCCTCGAGCAGATCCCGATGAAGCGCTTCGGCAAATCCGAGGAGGTCGCCCGGGCCTGTGTCTACCTCTGCTCCCAGGATGGCGACTACATCACGGGAGCCGAGCTCAGCATCAACGGCGGCCTATTCATGTAGAGCTCGGTAGAGGGAGCAGCGCGATGACCTACACGGAGATCGCGCGGGCGCTGGGCCGGATCTATGCGAGCCCGGGCACCCCGCTGGCGTCTCGGGCGGCGTTCGCGTGTGCTCATTGCCGGAAAACACTCGCCTGCCTCGGGTTACCGTCTTGAGCAGAACCGCCCAGCGAGGCGCCTACCCGTAGTCGTGCTGCTCAGAACTGAAGTAGCGCTGGGCGTCCCAGAACCTGCCACACGCGGGCACAGCGAGGATGCATGCGCAGCAGTCGTTTCGGCGAAGGCTCTACGCCGAGGTAGTTCCGCTGACGATCAACGATGGCCTCGTCACACGCAGAACAGACAATTCCCGTTCCCGGGGAGACCACCGCCGCGCAGAACTGGACAGGAGAGTCGAGCGCCCCGGCCCGGAGTTTCCACATGATCCTCGGTTCAATTCGTGCGCAGTCTTGGCACGCAGGCATATCAGGGATCAGGACGTCAGAGCAATACAGACACAATGCTTCCCCAACGCGGGTTGATCTCATCAGGTTTACCTCCATACGCACCGCTAGCTTCACCCCTGAGCGCTGCATTCCCAAGCTTTTCTTGAGGGCGCCGAGGTGATGGACCAAAGTCCAATAGGCGGTGTCCCGACGGGGCTGCTAGCGTGAGCCCTGACGGTCACCAGGAGGACTCGGCTATCGACGAGGCGAGCAAGCTAGCGGAGGCGCTCGAGCACCTCCGGGGCGGGGAACATGGTAGCTGTGAGGAATGTGGGAGACCGATCCCGCCGGCCCGGCTGCGAGCCACACCGGAAGTTACGACCTGCCTCCGATGTTAGGGCCGCCTGGAGCATTCAGCACGTCGACTCTAGGCCAGTCTGCCACCCCTGATGTTGCCGCGACCCGCGCCGCGGGACTGACGGGCACCGTTCTCCAACCTCCCGGCCCATTTGCTCCGGCCGCGCCCTTTTACAGAAGCAATCCGGCCTTCATCGGGAGGACGGCGCAGTAGCGGCCGTACGCGCGGCAATTAGTGTGCAGTGAACGGATCTGCTGGAATGATTGCGGGAGGCCTTCATGGTCGATGGCCAGTTTATTCAGATCGCTCCGGTTGCCCTTCGCGTGCATCAGGGGACGGCGAGGGAGACGGTGATTACTACCTTATATGCGTTGGACAGCCTCGGGAACGTCTGGAAACTCTTGGATCACAGCGGGCAGAAGTGGATGCTACTAACCAGCGAACGGTAAAGATGGAACGCGGAGAAAAGCGAGTTGATGGCTTTCGATTTCTGCCGCCCGGCTTGAGCGCCTGGATCCGGTCTTTCATTCCGCAAGGAGAGTTCTCGGGGACCATTCCTTGGACACCGCTGGCGAAGCCGCTGCGCCAGGCGACGATGGGGCTGGTCACCAGTGCCGGAATCAGTCTGAAGACAGATCCTCCGTTCGATATGGAACGGGAAAAGCGGGAACCTACCTGGGGGGACCGATCCTTCCGGGAGATCCCCAGACACGCAACTGAGAACGACATCGAAGTCAATCACCTCCACATCAATACCGCCTATATTCAGCAGGACATCAACGTCGTGCTTCCCCTGGCCCGGATGGCCGAGTTCGAACGGGAAGAGCTCATCGGCCGTCTGGCCCCGACCGCCTACGCCTTCTACGGGTTCCAGTGGCAGAGCGTGGCGTTTCTGGAGACCGCCATCGCCCCGATCGCTCGGAAGCTGAAACGGCAAGGGGTGGAGGCCGTGCTACTCACGCCCGCCTGACCGTTCTGTTGCCAGTCCGTTGGATTGGCAGCCAGGTTCTTGGAGGAGGCGGGGTTTTCGACCGTGATTCTGACTCCGACACCTGAATTTCACCGCGCCATCGGAATCCCGAGAAGCGTCGCCATTGAATACCCGTTCGGACGGCCAGTCGGGCAGGTTCATGACCGCGAGGGGCAGCGGCACGTGCTCCTGAAGACCCTCAAGGTTCTGGAAGACGCGCAAGCACCCGGAGAGATCTGGCACCTGCCCTTCACCTGGCCAGAGGAACCGAAGAAGACGGCTTGGCAGCCCCCGGAGATGTCCCCACTGATCAAGCTCTATATGGCGGAAATCAGACACGCGCGGCAGCGCGAAGCGGAACGAGAGAATGCCAAGAGCCCAAGCGACAGCAGGAACTAGCCGGGCGATGATTGCCGCACGTCCTCGGCGAGCCCCAGCTCGGCCCAGATCCGCCGCTTGATCGCGGCGAACTCCGGAGACAACCGCAGCTCCAGCGTCCGCGGGCGCGGGAGCCGCACGGCCACTTCCGCCTTGACCCGGCCCGGCCGCGGAGAGAACACGATCACGCGGTCGGCCAGGCAGATGGCCTCCTCCACGTCGTGGGTGACGAGCACGACGGTCTTCAGGCGCTTCTCCCACAGCCGGTGGAGCTCGTCCTGCATCTGCCCGCGGGTCTGGGCATCGAGAGAACCGAAGGGCTCGTCCATGAGCAGGATGGACGGGTCCGTGGCGAGGACGCGCGCCACCTCCACCATCTTGGACATGCCCGCCGACAGCTCGCCCGGATAGGCCCGCTCGAATCCCTGGAGACCGATGAGCTGAATGAGCTCCGCGGCAACGACCGCGCGCTCGGCGGGCGCCGCGCCCTTGGCCCGCAACCCGAACTCCAGGTTGTCCTGCACCGTCATCCAGGGGAAGACCGCGTCCTCCTGGAAGACGTACCCACGCTCGGCCCCCGGCGCGTGCACGGGCCTTCCATCGCAGAGCACGGTTCCTCGCGTCGGGGTGAGAAACCCGGCCACGATGCGGAGGAACGTGGTCTTGCCGCAGCCCACGGGTCCGACGATGGCGAGAAACTCGTTGTCGTCCACGGCCAACGTGAGCCCATCGAGCGCGTGGGTACGCGTGCCCCCCTCGTACACGTAGGCGACATCGTCGACCTGGAGCCGGATCTTCCGCGGCTGGTCCCTATGCATGCCGCCTCCTCATCCAGCGCGTCGCCCGGCGGTAGGCGGCGAGCGTGAGCCCGTCGGAGACCAGGACGAGCAGCGCGATGGCGGCGAGAGCGATCACGATGGTCGGCACGCGCGGGTAGGCACCGGCGAGCGCCAGAAGGTAGCCGAGGCTCGGCATGGAGGGCTTGATGAGCTCCGCCGCGATGACCGTGACCCAGCCGAGCGCGACGGCGATGCGCAGGCTCGCCAGGATCTGGGGCAGCGCGGCGGGGAAGACGATGCGCCGGAGCACGAGGCTCGGCGGCGCCGCCAGGGCCGAAGCCGCGTCCCAGTACACGCCCGGGATACCGCGCACGCCCTGGTAGGCCCCCTGCAGCATCACCACCGCGACCGCCGTCGCGATCAGCCCGATCTTGGCCGCCTCGCCCAGGCCGAACCACAGCACGTAGAGCGGCAGCAGCGCGAGGGCGGGGGTGAACCGGAGCAGGACGACCCACGGATCGAGCACATACTCGAACCCGGCCGCCCACCCCATCGCCAAGCCCAGGGCGATGCCGACGACCGATCCCAGAAGCAGCCCGGCCAGGACCCGCCCCGTACTGACGGCGGCCCCTTTCACGGGGATGCCCGCCTGCACGAGGAACACGCCCTCCTCCCCGAGCGAGGAGTAGGTCGGGAGGAGCTCCACGCCCTCGATCTCGTGCACCACCAGGGACACCCGCGTCGGGAGCCGGCCGCTGGCGACGTGAGCGGCCACGACGTAGAGCGTGAGCAATGCCAAGAGCCCCACGAGCCCCCGCCGCACGCGAATCGAGCCCAGCGTGGCTACCACGCCCGCCGCCTCCTGGCCCAGAACGTCAGCCGATCGTTCACGATCCGGGCCGCCGCGTCCATCACGTATCCCACTGCCGCGAGGCCCAGGATGCCGACGATGATCACCGCAGGGTCCACTCCGATCTGCAGGCGGGAGGACCAGAGCCCGCCGCCCACGAGCAGGTGGCCGATGCCGTCGTCCCCCATCAGCATCTCGACGCCGACCGTGGTCATCCACGCGATGATAGCGAGTAGCGCAGGGCGGAGAGCACGGCGGGACTCGCAGCCGGCAGGACCACCCGGGCGAACAGCAGCCGGCCGCCGGCCCCGAGCGAGCGCGCCGCGCGCACGTACACGTCGGGCAGATCGCGGACGCCGTGGTAGGCCGGGATCATCACCGTCGTGAAGACGGCGTACACGATGGGGATGAGCAGGTGGGCCTCGCCGTGGCCGAACCACAGCATGACGTAGGTGATGAGCGCGAGCGAAGGGATGGACCGCAGGAGGATGTAGATCGGGTGGAGGTAGTCGGCGGCCGTTCGGTTCCAGCCCAGGACGAAGCCCGTCAGGATGCCCAGCGGGCCTCCGACCGCCACCCCGAACAGCACCCGCAGGACGCTGACGAGCAACGCGCCTTGCAGGGTCACGTGCTGCTCCACGAGCTGACCGACGTGGCCGCTCGGATGAGCGTGGTGCCCTTCCATGGGCGGCAGCTCGCCGGTCACGAGGCTCACGAGGGTCGTGAAGATGGCCTGCGTGGGAGGCAGGAGGTCCGGCCTCGACAGGCGAGCGAGCGGCGTGTACAGACAGACCAGCACGCCAACCGACACGCACCCCAGAACCACCCGCCGCCTGCCTGGACTCCTCATCTTCGCCCTCACCGGCCCCCGATCGACGTCGCCAGACTCGCCGGGGCGTGGTCGGCTGCGCTGGCGGCGCGGGCGCCGGCCTAGGGCGCGGGAGGCCGGCGGTCAGCGACGCGCAGCGAGTCGGGCCACTGGTAGCGGAAGTATACGTCCAGGCAGTGGCGGCCGCAGGCGATGTCGGTCGGCTCGTCGAACGCCGTGCAGCGCTTCACGCCGGTGATGCGCCCGGGCCACAGCAGGCGCGGCACGGTCACGAACTCCACCTCGACCTCGTGCTGCTTGGTCCGGCACCAGAAGTGACGCCGGTACGTTCCGCTCTCGGCGGACTCGGGGTACCCGCCCGGGGGCCCCTCGGAGCCGGGCTCCGGCGGCCGTGCCATCGAGGGCACCATGGTCAACTCCAGCTCGGCCAGCAGATCGCGTTTCGGGTTCATCGCGGCCTCCCCGTCGGTCCTGAACTCACCGTAGCTCCATGCTGAGACGAGGGGAGGGCGCAAGTCCTCCAGCCGGCTCATATTTCTAGGCCGAGCGCCCTGGCGACTGCCCGGCGCCCTCAGGACGCGCGCGTGCGGAGCCGCCAGCACGAGCAGAGCTCGCCGAGGGGGCGGAACCGCATGGGCTGTTGCGGGAGCCGGTCGAGGTGCAGGCACGCCTTGTCGCAGCGCACGTCTTCCGGCGGCGTGAACGCGGAGCAGCGCTCCACATCCAGGCGCCGGCCGTCCCACATGGTCTCGCGGAAGTCGGTGGCGACGTCCTGGTCCTTGATCGGGCAGCGGAAAGCGTACGCCCAGGCCAGCGTGCCACGGAAGAGCCGCGGGCCGAGGATACGGACGAACACCAGCACGAGCGCAGCGGCGAGGGCGGCAGGAACGATCCAGGGGATTCCCATGGCTAGTCCTCCTCTTGCGGGCCCACGCTCTCACGTTGCGCCCGGGCGCCACATGAGGCACGTGCCTCATTCTGCTGGGATGACCGGAGCAGATCTCACTTGGCGACTCGCGACAGCGCTAGAATGCCGCAAGGAGGAACGGATGCCGAGACGAGTGTTGATCGTGGGCGGCGTCGCAGGTGGGGCGTCCGCGGCAGCTCGACTGCGACGGCTCGACGAAGAAGCCGAGATCACCCTGTTCGACCGGGGCCCCCACGTGTCGTTCGCCAACTGCGGGCTGCCCTACTACGTGGGCAACGTCATCGTGGATGAGCGAAGGCTCCTGGTGGCCTCGCGGGAGCTGTTCCGCGACCGATTCAACATCGACGTGCGCACCGAGCACGAGGTGACGGCCGTCGACCGCGACGCCCGGACGATCCGCGTGAAGGACCTGCGCGACGGCTCCGAGCGGGACGAGCGTTACGACGTGCTCGTCCTCGCGCCGGGCGCGCGGCCCATCCGCCCCGACGCGCGCGGCCTGGATCTCCCCGGCGTCTTTGTGGTGCGGACGATCCCCGACACGCGCCGCATCCGTGCGTGGCTCGAGGAGCCGCCGCGCCACGAAGCCGTCGTGGTGGGTGGCGGATTCATCGGGCTCGAGATGGCCGAGAATCTCCTGCGCCGGGGGCTCCAGGTCACGGTGCTCGAAAAGCTGCCCCAGGTCATGCCGCCCCTCGACCCGGAGATGGCCGCCGAGGTCGCCCGGCATCTCCGCGCGTCGGGCGTTCGGCTCCGCCTCGGCGAAGGCTTCGACCGGATCGAGGCTGACGGTGGGCGCCTGGCGGTGCACACGGACCGGGACGCGACGATCGGGACCGACCTGGTGATCCTGGCGCTGGGCGTGCGCCCGGAGGCGACACTCGCCCAGGCCGCCGGCCTCGCCATCGGCGCCCGCGGCGGCATCGTCGTCGACGACCGGATGCGCACCTCGGATCCGCGGATCTACGCCGTGGGCGACGCCATCGAGGTGCGTGACGTCGTCATCGGCCAGGAGGTCATCCTGCCCCTCGCCGGTCCCGCCAATCGTCAGGGTCGGGTGGCGGCCGAGGCCATCGCCGGACGCGCGACGCGCTTCCGCGGCGTACAGGGCACGGCGATCGTCGGCGTGCTCGGGCTGACGGTGGCGACCACGGGGGCGAGCGAGAAGGGGCTCCGGCGGGCCGGCGTGACGGACTACGGTGTCGTCTACCTGCACCCTGGCCATCACGCCGGGTACTACCCGGGCGCGACGCCGATCCACCTGAAGCTCCTCTACTCGCGCGAGGACGCGCGCATCCTCGGCGCGCAAGCCGTCGGCCAGGAGGGGACCGACAAGCGGATCGACGTGATCGCCGGCATGATCCAGATGCGCGGCAGCGTGCACGATCTCGCCGAGGCCGAGCTCTGCTACGCGCCGCAGTTCGGGGCGGCCAAGGACCCCGTCAACGTTGCCGGCATGCTGGCGGCCAACGCGCTACGGGGCGACATGCCCCTCGCGGAATGGTCCGAGGTCGGCCGGACGAGTGCCGTGCTGCTCGACGTGCGAGAGCCCGACGAGTTCGCGCGTGGGCATCTCGCGGGAGCCGTGAACCTGCCGCTGTCGGAGCTGCGCCGCCGCCTCCATGACGTCCCGCGCGGGCGAGAGGTGTGGGTGTACTGCGCGGCGGGCCAGCGCGCGTACTTCGCCCAGCGATTGCTCATGCAGCTCGGCCTCAACACCAAGAACCTCTCCGGCGGGTTCACGACCTACACGATGATGCGCGAGGCGGGACTGCTCCCGTGACGCGCGGCCCCCAGGCGCCCGGCGGTCCGCAGATTCCTGGATGAGAGGCAGTGGTAGTATGTCGGGCGAGCTCCGCTGGGCGCGGAGAGGAGAGGCCGATGACACCCCCACTCATCCTGTCGTCCGATTCTCACGTCTTCGAGCCGCCAGATCTGTGGACGACTCGCATCGACAAGGCGTTCCGGGCGCGCGCGCCCCGGATGCAGCGGATCGATGGCGCCGATCAGCTGGTGGTCGAAGATCACCAGATCGTCTCCGGGATCGGGCTCATCTCCAATGCCGGGGCCCGGTTCGAGGCGCCCGAGACCATCTCCTCCCTTGGCCGATTCGAAGACGTGCATCCGGGCGGGTATGACCCCCATCAGCACCTGGCGGATATGCAGCTCGATGGGGTGGCCGGCGAGGTGCTGTACCCGTCGCAGGGCCTCTTCTATTTCAAGGTGGTCGATCCATCGCTGATGTCTGCGATCTTCCGGGCATACAACGATTGGCTCGCCGACTTCTGCAGCGTGGACCGGGCGCGGCTGAAGGGCATCGCGATGATCAACCTGGACGATATCGATGACGGTACGAGAGAGCTGGAGCGCGCCGCCGCGAGAGGCTTTGCCGGCGCGATGATCACGGAGTACCCCCTGGAGGACCGACGGTACGATCAACCCGAGTACGAGCCCTTCTGGGCCGCGGCCCAGGCGCTCGACATGCCGCTCAGCCTGCACACGGCCACGCGACGGCAGGGGAAGATCCGCGGAGCGGGCGCCAGAACGATTCGCGACGCGACCAGCCGGGCGACGAAGGCCTTCTATCCCGCCGTCTCGATGTGCGACATGATCTTCTCGGGTGTCTTCGAGCGCTATCCCCGCCTCAAGGTGGCCATCGTGGAATTCGAGCTCGCCTGGGCTGCGCACGTGCTCTCCAGCATGGACTACACGTATCGCGAGCGCCACGAGGAGGCCCTGTACCGGTTCCGGGACGCCATGCGGCCGAGCGATTTCTTCCACCGCAATGTCTTCCTGAGCTTTCAGGAGGATGTGATCGGTATTCGCCTGCGGGACGCGATCGGTGTCGACAACATGATGTGGGGCTCCGACTATCCTCATAGCGAATCCACGTTTCCGCAGTCTAGGAAGATCCTGGCGGAGATCCTGGCGGGAGTGCCGGAGGATGAGCAGGTGAAGATCGCCGGCGGCAATACCGCGCGCCTGTATGGCTTCGATGTGGCCCGGCTCAACCCTCGGTAGGGGGCATAGACCCTAGCATCCATCGCGACGCCTTGCGCGGCCTTGTGGCACACTCCCACCGGCGCCGCCATGAAGCCCCTCGACCCCGCCGCCCGGCCGTCCAGCCCTGAACTCGACGTGCACCTCACCGAGAACGTCGTGGTCCCCATGCGCGACGGCGTCTGCCTGGCGACGGACATCTACCGCCCCGCCCGCGACGGCCGGCCGCTGAGCGACCGCCGCCCCGTCCTCCTGCACCGCACGCCCTACAACAAGGCCGAGACCGAGGCCACGCTGGGCGAGTGCCGGTACTTCGCATCGCGCGGCTACGTGGTGGTGAACCAGGACTGCCGCGGCTGCTTCGGCTCCGAGGGCGAGGTGAACTTCCTCGTGCCCGAGGCCGAGGACGGCGCCGACACCCTCGCGTGGATCCGCAAGCAGGAATGGTGTGACGGCACGGTGGGCGCCTTCGGCACCTCGTGGTCGGGCTGGACGCAGACCGCCATGGCCGCGCTGGGCCCCGAGGGCCTCGCGGCCATGGTGCCGAACATGAGCGGCGCCGACGGCCACGAGAGCAGCGTCCGCCATGGCGGCGCGCTCGAGCTCCGCTTCCTGGCCTGGGCCTTCTGGCACTCGGCGTACAACACGCAGGCCGCCCTGACCGCGCCGCCCCACGTGACCCCCGGGCTCAACCTGGGCGCCCCGCGCTTCTCCGACTGGCTCGAGCGCATGCCCATTCGCCCCGGCCAGACCCAGCTGGCCCTCGTGCCGCCGTACGAGAAGTGGGCGCTCGAGCTCCTGACCCGCGCCGACTACGACGACTACTGGAAGCACCCGAGCGTCAACCCGCGCGCGCACTGGGACCGCTTCCCCGACATGCCCATCCTTCTAGTGGGCGGCTGGTACGACTCCTACACGCGCGCCACCTTCCAGAACTTCGTCGGCTTGGGCGCCGGCGGGCGGCGGCCGGTGCGCGCCCTGGTCGGCCCTTGGACCCACGGGGCCAAGACGGTGGAGCTCTCCTACGCCGGCGACGTGGAGTTCGGGCGCGACGCCGCGCTGCCGAGCTTCGACGAGCTGCACCTGCGCTGGTTCGACCGCTGGCTGCGCGGCGTGGACAACGGTCTGGACGCCGAGGCCCCCCTGCGCATCTTCGTCATGGGCGGCGGCTCGGGCCGGCGCTCGGGCGCGGGCCGCCTCGTGCACGGCGGCCGCTGGCGCGACGAGCACGAGTGGCCGCTGGCCCGCACGCGGTTCACCGACTTCTACCTGCACGGCGACGGGTCACTGAAGACGGACCCGCCGCGCGAGGCCAGCTCCGCCACCACCTACCGCTTCGACCCGGCCCGCCCCGTGCCGTCCATCGGCGGCAACGTCTCGTCCCTGCGCGACGTGCTGCCGCTGCCCCCCGGGATCGCGGACCCGAGCTACGCCGGCCGCGGCGAGCGCACGGCCGACATCATGCGCCCGGGCGGCTTCGACCAGCGCGAGGCCCCCGGCTTCCACGGCTGCCTCCCGCCCTACCTGCCGCTGGGCTCCCGGGCCGACGTCCTCGTGTTCCAGACCGAGCCCCTGCGCGAGCCCACCGAGGCGACCGGCCCCATCGAGGTCGTGCTGTGGGTGGCCACCTCCGCGGTGGACACCGACTTCACCGCCAAGCTGATCGACGTGTACCCGCCGAGCCTCTGGTACCCGCAGGGGTATGCGCTGAACCTGACCGACAGCATCGCGCGGCTCCGCTACCGCAACGGCCGCGAGCGGGGGGAACTGGTCGAGGCGGGCGAGCCCGTGCAGGTGACGATCACGCTCTATCCGACGAGCAACCTGTTCATGCCGGGGCACCGGATCCGGCTGGACGTGTCGAGCTCGAACTTCCCGCGGTTCGACGTGAATCCGAACACGGGGGAGGCGATCGGGCGGGAGCGGCGGCGGGTGGTGGCGGACAATACCGTGTTCCATGAGCGGGGGCGGGAGTCGCGGATAGCGCTGCCGATCATCGCGGTCGAGACCATCCCGTAGGCAGCGGCTAACGATCCTCTGGGTCGGCGACAACTACCCTCTCCCCTCAGGGGAGAGGGTGGAAAGAGTCCCGAGGCGCCGAGGTGGAAAGAGGCTAGCGCTCGGCTTCGATTCAGTACTCGCCCGCGAACACGGTCTTGACGAGCATCTCGCGGTCGATCGCCAGGTCGATCGCCTGCCGCACCCGGACGTCCGCGAGCGCCTTGCTCTTCGGGCCGTTCGCGACGTTCAGGGGGATCATCTGGTAGCCGAGCTCGGGTACGCCCAGCACCTTCAGCTTGGAGTCGGCCCGGATCTCGCCGAGATCCGTCGGCGACACGCGCTCGATCATCTGTAGGTCGCCGGAGCGCAGGCTGGCCAGGGGCGAGCTCGAGTCGGTGATGGGTACGGACTCGATCCGGTCGATGGAGAAGCTCGCCTTGTCCCAGTAGTCGGCGACGCGCTCGACCACGATTTTGCCCTGGGCCACCCGCTGGACGAATCGATACGGGCCGGCGCACACGGGCTGGGTGCCGAGCTTGTCGCCGAGCGCCCGCGCCGCCTTGGGCGACACCATCATGCCGGCGCGGTCGGTCAGGGCGGTCAGCAGTGGCACGAGCGGCTGCGCGAGGTTGAGGCGCACCGTGAGGTCGTTCACCACGTCCACGCTCTGGATCTCGCCGATCTCCGACTTGCGGAACGATCCCTGCGTGGTCAGGTGCCGCTCGATGTTGAAGCGCACCGCCTCGGCGTTGAACGGCTCGCCGTCCTGGAAACGGACGCCCGGGCGCAGCTTGATCACGATCGACTTGCGGTCCGCGGCCCATTCGTAGCCGGTGGCGAGCTGGGGCACGATCTTGAGATCGGGCGTGACGTCGAAGAGCTTCTCGCAGAGCGCGGCGAAGACAAGGCGGCCGGTATAGGCACGGCTGATGGTCGGGTCGAGCGCGTCCGGGTCGTCGTTGAGCCCGATGCGGAGCACGTTCTGGGCGCGGGCGGGGCACGGCAGGAGCAGCAGGAGTGCGGTCAGGGCGGTCAGGATGGCTCTCACGGTTGTCCTCCGACCGGGATACTGCGGTGGCGGCGCGGCACTGTCAAGGCAGGCCGGATCGCGGTACTGTATCCGTCGCGCCGCGGAAGGCGGCCTCCCGAGGAGGAGTCATCGATGCCACGGATCATCGACATGGAGTGCAGCGTGCCGTACGGGGCCGGTGCCGAGGCGACGCCCGCCCCCGCGGCCCCGGGTCCGCAGGCGGCCGGCACCGAGCAGCCCGCCGGCTACGGGATGGCCAACTACGGGCGGATCTTCCGCGCCCGGCGCGAGGGGGCCGACCACCGCCCGGACGAGGAGCTCGACGCCTACGTCGAGAAGCTCGGCAAGCTTGGCATCGTGCGCTCGGTGCCCTTCGGCGTCTCGAACGAGGAGACGGCGCAGCTCCTGCGCCGGTTCCCCGGCCGCTTCCTGGGGCTGGCCCGCATCAGCATTGCCGCGCTCCACGGCATGAGGGGGGTGCGCGAGCTGGAGCGGCTGGTCCGCGACGAGGGCTTCTGCGCCCTCGGCGTCTCCGCCCTGGTCGACTGCATTCCCGCGAGCGATCGGCGCTACTACCCGCTCTACACCAAGGCGGCCGAGCTGGGCATCCCGGTGCGCATCTACTCCTCGATGAACTACGCGAACGATCGCCCCTACGACCTCGGTCATCCGCGGCATCTCGATCAGGTGGCCATGGACTTCCCCGAGCTCAAGCTCATCGGCGGGCTTGGCGGCTGGCCCTGGGTGAACGAGATGGTAGCGCTGGTGCGCCGCCATCCGAACCTGCACGTCGATACCTCCGCGCATCGGGCGAAGTACCTCGGCCAGCGCGGGTCGGGCTGGGAGATGCTGATCCAGTTCGGCAACACCCTGATCCAGGACAAGGTGCTGGTCGGCCTGTCCGCCGGGCTCGTCGGGCAGCCGTACGAGACGCTGATCGAGGAGTATCTCGGGCTGCCGCTGAAGGACACGGTCAAGGAGAAGTGGCTCTACGGCAATGCGGCCCGCGTCTTCGGGCTGAGCTGATGACCGACGCGCTGGGCCTTCCCGACGCCGGGCGCGGCGGCGCGCTCGCCGGGGTCGTGATCGTGGAGCTGGCCGGAACCCCGGCCGGCGAGCTCGCGGGTGGGCTCCTCGCCGACCTCGGGGCCACCGTCATCAAGATCGAGCCGCCGGGCGGATCGCCGATGCGGGCGCGGGGTCCCGGCCTCGAGGGCGAGGACTCGCTCGCCTTCCAGTCGGAGAACCGCGGCAAGCACTCGGTGCGGGCCGCGCTCCCGGAGCTCTCGACGGAGCCGTGGCTGGCGCGGCTGCTGGCTACCGCCGACGCGCTGATCGAGGACCTGGGGCCGGGGCGCCTCGAGGCGGCGGGGCTGTCGCCCGAGGAGCTCGAGCGCCGCAACCCGCGCCTCGTCACCCTGCGCATCTCGCCGTTCGGCCAGACCGGGCCGCTGGCGGGCGAACGCGGCGACGACCGCATCGCCCAGGCCTTCTCCGGCATGCAGTTCGTGACCGGGTTCCCCGACCGCGCGCCGCTGGCGGTGACGATACCGCTCGCCGAGAGCTGGACCGGCATTCACGGCGCGAACGGGCTGCTGATGGCGATCTTCCACGCCCGGCGCAGCGGCCGCGGGCAGGTCGTCGACATCGGCCTCTACCAGACCGCGCTGCGGATGCAGGAGGAGGTGGTCGTCCGCCACGACCGGAGCGGGACGGTGGCCGAGCGCCTCGGCACGGAGTCGCCCATCGTGGTCCCCGCGAACGTCTACCGGACGCGGGACGGCGGATGGATCGCGGTCTCCGGCGCGGGCGACCAGCCCTTCGCCCGCCTCTGCGAGGCGATCGAGGCGCCCGACGCGCCGAACGATCCGCGCTTCTCCACCCCGGCCGCGCGTCTGCAGAACCGCGCGGCCTCGGACGAGCTCGTCGGCTCCTGGATCGCCCGGCACGACCAGGCCGACGTCGAGGCCCGCTTCGCGGCGGTGGGCGTGGCCGGCACCGCGGTGCGCTCCGCCGACGACATCATCGCGGACGCGCACGTGAAGGCGCGCGGGGCCATCCTGCACCTCACGTCGACGACCGGCCGCGATTTCCTCGCGCCCGCGCCGGTGCCGAAGCTCTCGCGGACCCCGACGGTGAGCCCGCGGCGCGCCCCGACGCTCGGCGAGCACACCGAGGCCGTCCGGTCGGCGCTCGAGCGGATCGAGGCCCGGACGAGAGTCGACGCGCCGGGCCGAGCGGCCTCCGGCGACGGCCCGGGAGCTTGGGGGCCGCTGGCCGGGGTCCGCGTGCTCGACCTCTCGCAGTGGCTGGCCGGTCCGGCCGCCGCCGCCCTGCTCGCCGACTTCGGCGCCGACGTGATCATGGTCGAGCTGCCGAGCGTGGCCGCGGACGCCCAGGGCCGCAAGAGCCCGGGCTTCGTGGTGACCAACCGGAACAAGCGCAGCATCACTCTCGACGTGCGCGCGCCCGCCGGCCGGGAGACGTTCCTCGCGCTGGCCCGCGTGAGCGACGTGATCGTGGAGAACTTCCGGCCCGGGACGCTCGAGCGCTGGGACCTGGCGCCGGCCACGCTCCTCGCCGCCAACCCGCGGCTCGTGCTCCTGCGCTCGTCGGGCTTCGGGCAGAGCGGGCCGTACACCGGGCGCGCCGCGTTCAACCCGGTCGGCCTGGCCTTCGGCGGCATCACCTATCTCAACGGCTGGCCCGATCGGCCGCCGCTTCGCGACGGCGTCATGTCGGGCGACTACTCGACGGCGCTCTTCAACGTGCTGGGCATGGTGGCGGCGCTGCTACGGCGTGACGTCGACGGCCAAGGGCAGGTGGTGGACACCGCCATGTTCGAGGCCGCGCTGCGGCAGACCGGCGACCTGCTGGCGGTGCGCAGCGCGCTCGGCCTCCGTCGCGAGCGCGCCGGCGGCGATTCGCCGCTCTATCCGGCCAGCGTCACGGTCGAGGCCGCCGACGGCCGCTTTGTCAACCTGTCGGCCCCGTCCTGGCAGGACGTCTCGGTCGCGCTCGTGCGACTGGGCCGGCGGCCGCCCCCGGAACGCGACGATGTCCGGGAGGACCTGGCCAAGCTGGTGGGTACGCTACCCGCTGTCCACGCGGTGTCCACGCTGCGGGGAGCCGGGCTCGCCGCGAGCGCCGTGAACTCGGTGGCCGATCTGATCCGCGAACCGCATTGCTGGAGCCGCGGTGATCTGGTGCGGCTCGCCCATCCGGAGATGGGAGAGATCCTCACGCAGGGAATCGTGCCGTTGCTCTCGCGCACCCCGGGCCGGGTCGCCGGCTGGTCCCCGCGTCCGGGATCCGACAACGAGGCCGTCCTCGTAGGGCTCCTCGGCACCGGACGAGAGGGGCCGCCGCCGCATCGTAGCTAGGGGAGGGGCTACTCGGCGGCGAGGCGCTTCGCTCCGTGCGCGACGTAGCCGCGCTCACTCCGACGCGCCCCCGTTTTGGAAAGGAACTTGCGTGTTTTAGTCACAGGGAATAGGTTCCCGGAGGCCGCCCATGCTCACGCCCAGTCAGACCGAGGCCCGGAGGCTACGCTTCCGCCTGTCCCACCCGATCTCCTGAGGAGGCGCAATGATCACCGCCACCGTCCGCTACAAGCTGCCGCCCCACATCGACCACGCCGCCTGCCGCGAGCACTTTCACACGATCGCGCCCGGGTTCCAGCACGTGAAAGGACTGATTAGCAAGCACTTCATCTGGAGCGAGAGCGGCTGGGCGGGCGGCGTCTATCAGTGGGAGACCCGCGAGGACGCCCAGGCGTTCTACGGCGGGGCGTGGCTCGACGGCATCGTCGAGCGCTACCGCATGCGCCCGCAGATCGAGTTCTACGAGGTCTTCGCGCTGACCGACAACGCACACGGCCGCGTCGAGCTCTTCCAGGCGGATGCCCATGCTCGCATCGGCCAGTGAGACGCTCCAGACGCTCAGCGCCACCAGCCGATCCCTGGCGATGAAGCTGATGCGGTGCGATGTTGTTCGACGCATTCAGGCGAGAGCTTTGGCCACCACTGAGGTGTGGTAGGCCGCGGTGACCGGCTGCGTCGGGGCTCCGTCGGGGCCTTGATGGGGAAGGCATCGAGCTGGTCCCCCTGCTCCCAGATCGGCGCCCTTGACACGGAGAAGGTCCCAATGTATTGAGTTCGATACAAATGAGGTCGCCGACCGGTGTCGCCTATCATCCATCCGTCCCGCGCCACCTGCAGGTCCAGCGTGTGCTGCGCGGGCGGATCGAATCGGGCGAGTGGGGAAGCGACCACCCGATCCCGACC
>Ga0335085_10007864_pt1 | contig 16388 bp, 18 predicted proteins | sample Lox_Sample_45_FD_206712 | JGI IMG/M metagenome (GOLD analysis project Ga0335085, IMG submission 206712) | Soil microbial communities from Loxahatchee National Wildlife Refuge, Florida, United States - Lox_Sample_4.5 | ecosystem: Environmental > Terrestrial > Soil > Wetlands | place: USA...
AGAGCGAGAGCCGCTGGGTGCGCCTGCGCGTGTCGACCTCGGGCCTGCGCCGCATCGACAAGCTGGGCCTGGAAGCCGTGCTCGCCGAGATCAAGGCGCGCCGGAAGGCCGCCTGAGGGGGAGCGCCATGCGCGAGAAGATCAAGCTCGAGTCCTCGGCCGGCACCGGCCACTTCTACACCACGACCAAGAACAAGCGCACCAAGCCCGAGAAGATCGAGATGATGAAATACGATCCAAAGGCGCGCAAGCACGTGATGTACAAGGAAGGCAAGCTCAAGTAAGCGCCTTCGCAGGACGAAAAAAAGCCCGCCGGGTCTTACTTCACGGCGGGTTTTTTTATTGCCTGGCGGGACTAGGCGTAGCGGCGCAGCCGCAGGCTGAATTCCGCCAGCGGCACCACGCCGCTCGTCTCCGCGCGATGGCACCAGTCCTGCAGTTGGCCGACGAGCTGCGCGCGCGAGGCGCTCGAGCGGGCCCACAGCTCGGCGAGCTCGTGCCGCATGGCGACCGCCGTGGCGAGCGCCTTGGAGTTCTTCAGCGCCTCGCCGAGCCGCGCGCGCTCCGTCTCGGTGAGCCGCTGCAGGCGCGCGAAGTAGCGCTGCGCGGGCTTCAGCGCCTCGGCCTCCTTCGACCAGCGGCCGAGGCGCTCCAGCTCCTGATGATAGGTGTGGCTGAGCGACTTGGCGTAGCGCGCGAGCACGTCGTAGCGGTTGGCGATCACCGCCTCCAGCGTCTGCTCGTCGCAGACCGGCTTGGGCGCGGCGAAGCGCGGTGTCGGCGCGACCTTCTTCACCGTGGCGAGGCCGAGCGCCTCGAGCGCGCGGATGTACTGCCAGCCGAGGTCGAACTCGTACCACTTCAGCGAGAACTTCGCCGACGCCGGGTAGGCGTGGTGGTTGTTGTGCAGCTCCTCGCCGCCGATCAGGATGCCGACCGGCGAGATGTTGCGGCTCGCGTCCGGGGCCGGCACGTCCCAGTTGCGGTAGCCCCAGAAGTGGCCCACGCCGTTGATCACGCCGGCGGCCCAGAAGGGGATCCAGACGATCTGCGTGAGCAGCACCAGGGCGCCCGGGATCAAGCCGAACAGCGCGATGTCCAGCGCGCCCATGAGGAACAGGCCCTGCACCGAGTAGCGCGAATAGACGTTGCGCTCGACCCAGTCTTCCGGCGTGCCGTGGCCGTAGCGCTCCATCGTCTCGGGATAGTGCGATTCCTTCACGTAGAGGAGAACGCCGAGCCAGAGCACCTTGTTGATGCCGTGCACCTGCGGGCTGTGCGGGTCCTCGGCGGTCTCGCACTTGGCGTGGTGCTTGCGGTGGATCGCGGTCCACTCCTTGGTCACCATGCCGGTGGTCAGCCAGAGCCAGAGGCGGAAGAAGTGCGCGAGCGCCGGATGCAGGTCGAGCGCGCGGTGCGCCTGGTTGCGGTGCAGGTAGATCGTCACCGAGGCGATGGTGACGTGCGTCAGGCCGAGCGCCACGAGCGCCAAACCCCACCACGGAAGATCCAACAGGCCGTTGAACAGCATCAGAATCCCTTTGTTATGTCGCCGATTGCCGACGCGCCGGGCGGATTCTACGCGAACCGCCCCCCCGTGCAAGGTGAAGAAGCATCACGTTCCGGCATTATTCCCCGGCTTCGCGACGCTGCTGCCCTGCAACAACCTAACATCGTGTCGCGGATAGGGAATTTCAATGCCTTCGGCTCTGAATTTTTCCAGCAGCACCACGCTCAGCTCCGAACGCACGCTCTGGCTGCCGGCCTCCGGATCCGCGATCCAGAAGCCGAGCTCGAGATCGATGCCGCTGCCGGCGAATTCGAGCGCCAGCGCGCTCGGCTCCGGATTCTTCAGCACGCGCGGGTGCGCGCGCGCCGCCGCGAGCATTGCCGCGAACGCGTGCCGCAGATCCGTGCCGTAGCTCACCTGCACCCGCACCGCGAGGCGCACGTGCTTGTCGGTGTACGAGTGATTCAGCACCGTGGTCGTCACCAGCGTGTCGTTCGGGATGATCGCCTCGACGCCGGTGAGCGAGCGCACCACGACGTAGCGGGTCGTGATGCGCGTGACCTGGCCGTGCTGGCCGTCGGCGGTGATGAGGTCGCCCAGGCGGATCGAGCGGTCGAGCAGGATGATGAAGCCCGACAGGTAGTTCGAGGCGATCTTCTGCAACCCGAACCCGAGCCCCACGCCGAGCGCGCCGCCGAACACCGACAGCATGGTGAGGTCCACGCCGATGAGCGGCAGCACCACCAGCACCGCGACGACGAGCAGCAGCGCCTTGGCGAGGCGCGCGAATACCACGCGCAGGCTGCTGTGCAGCTGCTCGGCACGCATCAAGCGCGCCTCGACCGCGGCGCCGGCCCACAGCGCGACGAGCACCGTCAGCACCACCCAGAACGCGGCGCTCAGCAGCGTCCACAGCGACAGGCTGTATTTGCCCGCGCTGAACTCGACCTCCGACAGCCAGCGCACGATCTCGGGCAGCAGCCCCGTGAGATGCAGCGCGAGCGCGATCCAGATTACGGCGACGAAGCTGCGCTCGAACGCGTCCAGCAGGCTGCCGCTGGGGAAGGCGATGCGCAGCAGGTAGACCGCGAAGCGCACCGCCGCCAGGGCGCCGAACAGCGGGATCGCGACCGAGAGCAGATGCGTGCTGTGCCAGCGCGCGAGCGCGGCGCGACCGAACAGCAGCAGCAGCGTCGCCAGCAGCGGAAACGCGATGCGGCGAGCAGCCGCCGCGCCGCGTTTTACGGCCTCGGCGCTTTCCTCGGGCGCGCGCCAGCGCAGCAGCCGGCCGAGCCACCAGGCGAGGCCGAGGCACAGCGCGAGCACGCCCGCCTGCCAGAGGATGCTCGGGCGCTGCAGGTCCGACCAGAGGTCGGTCAGCAGCTGGCCGATCTGACTCTCGCTCACGCGGTCAGCCTATCAAATCTCGCCGTGGATACGGAAGCCGAGAAAACTCGCCGGACCGCGGTCACGGTTGTAGCCGGGATGGACGATGCGCTGGTAGCCGAGCGAAGCCCAGGCGCCCTTCGCGAGGCCCAGGCTGTAAAAGGTCTCGAAAATGTTCTCGCTGCCATAGTTGAGGCGACCGTCGCCGAGGAAGAACCCCAGGCCGCCTGCAGCAAGGTAATCGCGGTGGGGCGCGCGCAGGCCGTTCAGGTAGAGCGCCGCGCCGGCGCTGTCGCTCGCGCGGCCCCATGCGCCGCCCTTGGCAAGCGCACCGAACGCGACGGAGCGGTCGATCTCGGTGAAAGCGAAAGTTTCGGTCTTGCCGTCGTTCAGCGCAGCGCGCACATAGGCGCCGACGTTCTCAGTGAGCTCGACCTGCGCGCCGGCGCCAATGCCGCCTTTCGTCTGCAACCGCCGCACCTGCGTGAGGTCGGGCGTGCTGCCGGTCGCTGCGCCCAGCGCGAGCGCATCGCGGAATCCTCCCATCTCCGCTCGGTTGCGGAACGCGAGAAAGCGCAGCACGCCGCCCCGCGCGATTCCCTTGAACGGCAGCTCGAGCTCGGCCATGTCGCCATGGCGGGTCGCGAAGCGCGTGTCCAGGCGAAGTCCGTTGGACTCCGCCGGCATCGCGAACCGGCCCGCGCGAAGCGACCAGCCCGGTGAGATGTATTCGAGCGCAAGGCCGCGCGTATAGCCACGCGCGTCGGCCGCAAAATCCCACGCGCCGTAGGTCAGCGAAGACCAGTTCATGAACTGCGTGCGCGCATCCCGGCTGTAATCCACGGCATCGAACACGTCGAGCACCGATACGATGCCCGCGGTCAGCACGACGCGCTCGCCGGCGTAGCGCGTCGTCACCTGGTTGGCCTCCGAGGCCTGCTCTTCCCAGTCGCCGCCGAGATTCCAGGTCTTACGCAGGAACGCGCGCGCCACATAGCCTTTCAATTCCGAGCCCGAAGTTCGAGCAATCTCGCCGTTGGTGAAGCCGCCCACGCCCTTGAGCCCCGAGAACGGGACGCCTTGCGTGAACTCAGGATTGAAGTAGGCTTCCCAGCCGCCGCCCAGCCGGGCACCGAGGAACATGGTGCCGGTGAACGAATAGCTCCTCGCGCGCTCGCCGGCAAGGCTGTTTGGTCCGGCATACGGCGAATCGAACGACGGCTTACGCTGCCAGATGTAGGTTCCCTGCCCGTGCACTTCGAGCGGAGATTCCCCGGCGCCGAGGGTCGACGTGACCGCCAAAAGAAAAAACGCAATCGCTGCCACGGCGCGCATCGGCCGAATATAACAAGGCGACGCGCAAAGAAACCGCTTAGATCCGCGTAAATGCGGCCGCAAAAAATCCATCCGTGCCATGCACGTGCGGCCAGAGCCGCAGCCGCGCGCCGGTATCGAGCGGGATGCGCTGAGCGGCGAGCAGCGCGGCGCAATCGAGCGGCCTGAATTCAGCGTGGGCCGCGGCGAAGGCGTCTGCGACCGCCTCGTTCTCCTCGGGCAGAATGCTGCAGGTGGCGTACACGAGACGCCCGCCGGGCTTCACGAGCCGCGCCGCCGCGGCGAGGATGCGCGCCTGCTTGGCCGCGAGCTCGGCGATCGCGGATTCCGCGTGCCGCCATTTGAGGTCCGGATTGCGCCGCAGCGTGCCGAAGCCGCTGCAAGGCGCGTCCACCAGCACGCGATCGAGCTTGCCCGCGAGACGCTTGGCGCGCACGTCGCCCTCGCCCGCGAGCACGATCGGGTGCACGTTGGAGATGCCCGCGCGCGCGGCGCGCGGCGCGAGCTCGCGCAGGCGTTTTTCCGACACGTCCATCGCATAGACGCGTCCGGTGCCGCGCATCAGCATCGCGAGCGCGAGCGTCTTGCCGCCGGCGCCGGCGCAGAAATCGGCGACCATCTCGCCGCGGCGCGGCGCGACGAGGTAGGCGAGCAGCTGGCTGCCCTCGTCCTGCACTTCGAGCGCGCCCGCGAGGAACAGCGCGTGACGGTTGATCGCCGGCTTGCCCTTCAGCCGGATGCCGGCGGGCGACAGCGCCGTGGGCGTTGCTTCGATCGGCGCCGGCGCGGCACCGAGCCGCGCGAGCGCCTGCTCGCGCGACATTTTTTCCAGGTTGACCCGCAGGTCGAGCGGCGCTGGCGAGAGCAGCCCCTGCGCGATCGCTGCGGCCTCCTGCTCGCCGCAGGCGGCGGCGAGGCGCTGCCAGAGCCAGTCGGGCAGGTCCGCCCGGACCGCGGCCGGGAGATCCGCGAGCGCGGCCGCCTTCACGCGCGCCGCGAGCGCCGCATCCTCGCCTAGCGCTCGCGCCGAGAGTCCGAACACGCGCACCAGCGCCGCCACCGCGAGGTCGCGCGGCGCGGCGCTGCCGGCCGCCGCCTCCAGCGAGCGGCGCCGGCGCAGCACCGCGAACGCGGTCTCGGCGACGAAGGCGCGGTCCTGCTGCCCGAGGTTGCGATGGCTGCGGAAGTACGCCGACAGAGCCTGGTCGGCGGGCCGCGCGAGCCTGAGCAGCTCGCCGAGCGCCGCCGCCGCGTGCTCGAGCAGGGCGGGGGTTGGCCGCACGCCGGCCCTATTTCACGGCGATGCGGGTGGCGACCTGGTCGTACTGCGCGCCGTCCTTGTCGACCACGAGGATGCGCACCGGCAGGTTCTGCCGGTCGGCGGTGACCCAGAGCTCCGTGACCTTGTCCTGGGGCCGCTCGCGCTTCTTCACGAACTTGAGCGCGTCGAACTCGCCCGCCGGCGTCTTCACGCGCTCCCGGCCGGCCGGCTCGTAGCCGTAGTGGCTCACGCGCTTGCCGTCGGCGACGCTCACGCTCACCGCCTTGCGCGGCGGCGCGAAGGCGAAGCTCCAGGCGAGGCTGAGCTGGTCCTGCTGCTCGAGCGTCGGGGTCTTCGACGCGGCGTCGAACAGCACTTCGCGCGTGTCGCGGCCCGTACGCCGGTCCTCGAACCGGCGCGGCCGCAGGCCGTCGGCCGCGATCGCGCCCTCGCTCGTGCGCGTGGCGTCACCCTTCAGCGCGAGCAGCCCCTTGCCCTTCCAGTGCTCGGTGAGCTTGTACGAGCGGCCGTCGTGCTCCAGGACCTGCGCGATCTCGGCCAGCGCCAGGCCGCTGCGCGCGACCTCGTAGACGATCTCCACGTGCCGCGGCGGCGCGGCGAGCGCCGCCGAGGCGCTAAACGCGATCAGAAAGAAGATATTGCGCATCGTTGCCTTTGACGCCGACCTTGCCGTTGGCGATGACGAGACGGTCCTCGAGGAACCAGCGGATCGCGCGCGGATAGATGACATGCTCCTGGCGCAGCACGCGGTTGGACAGCGATTCGGCCGTGTCGTTCGCCAGCACCGGCACCGCCGCCTGGATCACGATCGGGCCGCCGTCGAGCTCCTCGGTCACGAAGTGCACCGTGCAGCCGTGCAGCTTCACGCCCGCGGCGAGCGCGCGCTCGTGCGTATGCAGTCCCGTGAACGACGGCAGCAGCGAGGGGTGGATGTTCAGCGAGCGCCAGCGGTAGCGCTCTACGTAGCCGGCCGTGACGATGCGCATGAACCCGGCGTGCACGACGAGGCGCGGCGAGAAGGCGTCGATCTCGCGCATCAGCACCGCCTCGAACGCCTCGCGCGTCGCGTGGTCGCGATGCGGCACCACGCGCGTGGCGATACCGCGCCGCGCGGCGACCTCCAGCCCGCCCGCGCCGGCGACGTTGCTGACGACCGCCTGCACGGCGATGCCCGCGTCGAGGATCGCCTGCAGGTTGCTGCCCCGGCCCGAGATGAGAACGACGACCGGCACGCGCTAGACCATGTCCTGCGGCCGCACCCATCGGTCGAAGTCGCCCTCGCTCACGTAGCCGAGCGCGAGCGCCGCGGCGCGCAGCGTGCTGCCCTCCCGGTGCGCCTTCTTGGCGATCTCGGCGGCCTTGTCGTAGCCGATGCGCGGCGCGAGCGCGGTCACGAGCATGAGCGAGCGCTCGAGCTGCTCGGCGATGCGCGCCTCGTTGGCCGAGATGCCGCGCACGCAGTGCTCCTCGAAGCTCGCCATGCCGTCGGTGAGCAGCCGCGCGCTCTGCAGGAAGGCGTGCGCGATGAGCGGCTTGTAGACGTTCAGCTCGAAGTGGCCGGAGGCGCCGCCGACGTTCACCGCCACGTCGTTGCCGAACACCTGTGCGCAGAGCATGGTCACCGCCTCGGCCTGCGTCGGGTTGACCTTGCCGGGCATGATCGAGCTGCCGGGCTCGTTCTCCGGCAGCGAGAGCTCGCCGATCCCCGAGCGCGGCCCGGACGCGAGCAGGCGGATGTCGTTGGCGATTTTGGCGAGCGCCGCGGCGAGCGTCTTCAGCGCGCCGTGCGCGAACACCAGCGCCTCGTGGCCGGCGAGCGCCGCGAACTTGTTCGGCGCCGCCTCGAACGGGAGCCCCGCCATGCGCGCGATCTCGGCCGAAACGCGCGCGCCGAATTCGGCGTGCGTGTTGAGCCCCGTGCCCACCGCCGTACCGCCGATCGCCAGCCGGTACAGCCCGGGCAGCGCGGCCTCCAGCGCCTGGCGCGATTGCTCGAGCTGCGCCACATAGCCCGAGAATTCCTGGCCGAGCGTGAGCGGCGTGGCGTCCTGCAGGTGCGTGCGGCCGATCTTGACGATGGACTTGAACGCGTCGCGCTTGGCGGCGAGCGAGGCCGTGAGCCGGTCGAGAGACGGGATCAGCTCCGAGCGCAGCGCGCGCGCGGCCGCCACGTGCATCGCGGTCGGAAACGCGTCGTTCGATGACTGGCCGAGGTTGACGTCGTCGTTGGGATGCAGCAGGCGCTTCGGGCCACGCTCGCCGCCCAGGATCTCGGACGCGCGGTTGGCGAGCACCTCGTTGACGTTCATGTTCGACTGCGTGCCCGAGCCCGTCTGCCAGACCGAGAGCGGGAACTCCTCGTCGTGCCGGCCGGCGAGCACCTCGTCGGCGGCGCGCGCGATCGCCTCGGCCTTGCTCGCCTCGAGCAGGCCGAGCGAGGCGTTCACGCGCGCGGCCGAGCGCTTGACGAGCGCGAGCGCATGCACCACCGCGAGCGGCATGCGCTCGTTCGAGATGCGGAAGAAGCGCCGGCTGCGCTCGGTCTGCGCGCCCCAGAGGCGCTCGGCCGGGACCTCGATCTGCCCGAACGAATCCCGCTCGACGCGCACGCCGCTCATAGCGGCAAGTCTACTTCTTCAGCAGGCTCCTGAGCATCCACGCGTTCTTCTCGTGGATATCGAGGCGTTGCGTGAGCAGGTCGAGCGTAGGCTGGTCGTTGGCGGCGTCCGCGAGCGGCAGCATCGAGCGCGCCGTGCGCGCCACGGCCTCCTGACCGTCGATCAGCTCGCGGATCATCTTTTCCGCCTTCGGCACGCCGTCGGTCTCGCGGATGCTCGCGAGCTTCACGTACTGCTGGTAGCTCCCGGGCGCGTAGTGGCCGAGGGCGCGGATGCGCTCGGCGATCGGGTCGATCGCGTTCCAGGCCTCGGTGTACTGGTCCATGAACATCTGGTGCAGCGTCTGGAACATCGGGCCCTCGACGTTCCAGTGGAAGCCGTGCGTCTTGAGGTAGAGCAGGTAGGTGTCCGCCAGCAGCCTGGACAGGCCCTGCGCGATCGCCGCGCGGTCCTTCGCGGAAATTCCGGTGTCGATGTTCTTCGCCATGGCGCCTTTCCTTTCAATTATGGAAGATCGAACAGCAGCGCCTCGGCGCCCTTGCCCTGCTCCAGCGTCACCTCGGCGACGCCCGTCATCTTGAGCGCGTCGCCCGCGCCGAGCGACGTGCCGTTCACCGTGAGCCGGCCGCGCACGAGGTGCAGATAGCCGCGGCGTCCGGCCGCCAGCGGCAGCGCCGCGCGCTCCGCGCCGTCGAACAGGCCCGCGTAGAGGCGCGCGTCCTGGTGGATCGTCACCGAGCCCTCCGCGCCGTCGGGCGAAGCCACCAGCAGCAGCCGGCCGCGCTTGGAGGCGGCATCGAAGTACTTCTGCTCATAGCCCGGGGCGATGCCGCGCGCGCTGGGCTCGATCCAGATCTGCAGGAAGTGCGTGACGCCCGCCTTGGCGTGGTTCATCTCGCTGTGCATCACGCCGCTTCCGGCGCTCATGCGCTGCACGTCGCCGGGCACGATCGAGGAGCCGTTGCCCATCGAGTCCTTGTGCCCGAGCGCGCCCGCGAGCACGTAGCTGATGATCTCCATGTCGCGGTGGCCGTGCGTGCCGAAGCCGGTGCCCGGCTGGATGCGGTCCTCGTTGATCACGCGCAGCGGGCCGAAGCCCATGTGCGCCGGGTCGTGGTAGTCGGCGAAGGAGAACGAATGCCAGGAGTCGAGCCAGCCGTGCTCGGCGTGGCCGCGCTCGGCCGCGCGCCGCAGTTCGATCATCGCGCGCGCCCCTACTGGCTCGCCTGCGGCTGGCCGGCGGCCTCGCCGGACTCGGCGCTCTGCGCCGCGATCTCCTGGTGAACTTTGGCCATGTCGAGCGCCTTGGCCTGCGTGAGCACCTGCTCGAGCGCCTGGCCCGGCAGCGCGCCCGCCTGCTGCAACAGCAGCACCTTCTCGCGGAACACCATCAGCGTCGGGATCGAGCGGATGTTGAACGCCGCGGCGAGCTCCTGCTGCTCGTCGGAGTTGATCTTGCCGAACACCACGTCCGGGTGCGTTTCAGACGCCTTCTCGAACACCGGCGCGAAGCCGCGGCAGGGGCCGCACCAGGGCGCCCAGAAGTCCACGATGACGATCGGGTTGCCGTTCACCGTCTGCTCGAAGTTGTCCTTGGTCAGCTCGACCGTCGCCATCGTCGCGTCCTTGATCGGGAAAGTGCCAGTGTATATTGGGCCGCCATCCCGGGCTTCAACCGCGCATGCGCACCATCGGCCGTTTCGCGCCCTCGCCCACCGGCCCGCTGCATTTCGGCTCGCTCGTGGCCGCGCTCGCGAGCTGGCTGGACGCGCGACGCGCGGGCGGCCGCTGGCTGCTGCGCATCGAAGACCTCGACCGTCCGAGGGTCATGCCGGACGCCGAGGATCGCATCCTCCGGCAGCTCGAAGAACTCGGGCTGGCCTGGGACGAGCCGGCGGTTCATCAAAGCGCGCGGCTCGATCTGTACGAAGATGCAATCGGCAGAATCGGCGCGCACACCTATGCCTGCGCCTGCACGCGCAGGGAGCTGGAGGACTCGGCGCTCGCCATCGACGGCTCGCGCATCTATCCCGGCACCTGCCGCGCGGGGCTCGCGCCCGGCAAGCCTCCCCGCGCCCTGCGCGTGCGCACGACGAGCGAGCCCATCCGCTTCGTCGACCGCGTGCAGGGCGAGATCGTGCAGCGCGTCGAGCCCGAGGTGGGCGATTTCGTGCTGCGGCGCGCGGACGGCGTGATCGCCTACCAGCTCGCCGTCGTCGTCGACGACGATGTGCAGGGCGTCACCGACGTCGTGCGCGGCGCCGACCTCCTCGATTCCACCGCGCGCCAGATCCACCTGCAGCGGCTGCTCGGCGCGGCGATGCCGCGCTACCTGCACGTGCCGGTGGCGACGAACGCCGCCGGCGAGAAGCTCTCCAAGCAGACCGGCGCGGGCGCCGCGGGTCCGGCGGACCTGCGCCGCGCGCTGCGCTTCCTCGGCCAGGACGCGCCCGGCGGACTGACGCCACGCGAGTCGCTCGACTGGGCGCTGCGGCACTGGGACGCCGCGCGCATCCCGCGCGCGCGCGCCGCGGCGGCTACTTCCTAGGCGCGACGACACTCGCGAGCGAGCCCAGCACGCAGGCGAGCGCCGCGTACTCCTGCCAGCCGGGGCGCTCGCCGAGGAACAGCATGCCGCTGAACACGCCGACCACGGGGATCACCAGCATCGACAGCGAGAACACCGTGACCGAGACGCTGGTCGCGAGCTTGATCCAGGCCCAGTGCGCCCAGGCGAAAGCGAGCAGCACGTTGTAGGACACCGCGAGCGCCGTCCTCAGGTGCAGGCCGGCGAGCCTGCCGAAGTCCTCGAACAGCAGGGCGCCGAGGTAGATCGGCACTCCACCCAGCAGCATCAGCCAGGCCGTGAAGCCCGCTACCGGCGCGCGCACCGGGTACTTCTTCTGCAGGATCGTGCCGATCGCCCAGGTGAGCGCGGCGCAAAGCACCAGCAGCGCGCCCAGCGGCGCCCCCTGCAGGCGGTGGAACTCGTCCCAGACCAGCAGCGCCATGCCGCCCATGCCGAGCGCGAGGCCGAGCAGCTTGCGGCCGGTCAGGCGCTCGCCCAGCAGCAGCACCGAGAGCGGAATCGACCACGCGGGCATGGTGTAGGCGAGGATCGCCGCGCGACCCGAAGGCAGCATGGAAAGGCCGAAGACCACCAGCAGGTTCCAGCAGGTAATGTTGAAGAAGGCGACCAGCACGAGACGGGGCCACTGGTCGCGCGAGATGGCGAGCGGCTGGCCGCTCGCGCGCAGGAACGCGAACAGCACGCCCGAGCCCAGCCCCAGGCACAGCGTGCGGAAGGTCAATGGCGTGACCTCGGCGATCGCCACCTTCATCGCGGTCCAGTTGAATCCCCAGACCAGGGTGAGGCAGGCGAGCACCCACCAGAGGCGCGCTGGAAGGTGTTCCTGGGCGGGGTCTTGCATTAGTGAGCAAGTGCTAACTTCTGGTTCCTGCCGCGCCGATTAAAACGGGCTTGTGCGGCACACCAGAATTGACTTGTGCACTGCACAAAGTGCTTGACAGAAGGAAGGTTAGGGGTAGAATCCGTTTTGCTGCGGCGCACAATGCGCCCAAACGGATACCCCAAACGAACTTTAAGGAGATTCAAATGTACGTGACCCCCGAGCAACTCCAAGCCACCGCCAAGGCCAACGTCGACGCCCTGCTCTCGCTCGCGACCACCCAGTTCGCCGCGATCGAGAAGCTCGCCAGCCTGAACGCCAATGCCGTCAAGGCGGCGTTCGAAGACGGCGTCGCCAACGCGCGCGCGCTCGCCGGCGCCAAGGACGTGCAGGAGCTCATGAGCCTGCAGAGCACCTTCGCCCAGCCGGCCATCGAGAAGGCGATCGCCTACTCGAAGAGCGTGTACGAAGTGGCGACGCAGACCAACAGCGAGTTCAGCAAAGCCGCCGAGCGCCGCGTGTCCGAGTGGAACGAGAACTTCGTGACGCTGCTGGACAAGGCCGCCAAGAACGCCCCGGCGGGCTCCGACGTCGCCGTGAGCGCGGTCAAGCAGATGATCGCCGCCGCCAACTCGGCGTACGACAACTTCAACAAGGTCGCGAAACAGGCGACCGAGATCGCGGAAGCCAACGTCGCGGCCGCGTCCGAGACCGTCAAGGGCCTCGCGAAGTCGAAGAAGGCTGCCTAAGCTTCGTTTCAAGGTGGTCGAAAAGCCCCGCTGCGGCGGGGCTTTTTATTTGTAGCGCCCGCCCAGGCGCTCGACGCCCCGGCGCACGTCGTCCATCGCCGGCCCCACCTCGGCGGGCGCGCCGCGCACGCCGAGCTCGATGTGCCGGCGCGCGCCGCCCTCGCCCATGCTGGGCAGGCTGAAGGCCTTGAGGCCCCTGAACTTGGCGTTGACCGCCTCCATGAGCGGCGCGATCGTCGATTCGGGCAGCTCGTAGACGATCACCGAGGCCTCGGCCCAGCGGTCGCGGTCGAACAGGTGCCGGTACTTCGTGTCGAGCACCCATTCCAGCATCGGCCAGGCCATCTGCGGGAAGCCCGGCACGAACCAGTGCTCGCGCAGCGCGAAGCCGGGGATGCGATTGAAGGGGTTCGGGATGATCTCCGCGCCCGCGGGGAATTCCCCCATCTTCAGGCGCTGCGGCGTGGTCTCGGCGCCGAAGCGGCCGCGGATCTCGCGCTCGGCGTCGGCGTGCAGCGCGAGCCCGAGGCCCAGCGCCGCGGCCGCGCACTGGCGCGTATGGTCGTCGGGCGTGGCGCCGATGCCGCCGAACGAGAACACCACGTCGCCCGAGGCGAACGTGCGTGCGAGCGCCGCGGTCAGCCGCTCCGGGTCGTCGCCGTGGTATTCGGCCCAGGCGAGCCGCAGGCCGCGGCTCGCCAGCGCCTGGATGATGAAGCCCAGATGCTTGTCCTGCCGCTTGCCGACGAGGATCTCGTCGCCGATGACCAGCGCGCCGAATGCCATGCCGGCATTCTAATAGCCGCTCACGCAGCCTTCCTGGCCCAGGCCTGCAGTTCTTCGAAACCGCCGATCCGCTGGCCGTTGATGAATACCTGCGGCACCGTGCCGGCGCCGGTAATCGCGCCGACGATGCGGCTGCGGTTCTTGTGCGGCAGGGAAATCTCGGCGTAGTCGTAGCCGAGGTCCATGAGCAGCTGCTTCGCGCGCGCGCAGTAGCCGCAGCCCTCGCGCGTGAGGATCGCCACCTGGTCGGGCTTCTTCGCCTGGGGCGCTACGTAGGCGAGCATGGTGTCGGCGTCCGAGACCTCGAACGGGTCGCCGGGCTTCTGCGGCTCCACGAACATCTTCTGCACCACGCCGTCCCGGACGAGCATCGAGTAGCGCCAGGAGCGCTTGCCGAAGCCGAGGTCGGCCTTGTCTACCAGCATGCCCATGCCGGCGGTGAATTCGCCGTTGCCGTCGGGCAGCAGCTGCACGTTGTTGCATTCCTGGCCGGCCGCCCACTCGTTCATCACGAACGCGTCGTTCACCGAGACGCAGACGATCGCGTCTACGCCGTTGGCGAAGAACGCGGGCGCGAGCTCGTTGTAGCGCGGCAGGTGGGTCGAGGAGCAGGTCGGGGTAAACGCGCCGGGCAGCGAAAACACGACCACGCTCCTGTGCTTGAAGAGCTCGTCGCTGGTGACGTTCTTCCAGTCGCCGTCCTGGCGCGCGCGGAACGTGACCTGGGGGACCTTCTGGCCTTCACGGATGGGGTTCATTGCGTTCTTTCATTGGCAGAAACGATAAGTCCCGCCAATGTACGGCGTGCCGCCGCTCTATTCCAATACTTTGTCGTCATGCGTATAATAGTCGTGTCCTATGACGCTGACCGAGCTCAAGTACGTGGTGGCGGTGGCCGAGACGCGGCATTTCGGCCGCGCCGCCGAGCGCTGCTTCGTCTCCCAGCCGAGCCTGTCGGCCTCGGTGAAGAACCTCGAGGAGGAGCTCGGCGTGACGCTGTTCGAGCGCGGCAAGCGCGGCGTCTTCGTCACCGAGGCGGGCGAGCAGATCGTCGCGCAGGCGCGCCGCGCGCTCGAGGAGGCCGAGCGCGTGAAGAGCGTCGCGCGTCAGGGGCGCGACCCGCTGCAGGGCGTGTTGCGCCTCGGCATCATCCACACCATCGCGCCGTACCTGCTGCCGCAGCTGGTCGCCGCGCTGCGCCGCTCGGCGCCGGGCATGCCGCTCGACGTGGAGGAAAACACCACCGCGAACCTGGACCGCATGCTCAAGGCGGGCGAGCTGGACGCGGTAATCCTCGCGCTGCCCTACGGCGGTCCCGGCCTGGAGACCGTGCCGCTCTACGAGGAAAGCTTCCGTGTCGCCGCGCCCGCGGGGCACGCGCTCGCGAAGAAGAAAACGGTCGCGGTCGAGGAGCTGGATGCGGGCGAGCTGCTGCTGCTGCCGGTCGGCCATTGCTTCCGCGACCAGGTGCTCGACGCCTGCCGCGAGTTCTCGCGCCCGCCGGAGCCCGGCCGGCAGGGCAACTCGCTCGAGACCCTGCGCAGCATGGTGGCTTCGGGCCTCGGCGTCACGGTGCTGCCGGCGACGGCGCTCACTGCGCGCTATGCCAATCCGCTGGTGAAGACGGTGCCCTTCAACGAACCCTGCCCGGTGCGGCGCATCGTGCTCGCCTCGCGCCGCGGCTTCCATCGCCCGGCCGCGCTCGCGGCGATCGCCGCGGCGGTGCGCGGCCTCGACCTGCCGGTGCGGCCCAGTTGAGCGCTAGCGGCGCAGGACTTCGCCCTCGATCGGCGCCTGGCGCAGCGCCTGCAGCTCGCCCAGCAGCAGGTGGATGAACGCGAGGCCGAAGAGCACCGGCAGCACGAGGTTGAGGAGCGGCACGTACGATAGCAGCGCGAAAAGCGTGCCCATGAGATACAAGGTGCCGCGCTGCGCGCGAAAGATCCGCCGCATCTCGTCGCCCGTCGCGTGCTCGGCGAGCGCGTCGTAGCGCAGCACCTGCTGGTTGAGCCAGCCCATGATCGCCACCGGGATCAGCGGCCACAGCGGCGGCACCAGCCAGAACGGGATCGACAGCAGCGCGAGCAGCGCGAGCCCCGCCAGCGCGACGACGCCGTTCCACAGGCTACCCGCCACGCTGCCGCCCTGGCGGCGCGCGAGCTGCGGAAAGCGCCGCGCCGCCACGTGCTCGACCATCGCCTGCATGCCAAAGATGCTGAGGATCAGCAGCGCGGTGAGGAACACGGCCGGCACGAAGAGCAGCGCCATCAGCACGTGGGAGAGGACCAGCAGGTAATCGCCGCCCTCGAAGCGCACGAAGAACACGCCGGATTCGGCCCAGCTCTGCAGGTGCGCCGTGAGCCAGAGCGCCGTGCGCCCCCAGAGCGCCAGCGCGGCGACGCCCCAGACGAAGATCGAGAGCAGCATCGGCCAGACCATCAGCCAGAGGATGCGCGGATGGAACAGGTTGACGACGGCGTAAAGCAGGGACGAGAAGGCCGCGCCGATCATTTGCGCATACTGTGCCACAGCTTGGCGAGGCGCTTCGCCGACACCGGTACCGGCGTGCGCAGCTCCTGCGCGAACAGCGACACGCGCAGCTCCTCCAGCAGCCAGCCGAACTGCTCGAGCTCCGCGCTCACGGCGCCGCCCAGCTTCAGGCGCGAGGCGAGCTCGCGGCGATAGCCCTGCTCCAGCGGCGCGAGCTCGGCGGCGCGCTGCGCGTCGCGGGGGGGATCCGCGCGCAGCTTGTCGAGGCGCAGCCCCGCCGCCTTCAGATAGCGCGGGTAATGCTGCAGCCGCTCCCAGGGCGTGCGCGCGAGGAAGCCGGGCGCGAGCAGCCGCGCGCACTGCTGCTTCACGTCCTCGGCGGCCTGCGGAAAAGCCTTCTGGACCGCCGCGAGGCGCTTCTGCACCTGCGCGTGCTCGGCGAGGATCGCCGCGGCGAGGCGCTGCAGCTCCTGCGCGATGAGGTTGAGCCGGCTGCGGCCGTCCTGCACGCGCCGCGCGAACTCGGCCTGGCGCATCGGCAGCGACTCGGCGAGGAACGTGCGGTCGAGCGCCGCCGCGACGAGATCGTCCTTCTGCGCGGCGAGGCTCATGTTCTTCTGCAGCCCCTTTTCGATTTCGCGCACGCGCTCGCGGAACGCGATCGCGAGCAGCCGCCGCACGCCCGCGCGGTGCACTTCGCGCGCGCGCTCGGGAGAGTCGAACACCTGCAGCGTGACTGCGTCCCCGGCGTCCTGCAGCGCGGGGTAGCCGACCAGCGTCTGCCCGCGGCGCCGGATTTCCATGACCTCCTCGAGATCGCCGA
>Ga0335085_10007865_pt1 | contig 16387 bp, 13 predicted proteins | sample Lox_Sample_45_FD_206712 | JGI IMG/M metagenome (GOLD analysis project Ga0335085, IMG submission 206712) | Soil microbial communities from Loxahatchee National Wildlife Refuge, Florida, United States - Lox_Sample_4.5 | ecosystem: Environmental > Terrestrial > Soil > Wetlands | place: USA...
GGCGTTGACTGGGTCATTGACGGCTGGGTGGGCGGGCGCGGGAGGTGGACGCGCAGCACGGTCCGGCCGGGCCGCGAATCGATCGCGATCTGGCCGTGATGCTCGGCGATGATGCGGCGTGAGATATCGAGGCCGAGGCCAGTGCCTTTGCCAACGTCCTTGGTGGTGAAGAACGGCTCGAACGCGCGGGCCTGTACGTCGGGAAGCATCCCGGGCCCGGTGTCGGCAACCTCGACGACGACATCCTCCGTCTCGGCTCGTACCGAGATCCGCAGCGTTCCGCTTCCGTCCATCGCGTCGATGGCGTTGTCGATGAGGTTGGTCCATACCTGGTTGAGTTCGCCCGGGTTCGCCTCGATGCGCGGCGCGCCGGCGGCGTAATCGCGAACGACGGTGACGCCACTGTGCAGCTTGTGCCCGAGCATGACCAGGGTGCTGTCGATACCTTCTGTGACGTCGATGAACTGCAGCGAGGCCCGGTCGAGCTGTGAATATGATTTCACCGCTGCGACGAGAGCCGAGACGCGCCCGGTCGAGTCCTTCATCTCGGAGAGCAGGGTCGCGGTCGACAGTGTGCTTGCTACCCATTCGAGGCCGGGTTCGAGCGTGCCATCGCCGAGTATCTGGGCGGCGCGCTCGCACCAGGCGATATCGGCACCCGCCGCCGCGAGTGCGGGAGCGATGCGCCAGGCGGCGTCGACCCCGTGCGCGTCGAGCCAGTCAGAGAGCGCTTCTTCGCGGTCCGCGACCGCCAGGGGGTCCAGGTTCGCCGCCCCGGCGCCGATCTCGCGCCGCAGCGCGTCGATGGCGACGAACTTTTCGGCCGGCAGCGATCGCTCGGCGAGGCGGGCGAGCGACGACAGCAGCATGTCGCAGGTGTCTTGCATGGCCTCGACTGCGCGCACTGCGGCGGACGCCGGGTTGTTGATCTCGTGCGCGAGGCCTGCCGCGAGGGTGCCGAGCGCAACCAGTGCCTCACGCTCGCGCGACAGGGCTTCCATGTTGCGTACCGTCTGGAAGCAGCCCTCAATCACGTGAACGCTGAAAGGGAACCAGGCCCGCGCCCATTCCCCGAGTGCCCCCGCCGAGATCCGGAGGATCCGTCCCGGGCTGGCGCCGCGGCCGGTAGCGAGGTAGCCGGTGTTGTCGGCCCAGGCCCGGAATCCGCCCGCCCAGAGCCCGGGCCGGTCCATCACCGCGACAACGGATTCTTCCCGTCCAGCGCGGCGTAGCAGCTCGACCCGCCCGTCGAGCAGTACCCACCAGAAGTCGGCGGCGCCGCCCTCGCGGAAGAGCACATCGCCGTCAGCGAAGTGCACCTCATCGCCGACCGCGATCAGCTCGAGCAGCTGCTCGTCGCTGAGCCCGTCGAACAGGAAGATGGCGCGCAGATCGTCGATGTGCATCAGATCGTGGCCAGGTAACGGTGCACGAGATAGACGGACATGGCTCCTTCGCCGACCGCCGACGCGACGCGCTTCATCGAGTCGAGCCGCACATCGCCGGCCGCGAATACACCGGGCACGCTGGTTTCCAGCGCGAACGGAGCCCGTGGCAAAGGCCAGCGCGGGCCGTCTTCGCGGGTCAGCAGATCCTGGCCGGTGATGACAAAGCCTTTCTCGTCGCGGGAGACATCGCCGCCGAGCCAGTCGGTGCGCGGCTCCGCGCCGATGAAGACGAAGAGCCAGCTGGCGGGTACGTCCTCCTTGGTGCCGGCCACCCCATCGGCGATCGTGAGGGCCTGCAGGTGATGGTCGCCGTACCCGGCGACGATCTCGGAATGGAGCCGTACCTCAATGTTTTCCGTGGCGCGGATGCGCTCAACGAGGTATTGCGACATCGATTTCTCCAGCGCGTCCGATCGCGTGAGCAGCACCACGCGCCGCGCGAAGCGGGCAATGTTCAAGACTGCCTGGCCGGCCGAGTTGGCCGCCCCGACGACGTACACGTCATCACCGGCACACGCCTGCGCTTCGCTGGCGGTTATGCCGTAGTAGACGCCGCGGCCCGTGAGCTCCTCGAGCCCAGGCGTCTCGAGCAGCCGGTACGACATGCCTGTCGCGACGAGCACGGCTCGCGCCTCGATCTCGGAGTTGTCGCCGAAGCGAACGGCGCGCACCGGCCCACGCGTCTCAAAGCCCACGACGTCGCGCGCGAGCACCATTTCCGCGCCAAAGCGCCGCGCCTGCGCAACGGCCCGGTGGGTGAGGTCCGCCCCGGACAGGCCTTTGGGGAACCCGAGGTAGTTCTCGATCGCTGCGCTCTGACCCGCTTGCCCGCCAGGGGCCTCGCGTTCGATGAGGACGGTCTGCAATCCCTCCGATGCTCCGTAGACCGCCGCGGCGAGTCCCGCCGGTCCGCCGCCGACGATACACAGGTCGTACAGCGGCTGCTCAGCGCTCGTGCGCAGGCCGAGCGCGCCCGCGAGATCAAGGGTCGACGGAGCCCGCAGCGTCCCCCCATCCGGAACCAGGACGAGCGGAAGATCGGCTGTATCCGCGCCCGCGAGATCGTTCAGCCTGCGCGCTTCCTCGTCGCGCTCGAGGTCGAGCCAGCGGTACGGCACATAATTGCGCGTGAGGAAGGTCTTGATCTCGTGGCTCCGCTCCGACCAGCGGTCCCCGACGACACGCAATCCGCCGGTGTCGCCGGGATGCCCTTCCTGCCAGTCGCTCAGCAGGTCATCGAGGACGGGATACAACCGCTCCTGCGGAGGATCCCACGGCTTGAGCAGGTAGTAATCGAGACCGATATCGTTGATGGCCCTGATCGCCACGTCCGTATCGGCGTACGCCGTGAGCAGCACCAGCTTGGCGTCAGGCGCATGCCGACGCGACTGTTCGAGGAACTCGACGCCGGTCATCTCCGGCATCCGCTGATCGGCTGCGATCAACGCGACCGGCCGGTCGCGCAGAGCGAACCCGCTCAGCATGGTGAGCGCTTCGGCGCCCGAGGTCGCACGGACGATCAGGTACTCGGTGCCGTACTTACGGCGCAGATCGCGTGTAATGGCCTGCGAGACCGCGAGATCGTCGTCGACCGTCAGAATTACCGGCTTAGCCACCGCGTTTGCCTTTCCGCAGCTCGGTTCGGGTGCGGCCACGCGCGTCGGCCGAAGATCGCGAGCAGCTACGTGCGCCGGGCAGCGTCGCCGGGTATCGGCGCAGACAACCCGGCCGGGCTGACCAGACAGAGCGTCATCGGCGGCACAAGGAAGGTCCGTCCTTCCCGCCATGACAGAGCAGGCAACGCTCATATAGATACAACCCAGACAACCCGGGCTTATTCATCAGCGCCCGGGGAGCACGATCGCGTGGCCGAAAGCCCGAGGCTGGCCGAGCGCCGGGCCTGTAGTCCAGGGGCGTCGCTTTGCGGCGATTACCACGGGGCCGGTACAGCGCCAAGATCAGCCGATTGACGTGGCTGGGTGTTCCGTCGTTCGTCGAGGGCCGAGTTGGCGGGGTCCGTCGGCGTAGCCGCTGGCGGTCAGGCGAGGGTCATGTCGGGCGTGCCCGGGCGGATCAGGCCGGTTTCGTAGGCGAGGACGACCAGTTCTACGCGGGTGCGCAGTCCGAGTTTGGCGAGCATCCGGTTCACGTGCGTCTTCACGGTGGCCTCGGTGACGACCAGGCGCGCGGCGATGCCGGGGTTGGGCAGGCCGCGGGCGATGAGGGTGAAGACTTCGATCTCACGCTCGGTCAGGTGGGTCAGTGCGCTTGGCCGGCCCTCGGTGGGCGGAGGCCGGCGGACATGTTCCTCGATCAGCCTTCGTGTCAGTGAGGGGGCAAGCAGCGCCTCTCCCTTGGCCACTGTGGTGATCCCGTCAACGAGGCGGTCGGGTGGTGTCGCCTTGAGCAGGAAGCCCGCCGCCCCTGCTTTTAGGGCCGCGTAGACGTAGGAGTCCAGGTCATACGTGGTGAGCACCAGCACCCGGGTGGCGATCCCGGCCGCGGTCAGGGCGCGGGTGGCGGCGATCCCGTCGAGAACCGGCATCCGGATGTCCATCAGGACAACATCGGGCACCGTGCGGCGAACCACGTCCACGGCTTTGCGCCCGTCCGCGGCCAGGCCGACCACGTCGACACCGCGTGCCTGCAGAACCATTTCCAGCCCCGAACGCACCAGGTCCTGGTCGTCGGCGATCACCACCCGCACCGCGGTCACGATGCCGCCACCGGCAGGGTGGCGGACAGCTCGAACCGGCCGTCGTGCGTCCGGCTGTGCACCAGGCTTCCGCCGAGCAGCGACACCCGCTCGGCCATGCCCAGCAGGCCGAGACCACTGCCGTCGCCGGCGCCGGTGCCGGCGCTGGCCGGGTTGGACGCCTGGATGAGCAGACCACGAGCGGTCAACCGCAGCCGCAGCGAAGCTGTCCGGTCGCCGTGCTTGAGCGCGTTGGTCAGCGCCTCTTGGGCAATGCGGTACGCCGAGACGTCCACGGCCGCGGGCAGCGACGGGAGCGGGCCCGGGACGTCGAGGTCGACGCGCAGGCCGCTGGCGCGAAACTCCTCGACGAGCCCGGACAGGTTCGCCAGCCCGGGCGATGGCTCCAGCCGCAGCTCGTTGTGTTCGTCCCGGAGAACCTGCAGCAGGCGCCCGGTCTCGGCGAGCGCGCGCCGTCCGCTGTCGGCAACATCGGCGAGTATGTTCTCGGCGCGGGCGGGGTCGCAGCGGACGAGGTCCTGGGCAGCGGCGGTCTGCACCACCATGGCGCTGACCGAGTGGGCGATCACGTCGTGCATCTCCCGGGCGATCCGGTCGCGCTCGTCGCGCACCGCCTGGCGCCGGATGAGTTCTTGCTGCCGCTCGAGGAGTTCCTTCTGCTCGGCGAGCCTGCGGGTGATCCGGGCAAGGACGTATGGCGGGGCGATCAGCGCCGCGACGAACATCACGTCGGACCAGTTGTGGTGCCGCGGGTCGACCAGGGCGTAGTCGGCGAACACAAGCGCGACGATCACGGCGACACCGGCCAGACCGCTCAGGTCGGGCAGCCACCGTCCCAGCGCGAAGATCGACACGGCCCAGATCAAGATCGGAACAGCTGGTTCGTTGAGCTGGGGGCCCACCCATGGCATCACCAGCAGGACGGCGGTCGACAGGGTGGCGAACAGCAGCGGTTTGCGCCGGCGCCACACCAGGAACATGCACGCGGCCACCTCGATGAGCACACCGATCCCCCAGCCGCGCGGCTGCAGCAGCGCCAGCTCGGTGGCGCCCAGGGCGGCAAGACCCGCTGGCAGCGCGGCTGCCGGGACGGGCTCCGGCCACCACCTGGTCATGGTCCGAGGTTACGCCCCGCAGGGGGTGTTGCCCGTCCAACCAGGGGTGGACAACGGTCCCACCGCACGGCCGACGACCCGGGACACGTCCTGCTCATAGCGTCGACGGCATACGGCGCAGGGAGCGCCGGCAGAAAGGGGACCCGCCGTGTTCGACTCACCGAAGGCGCACCAGCGACTCGGCACGTTCGCCTGGATGATGGCCTGGTCCGGTCTGGTCGCCGGCCAGCTGCACGCGCTGTCCCGTCACGCGACCGCCGATGGGAAGGCAGACTTGCAGCTGCCCCTGACCCGCGCCTGGGCCGAACCGGCGGCCCGCGCGCTTCGGCCATTGCTGACGTGGGCGGACCCCGATCTTGTCTACCTGACCTACGGCAAGATCTGGCTCCCGGTGTTCGCGGCGTTCACCCTGTGCGCGTTCGTGGTGCACCAGCGCCGGCGGCCGGTCGGCTTCGAGAAGTGGGCGTGGCGGCTCGCGCTCACCGCCTACGTCTGGGCAACGCTGGCCGTGGTCGCCGACTACTGGACGCAGTGGGGCGCCCGCCCGAATGCGTTCTTCGACGCCGCCTTCCTCATCACAGTGCCCGGGCTGCTGCTGACCCTCACTGGGTCGACCGTGCTCGGCATCGCGCTGCTGCGGAGGCGGATGCGGCCACGCACACCCGCCTGGCTGCTCGTGATGGCCATCCCGCTCGCGCTCGCCATCACGCAGGTCACCTCGATGGGCAGCGCCGCCCTGCCGGTCATGTTCGCCTTCGGCATCCTCGGCAGGCATATCGCCCGGGAGCGCGCACACGCCCCGCTGCCCGGTGATCCGGTCCGTGGGGCAGACGCTGTGCCCAGCGGCGCCAACCCCTTTGACGCAACGCGAGAGTTTGACGCAACGCGAGAGCGGTCAATATGAATACCGTCGACGCCGGTGCAGTTGCTGATCTTTGGCAGCGTGCTTGCCCTGTTTATTGCGCTGGCGGGGCTGCTCTCGCGGTGATTCGGCCCGCGCTGCGGCCCGTGCGGGAGCGGGTGTCCCGCCTGGAGCACCCGGACGCCCTCGGGGAGGTCCTGACTTATGTGCCTCAGATCGACGAAACGCGCTTCGGCTGTAATGAGAACGGACAGTCCGTAAACGATCGTCCGCGGACACCTCCCGCCGGTGTCGTGTTTCCGCAGGAGCCGGGTGTACGCATGCCGTGTCCGTGGCTTCGTCACACTGTCGGGGTTACTGGTACAGCTGCGGGGCATGAAGATGGCTACGGGCGGGTGCCCACCGCGACCAGAACCCCAGCGCCCAGTGCGATGCTCTGGCCGCCGCCGGGTGCGACCAGGTATTCATCGACAAGGAGCCCTGAAGGTCACACGCTGGCGCTGCGCAGCAGGACGCACGGCCGGCGTTACCGCATAAACGGACCGCTTTATGCGGCAGAGCCTGAGTCGGCCAGCGCCGATGCCCCGCGGGGCACAGGACGATTCAGGCAGCTTTTTATCCCAGCAATAGCCTGCGCCGGTGATGTCGGTGGCTGAGCCTCCTGCGGGCGAGTGGTGTGCTTCCCGCGATGCATCCGACGGGCACCCGGTGACGCCGCGTGGTCTTCTGGTTTGCCGACGGCCACTGGGATCCCTCCGCAGGGAGGACAGGAAGGCATCGACGGCGGGCCCGCACACCTTCACCGCCGCTCCTCCCCGGCCGGTGTACCGGATAACGTGCCCGAGTCGCGCACCCGGCAGCACGCCTGTTCCCGCGTGCTCGCCTGGCGATCGTGGTCCGGTATACCGGATAACCGGCCATTATCTCTCTGGTAACGCCCGGCTGCGGGAGCACGCTTTTTGGCATCGGTGACGGGAAGATCACCTGGCAACGCAACAGTACCCATGGGAGTTCGGGATACAGGCATGAGGATTGTGCCGGGATACGCTCCTTGTAACTATGCGCCGTGGACGCAGGGAGCCGGACTATGACTGAGACGCCGATCGCCGCAGGGGGAATCGGAGCGGGTGGGCAGGATGTCGTGGGGCGAAAGGTGGCGAGGGTGCCGTCCTTCGACGCTCGCTACACGATCGTCAGAGCGACGTTGTCCGATGGGAACTGGATATACACGCTGAAGACCGTCCTTGGGCGGGAGCTGGACGCGGGCGGGCAGGATCCACAGTTCCGGCTGCTGGCGACGGAGGACGAGGCGAGCGTCCGCACTGACGACCTAGCCGACCTCGACGATTTCATCCGGGAGAAGCTCGACACCGCGCCCACGGGCAGCCTGGACACTTGGGCCGACGACCCAGCCGGGGCAGCGAAGGACGTCAGCATGGGCAGCGGCTACAGGATGGCCAACGCGGCGGGAGGCGCCCAGTTCATCCTGTGGAGCGGCGGCGCGGCCGACTGTCTCATCATTGCCGCGAAGGGCGCCACGCATTCGTACGTCACCCATCAGGACCGCGGAGGAAAGGGCCAGCAGGGCGCGCCGAGCCGCGACGACATAATCAGCCAGATCAGGTCCCTCGGGACGCCGGTATGCATCTGGCTGGCGTCAGCGATGTTCGGCAAGTTCCGGCAGACCGGGGTCATGCAGAGCGAGCTGATCCTCTCCGCCATCGCGATGCTGAAGGCCGAGCCGGGCTGTACTATCACGGCCGTCTTTCCCGAGCAGTCGCTGGCACTTAATACCAAGACAGGCGCGGTGCTGGCCGGAAAAGCCGTCCGGGAGGGGCTGGATCCGCAAAACCCGACCCCGGCGTCCAAGCAGTTCCTCACCGACGCCGTCAACACGGTTCCGTCGGGGACCGTCCTGGTCTCCCCCAGCGTCGGCTGGCAGCGTACCGGGGCGTTCGTCCGGGCCAAGAGACCCGACGCGGAAAAACCCGTCCGGCTCGGCAAGATCGTGTTTATGGGCAAGCCCGGCCACGACCTCTGGGAATTGTTCACCTGTCGTAAGTCACCCGAGGGCAACTGGATCTACGAGCGGGCCGCGCTTCCCGCCGGCGCGACAACCGGCACGGCCGCCGAGGTTGTCACCCAGATGTACGCGTTGTACCTGCAGGCCCACCCGGAATCGGCGAGGATCTGACCCAGCCCGGTTCGGGGCTCGGCCAGGCCAGGCGTCAGTCAGGAGGTACGAGGCAACCTGAACAGCTGCCTCCGCCCGGCCGCCCGGGCTCGGACGCAGCCGAACAGGAAGACGGTTGTAGTGACCGCCGATGCAGGTGGCGGCTTAGCAACGGAACGAATCTGGTTGTTTCCGTGATCTTGCTAGGCCACTGGCCTGCGGGCGCGTGCCAGGCTTGCCGGGTCAGGGTGGTGCGGCCGCAGCCGGGCACGGTGATCCCGGCCCGGCGTGCCTCGGCGAATGACAGCCTCCCGGCCGCCTGTAGGAGTGATAACCCGCTATCACCCGGTTCTGTCGGTGCCCGCCGCTACCATCCGCGGCATGGCAGGTGACCAGGAAACGGTGACCGCAGCGGCGGCCGTGACCGCGTGCGGCGAGCTGGTGCCCCGGGCCGGTGCCCGGCCGCCGGGGACGGTGGCGATCGCCGCCGAGCTGCTCGCGCGCACGCGCGCCGAGCTGCCGGTGCTGGCCGGGCTGGGTGAGCGGGAGGAGCTGCTGGCCGCCGCCTGGCTGGCCAGCCTGCGCGCGCCTCGCACCCGGCGCGGCCTACGCCGCCGACGTGCGGGGGTGGCTGGGGTGGCTGACCGAGCGCGGCGTGGACGTGCTGGACGCGGGCCGGGTGCACGTGGACCTGTGGGCGGCCGGCCAGCAGGACCGCGGCGCGGAGTCTTCCACCGTGCGGCGGCGGCTGTCGGCGCTGTCCAGCTTCTACCGCTATTGCGCCGCCCACGACCTGGTCGACCGGATCCCCACGGCGGGGGTGGCGCGGCCGATGGTGGACCCGGACTACACCGCCACCATTGGCCTGGACCGCGGCCAGGCCCGTGCTCTGGTCGCGGCCGCCGACGCCGACCGGGGGCCGCAGGCGCTGCGGACCGCGGCGGTGATCCGGCTGCTGCTGCACAATGGCCTGCGGGTGGATGAGGCCTGCGCCGCCGACGTGGCCGACCTGGGGACGGACACCGGGCACCGGGTGCTGCGGGTGACCCGCAAGGGCGCCCGGAAAGCGAGAATCCCGCTGACCCCGGCCACGGTCGCCGCGCTGGACGCCTACCTTGCGGACCGGGCCCGCCGCGGCGGGCTCAGCGACGCGCGGCAGCTGGCCGGCCCGCTGCTGGCCACCGCCAGCGGTGGCCGCCTCCGCCAAGGGCACCTGTGGGAACTGGTGCGCCGCCTGGCCCGGGCCGCGGGCATCGAGGCCTGGGATCAGCTCTCCCCGCACTGCCTGCGGCACTCGGCGATCACCTTCGCGCTCGACGCCGGCGCCGCACTCCGCGATGTCCAGGACTACGCCGGCCACAAGGACCCCGCACCACCCGCCGCTACGACCACGCCCGGGACAGCCTGGACCGCAACGCCGCCTACGCGGTCGCGGCCTACCTCGCCTGACCGGACACACTCCCCGCGGCCCTCCGTGGCCCGGCCACTCCGTTTACGGCCTGGAGCCGATCCGTCACGGGCGTCGCGGCCGAACTGGCGCGGCCGTCAGCGCTTCCCGCCCAGCAGGCTTAGCAGATCTATCCGGCCTATCAGACCTCGTAGCGCGCAGGCATGGCTGCGCAGCGGCGCGGGTTCGATGCCATCGAGCACCGGCAGCCCGGCCCGGGCCCGGGCGAGCAGCTCGGCGGCGATCGCCGCGTCCGGCGATGGCTGACCGCCGGACGCTAACACCCAACTCGACACCCAGAGCCTGGTCACCTGCCAGGCCCGGGAGGGTAGTGGCGGGCACCGCGAGACCGGGTGATAAAGCGGGTTATCACCCGGTCCGCCGTGAGTTCAGCCTGACTGAAGGTCCCGCACCGGGTACCCATGGTTGTCCGGGAGCTGGCCGCCGTGATCAGGCTGACAGCGGTATTCACTCGGCCGTGGCTTCGGGGCGTGCACGCTGTCGGCGAGCTGACCCGGTCAGATGGAAAGCAGCTCGGTCCGGGCGGCGGCCCGCTGCGCATTGCGCTGGCTTACCCTCTCAGGGCGTCGGCGGCGGCGTGGCCGGTGGCTTTCTCCTCGAGGTAGCCGGCGGCGGCGTGGTGCTCGTGCTTGCTCGGCGGGGGTGTGGGATTCGATGGTCAGACCGTTCAGGGCCGGGAACAGCCGCCCCAGGTCAGGGTCGGCCGCGACGATGTCGTCTGGGTGCGCGACGTTGACCCACCGGTGGACGGGCGGCGGCCAGGCCGGAGGCTGGGGGCGAAGCCGGGGGTAGACCACGGTGTCGAGCCCGAGCGGGCTGCCGAGGGTGACCAGCACGGGCAGTGGCCGGTCCAGCGCCTGGCAGGCTTCCCACGCGAGCACGCTGCCGAGTGAGTGCCCGATCACGAGTTGTGTGTCCTCATCCAGTAGCGCCGCCACCCTGGCCTGGGCGGCGGCGCGCAGGTCGTCCTCGGTCAGGTATCGGGTGACCTGCAGCAAATCCTTCCTGGCTTTCTGAAGCACCCCGAAGATGCGCGCCGTCAGCCAGGCGTTGCCGTCCAGCACAGCGACCGCGCCGCGGGCGCCCAGACCGTTGGACACCGTCGCGATCGGGATCGGCCTGCCGCAGCGCGTTGGGCGCCTCGGCCGCCAGCCGGGGGTCATCGCTGACGACGGCGCGGGCCAGCAGGGCGGCCGCGAGGGCCTCGGCGAGGGCCTGGGCTGCGGGCGATGCCGGGGCCTCCTCCCCCTGCGTGCCGGTGGGCAGGAACAGGTCACCGTAGAATGCCATCCGGGCCAGGGGCGAGCGGTTCGGATCGGCCGAGGCCGCTACCCGCGCGGCCACGGCCGCCGCGCGCAGGGCTCGCGGCGGACCGCGGACGCCGAGCTGCGCGCCTACGACGAGCATGACCGGTTGCGGGAGGTTGCCCCCGCCGGCTGCTCGGACCTTGCGCCGGCGATCCACCTGTCCTGAACGGCAGCCGCGACGCGGGGTTGTGGCTGGGCTGCAACGGCGCGGCGGACCTGCGGCCCGCGCTGGCGGGCACGCAGGTGGCGGACGTGGTCGCCCGGCTGACCCGGGACTGGCAGAAGCGTCAGGGCCCCGCCGCGGACATCATCCGGCTGCTCGCCGACGGCACCTCACCGATCGCTATCACCGGTGGCCCGGGCACGGGCAAGTCTGCGCTGCTCGCCTCGTTCGGGCGGCACAGCGCCGGGGAGTACCTGGGCCTGGACGCCCTAGTCACCGCCCGGCCCGGCGACAACCTGGCCGACCTGGCCGGGGCGCTGCTGGAACAGTTGGACAGGAGCCCGGCCTACCGCGCGGCCGCCGGGCGGTTCCAGGCGGCCACGCCCGTTCTCGCGCAAACGGCACAGCCCCGGTTCGATCAGGTCATCACCGGCCCGCTCGCTCACCTCGACCCGGACCAGCGGGTCCTGGTCGGGGTCGACGCCGTCGACCAGCTCGGCACGGTGCAGCGGCGGCGGTTGCTTGACGCCTTCACGAACCTGCCCGGCGCTGCCCTGATCGTGACCGGGCGCCGCGTTGATGACCTGCCCGCAGCCTCACGAGTCCATCTGCCGGACCGGGACCCCCAGGGCGTCGCCCGGCTGCTGCGAACCCTTGTGCAGGATCCGGCCGCGCGGGACCGGATCGCCTCTCTCAGTGAGGGTGAGTGGCTGCGGGCCCGCATGCTCAGCGGTCTGCACCGGGCGGGCCACCTCGATGGCACGCCCGCTCACCCCAGCCCGGACCTGACGCCGGTGTTCCAGAAGGCCGTCTCAGCGGCGGTCACCGCGGCTCCGCAGGCGCCGGTAGAGGATATGGCCAGGGTGCTCGCCGCAGCGCCGGTGGGCGTGTGGATGCCGCTGGAGGTTGTGGTTGCCGCGCTGCGGCCCGAGGACCGGGACGGTGAGACCCTGGCCGTGCGCGTCCGGGATGGCGTGGTCGCCCTCGGCGAACTCCTCGCCAGAGCCGACGCCGGCAGCCCGGACGAACGGGTCGGGCCCGCTCATGAGCTGATCGCGGATTTCCTGCGCGGCCACTTCGGCGAGGACGCCGTCACCGGCGCTCACTCTGAGATCGTGCAGGCCCTTGCCGATCTGGAGCAGGGCGGCCCGCCCAACTCTGTCGCGGCGTACGCGAGGGACCGCCTCAGTGAGCACCTGTGGGCCGTGGGACAGTCGGAGGCGGCACTGTCGGCGCTGCCGGAACTCCCAACACCGGCAGACAACCTCGCGCTGTGGCAATCCTGGCACGGGAATCTCCTTCAGCGACTCGGCCCCGACCACCCCGACACCCTGGCCACCCGCGGCCACATTGCCGCCTGGACCGGGGAGACCTTGTTCAAAGGTGTCCTAGCGTGCTCCGCTGGGGGATGTCCCGGTTGGCGGGGCGGACCCGGATGGCCAGGAAGTGACTGGTCATGGCGGCGTCCGGGTTGCCCGGCCCCCGTGCCCCGGCCCGGAAGGCTCTCAGCAGGACACTGGGCGCCGCTCATGACGAAAACCGGCACGGGCCGGGACTGGTCACTGCCATGTCCGGCCCACAGAGCGAACAGAGACCGCCCGTCGACAGGCTTTGTTCAGAGGTGTCCTAGCCTCGGGCTTTCGCCTGGGATTACCGGCGGCCGTTGGTTCGCATGAAAAAGTGCCTTTGACCTGGAAGAATAGGGCTTGTCTAGGGTCCTGTCCGCCACCAGCCGAAGGCACTTTTCCAGTGAAGAGTAACGCACGCACTGCCAGGGTCGCCGTGTCATCTGACGGGAACGGCCTGGTGTCCCAGGCGGGGGCGGTCCTGCTGTGGGAGACGATACGGGTTACGGGCCTGGGCCGGGGCCTGTCGGAGGGACTGGCCCGGTGGCGGGCGCCGCGGCGGTGCACGACCCGGGGAAGATCGTCGCGGACCCCGCCGCGGCCGTGGCGCTGGGCGGGGACTGCCTTGCCGATATCGCGGTGCTGCGGGAGCAGCCGGAGCTCGCAGGGCCGGTCGCGTCCGACCCTGTGGTGTCCCGGCTGGTCAGCACACTCGCCGGGGACCTGCCGCGGGCGCTGAAGGCCATCCGGTCCGCCCGGGCCGCGGCCCGGGAGCGGGCCTGGGCGCTGGCCGGGGACGCGGCCTCATCCAGCGCCACCAGACTGGATCAGCCGCATGCCGTCGCTGATCCTCGCCGACGGCCGCGAGTTCGACAAGTCCAAGATCGCGACCTACTGCTACCGGCACACCTACGCCCAAAGGCACGCCGACGCCGGGATCGCGCCCGACGTGCTCCGCGACCTGATGAACCACCGGAACATCACCGCCACGCTCGGCTACTACCGGATCGGCGAAGACCGCCGCCGCGAGGCAGTCGACAAGGTAGCCGCCCTGCAATTCGACCGGCACGGCAACCGGATCTGGCGGGAGGTGAAAACGCTGCTGGACGCCGAGCACGCCCGCTACGCGATCGGCGAGGTCGCCGTGCCCTACGGCAGATGCGCCGAGCCGTCCAACGTCGCCGCCGGCGGCAGCGCCTGCCCGATCCGGTTCCGCTGCGCCGGCTGCGACCACTTCCGCACTGACGTCTCCTACCTGCCCGACCTCACCGCCTACCTCGACGACCTGCTGCGCAGCCGCGAGCACCTCGCCGCGGTCATCGACGGCGTCGACGACTGGGCACGCGCCGACGCCACCCCTTCCCAGGAAGAGATCACCCGCATCCGCAGGCTCATCAGCAAGATCAAAGGCGACCTTGCCGAGCTCGGCGCTGCCGAGCAGGCCGGGATCGACGAGGCGGTCACCGCGCTCCGCCGCCACCGCGCCGTCAGCCTCGGCATGCCCGCCATCCGCCCCGGCGCGGCCAGCTTCCCGCCGGCGAAGGAAACACCATGACCAGCAAGCCCACGAACACACGGGAAACCGGCCCGATGCTGGCCGGACGGCAAGCCGACTCGGCACGCCGCCGGCAGCGCGTGATCACCATCCTTGACCGCGCCGCAGCCAGCGGCGAGGAAATCAGCGTGTCCGGCGTCGCCCGCGCCGCCGGCGTCGACCGCACCTTCCTCTACCGCCATCCCGGCCTGCTCGGCAGAATCCACGCGCTCGAGGCCGCGCCCCCGCCTGCCACGACAGCCGCCGGCCCGGCCGTCACCCGGGCGTCCCTGCAAGCTGACCTGCTCGCAGCACACGAGCGCGCCGCCCGGCTCGCCGCGCACATCCGCCAGCTCGAACAGCGCCTGTCCAGCACGCTCGGCGAGCAAGCCTGGCGCGAATCCGGGCTCGGCGCGCCAGCAGACATCGACGCCCTCAACCACAAGATCATCACCCCCGAGCAGCAAGTCACCGGCCTCCGCATCCAGATCGATGAGCGTGATCAGGACCTCGCCGCCGCACGCGCAGCAAATCGTGAGCTCATGGCCCGGCTCAACACGACACGACGATGACGGCGTGTCATCCTTGCACCACACCTGTCGTGCACGATAACTTCTAGAAACCAGCCTCTGAGCTGCGCAAACGCGAAGACCAACCGGGTCACCCGCGCCGGACCCCCGGGGAATGATCCGCACCGGGAAGGACACCGGGCTGCGGAGCCTGCCGCTGAAGGGGTTCGCCCAGAACCGGCTATGGTGCGAGATCGTCGCCCTGGCCTGCGAGCTGCTGGCCTGGACCCAGCTGCTCGCCCTGGCCGGCCAGGCGCGCCGCTGGGAACCGAAACGGCTCCGGCTCCGCCTGTTCTCCGTCGCCGGGCGCCTGGCCCGCGGCGGCCGCCGCTTGCGGCTGCGGCTCGCCGGGCACTGGCCCTGGGCCGGCGAGATCACTGCCGCGGCCACCCGCCTGCAGGCCCTCCCGTCCGGCTGACCAGCCGGAACCACCCCCGCGACACGGAAGGAGCCACCGGGGCCCGTGGAACCCCGCCCGTCGGCGCGACAGCCCGGCAGCCAGCCATGGCCCGCACCGGAAAATCAACACCAACCGAACCGCTCAGGCCAGCATGACCGGCAGGCGAAAGATTGAGGCTAGCGTGCTCCGCCGGTGAGCTCGATGATGTCGCCGTTGAAGGTGACGGCATACAGGTTGCCCTCGCGGAAGCCGTCGGGGCCGTGCCCGATGGCGACGGCGCTGGGGCATTTGAGGCCGCGGGCGAGGGCTGTGATGGTGCCGTCGGGTTCGACGCGCCAGATCTGGCCGGCGCCGTTGGCGGCCACGTAGAGGCGGCCGGTGGGATCGATCGCGAGGCCGTCGAGGCCGGCGGCGAGGGCGAGCAGGCCGGGGCGGGCGTGGGTGGTGACGTTGGCGGGGTTGGCGATCTCGACGCGTTTGATCGCCGCCGCCGCCCATGTCTGTGCCGCGTACAGGTACCGGCCGCCCGGGTCGACCGCAAGGCCGTTCGCGGACGGGACTGTCGCCCAGCGGCGGTGCACGTGGCCGCGAGGATCTATTCGATCGATGTGCCTGCCGAAGTCGTTGGAGGCGAACATCGTCCCGTCAGCGGCGCGGGCGACCCCGTTGGCCATCTCCAGGCCGGTGATCCAGGTCCGGCGCTCCCCGCTGTCGGGATCGATCAGCAGCAGGCCGGCGAGCCCGACGAGATTGCCGATCAGGCCGCCGGGCACGCTGTCGCCGAACCCGGCGATCAGCATCTCGCGATCGTCGAACGGGAGCCCTCCCGGGCTATTGATCCCGCCCGCGAGCTCGACCGGCTCCGCGTCCGGCTCATCCATGCGCAGCACCGCTCCCGCCAGCCCGTCCCAGAACTGACTGGTGAAGAACAACCGGCCCGCGGGCGGGCCGGGGCCGGATCCGGCGGTGTTCGCGGATACGGTCGCGCGCTACCGGGCGCTGGAGCGGCTGCGCGGGTTCCGGCAGTCGCTATATGAATGCCTGGACGCGCGGGCGGACGCCTGTTCGAGCTGGCCGACGCGGTCCTGTGCGCCGATCACGCCGTGACCTCGCTGGTGCGGCTGTGCCTGGAGCCCGAGTTCACCCGCTGCCACGGCGCCCTGTACGACGCGCTGTCCGCCGGGAGGATCGACGACGAGCGGTTCTTCTCCCTGCTGGCATCGGAACTGCCGCAGGCCGTCGACGGGCCGCAGGCCCGCGCGTGGATCGCGGAGCACGACGTGATC
>Ga0335085_10007866_pt1 | contig 16386 bp, 18 predicted proteins | sample Lox_Sample_45_FD_206712 | JGI IMG/M metagenome (GOLD analysis project Ga0335085, IMG submission 206712) | Soil microbial communities from Loxahatchee National Wildlife Refuge, Florida, United States - Lox_Sample_4.5 | ecosystem: Environmental > Terrestrial > Soil > Wetlands | place: USA...
GGAACCTCGGCTCGCTCGCCGTCCTCTACCTGCTGCTCTCGGCCGAGTTCGTCGCCGCGGCGCAGGTGCTCGTCTACGCCGGCGCGGTGATGGTGATGTTCCTGTTCGTGATCGCCTACCTCGGCGGCCACGCCGACACGCCGTGGGCGAGCGGATCGAAGTGGCAGGCGTGGTGCGCCATCGGCGCGGCGGGCGCGATCCTCGTCGAGGTCCTCGTCGTGATCGCGTCGAAGGCGGACGGCTCACTGTCGACGTCGGCCAAGATCGAGAGCTCGTTCGGCAGCCCGGGCCGGATCGGCCAGCTGTTCCTCACCGACCACCTGCTCGCGTTCGAGATCACCTCGGTCGTGCTCCTGGTCGCGGCGGTCGGCGGCGTCATCCTCGGCGCGCACGCGCGGCAGGCGCGCGGGAGCAGGACGGACGATGCTCGGGCCTGACGTCGCCGCCTACCTGATCGTCGCCGCCGTGCTGTTCGCGACCGGCTCGCTCGGCGTGCTCATCCGTCGCAGCCCGCTGATCGTCCTGCTCTCGCTCGAGATCATGCTGAACGGCGCCAACCTCGCGCTGATCGCCTTCTCGCGGCAGGTCGGCGGCGAGGACGGGCAGATCTTCGCGCTCGCGGTGATGGCAGTCGCCGCCTCCGAGGTCGTCGTCGGGCTCGGCCTGATCGTCGCCATGGCCCGGAAGCGGCTCGCACTCGACGTCGACGAGTTCTCCACCCTCCGCGGATGACGAGCGCCGCCTGGATCTGCCTGTTCCTCCCGCTCGGCTCGACGGCGCTGATCACGCTGCTCGGCAACGGGATCCGGCGACGCACGGCGGCCTGGATCGCGACGCTCTCCTGCGGCGGTGCGTTCGTCGCCGCCGTCGTCGCCTTCTGCTCCATGCTCAGCCGCTCGCCCGCCGAGCGCTCGGAGCTCTCGACCGCGTGGACCTGGCTCGCGACCGGGAACTTCTCCGCCGGCCTGACGATTCTCACCGACCCGCTCTCCGTCTTCATGATGCTGATCGTCACCGGCGTCGGGTCGCTGATCGTCGCCTACTCGATCGGCTACATGGACGGAGAGGACGAGGAGCGCCGGTACTTCGCGTACATGTCGCTGTTCGTCTTCTCGATGCTGATGCTCGTCCAGGGCGGGAACCTGCTGATGCTGCTGATCGGCTGGGGCCTCGTCGGCCTCTCGTCCTACCTCCTGATCGGGTTCCACCACGAGCGGCCGAGCGCGGTCGCGGCCGCGAAGAAGGCGTTCATCATGAACGCGGTCGGCGACGCGACGATGGCGCTCGCCTTCTTCCTGCTGATCCAGAAGACGGGCACCCTCGACTTCGGACCGGTCTTCGCGAAGGCCGGCGGGCTCAGCGACACCGTGCAGACGCTCGTCGCGCTCGGCCTCCTGGGCGGCGCGGTCGCCAAGTCGGCGCAGCTCCCGCTCCAGACGTGGCTTCCCGACGCGATGGAGGGCCCGACGCCGGTCAGCGCCCTGATCCACGCGGCGACGATGGTCACCGCCGGCGTCTACCTGATCGTCCGCACGCACCCGCTCTTCGAGCTCGCGCCGCACGTCCAGGACCTCGCCGCCGGGCTCGGCACAGCGACGCTCCTGATGGCCGGCCTGATCGCGCTCGTCCAGACGGACATCAAGCGCGTGATCGCGTACTCGACGATGTCGCAGATCGGCTACATGTTCCTCGGCGCGGGGATCGGCGCCTACGCGAACGCGATGTTCCTGCTGATGGCGCACGCGTTCTTCAAGGCGCTGCTCTTCCTCGGGGCCGGCATCGTCATCCACGCGCTCGCCGGCGAGCAGGACATCCGGAAGATGGGCGGGCTCCGGCACCTGATGCCGAAGACGTGGTGGGCGATGCTGATCGGCGGGCTCGCGCTCGCCGGGATCCCGCCGCTCTCCGGCTTCTTCGCGAAGGACTCGATCCTCGCCTCGTCGCTCGCGCGCGGTGACTGGTACGGCTACCTGCTCTTCGCCGTCGGCGTCGCGGGCGCGTTCCTGACCGGCCTGTACACGTTCCGGATGCTGTTCGTCGTGTTCGGCGGCGAGCAGTCCGCGTACGTGCAGGAGCACCCGCCGCACGCGCACGGCGATCGCGTAGCGCAGTGGTCGATGGGGCTCACGGTCGGTGTCCTCGCCGTGCTCTCGGCCGTCGGCGGCTGGATCCAGTACGCCGACCGCTGGACGCCGGTGACGAACTGGCTCGAGCCGGTCGCGAAGTCCCTCGTCGAGGCGAGCGGGAAGCAGGAGACGCTCGCGAGCGTGCTCGCCGTCGGGCTCGGCGCGCTCGGGATCGGCGTCGCCTGGTGGATCTACTCGGCGCACCGGGCGAAGGCGCCGCGGTCGTGGGCGATCCTCGAGCACAAGTTCTACTTCGACGAGCTCTACGACGCGGTCTTCTACTGGCCGGCCGTCGGGCTCACGCGAGCGCTCTACGCCGTCGTCGAGGGCCCGGTGATCGGCGGCTCGATCACCGGCGTCGTCGGCGCGGCGCGCTGGGCCGGCCAGCGCACGCGCTCGCTCCAGACCGGCTTCGTCCGCATGTACGTCTTCGCGGTCGCGGCGGGCCTCGCCGTCCTCGTCCTCGTCTTCGTGGCGGTCAAGTGAACGCCCACGGCTGGATCACGACGACGCTGATCCTCGTCCCGCTCGGCGGGGCGCTCCTGATCTGGCTGATCCCGATGCCCCGGGTCTGGATCGCGCCGACGGCCCTCCTGATCTCCCTCTTCGAGATCGCGTTCTGGATCGAGGCGGTCGCGCGCTTCGACTTCGACAAGGGCGGTCTGCAAGAGTCGAGCCAGCTGACGTGGTTCACGGACCTCGGCGTCTCGTACCACGTCGGCATGTTCGAGGGCTACACGCTCTGGCTCGTCGGCCTCACGACCGTCGTCACCGCCGCCTCCGTCGCCTACGGGGTGTGGGTCGGCCGCGACCGGCCGCGCGCCTACTACGGGCTGATGCTCTTCCTGACGGGCGCGATCGTCGGCGTCTTCACCGCCCAGGACCTCCTGCTCTTCTACGTCTTCTGGGAGGCGATGCTGATCCCGCTCTACGTCCTGATCGGCGCGTGGGGCGGGCCGAGGCGCCTGCAGGCGACGATCACCTTCGTCGTCTACACGATGGTCGGCTCGCTGGTGATGCTCGCCGCCGTGATCGTCTACGGGCTCCAGCAGGGGACGTTCTCGATGATCACCGGCGGGACGTCGTCCAGCGACTGGCTCTTCCTCGGCTTCGCGATCGCGTTCATCGTCAAGGCGCCGATCTTCCCCTTCCACGGCTGGCTGCCGGACGCCTACCGCGAGTCGCCGGCGGAGGTCTCGGCCGTGCTCTCGGGCGTCGTCTCGAAGGTCGCCGCCTTCGGCTTCCTGCGCATCTGCTTCTCGCTCTTCCCGGTCGGAGTCCACGACTTCCGGACGCCGCTCCTGGTGCTCGCGGCGATCGGCCTGGTCTACGGGTCCCTGCTCGCGTTCCGCGCGCCGGACATCCGCGGCGTGATCGCGTACTCGTCGATGGCGCAGATGGGACTGATCACGCTCGGCCTGTTTGCGACGAACGACCTCGGCGTCGACGGCGCCGTCCTCCAGATGGTCAACCACGGGCTGATCTCGGCGATCCTCTTCCTGCTCGCCGGCGGGATCGAGCGCCGCGCCGCGACCGGACAGTTCGATCGTCTCGGCGGCTTCGCCCGCGGCCGCCCGGCCCTCGCGACGATGCTGATGGCGACCGGGGTGATCGCGTTGGCCGTGCCGGGATCGACCGCGTTCGCGGGCGAGTTCGCGATCCTCGCCGGCGTCTTCCAGCAGGGCTGGGGCTACGCGGTCGTCGGCGCGATCGCGATCGTGCTCGCCGCGATGTACGTGCTGCGGATGATCTCCGCCGTCCTCCACGAGAAGGCCGGGCCGGCGGTGTCCGAGGCTGCGCTCGACCTGCGGCACGCCGAGCTGGCGATCGTCGTGCCGCTGCTCGCGCTCCTCCTGTTCCTGTCCGCCTGGCCGGCCGCGATCTCAGACCGGGCGACGTCCGCGGGTGCGGCCGCCGGGTACGCCCAGGCCGAGGAGGCGGCGAAGTGATCGCCTCGATCCCGCGCCCGCCCGTCGACTGGCTCGCGATCTCGCCGTGGCTCGCGCTGCTCGCCGCCGCCGGCGTCTGCCTGCTGGTCGCGGTGCTCGTCCCGGAGAGGACGCGCAAGGCCGTCGCCGCGAGCGTCACCGCCGGTGGGTTCGTCGCCGCGTTCGTCTTCGCCGCTCTCCTCTATGACCGCAGCGGCACCGGCCAGGGTGTCGTCGCCGACGCCGTCCGGCGCGACCGGCTCGCTGCGCTCGCCGCGATCATCATCGCCGGCGCCGGCCTCGTGGCCGTCACCGTCTCGTGGTCGGAGCGCCATCGCGGTCACGTCGCCGAGTACTACGTGCTGCTCTGCACCGCCGGCGGCGGGATGATCTTCCTGGCCTCCGCGAACAACCTGATGACGATGTTCCTGGGGCTGGAGTGGTTCTCGATCTCCCTCTACATCCTCTGCGCGATCGACGCCGAGAAGGAACGCTCGCTCGAGGCGGGCCTGAAGTACCTGATCGTCGGCGGGTTCGGCTCCGCCGTGCTCCTCTTCGGGTCCGCGCTCGTCTACGGCGCGACGAAGGAGCTGAGCTTCGACGGGATCGCCGCCTCGATCTCGTCGAACGACCTCGTCCACGACTCGCTGCTCGTCACCGGCCTCGCGATGATCCTCGTCGGACTCGGGTTCAAGGTCTCGGCGGCGCCGTTCCACATGTGGACGCCCGACGTCTACGAGGGTGCGCCGACCTCGGTCACGGCGTTCATGTCCGCGGCGACGAAGGTCGCGGCGCTCGTCCTGATGCTCCGCATCCTCAACACCGCGTTCGCGGCGGAGGCGCACCTGTGGACGGTCGCGGTCGCGGTGATCGCGGTCGCCTCGCTCGCGGTCGGGAACCTCGCCGCGCTGGTCCAGAAGAACCTCAAGCGCCTGCTCGCGTACTCGTCGATCTCGCACGCCGGCTTCATGCTGATCGCGATCGCCGCGAACAACGCGCTCGGCGGCCGGGCGCTCCTCTACTACCTGATGGTCTACGCGGCGATGTCGATCGGCGCGTTCGCCGTCGTCGCCGCGCGCGAACGCGAGCTGGGCCAGGACGTGACGCTCGACAACCTCGCCGGGATGGGCTGGGAGCGGCCGCTCCTCGGCGCGGCGATGTGGACGTTCATGCTCGGCTTCGCCGGCCTCCCGCCCACCGGCGGCTTCCTCGGAAAGTTCTACGTCTTCTCCGCGGCGTACGAGACCGGCTGGCTCTGGCTCGTCCTCGTCGGGATCGCCGCGACCGCGGTCAGCCTCTACTACTACCTCGCGGTGATCCGGGCGCTGTACATGCGGCCGACGGCCGAGCTCCAGTTCGCCGCCGGCGGCCAGCCGCCGCGCGACCTCCTGCTCCAGATCGGCGTCGTCGCGTGCGTGGCGGTCACGATCGGCTCGTTCTTCGGCGTGCAGCCGCTGGTCGACCTGGCCCAGAAGGCCGTCGCCTCGCTGCCACTCTGAGCTAGTAACACAGTGTTACTTGGAACGGAAGGCGCACGAGCCGCGTGTTCATGCGCGTTCGAGGCACGCTAGTAACACTGTGTTACTTGAACCGAAGTGTGACGGCTTACGCTGCGATCTCGATCTCGGACGCCTGCGTCTGAGCCTGCTGCTCCGGCCCCGGGAGGCGGGTGAGGCCCCGCCGGAGCGCCGGTGACCAGCCGACGGCGGCCTGGATCGCGAAGACGAACAGGCAAGCGAACACGGCCGAGACGGCAGCCTGCGGGACCGTGCCCTCGGCGCGCAGAGGCGCCCGCAGGGCGGCGGAGACCAACACCAGCAGGAGCGTGACGACGTGCAGCATCCCGACCGCCCGCCGATGCACACGCGCATCGGGCTGGAGGACTTCCTCGAGCGAGGCGAGCCCTGCGACGACGATCGCCGGGATCGCCGCGAGCAGGAGGTAGAAGGAGAGAGTGGCGCCGCCGGCGAGGTCGATGACGGCTGCGAGGAACACGAGCGCCACCGGGAGCAGCTCACGACGCGTCACGGCGCTAGCTTCGCCGCCCGGTCGGACGTTCCTCCGTTAGATTTCGGCTCGGAGTGGGACATCCGCTGACCTGGCTCGGACACGCCTCTTTCCGGCTCGACACGCCGGGGGGCAAGCGCGTCTACGTCGACCCCTGGCTGACCGACAATCCGAAGTGCCCGGACGCGGAGAAGACACCGGAGCGGGTCGACCTGATCGCGGTCACGCACGGCCACGGCGATCACGTCGGCGACACCGTCGCGCTCTGGGAGCAGTTCAAGCCGCCGGTCGTCGCGCTCGTCGAGCTGCGCGGCTGGCTCGCCTCCCAGGGAGTCGAGGCGAACATGGCCCACGCGCCGAACAAGGGCGGCACGGCGGTCGTCGACGGGATCAAGCTCACGCTGACCGACGCGCACCACTCGAGCAGCACCCCGGACGGGACGTACGCCGGCGAGCCGGCCGGGATCGTGCTGGAGCTCGAGGACGGCTTCTCGATCTACTTCGCCGGCGACACGAACGCCTTCATGGACATGCAGCTGATCGGCCGGATCTACCAACCGGACGTCGCCGTCCTCCCGATCGGCGACCACTTCACGATGGGCCCGCGCGAAGCAGCGGTCGCGCTCGAGCTGCTCGGTGTGAAGCGCTGCGTCCCGTGCCACTACGGGACGTTCCCGCTCCTCCACGGCACGCCGGACCAGCTGCGCGAGCTCGCCCCCGGCGTGGAGGTCCTCGCTCCCGAGCCCGGGGAGACGATCGAGCTTTGAGGGAGCGCTGGCTCGGCGCGACGGGAACGCGTGTGCCGGAGATCGCGATCGAAGGGGAGCTGGAGCTGCCGGCCGACGTCCTGTGGGCCGAGCAGGCTCCGGACGACGAGATCAAGGCGGCTCATGCCAGCGGCCGCCCGGTCGCCGCACACGCCTCGACGCCGGAGGAGGTGAAGGCGGCGCTCTCCCGACCCGAGGTTGCGTGCGTGCTCGTTCCGCCCGACCACCGCGAGCTCCTCGACCTCGACCTGACGGAGCTGACCTACGGCTAAAGCGGTCGCGACGTACTCGATCGTCGCCTGCGACCTCGCAGCCGGCCAGTGGGGCGTCGCCGTGCAGTCGAAGTTCCTCGCGGTCGGCTCGGTCGTGCCGTGGGCGGAGCCGCACGTCGGCGCGATCGCGACCCAGTCGTTCGCCAACCCCGCCTACGGGCCCGACGGGCTCGCCCTGCTCCGCGACGGGCTCTCCGCCGACGAGACAATCGCCCGGCTGACCGAGGCCGACGAGGGCCGCAACCAGCGCCAGGTCGGCATCGTCGACGGCCAGGGTCGCTCGGCGACGTACACGGGCAAGTACTGCATGGCGTGGGCCGGCGGCCGGGCCGGCGAGGGCTACGCGGCACAGGGCAACATCCTCGTCTCCGAGGCAACGGTCGACGCGCTCGCCGAGACGTTCGAGTCCACTGCCGGCGAACGCCTCGCCGAGCGCCTGCTCGCCTGCCTCGACGCCGCCCAGGCCGCAGGCGGCGACCGGCGCGGGCAGCAGTCCGCCGCATTCCTCGTCGTCGAGCAGGGCGGCGGCTACGGCGGCCTCTCCGGCACGCTCGTCGACCTCCGCGTCGACGACCACCCGCAGCCGCTCGACGAGCTTCGCCGTATCTACCGGCTCCACCAGGGGCTCTTCGGTCGCACACCGCGAGAGCAGTGGGTCGAGGTGGACGACGCGCTCGCTGCCGAGCTCTCCCAGCGGCTCGCCGCCCTCGGCTACGAGGGGGAATTGGCGGACGCGCTGGAGCGTTGGACCGGCAACGAGAACCTGGAGGAGCGCTTCGACGGCGTCGAGCGAATCGACCCGGTCGTCCTCGGAGCGCTGAGGGAGGCGGGATGAGCGAGGGCTACGAAGTCGCACACGTGGATGAGCTCGAGGAGCTCCCGGTCAACGACGGCGAGTTCGTCTGGCGGCCGATCCGCAGGCGGTTCGGGATCACCGCGTTCGGAAGCAACGCCTACACGGCAGTGGCCGGCCAGCGCGTGGTCGAGGAGCACACCGAAGAGGACGGGCACGAGGAGCTGTACGTCGTTCTCCGCGGCCGCGCGACCTTCACGCTCGGCGACGACGAGGTCGACGCGACCCCCGGCACGCTCGTGTTCGTGCAGCCGGGGACGAAGCGCGGCGCGATCGCGACCGAGGACGGGACGGCGGTGCTTGCAGTCGGTGCCAAGCCCGGCGCCGCGTTCGAGCCTTCACCCTGGGAGGAGATCTTCGCCGCGTTGTCCTACGCGCAGAAGGGCGAGCTCGACACCGCCCGCGAGCTGATCGACCGCGCGGTCGCGCAGCACCCGGACCGGTGGCAGTACCACTACAACGCCGCCTGCTTCGAGCTCCGCTACGGGGACAAGGAGAGGGGCGTCGTCCACCTCCAGCGCGCGGCCGAGCTCGAGCCGGAGCGCGTCGCGGAGGCGGCGGCGACGGACGCCGATCTCGACCGGGTGCGGGACGACCCGCGCGTCTCGGCGATCACCGGGCAGGCGAACGCCGCCGGCTAGCGCGCGCCGACGAGCATCTCCACCTCAGGAGAGCACCGGCAGCGGCTTGAACGTCTGCCGGCCGGCGTGGATCGCCTCGGCGATCTTCACGATCGTCTTCGCCGTCTCCGACTCGGGCTCGGCCCACACGAGCGGCTCGCCGGCGTCGCCGCACTCGCGCAGCTTCGGGTCGAGCGGCACCTTGCCGAGCAGCGGGACGCCGATCTGAGCCGCGAGGCGCTCGCCACCGCCCGTGCCGAACACCTCCGAGGTCATGTTCTCGATCACGCCGATCAGGCGCATGTTCGTCTTCTGCGCCATGATCGCCGCCCGGGCCGCGACCTCCTGGGCGAGCGGCTGCGGCGTCGTCACGATCACCGCCTCGGCACGCGGCAGGAGCTGGCCGAGCGAGATCGAGACGTCGCCCGTGCCCGGCGGCATGTCGACGATCAGCAGGTCGAGCTCACCCCAGTGCACGTCGGAGAGGAACTGCTCGAGGGCGCGGTGCAGCATGGGGCCGCGCCACATCACCGGCGAGTTGTCGTCGAGGAAGAACCCGATCGACATCAGCTTCAGGTCGCGCTTCACAGGCGGGACGATCATCTCGTCGACGACCACCGGCCGCTGCGTGACGCCGAGCATGTGCGGGATCGAGTGGCCGTAGACGTCCGCGTCGAGGACGCCCGTGCGGTGGCCGAGCCGCGAGAACGCCGCGGCGAGGTTCACGGTCAGAGACGACTTGCCGACGCCGCCCTTGCCGCTGGCGACCGCGAGCACGCGGGTCGACCGGTCGACCGAGATCCCCTTCGAGCGCTCCGCGACGCCGCCGCGGAGCTTCGCCGACAGGGCCGACCGCTCCTCCGGGCTCATCACGTCGAAGCCGAGCCGGACGCGCTCGACCCCCGGCACCGTGCCGACGTGCTCGACGACCTGCCCCTGGAAGCTCTCCCGCAGCGGGCAGCCGGCGACGGTCAGCGCGATCGTCACGGAGACGTCGCCGCCGTCGATCTCGACGTCGCGGACCATGTCGAGCTCCGTCACCGGACGGCGGAGCTCCGGGTCGATGACGTTCTCGAGCGCCTTCAGGATCGCTTCGCGCTCCGGCTGCATGCGTCCGAGACTAGCCGATGAGAGGATTGGCACCGTGACCTGGGCGGGACTGGTCTGGAAGAACCTCCTCCGCCGCAAGGTGCGGACGGGGTTGACGGTCGCAGGCGTCGCGATCGGCGTCGGGCTGATCGTCGCGCTCCTGTCGATCACCGCCGGGGTCAAGAAGACGGCCAACCAGCTGATCCACGTCGGCCGGTCCGACTTCGGCCTCTTCCAGCAGGGAGCGTCGGACCTGACCCGGTCGCTGCTCCCCCAGAGCCTGGCCGCCAAGGTGAAGCGCGATCCCGGCGTCGCCGACGCGGCGCAGATCTTCATCCTGGTCACGAAGGTCGAGAACCAGAACGAGTTCCTGCTGTTCGGATTCGTGCCCGGGGAGCTCACCGAGCAGCGCGACGTGGTCATCGAGGGGCGGAAGCCGGTCGGCGACGAGGCCATGCTCGGCGACGCGGCGGCGAAGGCGCTGCACCTGCACGCCGGCGACCAGCTCCACGTCGGCAAGCGCGCGTTCCGGATCGCGGGGCTCTACCACTCGGGCGACCGGTTCGTCGACCTGGGCGCGGTGCTGCCGCTGCCCGTCGTCCAGCAGCTGGCGCAGCGGCCGCACGAGATCACGACGATCGGCGTCACGGTCAAGGCCGGCGAGATCCCCAAGACCGTCGCCAAGCGCCTGGCGCGGAAGTTCCCCGGCGTCACCGCCGTCATCGAGCCGGGGCAGGCCGTGCGCATCGACACCTCCAGCCGGCTGCTGATCACGGCCGGCTGGATCTTCTCCCTGCTCGCCCTCGTGATCGGCGGGATCGGCGTCACGAACACGATGGCTATGTCGGTGTTCGAGCGCGTCCGCGAGATCGGGATCATGCGGGCGGTCGGCTGGACGTCGTGGCGGATCGGGGCGCTGATCGTCTGCGAGGCGCTCGGGATCGGCCTCCTGGCGCTCGCGATCGGCCTCTTCGCCGGCTGGGGCGCGGCCGTGCTCCTGACCGAGAACAGCTCGCTGTCGAGCCTCGCGGAGGCCGACTTCACGGCCGGTGTCTTCGCCTGGGGGCTCGCCTTCGCCCTCGGCGTCGCGCTGATCGGCGCGCTCTACCCCGCCTGGCGCGCGGTCAGCCTGACGCCGATCGAGGCGCTCCGAAGGGAGTAGCCTCCTCGATCCGCCCGTCGTGGATGCGCAGGACGCGGTCGGCGGCGGAGGCGACGTCGGGGTCGTTGGTGACGAGCAGGATCGTCGTCCCGCGCTGTGCGCGCACGGTGCCGAGGAGCTCGACGATCTGGGCGCCGGTCGCCGAGTCGAGCGACCCGGTCGGCTCGTCCGCGAGCAGGAGCCGCGGCTCGTTCGCCAGCGCCCGCGCGATCGCGACCCGCTGGCGCTCCCCGCCCGAGAGGGTCGGCGGGTACGCAGAGCGCCGGTGCGAGAGCCCGACCTCCTCGAGCAGCCCCTTCGCCCGCGCCACGCGCTCCCCGCGGTCGAGCCCGCGGCCGAGCATCGGCAGCTGGACGTTCTCGGACGCGTTCAGGGTCGGAATCAGGTTGTGGAACTGGAAGACGAAGCCGATCACCGTCGCGCGGTACTCCGCGCCGTCCCGGCCGCCGACCTCCCGCCCGGCGACGGCGATACGCCCGGAGGTCGGGTTGTCGAGCGAGCCGATCAGGTTGAGCAGCGTGCTCTTGCCGCAGCCCGAAGGGCCGGTGACGGCGACGAACTCCCCCTCCTCGACACGGAACGAGACATCGACGAGCGCCGACACCTTCCCGTCCTCGAACGACCGCGAGACGTGCTCGACGACGACCTCCGCGCCGCCGTCTCGCGGGCTCACAGCGCCTTGACCCAGGTCGAGACGCTCTTCGTGCCGAGCGCCGTCTTGACCGTCACCTTGAACGTGACCCTGTAGTCCTTCGCGGCCAGCGGGTACTGGACGTAGTCGTGGAACGTCCCCTTGAATCTCACGTTGGTGATGAACTTCTTGTGGCAGCAGCCGTACTCGACCGCGTGCACGCCGCCGAGCGGGTCGATCACCACCGCCGTCACCGTCCCGGCGACGGGCTTCCCGGCGGCGGTAGCGGTCACCGACCACCGCCAGATCGCGTTCACCTTCGGCGTGTGCGTGCCGGTCTTCAGCACGACGGTGAGCGGCGCAGCCGCGCCCGCGGCGAGCGGGAACGCGAGCGCGACGAGCACGAGAGCCGCAAGCCGGAACCTCACCCGGTAAATGCTATTCGGGACGGGCGGCGGCCGACAACGCAACTCCGATCTGCGCGCACAGCTCGGGCGTCCCGGCCGCGGCCACCCGTGACCGCCCCTCGAGATCGAGCGCAGCGGAGCCGAGCGGCGGGTCGTCGGGAAGGTCGATCGCCAGGCCGCGCTCGCGGACGAGGAGTTGCGCTGCGGCGATGTCCACCGACCGTGCAGGCTTCAAGGAGCAGACGCCGTCCACCCGCCCGTCGGCGAGGTGGCAGAGGGCGATCGCGAGCGAGCCGAGGATCCGCAGCCGGTGGGCGAGCCCGACGAACGCCGGCACGTGGCGCGCCACCAGCTCCGTCCGCGTCGCCTCGAAGATCAGCAGCTCGATCGTCTCCTTCGGGAGGTCCGGCCCGAGCGGAGCGCCGTTCAGCCGCGCGCCGCGGCCGCGCTCGGCCGTCCACTCCTCCCCCGAGCCGAAGTCGTAGACGTAGCCGAAGACGACGTCGTCCATCGTCCCGCCCTCCGCAACGGCGATCGAGAGCGAGAAGAACGGGAGGCCGCGCTTGGCGTTGATCGAGCCGTCGATCGGGTCGAGCACGACCCACGCGCCCGAGCCGTCGCCGCGGCGGCCGAGCTCCTCGGAGACGAGCGTGAACTCGAGCCCGCTGGCGTCGAGCCGCGCGACGACGGCCTGCTCGACGGCGGCGTCGATCGCAGTCGTCTCGTCTCCACCCTCGCCGTCGCCGACGACGGGCTCGCGGTCGGAGCGGGCCGGCAGGCGCGCGAGCACCGCGCGCACGTCCTCCACCGCGAGGCGGCAGGTGTCGAGCCAGTCGTTCACTCGAGCGGCATGAAGAACAGGCCGGAGGTGAGCTTGGGGAAGAAGTACGTGCTCTTCTGCGGCATCGTTCGCCCGGCCCTCGCCACCGACGCGACCTGCTCGACGGTCGGCGGGCGGAGCAGGAAGGCGGCCTCGGCCTCGCCCGCGTCGACGGCAGCGCGCGCCTCCTCCGCGGACGGCGTGTACCGCACTGCGGGCGCGTAGCGGGCGACGAGCTCCGTGTCGAGCTCGCCCTCCTCGCCGACGACGTAACCGGAGCCGGCACGCGTGTAGACCTCGGCGGAGGGCAGGCCGTTCGCGGGCGCGCCGGCGAGCGGCGGCAGCCCGACGGTGCGGGCGGCAATCCGGTGCGTGGGGAAGATCGTCAGCCCTTCCTGCGCCGTCGGGACGATCACGACCGGCATCCAGGCGCTCGCCTCCGTCCCGTCCTCCTCGTGGAAGGCGAGCGCGGTCTCGTAGCGGTGGTGCCCGTCGGCGATCAGCAGGCTCGCGCCGGCGAGCTCGGCCGGCGGGTCTCCGTCGACACGCCACAGCCGGCTGCGGACGCCGTCGAGCTCGACGTCGGCCTCCGGGTCGCCTTCCGGCCCCGCCAGCGCCCCCTCGTAGAGCAGGAAGATCGGCTCGACGTGCGTGCGGGTCGCGCGCAGGAGCCGCAGCCGCCCCTCCTTGGGGCCGGCGTGCGTCCGCTCGTGCGGCAGCACGGCCCCGCTTCCGTACGGCTCCACCCTGAGCGCCGCGACGAGCCCGTCCCGGCGGCGGGAGACGCCGTCCGGGCCGGTGTAGTCCTGCGCCAGCCACCACAGGCTCGGCTCGTCCCGTGTGAGGACGCCGTCGCGCTCCCACTCGGCGAGCGCCTCGGCGGCCGCGGCCTCGTCCTCCGAGAGCGTGACGTGGACGACGTTGTACGGGCTCCTCGCCGCGTATGCCTCTCGCTCCTCCGGGGAGATCACGTCGTACGGCGGCGCGACGAGCGAGGCGAGCGGGCCGGCTCGGTGCTCGTCGTAGCGCAGCGCTGGGAACGGCTTGACGACGGCCATGGCGCTCAACCTAGCAGCCGCCTTCCGGCCTAGACTGGCTGCTGTGAGCTCCATCGCCGAGCTGGCGGAGGACCGCGTCGTCGAGGGCGTCTATGCGGTTGCACGCAAGCGCCGGCTGCGTACAAAGAACGGCTCCGCGTACCTCGCGCTCGAGCTCGTCGACCCGAGCGGCCGCATCGAGGGCCGCGTCTGGAACGACGTCGACCTGCTCGACTCGCGCTTCGGCGAGGGCGACGCGGTGCGCGTGCTCGGCCGCGTCGAGCGCTACCGCGACCGGCTTCAGCTCGACGTCCGCTCGATCGAGGCCGAGCCGGAGACCGACCCGGCCGGCTTCGCGCCGGCGATGCGGCGCGACCCCGACGAGCTCGACGGGTTCCTCGAGTTCCTGGCCGGCGAGATCTCCCACGCCGGGCTCGCCGCGACGGTCGGCCGCTTCGTCGGCGACCCGGAGATCCGCCGCCGGATGCGTGCCCTCCCGGCCGCGCCGGACGCCCACCACGACTACGCGGGCGGCCTGCTCGAGCATACGGTCGGCGTCGCGACGATCTGCCGCGAGCTCTGCCAGCTCCACCCGCGCCTGCGCACCGACCTTCTCCTCGCCGCCGCGCTTCTCCACGACGTCGGCCGCACGGTCGAGCTCGAGCCGGGCCCGGGCTTCCGGCAGACCGCCGAGGGCCGGCTGCTCGGCCACGTCCACCTCGGCACGCGGCTGATCGAGGAGCGCGCTGACGCGCTCGAGCCGGAGGCACGCGCCGAGCTGCTCCACGCGGTCGCCTCCCACCACGACGCCCGAGCCGCGAAGACGGCCGAGGCCGCCGTCCTCTACCACGCGAACCAGCTCGACGCGGTCGCCGCCACGCGGCCCGTCGACAGCACCTAGCCTCCGCCGAGATGTCAGCGGTTCTCCTCGCGCTCGCGGCGAGCGCCTCGTGGGGCGTCTCCGACTTCCTGGGCGGCCTGGCGAGCCGCCGGCTGACGCTCGCGACCGTGATGGGCCTGACCACGCCGATCGGGCTGATCGCGATCGGTCTGCTCGTCCTCGTGCGCTGGGAGCCGCCGCCGGGCACCGGGTCGATCCTCTGGGGCGTCCTCACCGGGATCCTCGGCGCGATCGGGATCTCGTCGCTCTACCACGGCCTGAGCGTGGGCAGGATGGGCGTCGTCGCGCCGATCGCGGCGACCGCGCCGCTGATCCCGATCACCGTCGGGTTGGCGCGGGGCGAGCGGCCGAGCAGCCTCCAGGCGGCCGGGATGGGGCTGGCGCTGGTCGGCGTCGTCCTCACCGGCCGCGAGCGCGACGAGGCGTCGGGCGTCCGGCGCGTCGCCTCCGGGGCCGCGTTCGGCCTCGTGGCCGCAGCCGCCTTCGGCGGCTCGCTGATCGCCCTCGACGAGGCGGCGAACAGCGATCCCTACTGGGCGACCTTCGTCATCCGGGCCGCCTCGACGCTGGCGGTGGCGGGCGTGCTGCTCGCCAGGCGGCTGCCGGTGCGCGCGCCCCGGTCGCTGCTGCCGGCACTGGCCGTGGTCGCGGTGCTCGACGTCGGCGGCACGGTGCTTTTCGCGGTCTCGACCACGAAGGGGCTCATCAGCGTCGTCGCCGTGCTCGTCTCGCTCGTCCCCGTCGTCGTCGCCCTGCTCGCCCGGACCGTCCTCCACGAGCACCTGGAGCCGGTCCAGGTCGCAGGCGCCGCCCTCGCGATCGCGGGCGTCGCCTGCATCTCGGTGGGTTAGTGGCCCGCTAGAGCGTGACCGCCAGCGAGTCGTTGTCGTCCGAACCGTGGTCGACGCTGTCGACGAACACGGAGTCGGGCATGACCGACGGCTTGTACGTGAACGACTTGCCGCCCTGTCCGTGCTTGTCGGTCGAGGCCGTCCCGAGAACGGCGATCTCCGTGCAAGGGTCGTAGTTCCAGAGCTCGATCGTGTACTTCGTCTTCGCGTCCCCGGTCTTCATCTTCCAGTCGACGGTGATCTTCTTCTTCCGCGCCTGGATCGTCACCTGGCCGATCACCGGATCGCCCTCGCTGTCACCGCAGTTGCCGTTGCCCTGCTCGATGGGCACCTTCCCCTTCTCGGCCATGGCCCGGTGCAGCGCACCGGCACCGGCGACCCCCTGCCACACGGCGAGACTGGCGACCCCGAGCACGGCGACCAGAGCGCTGCGGCGCACCGACGACCTGGAGAGCACTGAGCGAGCAGATCCCACTGAACCCCACCTCCTCTTTGCAGCGTTAAGCGCGGCCAGCGTACAACAGCCGGGAAATGCAGGCAACTTGGAAGCGTCCGGCCCGACCGTGGCTAGACGTTGAAGCGGACGTTCAGCACGTCGCCGTCCTCGACGACGTACTCCTTTCCTTCGAGGCGCTGCAGGCCGTGCTTCGCGACCTCGGCCCGCGAGCCGCGCTCGACGAGGTCCTGCCAGCGGATCACCTCGCAGCGGATGAAGCCGCGGGCGATGTCGCTGTGGATCGTCGCCGCCGCATCGAGCGCCGTCTGGCCGCGGCGGAGCGTCCACGCCCGTGCCTCCGTGTCGCCGGCCGTGAAGAACGTGACGAGGTCGAGCGCGTCCTTGAGCCGCAGCACGACCTCGTCGAGCGCCGAGCGGCCGCCGTCCCGGAACGCCGCCGCCTCCTCCTCGTCGAGCTC
>Ga0335085_10007867_pt1 | contig 16383 bp, 13 predicted proteins | sample Lox_Sample_45_FD_206712 | JGI IMG/M metagenome (GOLD analysis project Ga0335085, IMG submission 206712) | Soil microbial communities from Loxahatchee National Wildlife Refuge, Florida, United States - Lox_Sample_4.5 | ecosystem: Environmental > Terrestrial > Soil > Wetlands | place: USA...
CAGCGCACCTTTGCCACATCGTGCCGCTCCCGCCGGGCCGTTCCGGTGACTGCACGGCGACAGGTGATGCCTTTGAGATCCGCTATGACGCCAGGGCCAAGTGCTCAATGTAATGGCGTGCCGAGCAGGCTTGGCAGCCAATGGCTAACGGGTTATTTGCTGGCGCGCCCTTATCGCCGTCACAGCGTCACATCGCATCGGGCCTATAGATGTTTGAGGATGGAAGTGACGGGACGGGCCAGCCCGCGGCTGCCCGAGAGCACCGCCGCCACCGCCCGGGTGCACGTCTGCTACGACATGGATGCCACTTTGGTGCTGCTCCAGCGACATCAAAGTGGCATCCATGTCGTTACCTGAGGGCGGGAATGGGTGACCGGCGGGGCTACCGGGACGGTTGCGGCCGCTGCGGCCTGGAACGGCCGTAACGTCTGCCATTGAAAATCATTAGTCCCGCGACTGGTGAACAGTGCCGGATCGTGCCAGGTGAAAAGCGGTGTCCTTCTGCCGGCCGTGCTAGCTTGGCTCCGGGACCCGCGATCACGGTCGCGGGGTGGGTTACGGCAAGGGGTGGGCGTGGCCGGCATGACGTATTCGCATCTGGCTTCAGGCAAGGCTTCAGGCAGCAGGTCTCCAGGCAGCAGGGCGGCGAAGGCTCCGGCCTGGAGATGTGATGAGCGATGACCGACCCGGAGCCGCCGGGTTCCCGGCCGGTTTCTCCGTCGGCTCGCGGATTGCCGGGTACCGCCTGGAAGAGCAGATCGGCGAAGGCGGCATGGCGGTCGTCTTCCGGGCCCGGGACGAACGTCTCCACCGGCAGGTAGCACTCAAGATCCTGTCGCCCGCGCTGGCGACGGATGACGAGTTCCGGCGCCGTTTCATCCGCGAATCCCGGTCCGCGGCGGCAGTCGATGACCCGCACATCATCCCGGTATTCGAAGCCGGCGACGCGAACGGGGTGCTGTTCATCGCCATGCGGTTCGTTCCCGGCGGCGATGTGGGCACGCTGGTGCGCCGGCTGGGTCCGCTGCCCGGCCCGCGCGTCGCCGCGATCGTCTCCGCGATGGCCTCGGCTCTCGATGCGGCCCATGCCGTCGGCCTGGTGCACCGGGATGTCAAGCCCGCCAACATGCTCGTCGACGCGCGGCCGGGACGGCCTGACCACGTATACCTGTCGGATTTCGGGCTGACGAAGGGCGCGTGGTCATCGACCAGCCTGACGGCGACCGGTCATTTCATGGGCACGCTGGATTACTCGGCTCCCGAGCAGATCCGGGGCGAGAAGGTCGATGCGCGCACAGATGAGTACGCGCTGGGGTGCGTGGCGTTCGCCTTGCTGTGCGGCCGGCCGCCGTTTCACCGGGGCGAGGCCATGGCCGTGATGTACGCGCAACTGTCCGAGCCGCCGCCGACGCTGGGATCGCTCCGGGCGGGCCTTGCGCCCGAGGTGGAGCACGTCATGCGGCGGGCCCTGGCCAAGTCACCAGGGGAGCGGTACCCCAGTTGCGGGGAATTCGCCGACGCGCTGCGGGCCGCGCTCGGGCTCGGACGGTACAGTTCCGACGCGCCTCACGAGCCAGGACCGGCTTCCCGGGTCGGCCGGCTGGCCTCCCCGGACGGCCCGCCGGCCTCACTGGCTGAATACGCAAGCCAGACCATCAGCTCGGTGACCAGTCACTCCGGCCACCCTGACCACGCCGGCGAGGACCTCGAGCACCACCGGCGGACCCTGGCCCGTCAGCAGCACACGCTAGGGCATGACCACCCGGACACGCTGGCGGCCAGGTTCGACATCGCCCAGCAGCTGGCGGCCCGCGGCGACCACGCGGGGGCCGAGGAGGAGTTCCGCGCCGTTCTCGCGGCCCGGCAGCGGAAGCTGGGGCCCGAGCACCCCCAGACGCTGATCGCCCGGTTCAGCATGGCCCAGCAGCTGGCGGCGGGCGGAAACCACGCCAGGGCCGAGGAGGAGTTCCGGGGGCTGCTCAGCGGGCTGCGGCGCAGGCTGGGCCCGGACCACCCGGACACGCTGGCGACCTGGTTCAGCATCGCCCAGCAGCTGGCGGCCCGCGGCGATCGGGCCAGGGCGGAGAAGGAGTTCCGGTACATGCTGCCTCACCTGCAGCGCAAGCTAGGCCCTGACCACCCGGTTACCCTGATCGCCCGGTTCAGCGCGGCCCAGCAGCTAGCGGCCCGCGGCGATCGCGCCGCGGCCGAGCAGGAGTTCCGGCACATGCTGCCTCACCTGCGGGGCAAGCTAGGCCCTGACCACCCCCACACGCTCGAGGCCATGGCATGGATCCGGTCCCTGCCGTTCCTCAGCAGCGGAGCGTTACCGGGATCGAGGCAGACCGAACGTCGGGGCCGAGGACCTGAAGGGTGACGGTGCGCGACGCGGTCCCGTGGCCGCTGCCCTGCACGGCGACGGTCACGTAGACCGCGTTCTGCCCGGCGGCGGCCGGTTTGCTCAGCGGTTGCGGCGCCTGCCCCTCCGGCCGGAACAGCCACTGGTAGGAGACCGTCCCGGCCGTGCCGTTGGTGCTGATCTCGGCGGTCACGTCGACGCCGCAGCCATTCCGCGTCGGCGGCGCGATCGCCACCCCGGTCACGTGGAACGGCGCGTGGTGGAAGCGCATGAACAGGACCACGGCACTGGCGGCCAGCAGGATCACGGTGAGCGCGGCGCCGGCCCGGCCCCGCCACCGGCCCGGCCGCCGAGGCGGCCGCCGGGGCGACTGATCCGCGTGGCCGCTGCGCCAGATGCGCTCGGCTGCGTGCGGGGCGCTGGCTGCCGGGGTGGCTGGAACCCCGGGACCGTACCTCGTGAACCCGCCCGATGCCGCATGACCTGGGGTGTGCGACCCGGTACGACCCGGGGAGTAGGGCGGAGCGGGCTCGCCCGTCCCCGTGTACGTCGCCTGGTACCCGGAGCCGCCGTCCAAGGACGGCCCCGGGTGCTCGATTTCCGTCGGCAGGAAACCGCGCGCGTCCGCGCCCGGCGGGTAGCCAGGCGCGTTCTCGTCCGGCTGGTAGGGATGGTCGATTTCCGTCGGCAGGTATGGCCGTGCGTCCGGCGGATGCTCGTTTCCGAAGTGATTCATGGGCGCCCCCCCACTATCCTGGCGGACCGCCGCTAATGCTAATGCATCGGACGATGGTCGGCCGGGCATCGCAGCGGGAAACTTCCGCACCGGGATGACGGCGGCCCGCTGGTACGTTGCTAAATCAACTCGCCCTGCCCGGATTGTCCGGGTACGGGGGAAATATACGCGCACATCATGTTACTGCACGTCCGTGCCGCATTAGGCACCGGTGTGAGATATCGGATGCCTCATCTGGATGGCTGAAAATATCCCGTCCTCGCGTAAATACAAAAAAATCGCCCCAGGTCAACCACCAGGCCGTCCTGAACGTCATACTTGTATCCGTGTTGCGCCGTGCTATCACGTGCGTCGCCATACGGCCAGGAAAAATGTCGGCTGCACACCTGCCATGACTATCCCAGGGGTGGGGGGATCAACGTGAGTGCGTCCCGAGGTAAACGCAGGCTATCGGCCCTCGTGATCATGACCGGCCGCATGGCCGTCACTTCGAGGTTACCGGCCGGATTCGTTACCGGATCGCTGTCTTTCCGCGGCCCGGACGTTGAAATTGCCGTCGCCCGCTAAATAGGGCGGCATTACGTGGCGCGCGGATGTCGCGCTTTCTACGCAACGGGTCGCTGTGACGCCCGTCTTCATGAACACGAGCCTGGCAGGAAGGTCGGCTGCCGGGTGGCAGCGTCGGCCGGACAAGGCCGCAATCCGCGGACCGGCCGGCGCGATAGGAGGCTTAGCGATGCTCGACGACATGGTGATGACCGGTCAGGCGGCCCGTACCGGCAGCGGCAGCGGGCAGCGGGGCAAGGCCGGATGGAACGTTCCCGGCTACACCGCGCTGAAGGCACTCGGCTCCGGCGGTTTCGGTGATGTCGTCCTGGCCCGGCACGATGAGTCGGGGACCTTGGTGGCGATCAAGTACCTGCGGCCGGGCCTGCTGTCCGATATGCGGTTCACGACGATGTTCCGCAGCGAGGCGGCGGTGCTGGCCTCGGTGGACGATCCGCACGTGGTCCGGCTGTACGAATACGCCGAATCGCCGTCGGGTGCGGCCATCGTGATGGAGCTGGTAAACGGCGTCACGCTGCGGCAGATCCTGGAGCATCAGGGCGGGACCACCCCCGAGGCGGCGCTGGTGGTGCTGCGGGGCTCGCTGCTCGGCCTGGCCGCCGTGCATGCGCGGGGAGTGGTGCACCGGGATTACAAGCCGGACAACGTGCTGGTGGACGAGGACGGGACGAGCAAACTCACCGATTTCGGGATCGCGGTCAGGGCCGGGGACCGGACGGCCGCGGGTGGCACGCTAGCGTACGCGCCGCCCGAGCAGCTCAGCGGCGAGCCGGCCAGCCCGGCCGGGGATGTGTACGCGGCGACGGCCACGTTCTTCGAGTGCCTGACCGGGCGGCCGCCGTTCCGGGGGGATTCCGCCGCGGCGCTGCTGTACCAGCATGTGGCTAAGCCGGTGCCGGTGGACGCGGTACCCGCGGAGGTGCGACCGCTGGTGGCCGCGGGGATGGCCAAGAAGCCGCACGACCGGCCGGCTGACGCGGCCACGTTCGTCACCGCGCTGGACGAGGTCGCGACGCAGGCCTACGGCCGGGGCTGGCAGGACCGCGGCCGGTCGCACCTGGCGGAGTCGGCACTGCTGCTGGCGGCGCTGTGGCCATCGGGCGGCCCAGGCGCGATCCAGGGGAGCGCCGTGCAGGACATTCCCCTGCGGCAGCGCATCTGGCGCCACCGGCCCCGGCGGTTCGGCGCCATCGCCGCCGCCATCCTGATCGCGATCGCGGGTGCGTTCCTCGGCATCCGCCTGACGACCGGGTCCAGCCCGGCCTCCCTCTCCCATCCCGTGACCCTTCCGGCGGTTACCGGCGTGTCCCCGGCCAGCGGCAGCACCGCGGGCGGGAGCAGGGTGACCCTCACCGGGACCGGCCTGGCCGACGCGACCGTCGTCCGCTTCGGCCGCGTGGGCGGCATGATCATCTCCGATTCCGGCACGCAGCTCGTCGTGACCAGCCCGCCCAGAACCGGGACGGCGGGCAGCGGCGCGGCCGCCGGGTCGGGCCCGCAGGCCACCGGGACCGGTGCCGGCACGGTCGACATCACCGTGACCACCCGGTTCGGCACCTCCGGCGTCACCGCCGCCGACCACTTCACCTACACCGCCGCGCGGCCGGCGGTCACCGGCGTATCCCCGAACGGGGGCAGCACCGCCGGCCATACCACGGTGACCCTCACCGGGACCGGCCTGGCCGGCGCCACCAGGGTCAGCTTCGGCAGCGCCGCCGCGACCATAACCGCCGGTTCCAGCACCCAGATCACGGTGACCAGCCCGCCGGGCACGGGCACCGTGCCCGTCACCGTGACCTCTCCGGCCGGCACCTCAAAGATCACGCCCGCCGACCGCTATGCCTACACCACGCGGCCGAAGTCGGCCCAGGTGATCTCATTCGCCGGGCCGGCGCCGGGAGCGGCCGGCGGCTCGGCTACCTTGTCGGCCACCGGCGGCGGCTCAGGCAACCCGGTCGTGTTCCGCGTGGACCCGTCCAGCGGCCCGGGCGTGTGCACCGTGTCCGGCTCCGCCGTGACCTACAGCGCGGCGGGCAGCTGCGTCGTCGACGCCAATCAGGCCGGCAATGCCAGGTACGCCGCGGCGCCCCAAGTCCAGCGCGCGATCATGGTCAGCGAACTGGCCCAGGCGATCTCCTTCACCGCGCCGGCCTCGGGGACGGTGGGCGATTCGGCGACGCTGACGGCGACCGGCGGCGGCTCGGGCAACCCCGTCGTGTTCTCCGCCGCCTCGAAGGCATGCACGGTGTCCGGTTCCACCGTGACCTACCGCGCCGCGGGCAGCTGCGTCGTCGACGCCAATCAGGCCGGCAACGCCAGGTACGCCGCGGCACCCGAGGTCCAGCGCACGATCGACGTCCGCAAGCTCCCGCAGGCGATCTCCTTCAGCGCGCCGCCGTCGGGGGCGGTCGGGTCCTCCGCGATCTTGTGGGCCACCGGCGGCCGTTCGGGGAACCCGGTCGTGCTCTCGGTGGACGCGTCCAGCGGAGCAGGAGTGTGCCGCGTGTCGGGGACGAAGGTGACGTACACCGCGATGGGCAGCTGCGTGATCGACGCCAACCAGGCCGGCAACGCCAGGTACGCCGCCGCGCCCGAGGTCAGGCAGACGATCAGGGTCGTCAAGGTAACCCACCAGTTCTACGGCTCGGGTTCGGCTGGCCCGACCCCGGGCGGCGAGTAAGGGGCAGGCCGATCCCGGAGCGCCGCCTGGGCCCCGGCCGGTAGGACCGGGGCCCAGGCGAGCGCCGTGGCCAGGCACGCGAACGGCAGGACGGGAAGCAGGTACCGGTAGTCGAAATCCGCCACGGCGACCGGGAACACCAGCAGGACCACTGCGGTCGTCCACGGCAGCATCCCCCCGGCCCGGCGGCGCCAGGTCAGGCGGTACCGGGCCGGGCGGCACCGGGCCGGGCGGGCTGGCGCGCGGCGGATGCGCACGCCGCCGCCGAGCCCGGTGAGCAGGATCAGCCCGAACAGCGGCCCGTAGGTGAAGAACCACCGCTCGTACCAGGCGGTCAGGGCCGCGAACGGCGGCACGACCCGGCTCGGTGCCGCGTGGCCGTACCGCATCGCGTCCAGGAACGGGGTACCTCCCGGGACCCAGGACCGGTCGGCTGGTATGACCTGCGGCTCCGGGTGGAAGTGGTAGAAGTACACGGCGTCGGCGTCCGGATACGGCTGCCAGGACCACCGCACGGACAGCGCCAGGCCGCTCAGCACCGAGCGCAGGTAGCCGAGCGGCTGCGCCTCGATGGCACGGAAGGAGAAGTCGCGGAGCAGGGCGTCGCTGCGGGCGCTGACGGGGCCTCCGGGTAGCCCGAGGACCTGCGGGGCGTGCCAGATGTAGTGACCAGGCGGTGTCCGGCTCGACGGCGTCCCTGACGGGCACAGCGTCTGCTCGGCCGCCGGCGGCCTGACCGCCGCGCACTCCGCGAACGAGGACACCCGGCCCCACAGGTAGAACCCGTCCGCGCGGGTCAGCGCGTAGGTGCCGGTCCCTGCGTGGAACCACCCCAGGTACGCGAGGACGGGTACGGCGCAGCCACCGATCATGGCGCCCGCGGCCAGCCAGTTACGCCCGCCCAGGCGCGCCGGCCTCCCGCCCGGCCTCCGCCGCAGCAGGTACCTCCGCCGCAGCAGGTACCTCCGCAGCAGCAGGTACCTCCGCAGCAGCAGGTACCTCCGCAGCAGCAGGTACACGGGGAACAGGAACAGCAGCGGCAGCCCCGCGGTACGCACGTCGACGGCGCACCCGGTGATGACCCCCGCCAGCAGCGCGGTCCGCCACGACACCGGGCCGCGGCGCAGGATCAGCAGCATGGCGAGCATGGCCAGGAACGTGAACAGGGTCTCGGCCATGATCATGTGCTCGTCTTCGATCTCGAACCCGTCGAGCAGCACGGGGAGCGCGGCCGCGCAAGCCCACCGCGGCGGCACCGCGCGGCGCCACGCCGCCGCGTAGATCATGACGGCGACGCCGAGCCCCATCAGGTGCTGCACGCCGGTCACCAGGGCGAGGCTGTGGAACGGCTCGAGCGCCCGCAGGAAGAAGGAGTAGCCGACCGCCCGGGCTGGGTCGGGCTGGGGTCGCAGGGCGTCGCCGATATAGACGAACGAATCGGAGAACCACAGCGCGCCCGGATAACCGACGGCCGCGACCGCGCGCAGGACCGCCCCGGCCGCGAGCGCGACAGCGAACGGCCGATGACGGCGGACGAGCGCGCGTGCCCGCGAGCACAGGTCACGCGCCAGGCCCGGGACCTTCGCGTCCGGCGCGGCGGTTAATCCCCGGTGAAGGCCCATGATCAGGCGCCGAGGCCGCGGCCGCCGTCGACGACGATGCGCTGGCCGGTGACGAAGCCGGCGTCCTCGGCGGCGAAGAAGCTCACGGCGCGGGCGATATCAGCGGGAGTCCCCATCCGCCCGGCGGGCACGGTGGCGAGGTACGCCGCCCTGTCCTCGTCGGGCACGGCGGCGTGCCGCTCCACCGGGATGAAACCGGGCGCGACCGTGTTCACCGTGATGCCGAACGGGGCCAGCTCACGCGCCCAGCTCAGGGTCAGGCCCAGCTGGGCGTTCTTCGCGGCCGCGTAGGCTGACCGCCCCGGCGGCGGCCGGTGGGCGACCTCGGAGTCGATGTGCACGATGCGGCCGTACCGCCGGGCCTGCATGCCGGGCAGCAGCACCCGGCCGAGCAGCACCGGGCTCTTGACGAAGAAATCCAGCTGGGCAAGGTGCTCTGCCCAGCCCACCTCGGTCACCGGGGCCTCGGGCTGCGGGCCGGTGGCGTTGACGACCAGCACGTCGACCGGGCCGAGACGGCCGGTGACCGCCGCGGCCAGCCCGGCTACCGCACCCTCGTCGGTGACGTCGGCGTGGAATCCCTCGGCGGCGCCGCCGTCGCCGGAGATGGCGCGGGCGACGGCGGTGACCTGCTCGTCGCCTGGCCGCCCGTTGACCGCGACCGCGAAGCCGTCACGCGCCAGCCGCCGGACGATCACCGCTCCCAGGCCTCGTGAACTCCCCGTCACCAGGGCGACGCGCCGCTGTGCCTGTGCCATCCGGCGATCATCCCACCGCGCCGGCGAGCAGCTCGCGCCGGCATCGCGACGGATACAGATCACGGCGAATAGGACGTATCAAGACGAGCCGCGCGGCCTCTGTAGAGACAGGATCAGTCAACACAGGGGACCCGTGCGGAAGCTACGGGGGTTTGACCATCCTGCCGGGGGGCCGCGGGGGGCGGCGACGACGAGGGGCGGCGCGCCACGATGACGTGGCGCGCCGGACGCCGCCGTGCCCTGGTAGGGACGGATGCCGGCACGAGGTCTCCTGATCCGGAGGCCTGGATGCTGGAACCGCAGAGCGCTGCCCTGTTCGTCTTGCTGATAGCGATGTTCGGCGTGCTGGTGTGGCGGACGCTGGCCACCCGCCGCATCGCCGTCCGGGTCCTGGCCGCCTGCCTGGCCTTCGTTCCCGCCATGACGTTCGGCGTGCTGGCCGTCAACAAGTACTACGGCTACTACCAGACCTGGGGCTCGATGGTCGCGGACCTCACGCACCAGGACGCCGGCGCCGCGTCCGCGGTGCCCGTGGTCGACTTCGCCCGATCCCAGGCCGGGACCCTCGACGGGAGCCACGCGCACCTCACGCAGGCCGAGCGGCAGGGCTACCTGGTGCGGCTGACGGTGACCGGCCACCGCAGCCACCTCACCCGGGCGGTGTACGTCTACCTGCCGCCGCAGTACTTCCAGCGGTCGTTCCGGGCCTACCGGTTCCCGGTGATCGAGCTCATCCACGGCCAGCCAGGCGAGCCGCAGGACTGGATCAGCGTGGTCGGCGTGACGCGGGCATTCAGCCGCCTGCTGGCGGACGGGCGCGCCCGTCCGGCCGTCCTGGTCATGCCGGACGCGAACGGCGGCGACAAGATCTCATTGCAGTGCCTTGACCAGGCGGGCGGCCCGCAGGACCTGACCTACCTGGCAGTGGACCTGCCGGGGCAGCTCGCCCGGACGCTGCGGGTACGGGCGCCGGGGACCGGCTGGGGCGTGGCGGGCTACTCGGAAGGCGGGTTCTGCGCCGCCAATATGGCCCTGCGCTTCCCGCGCCGCTACGGCGCGGCCGGGGTGCTCAGCGGCTACTTCGCGCCGTTCGGCAACCGGCTGGCGGCGTCGGGCCCCCTGGTCAGCCCGTTCGGCGGCAGCAGCGAACTGCGCGAGCGGAACACCCCGCTCGACGAGGTCCGGACGCTGCCCGCGGGCACGGTCATTCCCGCGTTCTGGCTGGGAGCGGGAGCGGCCGACGGGGAAGCGGTGGCGGACGCCGAGACCTTCAGGCAGGTCCTGCTGCCGCGGCAGGGACACGTTCCGCTGACGCTGACCCCCGGCGGCGGGCACACCATGACCACGTGGCGCGCGGAACTTCCGCCGCTGCTCGCCTGGATGACCCCGCGCCTGGCTCAGCCGCCGGCCGGCTCGGCGATCATGGCCACGCCGACCTCGCGAAAGCCGATTCTGGCGTACACGCGGGCCACCGCGTCGTCGCTGGCGGACAGGAAGACGGTGGCCACCCCGCGGTCCAGGGCGTCCCTGGCCAGCAGGGCGGTGACGGCCGCGCCGAGGCCCTGACGGCGGGACGACGGCAGCACGCCCACGCCGGTGATCTCCGCGACGCCGTCCACAGCCTGGTAGCTGCCCGCCGCGAGCGGTCCGCCAGGACCGAACGCCGCCGCCACCACCGAATGGCCGGAGCGGAGCCGTTCCCGCAGCATCTCGATCGTGCCGCCGTCGTAGTCCGCCGCGATCTTGTCCCGCTCCTGGACGCCGGCTTCCCCGGCCGCGGTCCCCGGGTGCCCGAACGCGACCGCGGGGACCGCCCAGACCCGGTCGAGCTCGGCGTCCTCGGGAGGGACCACGCGCACGGTCACGCCCGGCGGCAGCGCGGGCCCCCCGGCGGGCGGCCGATCAGGCGGTGCGGCGGACAGCACCATGAGCGGGTGCCGATGGACGTCCAGGCCCGCCTCGCTCGCGGCCGCGGCCATCTCGGGCGCGACCTGCTCGATCCATTCAAACGACTCCGGGATGATCAGCTCACGCTGGCGCGCCCGGACCGCGCGGACGTCGGCGGCGCTGACCGGCGTCCGCGGGCCGCGCCGGGGCCGGGCGTAGTACGGCCAGCCCGGGCCGGTCGGGACGAACAGCACCAGCGGCCCGAACGTGTCGGCCCTGGCCCGGCGGCGCGGCACGACGTCGCAGAACGCGTCAATCCGCTCAATGACCTCGTAAGCTCTCACAGCAGTACTCACCTTAAGGTCAGCGGCCCGCCAGGCCAACCGCGTTAATTCATTAGGCACCTCAGCCGGTGCGGGGCTAACCTGCCGCCGATGACTGACGCGCAAACGGCTGACGCCGGAATCCCGCCGGGCCTGAGCCAGCTCACCTTCCACGGCCCGCTGTCGGAGGCCAGGGCGGCCCGGATCGTCGCCAGGCTCGCCGCGAACCAGCCCCGGACCGTGCTCGACATCGGCTGCGGGTGGGGTGAGCTGATGCTCCGCGTCCTCGCGGCGGTGCCCGAAGCGACCGGCCTCGGGCTGGATACCGACGACGGCGACCTGGACCGGGGCCGGGCCAGCGCTCAGGCCCGCGGGCTCGGCGACCGGGCCGCGTTCGTCCACGAGTCCGCGGTCGGGACCGCCCGCGGGCCCGCCGACCTGGTGCTGTGCGTCGGCTCCAGCCACGCGCTCACCGAGGTCGAGCCGCCCGCGCACCGCGAGGCCGCGCTGGCCGAGCTCAGGCGCCTGGTCAATCCCGGCGGCCGGGTGCTGCTCGGCGAGGGATTCTGGCACCGGACGCCGACCGAGGCCGAACTGGCCCGGATGTGGCCGGGCACGACCGCGGGGGAGTTCGGCGACCTGGCCGGACTGGCCGACCTGGCCGTCGCCGCGGGCTTCCGCCCGGCCTGGATCGAGACCGCCACGCTCGGGGAGTGGGAAGACTTCGAGTCGGGTTACCAGTGCGATGAGGAGGAGTGGCTCGCGGCCCACGACGACCACCCCAAGGCCGCCGAACTCCGCGAGCGGGTCGAGCAGCACCGCTCGTACTGGCTGCGCGGCTACTACGGCCTGCTCGGAATGGCCTACCTCACCCTGGTCCCCGTCGGCTGACCACGAGCGGCTGACCACAGACGGCTGACCACAGACGGCTGACCACTGGCGGTTAGGCCCAGGAAGCCTCGTCGCCGCCGTACCGGCTGAGCCGCCCGGGCCAGCTCAGCATCTCGCCGTCGAGCCGCCCGGGCGGCCGCACCGTGGTCACCGCGCCGGCGGCGCTGTCCAGCGTGGTCAGCCAGGCTGGTTCCCCCTCGCCAGCCTGAGCCGGAGCTGGGGCCGGTGTCACCCGGGGCTGGCTGAGCAGCCAGTGCGCCGTCCGGGCCAGCGACAGCTCGCGGAACTGGGTGCCGCCGCGGACGGACTGCCGGGCCAGCGCCCGCAGCGCGGCGGCCGCGCACAGGTAGCCGGCGCCGTGGTCAAGAAACTGGCACGGCAGCGCGCCTGGCCGCTCGCCGTCCGGCGATTCCGCCATCGCGATCCCCGACGCCGCCTGCACGATGCTGTCGAAGCCCCGCCTGGTACCCCACGGCCCGCGGCTGCCCCACGCCGACAGGCCGACCACTACCAGGCCGGGGTGCCGTTCGGCCAGCGCCTGCGCTCCCAGCCCGAACCGTTCGAGCGCGTGCGGCCGGTACCCGTGCACCAGGACGTCGGCGGCGGCGAGCAGCTCGTGCAGCCTGGCGTGCCCGCCGGCCGTGCCGAAGTCGAGCAGCGCGCTGCGCTTGCCCGGCAGCCCGTCGTAGGCGTGCGGCGTCAGCTCCGGCCGGCCCGGCGCGTCCAGCCGGAGCACGTCCGCGCCGAGCGCGGCGAGGTACCTGGTGGCGACCGGGCCCGCGATCACCCGGGTGAGGTCGAGCACCCGGACACCCGAGGCGGGCAGCGGGCCAGCGGGCCGCCACCGCGGCGGCGCGCCGCCGATCGCCCTGGGTTCGACCAGAGCGGTCGCGGCGGCCGAACGGCCGGGCGGCTCGTCCCGCCAGGCGGACTCCGCGCGGACGGCCGCGGCCACGCCGCCCGCGCCGGTCACCAGGTCTTCCGCCTCCCGCGCCCCCAGCTCCGCCAGCGCCGCGGCCACGGCGTCCGAGGCACCGGCGTCCTGGGCATCGTCGCAGCCCAGCGCGCGCAGCAGCGCTGCCCGGTGCCAGGGGTAGTTCCCGTGCGTGCGCACCCAGCCGTCGGCCGTCCGCCAGAACCGCGACAGCGGCGCGAAGCCCGGGCCGGCCTGCTCGCCGCCGATCCGCAGGTACGCCTCGCTGCGGAAGGCCGCCGCGACGTGGGCCCGGTCGAGCCGGGCGGCCGGCGCTCCGCGGGAGCCGCCGTCCCCGCCACGCTGGGCGTGCAGGGCCGCGGCGGCCAGCAGGGCGGCCGCGGTGCAGGCGATGGCCGCTTCCTCGACGGGCAGCCGGGACGGCAGCAGGCCGGGGGCGCCGCTGACCCACAGCACCCCGAGCCCGGCCGGGAGCCGCGCCGCCCGGCCAGCAACCGGCCCAGCAACCGGCCCAGCAACCGGCCCAGCAACCGGCCCAGCAACCGGCCCAGCGACCAGGCCAGCGGCCTGGCCGTCCGACGCGGTGTCCCCATCCAGGGCCGCCCACGCCTCGGCCAGCAGGGCCGGCCACCGCTGTCCCGTCACCGGCTCCTCCTCCATCGCCGCTCTGCTCAACCCTGGCGGCGCGCGATGACGTGCAGCAGCGCCGCCACCTGCCGGTACGGGTCGGTGCAGCCGGCTCGTTCCTCGCAGTCGAGCAGCGCCGCCAGGTCCGGCGGCGGTGCCGCGTCGTTGGCGGCGGTGTCGGTGAAGACCCGGACCCCGTACCAGGCGGTGACCTCCAGGCCGCAGTCCGCCAGCCGCCCGGTCAGGTCGCCGAGCCGGTCCGCCCGGGCGCTGATCCCGATCCGGTTGTCGTACCGGTCTGCGCCGAACGCCTCCGCGCACGCCGCCCAGTCGCCCAGCAGCCCCGGCCGCATGGCCAGCGCGTCGCCGTTGCGCACCAGCAAGGACAGCACGCCGCCGGGGCTCACCAGCCGCGCGATGGCCCGCAGCAGGGGTCCGGGGTCGTCCAGGTACATCAGCACACCGTGGCAGAGGACAGCAGGGAAGGGGGAAAGCCCAGCCCGTTCGGCATAATCCTCGATCAGGCCGTGCTCGGCCCGCACCCGGCCGCGGACCTCAGCCGGCTCGGCGGCCAGGTCCCGCCCGAACCGACCGAGCAGGTCGGCCGAGGCGTCCACCGCCGTCACGTCGTACCCGGCCCGGGCCAGGCGGAGGGCCTGCGTCCCCTGACCGCATCCAAGATCTATGAGACGAACGGGGGCGGGTGGCAGCTCTCGTGCCAGCTGTCTCGCCACCAGTTCCTGGCGTACCACATCCCTCAGCTTTCCCAGCCGCGCTTGCCATCCCTGCTCGCCGGCGGTGAACGCGGTGCTCAACGGGTCACTCCCAGGTCCTTCTGCATCAGCACGGTGTCGATCCAGCGGCCGTGCTTGCGGCCCACGGCGGACAGCCGGCCCGCCTCGGTGAAGCCGAGCCGTCGGTGCAGCGCCGCCGACGCGTCGCTGCCGGTGTCGGCGATGACCGCGATGACCTGCCGGGCGCCCGCCGCCGCGCACCCGGCCAGCAGCCCGCCGAGCAGGGCGGTGCCGACGCCGCGGCCGGTCCAGCCGGGGGAGAGGTACACGCTGTCCTCGACCGTGTGCCGGTAGGCCGGCTTGGGCCGCCACGGGCTGGCGTAGGCGAAGCCGCAGATCTCCCCGCCGGCCTCGGCGACCAGGAAGGGGAGGCCGAGGGCGGTCAGGTCGCCGCCGCGCCGCCGCCAGTCCGCGGCCCCCGGCGCGACCTCCTCGAACGTCGCCACGCTGGTCGTCACGTAGTGGGCGAAGATCGCGGCGACCCGGTCGGCGTCCGTCGCGAGCGCCGCGCGGATTGCTGGTGGTGGGTAGGCCGGCACGGTTCCTTATTGTCCCCGGCCCGGCGCGGCGCAGGCAAAAGGGTGATACAAGCGCGTCGTATGAGGAAGGAGAGGAGAGCGAGAGCTGGATCTGGGGCTGACCTGGTAGCATCGCCCGTGCCCGTCGATCGTATATTCGACAAGGGCGGGTCCGGGGGTGTACGCTAGGGACATGGTGGCTACCCACGCCGACACCCGGGCCAGCTATCAGGCCCGGCCTGGCCGTCGCGCGGTGGTCGTGGCCAGCCTCGCCGACCTCCGCGGGCCCGCCGAGGGGACGGTCGAGCTGCCGATCTGGCTGTTCTGGAGCAATCCTGATCATACGTTCGACCTAGGCGACAAGGACATGCGGCGCTGGCTCTACCAGACCGTGCTCCGGGAGGCCGGGCAGCCGGAGGATCTCGCCGCGTACCTGGATGGCGACACCCTGGTCGCCCTGTGGCCCGAGCTTTTCCTGCCGCCGGGCGTCCGGCAGGCATGGGAGGACAAGCACCCGGTCCTGCGCGCCGCGGCCGCCGCGGCCTGATGCCGGTCGGCAGGCTGCACGCTCAAGTCGCCGCCATCGCCCTGCGTGCCACCGCGCGGCACGGGTTCGCGCTCGGCGGCGGTAATGCCCTGATGGCGCACGGGGTCGTCGACCGGTTTACCGCCGACGTCGACCTGTTCACCGACGTGGAGTCGAGCGTGGCGGCCGCCGCCGAGTCGGTGGAGAAGGCGCTGCGCGCCGCGGGCTTCGGCACCGAGCGGCGGGACGAGGTCAACGGCCTCGGTGACATCTTCTACGGCCTGGGCGACGCGCTGGCCGAATGGATCGTCACCGCGCCGGGCGGCGAGCAGATGATGCTCCAGCTGGCCTACTTCGACCGGGCCCGCCGCCCCGTCGTCATGGAGATCGGCCCCGTCCTGGACCTCGAGGACGTCGTCGGCGGCAAGGCCTGCGCCCTGGCCAGCCGGGTCGAGCCGCGCGACTACGTCGATATCGCGGCCGCGCTGGACCGGTACACCATCGAGCAGATCGTCCGCTTCGCCCGCAGGCTGGACCCGGGGCTCACCGACCGAGACTTCGCCGAGGCCGCCGAGCGGCTCGACCAGTGGGGTGACGGCGTATTCGCGTCGTTCGGCCTCGGCCCAGAAGACGTCGCCGAGCTGCGTAAGCGCTTCGCCGCCTGGCCCCGCCCCGAATAGCCAGGGCGGCAGGCCCTGAACCGCAATTTCCAGCGTGCACCGGTTCTCGCGCTGCCCGGTCGTCACACGGATGTCACTGCCTAGTATTTCGAGTCTCAGTTCGATATCATGTCTGTGGCGTACAGATATCCGAACTCCTGTACCTAGCGTGGAGGTAGTGGCGACATGACCACTCGAAGACGGCCGCCGGGCGACGGCCGCGATCGTCTGCTTACACAGCGGCGACAGCAGATCCTTGACTACATCCGCACGTCAATGGAAAGCCGCGGTTGCTCGCCGAGCATGCGAGAGATCGCCGAATCGGTCGGCTTGAAATCCGTCTCCACCGTCAGCTACCACGTCCGAATCCTGGTGGCGGCGGGCTACCTAGACCGGGATCCCCGGCAGCCGCGGACGGTTGTCGCGAAGCCGCCCCGCATCCGGGTTTTCCACGTGGAGACGGATGGGACGGGGGAGGCGCTTACCGGTGCCGGCCCGAAGA
>Ga0335085_10007868_pt1 | contig 16382 bp, 11 predicted proteins | sample Lox_Sample_45_FD_206712 | JGI IMG/M metagenome (GOLD analysis project Ga0335085, IMG submission 206712) | Soil microbial communities from Loxahatchee National Wildlife Refuge, Florida, United States - Lox_Sample_4.5 | ecosystem: Environmental > Terrestrial > Soil > Wetlands | place: USA...
TGAGGCGCGGGGTGCTCGCGCAGAGGAGGGCATCGTGGCCCGCAAGGGATTCGCAGAGAGGGTGCTGGAGGCGGGGACGAGGTTCGTGAGCCGCACCGCGGAGGTCGTGATGAGCGACCCGCGCGGAAAGGAGGCGGTGGCCCTCGCGGTCGGTCTCGCCCAGCAGGGGAAGAAGCGGCTCGAGAAGGCGCAGGAGCAGGTGCTGCGCGCGGCGGGCATCCCGGGCCGGCAGGACTACGAGGAGCTCACGAAGCAGCTCGCTCGCATCAAGCGGAAAGCCCGCGAGCTCGCCGCGGCGATGGAGGCGAGCGGGGGCCCGCCGGAGTACGACGACGGTGCGGAGGACGCGCTCGACGACCGCGGAAGGGACGACGAGGAGGGCAGCCCCGCGCGGCCGCCGCGTCGTTGACAGCCCACAGCCCCTTTGGCATTCTCCGCCGCCTCGAAGTTCCGGGCGCTTGGCTCAGCGGTAGAGCACTGCCTTCACACGGCAGGGGTCGCAGGTTCGAACCCTGCAGCGCCCACCAACAAGAGCGGGGACTTAGGGTCGGCCCTAAGTCCCCGTGATCTTTCTGGGGCGAACGCCGGGGTGGAAACATCGGAGCCCCTCCGTCAGGCCCAGCCGCAACAATGCGCCGCGTCGCGGCCAGTCCCGTGGCTTGCCGAACAAGACCAACCGCTCGCTCATTCACGAAGCGCTTGAGGACGCCGTCAGTGCCCTGAGGAGCGATGACGAACTCACGGTCGATCCTGTCATCGACCGAGACACGCGGGGGCTTCCAGGTGCGCCCGACATTGAACAGGCCATCTTCGGCAAGATCACGAAGGCGGCCGCCGTCGTTTGCGATGTCTCGCTGATCAATCGGGGTGACACGAGCCTTCGCCGCACGCCAAATCCGAACTTTCTCGTGGGTGAACGTCTCCGCCCGCAGAACGGCCGCATTAGAGGCCTGCCACGCCACCCGCTCGGACCGGGCAAGGGGGTAGTGCCCCCTCGGTGTCGCATTCGTCGGGCCACGCGCCGTGACGGCCCGTCGCGCGGCCGCCGCTTCGGTGTCCCTCGAGACGCACCTACCCGTCGATGTGCGTGCGCAGCGCACGGCGGCGCACCGACGACGCTGTGGCGCGAGACTGCACGCTCACGGAGCGGATTCCAGGCGGCTCTCGCCGCTGCCTCGCTTACAGTGTCGACATGCGCCGAGCCCTCGCCGTGATCGCCATCTCGGTTTACGTGGTCGGTTGCCGGCTCCACCCGCCCGAGCCCGCATCGGCGCCGAGCCCGGGCAGCTCCGGCGGGAAGCCGACGACGCCCGGCCCGGGCAACCCGGGTGGCGGGAACGCGGTCCCCGCGGACCTCGCGCGCTCCCTCACGGTCGCTCCCGTCGCGGCCGCGTGCGGGACCCCGATCGTGGACGGTGTGCTCTCGCCGGGCGAATGGGATGCCGCCGTCTCCGTGCGATTCGCGGCGGTCATCCCGGAGAGCGCCGGGGGCGGGGTGATCCCCGCCACGTTCCAGGCGATGTCCGACGGGACGAACCTGTACCTGGCGGTGCGGGTCGACGCGGACACGTCGCGGTTCGGGCAATCGTATTTCGTGGAGATGGATGCGGACCTCAGCGATTCGGCTACGCAGGGCGACGACATCGTGGGCTTCAGCTGGGGGCGGTATGGAGGCACCCGGTTCGCCGACGACTATCGCTGGAACTGCAACGTCGACGGCTCCGAGGCGATCTGCGGTCCAGGCGACGACTACGTGGGAGAGGGCTTCCCACCACCGGGGACGACGGACGGAGGCGGGGCGATCCGGTTCGACGCCGGCTCCACGGTGGTCGAGATGTGGCATCCGTACCGGGGGCCGGACCCGCTCGATCTGCAGAAGTGTCCCGGGGACGTGGTTCCCCTGTCGCTCGCCGTACGGCTGCTCGACCCGTGCGGCGTGGACGACTTTCGCTGCATCGGGGACTACGGATTCCCGGTCTCGGGATACCGCGACGTCGTCCTCGGCTGCGGGCTTCCGCCCGAGGAGGACGTCGTCGCCGTCCGGATCGACGTGAAGCCGGGCGACGCCCTCCCCACGATCAACCTCTCGTCCGGGGGGACGACCGCGGTCGCCGTGCTGGGATCCGACGCCTTCCCCGTGGCGGACGTGGAGCTCTCCACCGTCTTCTTCGCCGGCGCTCCCGTGGCCACGCTCCTGGACGGCTCGTTCCAGGCCGCCCTCGAGGACTCCGACGGCGACGGCCGTGACGACCTCGTCGCCCACTTCGAGACCGCCGCACTGATGCTCGAGGTCGGCGACGTCGAGGCGAGCCTCGCGGGCAAGCTCAGCGATGGTCGCGAATTCAAGGGCACGGACGTGGTGCGGGTGAAACCATAGGGTCACGCCCCCTGGGCCCCGGCTGGTCACCTCCGGGGACGGGAAGCCACACGACCGCTCACGGACTCCTCGTCCCGTCTCCACCCGGATGCGGGCGAACGGCCCGGCATCCCGCCGGAACGTAGGGCCCCGCCCTGGAGCGAGACATGGCGCGCGAGCCCGAGCTCGAAGAGGTCGTGACCCTGGGAGAGCCCGCCTCGCTCCAGCCGGGCCTCGCGGGGGGCAAGGCCTCGCGCCTGGCCCGGCTCGTGCGCGAGGGCTTCCCCGTCCCGCCCGGCGTGGTCGTGACCGCGGCCGCGTTCGCCCGGTACCTGAGGCTCAACCGGATCGCGCTCCGTGCGTCCCCCGCCGAGCTCGCCGCCGCCGTCCGCGCCGGGCGCCTCCCGATTTCGCTCGAGGCGGCCATCGAGGGGCTCGGGGCGCGCCTGGGGCCCGGACCGCTGGCCGTTCGCTCCTCCGCGGTCGCCGAGGACGGCGCCGCGCGGTCGATGGCCGGGATGCTGGAGACGTACCTGGGGACGGCCACGTCCGGCGTGCCCCAGCGCCTGCGGGACTGCTGGGCCTCGCTTTACGCGAAGCGGGTGGCCGCCTACCTCGGGCAGGGCGCCTCGTCGGGCGGCATGGCCGTCATCGTCCAGCGCCAGATTTCGGCCCGCTGGTCCGGCGTGCTCTTCACGGTCGACCCCGCGACGGGAAGCGGGGACGCCATGGTCGTCGAGTGGGTGGACGGGCTCGGCGAGGCGCTCGTCGGCGGCCAGGCGACGCCGAACCGCCTCTCCCTCCCGCGGCACGCGCCCCAGATCCCCGGGACCGTGCCGGCTGAGCTCCGGGCGGCGCTGGAGTCGCTCCACGCCAGCGCGCTCCGGGCCGAGCGCCTCTTCGGAGAGCCGCTCGACCTCGAGTGGTGCGCCGACGGCGAGGGTCCCCACCTCCTCCAGGCACGGCCGATCACCGCGCTCTCCGGCGGAGGTCGGTGCGCCTGGTCGAGCGCCAACGTGGGCGAGAACTACCCCGCGGCGGTGAGCCCGCTCACGTGGTCCGTCGTCGATCGGTTTCGCGCCGGCTACCTCGACGCGCTCGCGGAGCGCCTCTGGGTCCCCCGCCGCCTCCGGGCGGCGCTGCGGCCGCTCGTCGAGAACATGCTCGGGGTCCACCGCGGGCGGGTCCACTACAACCTGACGAGTTGGTATCGCCTGTTCGCGCAGGCGCCCGGCGGCCCCGTGCTCCGCCGTTGCTTCGACCGGTACGTCGGCCAGGCGGTGCCGCTCGCGCCGCCTCCCGCGGACGCCGTCCCGGCGCCGCGCCTCCCGTCGGTCCGGATGAAGATGGCCCTCGTCGTCCGCTGGGCCTTCGCCCGCCGGGCGGTCGCCGCGTTCCGCCTGCGGGTCCAGCGGGCCCGTGTGGAGTGGCGAAGGTCGCTCGAGCACCCGGCGACCCCGCTCGCCGCCGGGCGGGTGCTCGGCCGGATCATGGCGTTCCTGGAGCGCGAGTGGGGCGACGCCGCGCTCGCCGACCTGTCCGCCATGGTCTTCCCTGCGCTCCTCACCGCGGCGGCGGGGGCATGGCTCTCGCCGGCGGCCGCCGCGGAGGCGCCCGGGCTCCTGCGGGGCCTCGGGGCCCGGAGCACCGAGGCGCTCGAGATCCTGAACGCCCTGGCGTGCCGCGTGGCGCGTGATCCGGAGCTTCGTGAGCGGCTCGCCTCGGAGCGCTACGAGAGCCTGGCATCGCTCCTCGACGCCGAGGGAAGGGGCCTCTGGCAGGCGTTCCTCTCGGACTTCGGCGGGCGTTGCTACCAGGACCTCCTCCTGACCTCGCCGACGTTCGAGGAGAAGCCCGAGCTCGCCTGGCGGCTCGTCCGTGGCTACGTCGCCGCCGGGGCGCAGGGCCCGGCCGCCCGCGAGCGAGAAGAGGCCGCGGTGCGGGACCAGCTCCTCGCCCGGCTGGCCCGGGAGCTGCCCCGCTGGAAGCGCCCGATCTTCGCCTGGCTGGCCAGCCGGGCGCGGCTCGCGCTGGCACATCGCGAGGAGGTGCGACTCTGCCAGGGGCTCGTCTACGGCGAGATCCGGCGCGCGGCGCGGGCGCTCGGAGCCGCGCTCGTGTCCGCTGGCCGGCTCGACCGTGCCGACGACGTCTTCCAGCTCGATCACGCCGAGCTGGAGCGGCTCGCGAACGGCCGCTTCCTCTACCCCGAGACCATCCCCACGCTCGTCCGGACCCGGCGCGCCGCCGCGGCCCGGGCCGTCGTCGAGGGGCGGCACCTCCCGACCTTCTTCGTCCTCCCGGAGGGAGCGGAGTGGCGTGAGCCTCACCGTGGTCCGCCGGCGGAGCTCGCCGGACCGGGCGCCGGCGGTGCGGCCGCCGGAGGCCGGTGGCGCGGTGTCGGCGTGTCCCCGGGCCGCGCGGAGGGGACCGTCCGCGTGGTGCTGGATCCGGCGGAGCAGGGAGCGAGGCTCGGCCGTGGGGAGGTCCTCGTGGCACGGGCCACCGATCCCGGCTGGACACCGCTCTTCCCGATGGCCTCCGCGGTCGTGCTGGAGCGCGGCGGCATGCTCTCGCACGCGGCGATCGTCGCGCGGGAGGTGGGGATCCCCGTCGTGGTCGGTATCCCCGAGGCGACGAGCGTCCTCCGGGACGGCACGCGCATCCTCGTGGACGGCCGGACGGGAGAGGTCTCGGTCCTCTCGGCCGCTCCGGAGCAATGAGGCTCCAGGCGGCGGCGCTGCGCGATCTCGCCCGCTTCGTCGCGGAACGGTTCTCCCCGCTGGTGACGATCCCGCTGGCCTCCGCCGTGTACGGCGCACCCGCCGCCCTGGGGCGCCCCGGCATCGGCCGGGCCGCTGCGGGGTGGACGGCGACGTTCCTCATGCTCCTCGCGCTCCGGATGAGCGACGACCTCGCCGATCGCGATCGCGACCGCCTGCTCCACCCGGACCGCGGCCTCGTCCTGGGACGAATCGACCCCGCGCGGCTCTCCGCCATCCGCTGGGCCCTGGCTGCGTCGATCATCGCCCTCGACCTCGCCTGGCCCGGGCGGCTGGCGCTGGCCGTTCTCGCGGGAGGAGGCTTCGCCTTCCATCTCACGGTGCGGCGCCGGCTCCCTCCGCTCGCGCGGCCGCTCTCCTCGAACCTCGCCTTCCCCCTCATCGTTCTCCACGGTGGCGAGCCCGGGCAGCTCCGCGCCGCGCTGCTCCTGGCCCTCGCGGCGTGGCTCACCGCGGTGGCCCACGAGATCGCCCACAACGTTCAGCCGGCGGAGCGCGACCGGGAAGTCGGACCCGGCTACGCCGAGCGCCTCGGCGCGCGCGGAGCGGCGGTGCTGGCAATCGGCCTCTTCGCCGCCGCGGCGGCGGCCCAGGGAAGGCTCTGGCTCGACCTCGGCCGGCCGGCGGTGTTCGGAGCGGGGCTGGCGGTCTCGGCGGCGATCCTGGCGGCAGGCTCGCTCCGCCTCCTCCTGCGCCCCACGCCCGAGGCGGCGCGTCCGTTCTACCTGGGAGGCATGCTCGTCGGATCCCTGCCGCCGCTCGCCCTGGTGGCGGGCCGCCTCCTCTCGACGCTGTCGTGAGGCCCCTGACTCGCGGGTGTCACCCGCCCGCGAGGAGGGCGGGCCCGACCTGGGCCGCCGGGAGGACGCGCAGCAGGAGATCGCAGCAGGCCGCCGCGACGAGGAAGCCGTCGATCCGATCGAGGAGCCCACCCTGCGCCGGGATCAGGGCCGGGAAGTCCTTGAGGCCCGCGTCGCGCTTCACGGCCGAGAAGGCGAGGTCGCCGACGGCCGCCGCGACGGCTCCGGTCGAGGCCACGGCCGCGAGCAGCCCGATCGGCGCGGACACGAGCGGCGCGAAGGCCACGAGCGCGTGGGGAGCCGAGGCGAGCCCGCCGAGGAGCCCCGCGACGGTCTTGTTCGGGCTCAGGTGCGGTGCGAGCGGCCGCCGGCCCCAGAGCCGGCCCGTGGCCTCGGCGAGCGCGTCGTGGAGCGCGACCACGACGAAGAGGAACGGCGCGAGCATCCCGTGGCTCGCGCGGAGGCGGACCACGCAGCCCGGCAGGAGCCCCGCGAGCAGCACCGCGCTCCACACCGCGGCGGATCCGGCGCGGGCACCCGCCGGCCGCCCCAGCCACACGGGCAGGGTGGCCGCCGCCACCGCCACGGCGACGAGCGCCGCCTCGGCGGCGCCGCTCGAGGTGCCGGCGGCGAGCGCCACCGCGACGGCTCCGGCCATCGCGAGCAGGCGATGGGGCCTGAAGGCGCGCCCGGGCGGAAGGAGGGCCGCCGCCAGCTCGTGGCTCCCGCGCGCGGCGGCGAGGGCCGCGGCGGCGAGGAGCCAGGGCCCACCGCACGCGATCACGGCGAGGAGGGCGTGCGTGACCACGAGGAACGCCCCGAGCTTCACCCAGAGCGTCAGCGCCCGGGCGGGCGGCCGTGTCGCGCCGCGCGGGCGGACGGCCAGGAGGACCACCAGAGCCAGGAAGAACGCGTCGAGACGGAGCCACGCGGCGGGGGCCGGGCTCACGGCGACGCCGTCCCGGGCGGCTCCTCCAGGCGCAGGAGGTGCCGCGTGGTCGCGAGCACGCGCTCGAGGAACGGGCAGGCGCGGAAGGCATGGGCGACGAGGTAGAAGCCGAGTCGGGTCGCCAGGAGATCCTCCAGCGCGAGCTGGTAGCCGCGCCGCCAGGCGTCCGGCTCGATCCTCTCGCCGGCATGGCGCTCGAGCTCGACGCGGTGGAGCTCGACCCAGGCGTCGACCTCGTCGCGCCCGCTCCGGGGGCTCAGGACGAAGGCGAGGAGCTCCGCGAGATCGCGCTGCGGCACGTCGAGGGCCGCGAGCTCCCAGTCCCAGGCGACGAGGCGCGGGCCTCCCGGGTCGCGCCGGAAGGCGAGGTTCCGGGGGTTGAAGTCGCCGTGGATGAGCGTGCGAGGCAGCCTCGCCCGCTCGTCCGCCGAGGACGGCAGGGCCCCGATCACCCGGGCGTGGAGGCGGCGCTCCCGCGGCGGGAACCACGCGGGGAACTCGTCGGCCGCGTAAGAGAGGACCTCGGCCCAGAGCTCCTGCGCCCGGGCTGGATCGCGGGCGGGGGGGCAGAGCCAGGGCTGTTCCCGGAGCTCGTCTTCACGCCGGTACCAGATCGAGTGGACCTCGGCGATGCCGCGGATGGCCGCCGCGAGGTGGGCCGGGGTCCATCCGCGAAGGTCGCCGGCGCCGTCCCGGAGGTCGACGTCTCGCAGGAGCTCGAGGACCACGGCGAAGAGGTCGCGCCGCTCGTCCTCCACCACGCCGAGCACCGCCGGCGCATGGCGCGTGAACCTGGGGTCGGCCTGGCGGTACACGCCCAGCTCGCGCCGGTGGGTCCCCCCGAGCCCGCTCCACCCGGCGTCGCGCCGCGCGAGCTCGCCCAGCCTGCCCCCGCACATGGAGGCGACCGTGCTCGCCATGAGCAGGACCTCGTCGTCGAGCGCCTTCACCCGCACGAGGACGTCGCGCGTCCCGGCCCCGTGAAGCGGGGAGCGGAACGTGAGACGGCGCGGGAAGAGGCCGACGGCGCGCCGGGCCCGGAGCCGGGTCATCTCGCCCAGCAGGCCTCCGTCGAGCGTGACGCCGCCGATGGGCAGGGCGTCCTCCACCGCCAGGGCCGGGTCGCCGAGCGCCCGTCGCAGCCCCGGCTCGAAGAAACCGGCCCCGAGCTCCTTCTCGGTGAAGGCGGGCCGCGGCCGGTTGCGCCCCATCCGCTCGTGCGCGGCGGCGAACTGGCCGCCGACCACGGCGGCGAGCGTGGAGAGGTCGAGCGCGAGGCAGAACCCCGCGACGATCTCGCCGAGCCGCCCGACCTTGCCTTCCCCGGCGCAGCCGGCCAGATCGAGCAGGTCCTGCTGGCGCGGCAGATGTGTTCCTCCTCCCACCGTTCCGATCACCAGCGAGGGCAGGGTGATGCTCGCGTGCAGGCCGTCCGGGCACTCCTGCAGGACGAGCTGGGCCAGCGAGGATTCGTGCACGCAGGCGACGTCCTGACCGGTGGCGAGGAACGCGCCGGCGACGACGTTGGCGACGTTGACATTGTGGCCGACCATCCCGGCCTGGAGCGCGGCCTCCATGCTGCGCTGGTAGGCCCAGATGAGCCGGGCCGCCGGAACCTTGAGGACGCGGCGGCAGACGTCGTCGCGCAGCGTCGCCGACGCGACGACCCGGAGCCCACGGCCACCGCCGGCCGCCGGGCCGACCTTCTTGTCGAGGCTGGCGTTGGACTCGACGTAGAAATCCTCGGGTGCCATGTCCGGCCGGTCGCGCAACCGATCCGCGATCCACCGGCAGAGGTGCCAGGCGCAGGCGGTCGTCATGTTCTGGCCGGCCGCGTCTCCCGTCCGGAAGGAGAGCCGAACGAGGACGTTCGGGCCGAGCCGCACCGGCTGGACGTCCAGGAGCTCGGCGTGGCGGGAGACCTCGCGGGTCCGCTCGCGCAGCGCCGCCAGCTCGCGCGGAAGCCAGGCCGAGAAGGCCGCCGCGGGAGCGAAGTCCCGGAAGGCGAAGAGCGGGGCGCGCGTCATCCGGGCGTCGAGGACCTCGGCGTGCACCCCGCCCGAGGCGGAGAGCGCCAGCGCACCGCGGGTGGCGCTGGAGACGAGGGCGCCCTCCGTGGTGGCGAGGGGCAGGTAGCACGGGCCCCGCGCGTCCCGGCCCACGAAGAGCAGCGGTCCGGCGACCCCCACCGGAACCTCCACGGAGCCGACGAGATTCTCCACGTTGCAGCTCAGGCTGGGCGCCGCCAGGGCCATCCGCTCGAGGCTCACCAGCCGGGTGCCGGTGCGCTGGCGCAGGTGGTCGAGCCGCTCCAGCCTCGCCTCCTCGGTGTGGAGGCCGCGCGCGGGAATGGGGTGAGGCGCGCCCGATACGGCGCGACGGGGGCCATCGGCGGAGGGTGCGCCGGCGCCGCCGGCGATCAGCTCGAGTTCGTCGACCATGCTGGAGGGGTGGAGACGCCCGCGGGCGGCTGTGATTCGCGACGTCCGACGCGCCCCGACGTGCCGTCGCCGCGCGAGGCCCGGTCGGGGGTCCGGGTGAAGGGTTCCGACCGGGCGGCGTATCCTGGGCTCGTGGCGGGAACCGCCGACCCCGAGGTGGAGCTGGCGAGCCTGCTGCGGGCGAGGAAGCTCGACGAGGCCGCGACGCTGGCGCTCCAGGCGTACGGCCCCGAGGTGTACGGGTTCCTCGTTGGCCTCATGGGCAACGAGGCGGAGGCGGCGGAGACGTTCTCCCAGGTCGGCGAGGACCTCTGGCGCGGGCTGCCCTCGTTCGGCCTGCGCTGCAGCGTGCGCACCTGGCTGTACCTCCTCGCCCGGCACGCCGCCGCCCGGTTCCGCCGGTCCCCCTGGAATCGCGGCGCGCGAACGGGCGATTCCGCTCTGGACGCGCAGCTCGCGCTCGCCCGGAGCCGGACGCCGGACTGGGCGCGGACGGAGGCGAAGGACGTCCTGCGGACGCTCCGGAGCGAGCTCGCGCCCGACGACCAGGTGCTGCTCGTGCTGCGCCTCGACCGGCGACTCTCGTGGAACGACGTGGCCCTGGTGACGCTGGGAAGCGAGGATGCGGAGGCCGGCGCCGTGCAGCGCGAGGCGGCGCGGCTCCGGAAGCGGTTCCAGGTGCTCAAGGACGAGCTGCGCACCCGCGCCGCCGGACTGGGGCTCCTCTCGCCGGACGAGTGAGCCGCGGAGGGCCGGCATGGGAACGCCCGAGCGACCCGGAGACGACGCGACGGAGCGGGACGGCCCGGCGGGCAAGACGACCGATCTCCTCCAGAAGATCGCGAGGGATCCCCGCGACTGGACCCGGCCGCCGCCGGGAAGCGCCGAGCACGAGTTCCCGGGCACGGCACGGTTCCGCGTCCTCGCGAGGCTGGGCGCGGGCGGCATGGGCGTCGTGTATCGCGTGCGCGATCTCGAGATGGGCCGCGACGTGGCGCTCAAGACCCTGCAGCGCGTCGATCCCTCCGAGCTCTACCACCTGAAGAACGAGTTCCGGGCGCTCGCCGACGTCGTGCATCCGAACCTCGTCTCCCTCTACGAGCTGTTCTCGGAGGGCGACCGCTGGTTCTTCACCATGGAGCTCGTCGAGGGGGTCGACTTCCGCTCCTGGGCGTGGCGAGAGGAGCCCGGTGAGGCCGACGCGCCGCTACCGGGCGCACGGCGTCGGGTGTGCGATCTGGATCGCCTGAGACCGGCGCTCGCCCAGCTGGCGAGCGGGGTGAACGCCATCCACGTGTCCGGTCGCCTCCACCGTGACATCAAGCCCTCCAACGTCCTCGTGGACGCGGCCGGCCGGGTGGTCCTGCTCGACTTCGGCCTCGCGGTGGAGCGGCGCCGCATCGACTCGGATCAGTCCATCGCCGAGGGCCCGGTCGGCACCCCTGCGTACATGTCGCCCGAGCAGACCCTGGGCGGCTCGGTCGGCCCGGAGAGCGACTGGTACGCCGTGGGTGCCCTGCTCTACGAGGTGCTCACGGGAGGCCCGCCCTTCGTCGGCTCGCTGCTCGAGATCATCGAGGCGAAGCGGAAGCGCGACCCGGCCCGGCCGGGCGAGCTCGCGGCCGTGCCGGAGGACCTGGACGGCCTCTGTATGGACCTGCTCCGGCGGGCACCCGTGGAGCGGCCGCGAGGCGAGGAGGTCCTGGCCCGGCTCGGCGCGGCCGCGTCGGCCGGCGGGGGGAGGAACGCGCCGCGCGCCGCCTTCGTGGGCCGCCGTGCCGAGCTGGACGCGCTCGGCTCGGCGCTCGAGCGCGCTCGCGCGGGCACGGCGCGGACCGTCCACGTCCACGGGCATTCGGGCATCGGGAAGACCGCGCTCGTCGAGCACTTCCTCGAGGGCGTGCGCCGGGATCCGCGGGTGACCGTCCTCGCGGGCCGCTGCTACGAGCGCGAGACGGTGCCCTACAAGGCGCTCGACAGCCTCGTCGACTCGCTGGCGCGCCACCTCCGGCACGTCGACGGCTCCGCGGGGGCGCTTCTCCCGCGCGACGTGCGATCTCTCGTCCGGCTCTTCCCGGTCCTGCGGCGGGCCCGCGCGGTCGCCCGGGCGCCCGTGCCCTCGACCCCGGAGACCCCCGATCCGCACGAGCAGAAGCAACGCGCGGCGGCGTCGCTGAAGGAGCTCCTCGGTCGGATCGCCGATCGCGGCCCGCTCGTCCTCTGGATCGACGACCTGCAGTGGGGAGACGTCGACAGCGCGGCGCTCCTCGCGGAGCTCGTGCGGCCGCCGGATGCGCCCGCGGCACTGCTCGTCCTCACGTACCGGACGGACGACGGTGCGCGCAGCCCGTGCGTGGCGGCGATGCGCGGGCAGGGGGAGTTCAGCGAGATCCGCTTGCTGCCCCTCGAGGAGGCCGACGCGCGCGAGCTGGTGAGCGCTCTCCTCCCCGGTGCGGACCCCCTCCGGGCGGCCCGAGTCGCGCGCGAGGCGGCGGGCGTCCCGCTCTTCGTCACCGAGCTCGTCGCGCAGGGCCACACGGCGACGGCCTCGTTCGAGGAGATGCTCCTCTCGCGCGCCGCCCGGCTCGACACCGGGGCGCGCCGGCTGCTCGAGGTCGTCAGCGTGGCGGGAGGCCCCGTCGAGGCCGGCTGCGCCCTCCGCGCGGCCGGAGCCGGCGATGCGTTCGGAGCGCTCGCCGCGCTGCGGGCGGGCCGGCTCGTGCGCAGCTCGGGCGACGACCTGGAGACATACCACGATCGGATCCGCGAGACCGTGGTGAGCCACCTCGACGCCGGGCGGGTTCGCGAGGTGCACGCGGCGCTCGCGGCCGCGCTCGAAGCGTCGGATCGGGCCGACCCCGAGGCCCTTGCGATGCACTTCCACGCCGCCGGCGATGCCGCCCGGGCGGCGGAATACGCGACCCGCGCGGCCCGGGCCGCGGCACGCGCCCTCGCCTTCGACCGGTCCGCGCGGCTTTACCTGCTGGCGCTCGGGCTCGTGTCGCCGGACGCTCCGGGGCGCCGCGAGATACGGGTCGAGCTCGCCGAGTCGCTGGTGAACGCGGGCAGGGGCCTGGAGGCGGGCGAGGCGTTTCTCGCCGCGGCCGAGGGTGCGGAGCCCGCCCACGCGCTCGATCTGCGCCGCCGGGCGGCCGAGCAGTACATGCAGAGCGGCCACCTTCGCGAGGGCATGGCGCTCCTCCGGGAGGTCCTCGAGTCGATGGACATGCGAATGGCCAGGACGCCGCGGGGCGCGCTCGTGAGCCTGCTCCTCGGCCGCGCCAGGATCCGCCTCCGGAGCCTCTCGTATCGCGAGCGCGAGGCGGCGGCGATCGATCCGCGCGAGCTCGTGCAGATCGACTTCTGCCGGTCGGCCATGACGAGCTTCAGCTTCATCGACGTCATCCACGGCGCGGACTTCGCGTCGCGCCTCCTCTTGCTCGCCCTTCGGTCGGGCGAGCCGGTGCGCGTGGGGGTCGCGCTCACGTTCGAGTCGATCCATCTCGGGACCATCGGTGGGCGGAGCGCGCGGCGGCGGGCCGAGAAGATCCTCCGGGCCGTGCGGTCGATCGAGGCCCGCGTCCGGCAGCCCTACCTCACGGGGATGGCCCACCTCGCGCAGGGCGTCATCGAGTTCCTCGACGGGAAGTGGCGGGCCGGGCTGGGCTGCTTCGACGAGGCCGCAGTGGTCCTTCGCGATCGGTGCACCGGAGCGACCTGGGAGCTCGATGCGGCGCGCCTGTACGGCCTCGGGGCGTGCTTCTGCCTTGGGGAGACGGGAGAGCTCGCCCGCCGAGTGGCGCCGCAGCTCGAGGACGCGCAGGCCCGGGGTGACCTGTTCGCTCTGACGATGGCGCGGACCGGCCACGGCAACATGGCGTGGCTCGCGTCGGACCAGGTGGAGGAGGCGCGCCGACAGGGCGAGCTGGCGCGCGAGCAGTGGTCCTACGAGGGGTTCCAGCTGCAGCACTGGAACATGCTGATGGGTGAGGCGCTCGTGGACCTCTACGCCGGGCAGGGAACGCGCGCCTGGAATCGGATCCGGGCGAGCTGGGAGGCCTGCCGGCGCTCGCAGATGCCACGGATCGCCTATGCGCGGGCCATGATGAGCCTGTTGCGCGGCACGAGCGCGCTCGCGGCTGCCCGGGAATCCTCCGTCCGGTCGGAGGTCGAGGCCCGCGTGAAGGAGGTGGAGAGCGCCGCGGGCGACCTCGAGCGAAGCCGGATCACGAGCTGGCGATCGGCGGCCCCGCTCCTCCGCGCCGGCGCCGAGTGGGTGCGAGGGCGGACCGAGCGCGCGCTGTCGCTCCTCGAGGAGGCGGTCCGAGGCCTCGACGCCGCGGAGCTCGGGCTCTGGGCAGCTGCCGCCCGCCGTCGTCACGGGCAGCTCGTGGGCGGCGACGCCGGGCGCGCCGAGGTGGGGGCCGCCGAGTCCTGGATGCGGGCGCGCGGGGTCCAGAACCCCGAAAGCATGACCCGGATGCTCGCGCCTGGCTTCGGTCGCTGACCGCGGGCCGGTACCGGGTGGCCGGCCCGGAGCGCCCGTCCCCAGCATCTCGCGGTGTCACAAACCGGCTCGCGGGTACACAGGACGTCAGGGTCACCTGCTACCGCTTCCACCCTAGGGCGGGGAGGAGACGCGCCATGGACCTGAGCGTGCCTGGGACGAGATCGATGGTGCCGGTAACGCACGTGTGCACGTCGCGCCGCGGCGCGAGGGTGGTGTTCCTCGCGAGGCTCCAGCGGGACAACACCTACCGCGGAACTTGCCCGTTCTGTCGCTCGGACTTCGTCGTGGACTGGCCGTCTCCGATTGCCGAGGCAGCCAGCCCGCAACACTGATCGGGCGGGTCCCCGCCCCACACCCCGTTCACCGGGCGTCCCTGACCGGCCAGCGCGGCGTCGTCGGGCACTCGCCAGTCCCCCGGGCTCGACGCATCGGTGAGGCCACATGCCCCGGACGCCAGCGCGGCGCATGGAAGATCCGCTCCTCGGATGACGCTATCGGAGGCGAGAGCGAGGGGCGCGCGGCCGTCGTCGAGGCGTAACCCATCCGGAACGACCCGTCAGCCCGACGACTGGCCCGTCCCTGCTGCTTAGGCTGCGCTTCCATGTCCACACGGCTCGTCTTTGCCTCGGGCTGCATGCTCGCGGCGGCCTCGCTCTCGTGCGGCGGCTCGAGCAAGAGCTCGACCCCCTGCGAGCCGGGTCCGGTGACGCTCTCGGTCGTCACGAACCCAACCACGTACGGATGCGGCGACGACTTCCACGCGAAGTTCACCGTGCACAACGGCTCGTGCTCCGCCATCGGCATCACGGACATCGCGATCGCGGCGGCCATAGAGACGTGCGATCCAGGGGGATGCCTACCGTCGTGCGGCGGCACGTGCACCTATCCGGCACCGGAGCTCCAGGTGAGGACGCTGCTCGCCGGGCAGTCGGCGGTGGTCCTCGACCTCACCGGAGGTGCGTTCACCTGCGGTGGCGTCGCCTGCAGCGTGACCGAGCAATACACGTACACTGTGGGCTACACGCTGGGGAGCACGCCGGAGACGGCGACCACCACGCCCGTGGATCTCACGATCGACCTGCCGGCCTCCTGCCCCTAGCGCCCGCGGGCTTCACGCCCCGCGCGCCCGGAGCGCGTCCGCCAGGAACTCGGCCTCGTTCGCGCGTGCGCGCGCCTCGGCCCGAAGCCCCGCCGGAGCGGATTCCTTCCCCGCCGTGCCCGTCCAAAGCGTCGCGCGGGCGGCACAGATCTCGACGCACGAGAGGCGCTCGCCCCGCGCCGCGGTCCGGAGCGCCGTCTCGATGCGGTGGGCGAGGTCGCGCACCTCTGCCGCTCCGAGGGGCTCGCCGCGCCCGGACGCGAACGAGCCCGCCACGACGGTCGCCAGCTCGGCAGGGTCAATGGCCATGGCTCCTCCCGTGTGACTCGGCCGACTGATGCGCCGGAGCCGCCGGACCGGCTCGCGGCTGCGCGGGCTCGGCTCGCTCTTCGCCCGACGGGCCGTGCCTCCGGGGCACTAGCGTCACGGGCACTGGAAGACCACCGATTCCGGCCCGCCCCGGCTTCGGCGGTGCCCTCGCGACCGTTCGACGCGCCGCTCGAGGCGATGGTGATCCTCTACGTCCTCCACGTGGGGCTACCGATCGCGCTCGTGGTGGCGAGGAGCGGCCGCCGGGGGAGGGGTACTCGCGGCGACGAGGTGAGCAAGGGTGCGACGCCGGGCGATAGACGGACGTGTCTCGGCGTGTGGGAGCCGAACGCAGTGACACCGTGTCCCGTGCGATCCGGACTGCGTGGATTCGAACCTCCCGTACAGTGGCCCGATGCGCGCACCGCTCCTCTCGGCTCTCGCTCTGGCATCCGCGTGCACCGGTCATCCGACGCCCTCTGCCAGCAATCCTCTCGGCGACGACGCCACCCGGTCCCTGACCCCCGCACCGATCGTCTCGGAATGCGGCGCCCCGGTGCTGGATGGCGTGCTCTCCCCTGGGGAATGGGAAGACGCCATCGAGGTTCGCTTCGCTGCGGTACGGCCCGAGAGCGCGGGTGGCGGCGAGATCCCGGGGAGCCTGCGCGCCATGACGGACGACCGGAACATCTACCTGGCCATCCGGCTGGACGAGCCGGTTCGCGAGTTCACGCAGGACTACGTCGTGAACTTCGACTCGGACCAGAGCGGTGGGTTGAACGCCGGAGACGACTTCCTCTGGGTTCAACGCGTCTTGCCATGGGGAGAACCGGACAGCACGGTCATCGAGTTCCATGACGGGTATTACTCCGACTGCACCACCCCGACCGGTCCCGGCCTTTGCATGGAAGAGGATACGACCGCGCTGGACGACGCGGCAGCCGGCACGGTGGATGGAGGAGCGGCCCTGACGTTCGACGCGACCTCGACCGTGGTCGAGATGTGGCATCCCTATCGAGGTGGAGATGCTCGCGATCTCGTGGCGTCGGCGGAGGACTGGGTACCGTTGCGCCTCGACATCGAGCTCATCGGCTGCGGCGACTGGCCCAGCTGCTGGGGGGGCCTCCATGGCCAA
>Ga0335085_10007870_pt1 | contig 16379 bp, 13 predicted proteins | sample Lox_Sample_45_FD_206712 | JGI IMG/M metagenome (GOLD analysis project Ga0335085, IMG submission 206712) | Soil microbial communities from Loxahatchee National Wildlife Refuge, Florida, United States - Lox_Sample_4.5 | ecosystem: Environmental > Terrestrial > Soil > Wetlands | place: USA...
GCCCGGCAGCGCGCGCTGCGCAGTTCGATCGCCTGGAGCTATGACCTGCTCGACGCCGGCGAGCGAGCGCTGTTTCGCGGGCTGTCGGTGTTCGCTGGCAGCTGGACGCTGGCCGACGCGAGCAGCGTGTGCGTCCCGGATGAGGACGACGCGCTCGCGATGGTGGAGTCGCTGCTCGACAAGAGCCTGATCCGGCGGCTGCCCGGTGACGAGCAGACCGCTGAGTTCTCGATGCTGGAGAGCTTGCGTGAGTTCGCGGCGGAGCAGCTGGCATCCCACGCCGAAGCCGAGGAGACGCGGGTCAGGCACGCTGAGCACTACGCAGCTCTTGCCGTGCAGTCGGAAGTTTCCATCGGCCTGCCGGAGGAGCGGACCTGGATCCTGCGGGTCAGCCGCCACCACGCGGATCTGCGCGCCGCCCTGGATTACTGCCGGGGCGCGGGCCGGGATACCTGGGCGCTCTGGCTGACTACCGCGCTGGGCTGGTACCACTACACCCATGGTGACCTCGACCATGGCCAGGCGCTCGTGGACGCGGTTCTTCCGCTGACCGCGGATCGGCCGGACCAGGCCGCTATAAACGATGCCGACACGGCGGGCGGCCAGGCTAGCGTGCTCATCGTGGGCGGGGTCCTGGCCTGGGCGACGGGGGACCACGGCCGGGCCAATGACCTCTTGCTCAACGCGCTTCAGCACAGCGAGAGGCGTGGTGACGCGCGCCGCGCGGCGATCGCGTGTGCCTTCCTCGGGAACGTGGCCCGTGCGGGCGGCGAGTGGGATGCGTCGGCCGGCTGGCATCGGCGGGCCGAGGCGGGCTTCGGCGAGGGAGGGAACACGGCGGGCGTGGCCTGGGCCCGGCACGACCTGGGGCTGCTGGCCCGGGATCACGGCGACCTGGGAAGCGCCGCGGAACTGCTACGGGCGAGCCTGCGAGATTTCCGTGCCCTGGACCATCCGTGGGCCGTGGCGTCCTCGGCGTGGGGGCTTGGCACGACGCTCAGCGCGCAAGGCCGGCTGGAGGAAGCAGGCTCGCTGCTCGCGGAAGCGCTGCGGATTTACACCGACACCAACGACCCGCGGGGGGTCGCCCAGTGCCTGGATGCGCTCGCCCATGTCGCCAGTGAACGGACGCACTATGAGAGCGCCGCCCGGCTGATCGGTGCGGCCGCGGCGCTGCGAGAGCGGGTAGCCGTCCGTCAGCCCGATACCGAGCAGGCGAGGAGCTCGGCGGTGGAGCGGGTAGCGGCCCGGGCGCTCGGGCCTCAGCAGGCTGACACGCTCATCCACGCTGGCCGGACGATGCCCGTACCGCAGGGCGCGGAACTGGCCATGGCGGTCGCTGTGGGTACCGAACCGGAGGACCCGGACCGCTCCGACCAGGTGCCGCTCACCCCACGGGAGCGGCAGGTCGCCGCGCTGGTCGCCTCCGGCCGGACCAACCGGCAGATCGGCCGGGTGCTCGGGATCTCCGAGAAGACCGCCGAGGTCCATCTGCACCACGTGATGTCCAAGCTAGATGCCCGCAGCCGGGCCGAAGTGGCTGCCTGGGCCGTCACGCATCACCTGTCTGCCCCAGCGTGACCAGCATCCGGCCGGAACCGCCGCATGGGTCCCTAATGGCTTTCCCCCATAGCCGCTTCCCCGTCAGCCGGAGTATCAAGAGAGGAAGGTGAGGCTCGGCCGGTCACCATGGTGGCGGTGCCGCTGGGTGCGTTTCCGGCGATCCTCCTGGCCTGGCGCCGCTGGCTCGCGGCTCGTTGGAGGTGCACCTGATGCGGGCACGACTACCCGACGAGTCCGGTTACGTGGTCAATTCAGGCGTGCGGATCCACTACGAGGTCCACGGCACAGGCCAGCCGACGATCCTGCTGCTGCCTACGTGGGCGATCGTGGACTCCAGGCACTGGAAGATGCAGGTGCCGTTCCTGGCCCGGGACTACCGTGTGATTGCCTTCGACCCGCGCGGCAACGGCCATTCCGACCGGCCCAGGAGGCCGGCGGCCTACGCCGACGCGGTCTTCGCCCGTGACGCTGCGGCCGTGCTCGACGCGACCGGCACCGAGCAGGCGGTGCTCGCGGCGTTCTGCAGCGGCTTCCCCTGGGCGCTGTTGTTCGCGGCGGCCCACCCGAAGCGGGTGACCGGCATCGTGACCATTTCGCCGACCCTGCCGATCCCGCCAGCTGACCCCTGGGAAGAAGGCGGGCATTCGTTCGACGACGTGCTCGACACCACCGAGGGGTGGGCGAAGGAGAACCGGCATTACTGGCGGCGGGACTGGCGCGGATACGTGGAGTTCTTCATGTCCCAGATCACCACCGAGCCGCACTCCACGAAGCCCTACGACGATCTCGTCGAATGGGGCATGCAGACCGACGCGGACACCATGCTGTGCGATGCCGATGCTCCTCAGCAGGTCGCTGACGAGCAGGAGGCGACCCGCCTCTGCCGGTCACTGGCCTGCCCGGTGCTCGTGATCGGCGGCGACCAGGACCAGATCGTCCCGCCCGAACGGGTGCGGCGGATCGCTGAGCTGACGAGCGCTGAGTTGCTCGTGATCGAGGGCGGCGGACACGCGCCGCATGCCCGGTACCCGGTCGCGGTGAACCACGCCATCCGTGATTTCGTGGACCGGGTGGCTCGCCGGCCGCGCCGGCCAGCCGTCTGGCAGGCCGCGCACAGCCGCCCCCGGCGGGCATTGTGGATCTCCTCACCCATCGGCCTCGGCCACGTCCAGCGGGACCTGGCCATCGCCCGGGCTCTCCGGCAACGGGTGCCGGACCTGGAAATCCACTGGTGGGCGCAGCCGCCGGTGACTCAGGTACTCGCCGGTGCCGGGGAGATCATCCACCCGGCGAGCTCCGAGCTGGTTTCCGAGTCGGCCCACTGGGAGTCGGAATCCGCGCACCACGACCTGCCCGCGTTCTACGCATTCCGGCGGATGGACGAGATCCTGTGCGCGAACTACCTGCTGTTCGACGACGTGGTCAGAGACACCAGCTACGACCTGTGGGTAGGTGACGAGTCCTGGGAGATCGACTACTTCCTGCACGAGAACCCGGAGCGGAAGATCGCGCCCTACGTATTCATGACTGACGTGATCGGCTTCCTGCCGACCGACCCTGGCGACCCACGGGAAGCCGAATTGTGTGCGGACTACAACGCCGACTCCATCGAAAAACGCGAGCGATTTCCCTGGTTGCGTGATCTGTCCATGTTCATCGGCTCTTTCGATGAGCTGCCCGATCTCTCGTTCGGGCCCGGCTTGCCGGACATACGGTCATGGTCCAGCCGGTGGTTCACCTCGGTCCCCTACGTGCTCCCGTTCAATCCCGCTGCCTATCGCGACGGCGCCCGGTTGCGCAGCAGGCTTGGCTATCCCCGGGACCGGCCCCTGCTCGTGGCCGCGGTAGGAGGCACGGCGGCCGGCGTCAGCCTGCTGGAACTGACCTGCGACGCGTTCGCGCGGCTACGCAAGCAGGTGCCGGACGCGCGGATGCTCCTGGTCACCGGCCCGCGCATCGATCCCCGGCTGCTGCCGGACATCGAGGGCATGGACAAGCGCGGCTATGTGCCCGATCTCTTCGAGCACCTGGCGTGCGCCGACGCGGCCATCGTGCAAGGCGGGCTGTCCACGACGATGGAACTGGTCGCCACCGGGCGGCCATTCATCTACTTCCCCCTGCGCCGCCACTGGGAACAGCAGCACTTCGTCACCCACCGGCTCAGCCACTACCGGGCGGGCCTGCGGATGGACTACACGACCACGACAGCGGACGACCTGGCCACCACGATGCGGGCAGCACTGGCGGAAACCGGCACCCGGCCGGGTTACCGTAAGGTTCCGCGCGGCGGCGCGCCCCGCGCCGCCGCGCGCATCGCCGAACTGCTGGCCGCAAAGGAGTTGCCATGACCAGGCCGGGCCCGGGTTTGCCCCAGTGGCAGATGGTGGACGAGGGCTGGGGCCGGAAGGCGGTGGAGTTCTCGGCGCTCGGCGAGCCGGGCAACTGCCGGGAGTATGTCGCTGTGCACCACCGGCTGGGCGTCGATGCCGGAGACCGGCTGCTCGACGTGGCGTGCGGGTCCGGGCTGGCGATCGAGCTGGCCCGCCTGCGCGGTGCTTCCTGCTCGGGTATCGATGCCTCGGCCCGGCTGGTCGCCGTGGCCCGGGACCGGAACCGGGAATGCGATATCAGGATCGGCGATATGCGCGCCCTGCCGTGGAATCCGGCGTCGTTCGACGTAGTCACCAGCTTCCGGGGAATCTGGGGCACCACACCCGAGGTGGTCGGCGAGATATTCCGGGTCCTGCGGCCCGGCGGGCGCGCCGGGATCACGGTGTGGGGTCACCTGAAGGTCTCTCCCGGAGCCTGGGCGCTGGCACCGTTCCGCCTGGCCGCGGAGGACAAAGTCGGCAACCAGGCCGCGATGGTGTCGCTCGGCCGGCCAGGTGCGGGCGAGCAGCTCCTTGGGTCATACGGATTCCTCGATGTCGAGCGCGTGGACGTTCCGTTCGCCTGGGAGTTCGCGGACCCGGAGCTATACGCACGCACTCTGGCCACGATGGGCCCGGCCTTTGAAGCCATTCAGAACGTCGGCGAGGCTGAGTTCCATCGCGCAGCCGTCGAGCAGGCGCGCGGGCAGCTACGGGACGGCTTGCCTCTGCGGGCCGAAATCAACGTCGTCGGCTACCTGGCCCGCAAACCCGAAGGAGCACAACGCGCATGACGGGCAGCCGCCTCCGTCAGGCACGCCGGCCGAAACGGGCGAGCAGCACGGTCTGGGCGTCCGCGTGGCCGGGCACCGGCGGCGGCGCGGCGATCGCGCCCGCACTGCGGTAAGCCTCCTCCACGGCGGTGAACCAGGTCGCGCAGGACCCGACGAGCTCGTCGTCCAGGTTGTCGTCGGCGCCGATGGCACGGGCCAGGTCCCACGCGTGGATCAGGTGGTCGGCGAAGAGCTGCAGCGCGTACTCGCTGCCGGGGAAGTCGCCGAACGACAGGTGGACGATCCGGTCCATCGCGCCATCAGCTTCGACGGCGCGGACCGCCGCGGCCGAGGCCGCGGCCCAGGCGGCCTTGGGGTCGGAGCCGAGCACGTCGCCGTCGAAGCGGTCACCCACCTCGGCGATAGTAGATCCGGCCAGCAACGGCGGCGCCCACAGATCCTCACCGACCAGATGGCTCACCAGGTCGCGGACGGACCAGTCCTCATCCGGGGTCGCGGCCTGCCACTGGTGGTCGCCGATCTGCCGGACCCGGGCGTCGAACTCCGCGACGGCGCGACCGAACATCACGGGGATGTCCATATGCCCTCCCTGCGCCTGAACGTATGCCACCCACCTTGGCCGGCGGCTGTACGGCTGGCAAGCCGCGGCACCGGACTGGCTGGAAGGATGGGCCGCATGCACACTGATGATCCTGTCCTTGATGTCATGGACCGCTTCACCGATGCCCTCAACTCCCATGACCTTGAGGCCGTCGCGGCCCTGGTTACCGACGACATCGTCTTCGAGTCCACCTCGCCACCACCCGACGGCACCCGCTGTGAAGGCCGGGATGCGGTGCTCCAGGTCTGGAGAGAGATGCTGACGTCGACACCCCAGGCCCGGTTTTCCGTCGAAGAGCAGTTCTCGGACGGCTCAGGACGCGCCGTCGTGCGGTGGCGCTACGACTGGGCCGACGGGCACGTGCGTGGCGTGGATATCGTCCGGGTCCGAAATGGCCTGCTCGCCGAGAGCCTGGCTTACGTCAAGGGCTAATCCGCCACCGGCACGCCGGGGCAGGGGGCGGTCGTGACCGTCACGTGGTGAGTTCCGCCGCGACTCGCCGCGCTTCGCGCAGGCCGCTTTCGATCGCGCCGTCGATGAAGCCGCCCCACAGGCTGGCGTTGTCGCTCGAGGCGAAGTGCACCACGCCGGCGGGCTGCTGCAGCCCGGCCAGGTCGCGGGTCAGCTGCCCGGGCCGGTGGGTCATCCAGGTGGTCCGTGACAGCGGGTCCTTCATCCAGTCGTGCGCGGCCACCTCGACGATCTCCAGCCCGGGACGCATCGCGTCGACCGCGGCCTGCACGGCCGCGACGCTGGTCACGTCGAGCTGGGTGTGGTCCGGGCCGAATCCGACCAGGACCGTCGCGTCGTCGTCGGTAAACTCGGTCTTCAGCACGCAGATCGGATGCCGCTGGCTGGCGTAGGCGAAGAACCGCGGGATCCGGCCGCGTGCCTTGACCCAGACCTTCACGCCCTGGGACGCGACGGTCTCGGCGTTCGCCCGCTGCCAGGCACCCGGCAGCTCCGGCTCCCACGCGATGCCCGCGATCGCGTTGACCGGCAGTGTCGCGATCACCCGCCGGGCGGCCACCTCGGCGCCGTCGGCGCAGGTCACGACCGCGCCGTCCGCTCTCTGCGCCACGCTGGTCACGGTGGCGCCCAGCCGGACCTCGCCTGGCACGTCCGCCGCGATCGCCGCCGTGAACCCGCTCATCCCGCCGACGACCCGGTAGGTGGCCGATGCCTCGTGCATGAGCTGCCAGTGCCCGCCCGCCGCGGCCACCCAGCGCAGCGCGCTGGACAAGCCGACCTGGTCGAGCGGGGCGTTGACGTGCCCGGCCCACACCGCCTCATTCGCCCTGCGCGCCTCGTCATCCAGCCGGAGCGCGTCGACCCGGTCCTGGATGCTGAGCGCGTCCAGCCCGCCGATCTGGCCAGCCACCGGGTCGATGCCGCGCGGGATGGCGGTGCGCACGTCGTCCACGATCGCCTGCTGGCCGGCTGCGATGAGCGCCATGAACTCATCCAGCGTGCCCGCGCGCCGGGCACCGCCCGCACCGAGCCAGTACGCCTCCTCGGCCGCGGGGCTGGCCGTGATCTCCCGCCCGTACCGGGTCATCTCCGCCCACGTGTGCGGCTGCACCCAGTGCACCCAGGTGCCGCCGAGCTCCAGGTCATGGCCGAGCCTGCGGTCGGTCCAGGTCCGCCCGCCGACACGGTCCCGGGCCTCCAGCACCAGCACCTCGAGCCCCGCATGGCCCAGCTCGCGCGCGGCCACCAGCCCCGCGAACCCCGCGCCGATGACGACGACGTCGGCGCGCGTCCGCCCCCGGCCCGGGCGGCCGGTCTCGGCCGTGAGTATGGACATCGGGCTAACCTCCGCAATCACCGTTACGTCCACCCATGCTGCATGCCGCGCGGGCCGGCGTCCATCACGGCGGCGCCTGCGCACCGGATGCGGCACTGCTGCTACAGGAAATAGCGGAGCCACACGTAGGCCCACGCCAGCGTGGTGCTCAGCACGGTGACGACGATCCCGTACCGGGTGAACGCCCAGAAGCTGATCGGGCGGCCAGTGCGCGCCGCGATCCCGATGGCGACCACGTTGGCGCTGGCCGCGACGGCCGTGCCGTTGCCGCCGAAGTCCGCGCCGAGCGCGAAGGACCACCACAGGGCCTGCCCGGCGGCCGGGTCCCCGGCCTCGGCGACCAGGTTCTCGACGATGGGGGCCATGGCCGCGACGTAGGGGATGTTGTCGAAGAAGGCGCCCAGCGCGCTGGATCCGAACAGCAGCGCGGTGGCGGTCATGAAGTCGCTGTCGGCCCGGCCGGCCAGCCAGTTGCCGACGGCCTCGATGACGCCGGTGTGGGCCAGCCCCGCGACCATGACGAACAAGCCCATGAAGAACACCAGCGTCGGCCACTCGACCTCGGACAGGACGTCCCGGCCGTCGGCCCGGGTGACCAGCAGCATGAGGCCGGCTCCGACCAGGGCGACAATGGCCGGGTCCAGGTCCACCACGGCATGCAGCCCGAACCCGGCGACCACCAGGGCGAAGACGATCAGGCACCGGCGCAGCATGGCCGGGTCGGTGATGGCCCGGCGCTCCTGCAAGGCCATGACCGCCGCCACCCGTTCGGGGTTGTACTGGAATGACTTGCGAAACAGCACCCTGGTGAACAAGACGAACGCCGCGAAGATGATGACCACGGCCGGCGTCATGTGGACCAGGAAGTCGGTGAACGTCAGCCCGGCGCGGCTGCCGATGATGATGTTGGGCGGATCGCCGATGAGGGTGGCCGCGCCGCCGATGTTGGACGCGAGCACCTCGGCGATGAGGTACGGCTGGGCGGGAATGCGCAACTGGTCGCAGACCACCACCGTGACCGGGGCGACCAGCATGATGGTCGTGACGTTGTCGAGGAAGGGCGAGGCGACGGCGGTGATGCCCATGAGCATCACCATGAGCCGGTAGGGCCTCCCCTTGGTCTTCTTGGCCGACCAGATGGCGAGGTAGTCGAAGATCCCGGTCTGCTTGATGATTCCGACGATGATCATCATGCCGAACAGCAGGAAGATGACGTTCCAGTCGATCCCGCCATGCTCGGAGAAGAACACCTCGGATCCGGGGATCAGGCCCAGGGCCGCCATAATGCCCGCGCCGATCAGCACCACCCTGACCTTGCCGGCCTTCTCGGTGGCGATGAAGAACATGGCCACCAGGAAGATGGCCAGGGCCAGGACGGCTGCCACGGGCGCGCCCTACTCGTCCGTGCTGAACACCGCCAGGCTGGTGATCAGCCGGGCCAGCGTGATGGCGCCGATGAGCGCACCCGCATCGTCGACGACGGCGACCACCGGGCTGTGCTCGCGGGCCATGAGCGCGGCGATCTCCAGGAGCGTGGCGTCGGCGCGCACGGTGGCCGGCCGTGGCCCCTGGCGCGGCACGCACTGGCCCACCGACATGCTCCCGGCCTGGAGCCAGAAGCGGTCAGCGTGATCTTCGTCGATCGCGCGGGCCAGGGCCGGGTCTTCCTGATACGAGCCGGGAACGGCCAGGCGCAGCACCTGGGTCCCGGGGAGCACGTACCGGGGCCGCTGCTGGTCATCGACCACTATGAGGCCGGGCAGGCGGCTGACCGCCATGACCCGGACCGCCCACGCGACCGGGTCGCCCGCGGTGACCGTCGGCACGCTGACGGCGATGTCGCTGGCATGCATGACACCTTCCTGCGCGGTGAGATGGTCCAGTCGCCCGGCGGGAATCACGTCGCTTCCCTGAGCCGGGAGCCGGGCCGGGCTGCGGCTGGCGGCCATGTCGTTGATCCCTCCGATCGGCTGGCTCGGTCGGGCCGAAGCCCTGGTACTACTAGCCTTGGCCGTCCCGGCGCCCGCCGCTATCGGGCTCAGCACCCATCTCCTGCGGGGAATGACGTGTATCCGGGGTTTGGGTGCCAGCACGGATAGACGGCACCGGGGCTGTCCGGGCAGCCTGGAATCGTGCACCTGCGCGAGGGCAAGTCAGGTGAGCGCCAGCGAGGGCCTCCGGCCGCCGGCGCAGGGCATGCGCATACGGAGGAGGCCGCGCTGTGTCGGTGTTCTGGCGGATCTGCCTGCTCAACGCCGCGGTGCTCGTCGTGGCGACGGTGCTGCTGCTGTTCGGGCCCGCCACCGTCTCCACGCCGGTCCGGCTGACCGAGGCGCTGATCCTGGCCGGCGGCCTGGCGGTCGTCCTGATCGCCAACGCGATCCTGCTCCGGATCGGGCTGGCCCCGCTGGACCGGCTGATCCGGGTCATGACCACCACTGACCTGCTGCGCCCCGGGCCGCGCCTGCCGGTCGCCGGGCACGAAGGGATCGCCAGCCTCATCGCGACCTTCAACAGCATGCTGGACCGCCTGGAGGCCGAGCGCAGCGAGTCCAGCGCCCGGGCCCTGACCGCGCAGGAAGCCGAGCGTCGCCGCATTGCCCAGGAACTGCACGACGAGGTCGGGCAGACGTTCACCGCGGTGCTGCTGGAGCTGAAGCGGGCGGCCGACCACTCGCCGCCGGACGTCCGCGAGGAACTGCTCCAGGCGCAGGAGGCGACCCGCGAGGGCCTGGATGAGATCCGGCGGATCGCCCGCCGGCTGCGGCCAGGCGTCCTGGACGAACTTGGCCTGGTCAGCGCGCTCCGGGAGCTGGCGTCCGAGATCCCGGCCAGGTCCGGACTGTCGGTGCGGCACCGGTTCGACCACGATCTGCTCCGGCTCGACCCGGAGGCAGAGCTGGTGGTCTACCGCGTCGCGCAGGAAAGCATCACCAACACCGTCCGCCATGCCCGCGCCGAGCATCTGGAGTTCGCGCTGACCCGCAGCGCGGCTGGCGTCGACTTGTGCGTCCGCGACGACGGCTGCGGGATCGGCCGGGCCGGCGAGGGCGCCGGGATCCGGGGGATGCGCGAGCGAGCGCTGCTCATCGGCGCGGACCTCAGCTTCGGCCCCGGCCCGGCCGGAGGCACCGAAGTGCGGCTGCGGGTGCCCGCCCGCACCGGGGTGACCGCCCCTGCGGAGGTGGCCGGCCATGACTGAGCACCCGACGACCCGGGTCCTGCTGGCCGACGATCACGCGCTGGTCCGGCGGGGCGTGCGGCTGATCCTCGACGGCGAGCCGGGGCTGACGGTGGTGGCCGAGGCCAGTGACGGTGCCGAGGCCATCGATCTGGCCCGGGCCTGCCAGCCCGACCTGGCCATCCTCGATATCGGCATGCCGCGGCTGACCGGCCTGCAGGCCACGCGTGAGCTGTCCCGGCTTCGTCCGGACCTGCGGATCCTGATCCTGACGATGTACGACAACGAGCAGTACTTCTTCGAGGCCCTCAGGGCGGGCGCGTCAGGGTACGTGCTCAAGTCGGTCGCCGACCGGGACCTGATCGAGGCCTGCCGCGCGGCCATGCGCGGCGAGCCGTTCCTGTACCCGGGCGCGGTGAACGCGCTCATCCGCAACTACCTCGACCGGGCCAAAGACGGCCAGAAGATCCCGGACAAGGCCATCACCGATCGCGAGGAGGAGATTCTCAAGCTCGTGGCCGAGGGGCATTCCTCGAAGGAGATCGCCCGGATGCTCGTGATCAGCGCCAAGACCGTCGAGCGGCATCGCGCCAACCTGCTGCACAAGCTGGGCCTGAAGGACCGGCTTGAACTCACCCGCTACGCGATCCGCGCCGGCCTGATCGAGCCGTGATGGGAGGCCCGTGATGGATGACTGGCTGATCTGGCTCGTCGCGGCTGCCGCCCTGGGGGCCGGCGAGATCTTCACCCTGACCGCTGCCCTGGGGGTGCTGGCCGCGGCGGCCCTGATCACGGCGGGACTGGCCGCGATCGGCCTGGCGCTGGCGGCCCAGCTTGTCGCCTTCACCATCCTCGCCGTGGCCGGAGTCGCGCTCGTCCGGCCCGCGGCCCGCCGGCTCACGCGACGGCCGCCGCACCGGTTCGGCGTGGACGCGCTGATCGGAGAGCAGGCTCTGGTCACCAGGGAGGTGACGGGGCTGGGCGGCCGGGTCCGCATCGGCGGCGAGGAGTGGAGCGCCCGAGCCTACGACGACACCCAGGTAATCCCGGTCGGCGCGAGGGCGAACGTCATGGAGATCGCCGGCAGCACCGCTGTTGTCTATCCCGAGGAGGGACCGTGGAAATCTCAGCCGCCGTGATCGCCGGCCTGGTGATCGCCTTGCTCGCGTTCGTGATCGTGCTCCGGGCCGTGCGCATCGTGCCGCAAGCGCGCGCCCGCAACATCGAGCGGCTCGGCCGCTACCATCGCACCCTGAGGCCGGGGCTCAACTTCGTCATCCCGTTTGCCGACCACGTCTACCCCGCAATCGACCTGCGCGAGCAGGTCGTCTCGTTCCGCCCCCAGCCGGTCATCACCGAGGACAACCTGGTCGTCGAGATCGACACCGTGTTGTACTTCCAGGTCACCGAGCCGCGCGCGGCGGCCTACGAGATCGCCAGCTACCTGCAGGCCGTCGAGCAGCTCACCGTGACGACGCTGCGCAACGTCGTCGGCTCGATGGACCTGGAGCGCACGCTGACCTCGCGGGACACCATCAACAGCCAGCTGCGCGGGGTCCTCGATGACGCCACCGGCAAGTGGGGCCTGCGCGTCAACCGGGTCGAGATCAAGGCCATCGACCCGCCCATGACCATCAAGGACGCGATGGAGAAACAGATGCGGGCCGAGCGGGCCAAGCGCGCCGCCATCCTCGAGGCCGAGGGCCAGCGGCAGTCCCAGATCCTCAAGGCCGAGGGCGACAAGCAGGCCACGGTGCTGCGCGCTGAGGGCAACCGGACCGCGCAGGTCCTGGAGGCCGAGGGCAAGTCCCGCGCCATCGACCAGGTATTCCAGGCCGTCCACCGCAACGACCCTGACCCTAAGCTCCTGGCCTACCAGTACCTGCAGACGCTGCCGCAGCTCGCGCAAGGGCCCGGCAGCTCCCTGTTCGTCATCCCGAGCGAGGTCACCGCGGCCCTGCAGAGCGTGTCCCGCGCGTTCACCGACGCACTGCCCCCGTCCTCCGCGACCCACCACGGCGCCAGCACATCGGAGCCGGCTGGCATCGACGGCAACGGCAGCGCCATGCCCGCCTCGTCGCAGCGGCACTAGCGATCCACCGCTGAGCCATCGCCAGCGTTCCCCGCCACTCCCGCACCGATCGGGCAGACTGATGGTCCACCAAGCGTGAGGCCCTGGAGCCGATGATGCGGAGACGGCCGTGACGAGCAGTCAGCTCGGTCTCGTCTTGCTGGTCGGTGCGGCGGTGGTGCTGGCGGCGATCGTGGCGGCCCGGGTGGCGCACGGGATTGGCCTGCCGGGCCTGCTGCTGTTCCTGGGCCTGGGCCTGGCCCTGGGGGAAGCGGGCGTCGGCGTCCGGTTCGATGATGCCGGGCTGGCGGAGGCGCTGGGGCTCAGCGCGCTGGTGCTGATCCTGGCCGAAGGCGGGCTGACGACCAGCTGGGCTCATGCCCGCGCCGCGGCCCCGGCGGCGCTGAGCCTGGCCACGGTCGGGGTTGTGGTGAGCGTGCTCGTGGTCGCGGTGGCCACCCGCTGGCTGCTGGATCTGGGCTGGCGGGAGGCGCTGCTGCTGGGCGCGGTGCTTGCCCCGACCGACGCCGCCGCGGTGTTCTCCGTGCTGCGCAAGCTGCCCCTGCCGCCCCGGCTGGCCGGCACGCTGGAAGGAGAGTCCGGGCTCAACGACCCGCCGGCTGTGCTCGCGGTGACCCTGCTCAGCGCCGTCGGCCACCACCCGCCCTCGCCCGCCCTGATCGCCGGCGAGATCGTCTTCCAGCTGGCCGCCGGGGCCGCGATCGGGGTGCTCGCCGGGGTGCTCGGGGCACAGGTCTTGCGGCGGGTCGCGCTGCCCGCCTCCGGCCTGTACCCGATCGCCATCCTGGCGCTCATCGTCGCCAGCTACGGCGCGGCGACGCTGGCCCGCGCGAGCGGGTTCCTCGCGGTTTACGTCTCCGCTCTGGTGCTGGGCAATGCCCGGCTCCCGCACCGCCCGGCCATCCGCGGCTTCGCCGAAGGCGTCGCCTGGCTCGCCCAGATCGGCCTGTTCGTGATGCTCGGGCTGCTCGCCTCCCCGGCCCGGCTGCCCGCCCAGGTCATCCCGGCCATCGCCGCCGGGTCGGTGCTGGTGCTGGCGGCGCGGCCCGCCGCGGTGGTCGCCGCGACGCTGCCGCTGCGGGTGCCCTGGCGGCAGCAGGGGTTCTTGTCCTGGGCCGGGCTGCGCGGCGCGGTCCCGATTGTGCTCGCCACCATCCCGGTGAACGCCCGGGTGCCCGGCGCCACCCGGCTGTTCGACATCGTGTTCATCATCGTCGTGATCAACACCGCCGTGCAGGGTCCGACGCTGCCGTGGGCAGGGCGGCGGCTCAAGGTGACCACGCCCGCTGAGCCGCTGGATGTGGACGTGGAGGCGGCGCCGCTCGAGGCCATGCACGCCGACCTGTTGCAGGCGCAGATCCCGCCCGGATCCCGGCTGCACGGGGTGGAGATCTTCGAGCTGCGGCTGCCCGCCCAGGCCAGCATCGCGCTGATCGTCCGGGACGGCCAGGGATTCGTCCCCTCACCCACCACCCCGCTGCGGACAGGGGACCGGCTGCTCATCGTCGCCTCCGCCGCCGTGCGGGAGCAGACCGAACGCCGGCTGCGCGCGGTAAGCCGGGCCGGCAAGCTCGCCGGATGGTTCGGCGAACACGGGAGGTTACCCGGCGGGTCCGGTATCCGGCTCGAAGCTGGCGCCCTTGTCCTGGGCCGACCACCGGGCCACGTAGGAAAAGCGGTCGGCGCGGACCAGTCCGTGCCGCCATTCCACCGGCGTGGTCTGCCAGGTGGCCAGGCGCTCGATCGCCAGGGCGGGCACCCGGGCGCCCAGGCCCAGCAGGGCGCGCTGTTGCGGGTCGGGCAGGACCGGGCGGATCCGCTCCCAGCCGGCGTCCGGGCGGACTCCGCAGCGCACGGTGAGCTCGCGGTAGAGCGCGGTTCGGGTGAAATCCACCTCGAGCAGCGGCTCGGCCAGCGCGGCCGGGAGCCACGAGCAGTCCAGGACGATGGGCACCCCGTCGGCCAGGCGGAGCCGTTCCAGGTAGACCAGGGACTCGTCAGGAGCGAGGCCGAGGACCTTCGCCGCCTCCTCGTCCTGGCGGAGGGCCAGGTGGCGGACGATGCTGCGCTGGACGAAGCCTTGCTCTTCGACCGAACGGAACAGGCTGTACAGCGCGCCCAGCGGCTGTTCGATCGCGCCGTGGATGACGAACGTCCCGCGGCCCCGGCCGCGTTCGAGGACGCCCTCGTTCTGCAGGCGGCGCACCGCCTCCCGCACGGTGTGCCTGCTGACGCCGTAGTGTTCGGTCAGCTCGTTGTCGCCGGGGAAGCGCAGCCGGAACTCCCCGGCGGCCAGCCTGCGCCGCAGGTCACCGAGGACCTGCGCCCACAGCGGCAGGGCACTGTCCCGGTCGACGGTCATGGCGTCCACGTACGGTTCTCTCCCGAATCGCCGGCCAAGCGCGATTGACACTCGCGATCACATCAGCCTTAAATGTACGTACATCCGGAGTTTTAGGGAAGGCTCGCGTGCATGACGTCGTTACGATCGAGACCGCCGGGCTCGGCGACCGCAGCTACCTGGTCCACGACGGCGTGCACGCCGCCGTCATCGACCCGCAGCGGGACATCGACCGGGTTCTCGCCGCCGCGGAGGCCGCGGCGGTCCGCGTCACCCGCGTGCTCGAGACCCACATCCACAACGACTACGTCACCGGCGGGCTCGCCCTGGCCCGCGCCACGGGCGCGGACTACGTTGTGGCCGCGGCCGAGGACGTGAGCTTTGACCGGACGCCCGCCGCCGACGGGGACCGGTTCCGCTCCGGGCGCCTCACGCTGACCGCCATGGCCACGCCGGGCCACACGCCCGGCCACCTGTCCTACGTCCTGCGCACCGGCGACAGCGCCCCGGTCGCCGTCTTCACCGGCGGGTCCCTGCTCTACGGCGCCGTCGGGCGCACCGACCTGATCGGCCCGGACCAGACCGTCGCGCTGACTCGCGCCCAGTACCACTCGGTCCGGCGCCTGGCGGGCGATCTGCCCGACCCCGTGGCGGTGTACCCCACGCACGGATTCGGCAGCTTCTGCTCCGCGACGCCGACCAGCGGCAGTTCCTCCACAATCGGGGCCGAACGGGTGTCGAATATCGCCCTGACCACGCCCGACGAGGATGGCTTCGTCAAGGAACTGATGGCCGGGCTGGGTGCCTATCCCCGCTACTACGAGCACATGGGCCCGGCCAACCGCCGCGGCCCGGCGGCGCCGGACCTGACCTCACCGCCCGCGGCCGATCCCGCCGAGCTGCGGCGGCGGATGCAGGCGGGAGACTGGGTGGTGGACCTGCGCGAGCGGCGGGACTTCGCCGGCCGCCACCTGGCCGGCTCGGTCTCGGTGGAGCTCGGCGACCCGTTCGCCACGTACCTGGGCTGGACGATGGCCTGGGGCACCCCGCTCACCCTGATCGGGGACAGCGCCGGGCAGGTGGCCCGGGCGCAGCGCGAACTCGCCCGCATCGGCATCGCCCCGGCCGCGGCGGCCGCCGGGACCATGGACCAGCTAGCGGGCGAGCCGCCGGCCGACGGACGGCTGTCCGGCTATCCGGTCTCCGATTTCGCCGGCCTGGCGGCCAGCTGGGGCTCGGCCGGGAGGGTCGTCCTCGACGTGCGCCGTCCGGACGAGTGGCAGGCCGGGCACCTGGCCGGGGCGGTGCACATTCCCTTCTGGGAGGTGGAGCGCCGCTCCGGTGAGCTGCCCGCGGGCGAGATCTGGGTGCACTGCGCGAGCGGCTTCCGGGCTTCCATCGCCGCGTCCTTGCTGGACCGGGCCGGCCGCCGGGTGGTGCACGTCGACGACGACTGGGACCGCGCGGAGCGGCTCGGCCTGCCGGTCACCGCGGACGGCTGACGGCGTGGAGACGCCGGACGAGGTGCTCCAGCGCTGGGTGAAGGTGATCGACCAGGACCGGTGCATCGGCTGCCACGCCTGCACCACCGCGTGCAAGAGCGAGAACGAGGTCCCGCTCGGCGTGACCCG
>Ga0335085_10007871_pt1 | contig 16379 bp, 9 predicted proteins | sample Lox_Sample_45_FD_206712 | JGI IMG/M metagenome (GOLD analysis project Ga0335085, IMG submission 206712) | Soil microbial communities from Loxahatchee National Wildlife Refuge, Florida, United States - Lox_Sample_4.5 | ecosystem: Environmental > Terrestrial > Soil > Wetlands | place: USA: Florida...
GCAGCGGTTGCGGTACATCTCGCAGCTGCAGAGCGCCCGCTGGGTCTACCCCTCGGCCGAGCACAGCCGGTTTCAACATTCGCTGGGGGCGATGCATGTGGCCGGCCGGTTCGCGCGCCACCTCTATCCCTCGTTGAGCGCAGTCGCTCCCGACTGCCCGTCGCCGGCGTATATTGAGGCCTTGTTGCGGGCCGCCGCCCTGCTGCACGATGTGGGCCACGGTCCGTTCGGTCATTTTTTCGATCAGCATCATCTGGAGGCGTTTCACCTCACCCATGAACGGGTCGGTCAGCGGATCATCGTCGAGCAGCTCGGCGACCTGATCCGCAACATCCGGCGCAGTCCCGGCGGCCCCCTGGCGCAGGGGGAAATCCTCGAGCCGGAACAGCTGGCTTTTCTGATCCTGAAAGATCCGCACAAGGACAGCTCGAAGTGGCCGAAGTGGCTCGTCCTGCTCCAGCCGATTCTGGGCGGCACCTACACGGCGGACAATCTCGACTATGTGCTGCGCGACGCCTATATGTGCGGCGTGGCCGTCGGCCCCGTCGATCTTGACCGGCTGCTCCACTACACGTTTTTTACCGGCGACGGCCTCACCCTGCACCGCGCCGGTCTCGCGGCGCTGCAGATGTTTCTCACCGCTCGCTGGTATCTGTATACCAATGTTTACTACCACCGGACCACGCGGGCGATCGACCTGCACCTTCGGGATATTTTCAAAGAGACGATGGCGCTCTATTTCGACGCGGACCTGCGGAAGGAGTTGACGCCCTATCTCGGGTTGACCGACTGGTCGCTGCTCGAAGAGGTGCGGCGCTGGCAGGGGGCCCGTTCCGACCAGAAGCGCAAGCTGGCCCAGGAGTGGCAGCGGCTGCTGGGGCGCGACGTCAAATGGAAGATGGCTTCCGAGATGACGCTGCCCACGCGCGGCGAGGAGCGGGGGCGCGTCTTCATGGAAAGCGGCCAGGTGGAGGCGGGCATCCGCGCGCAGTTGCCCCCGCACCTGCGCGACGTCCCGTTCCGGGTCGATCTGGCGAATCAGGACCCCCGTCCCCTGAACCCGTTCAACATGGGCGAATTTCAGATCCATGTCTACGATCCATCGACCGGGGCCAATTCCAAGGAGCCGCTGCGCACGCTGGTTGATTTCATTCCCGCCAAGGTGGTCCAATGCCGGGTCTTCGCGCTCGATCACGGCGCGGACGCCGAACTGGCCAAGGCGACCGAACGCGTCCTCGCACAGGATATCCCGAGCAGTCCGACGAATTTATAGTATTTCTCTCTGCTGTCGCTTTTCATTCGAAACTCGAAAATTCCTCCATTCATCATTCACATGCCTTATAATACCCGCCATGTCTTCGCGCCGACCTGATCCGACCTCTCTGCCTAGCCGGGAGGCCCTGCTGGCCTCCTTCGCCGATCAGCCAGACCAATTCCGTTCCCTTCGCGCGTTGCTCAAGCGCCATCATCTCCCTCCCTCGCACCGCCAGGCCATGCGCCGGCTGTTGGAACAATTGGTGCGGGAGGGGCTGTTGACCAGGCATCCAGGCCTTCGATTTCAGCTGGCTGGCGGTCGGCCTGCTCCCTCCACCCGGAGCGGCCGCGAACATCGACCGGCCCCGTCCGGCGCCGCGGCGCCGCGCGCCGTTTCCGCCCCCGTTGCATTGACCGGCCGGTTGTGGCGTCATCCTGACGGGTATGGTTTTGTGGCCCTGACGGCCCGCCCCAACGAGCCGGATATTTTTATCACCCGGCAGGGGATGGGGAACGCGCTGCACGGCGATCTCGTGGAGGTCAAGCTCGTCGAGCTCAAGGGGCGGGACCGACGGTCGCCTCGCGGGGGCCGTCGTCGCGGTCGCGGGGGCCGCCAGTCGGCTCAGATGGCCGGATCGGATCGAAGAGGCGGCCGGGGACCGACGGGGCGCATTGTGCGGGTGATCGAACGGGCCCGTCCCCGGATCGTGGGCCGGTATCAGTCGGGTCCGCAGGGCGGCGTCGTCATGCCGGTGGACGAGCGGCTCTCAACATTGCCCCTGCCCATCGTGCCGTCGAGCGGCCGGCGCGTTGATCAGACCGCGCCATTTCCTTCCGCGGCGCCGACCGTGTCTCCCGCCTCGATCGCCTCAGGCAGCCTCGTGATCGGCGAACTCCCTCCCACGGGGCCGTTGGCCGTGCGCGTCGTGCGCGATTTCGGGCCGACGGACGATCCCCGCTTGGACACGGAGCTGGTGCTCGAAGAGTTCGGCTGGCCGACCGCATTCTCGGCCGAGGCGGAACGGGAGGCGGCCGCGCATGGGGCGACCGTGCCCGCTCCCATCGGCACACGGCGCGATCTGCGCGCCCTGATCACGGTGACGATCGACGGGGAACAGGCCAGGGATTTCGACGACGCCATTTCGGTTGAACGGATCGCCGGCGGCTATCGTCTCTGGGTGCACGTGGCCGATGTGGGCCATTATGTGCCGTGGGATTCGGCGCTCGATGTGGAGGCGCGCGTGCGCGGCACCAGCGTCTACTTTCCGGATCGGGCCGTGCCCATGCTGCCCGAGCGGCTCAGCAACGGCCTGTGCAGTTTGAACCCCCGGGAAGAGCGGGCGGCGATGACCGTGGAGATGGAGTGGAGTCATGACGGCCACCCGCTCAACGCCTCGGTCTATGAGAGCGTGATCAAAAGCGACGCCCGCCTGACCTACCCCGGCGTCGCCGCCGCGTTGCAGGCATCATCGACTGACGGTGTTGCCGAACCGTATCGCGCACTCCGTCCGATGCTGCAATTGGCGGCCGAGGTGGCCGACCGGTTGCGCCGCCGTCGGATGGCGCGGGGCAGCCTCGATTTCGATCTGCCGGAACCGGAGATTCTGCTCGATTTGCAGGGCCGGCCGACCGACATCCTTCGTGAAGAACGGACGATGGCCCACCGGCTGATCGAGGAATGCATGCTGGCGGCCAACGAGGCCGTCGCCGTCCATCTGACCCGGTTGGACACGCCCATGCTCTATCGGATCCACGAACCGCCCGATCCCCGCAAACTGGCCGCCTTCAGCCATTTTGCCAAGGGCTTCGGCTACGCCCCGCCCTCCGCGACACAGGCCTTGACCTCACCCATGACCCTGCAAGCGCTGCTGGAAGCGGCGAGGGGCCGGCCGGAGGAACGGCTGCTCAATCACCTGCTGCTCCGTTCGATGAAACGGGCACGGTACGGTCCGGAAGCTCAGGGCCACTTCGGTCTGGCCTCGGAGTGCTACACCCACTTCACGTCGCCGATCCGGCGCTATCCCGATCTGGTGGTGCACCGGATTCTCAAACAGGTGCTGCATCACGGCCCTCCGTCCGGCGCCGAGCGGGAACGGCTGGTCGGTCTGCTGCCGGAACTGGGGCAGCGCAGCTCCGAGCGTGAACGGCTCTCCATGGAGGCGGAATGGGAAGTGGTCAACGTGAAAAAGGCCCGCTTCATGCTGGGACGAATCGGCGAGACCTATCCGGGTTTCATCACCGGTGTGGCCCGCTTCGGTCTGTTTGTGGAGCTGGAAAATATTTTCGTCGAAGGGCTGGTCCCCGCCCGCACGCTGCCGCAGGATCAGTACCGCTACGATGAAGCCCAGCATACCCTGATGGGCGTGCGCCACCGCTATCGGCTGGCCGACCCCGTGACCATTCAGGTGACTGGTGTCGATCTTGACCGGCGGCGGGTGAATTTTACGCTCAAAGAAGAGCGCGCCTCGCCATAGGCGGCCCACTATATCTTGACGCCGTGTTGCTCCGACCACTGTAAGTTGTGGTTTTTCCTTTACAGATCAGACTGATTATGTTATAGAAAGAGACGTGCAGCATCCCTTTCCCAGGGTTGACCCCGGCCAGCGAGCGCAGTCCCCGCCTCTTGCCTCGAACGAACGTCAGAGGGACCGTCCGATTCCGGGTGCAAACACGGCGGGGTTAGTGAGCGAATATCAACAGGCCTTTTTCCACTCAGATCGAAGAATCCCCGCCTGTGAAGACGGGGTTCTCCAACATCGCGAATCCCGGCCTGTCGGGGTGACCGGCGGTTCATGCGCCTAAAACAGATTACCCTGTTCGGATTTAAATCCTTTGCCGACCGGACGGTCATCACCGTGCCCCACGGGATTGTCTCCATTGTGGGGCCGAACGGCTGCGGCAAAAGCAACATCTCGGATGCGGTCCTCTGGGCGATCGGCGAGCAGAGCGCGAAAACATTGCGGGCCGATCGCATGGAAGACGTCCTCTTCAACGGCACCGAACGGCGCAAACCGATGGGCATGGCCGAAGTATCGTTGACCTTTGAAGGACTCGACGGCTCCCTGACGTCGCGCTTCGGCGAGTTCAGCGAGCTGACCGTCACCCGGCGGCTCTTTCGCTCGGGCGACAGCGAATATCTGATCAACAAGGTGCCCTGCCGTCTCAAGGACATCCGGGACCTGTTGCTCGAGGCGGGGGGCAGCTTCAAGGGCCACACCATTATTGAACAAGGCAAGGTCGACGGCCTGATCAACGCCTCTCCGGTGGAGCGTCGGGGTCTGATCGAAGAGGCGGCCGGCATCGCCAAGTACAAGTTGCGCAAGGCCGAGGCGGTCAGAAAATTGGAGGCGACCGAGCAGAATCTGCTGCGCGTCAAGGACATCATCGGCGAGGTGAAGCGGCAGATTAATGCCCTGGACCGCCAGGCCAAGAAGGCGCACAGCGCGCAACAATTGACGGGACAAATCCGCACGCTGGAGCTGTCGCTCTCCGTGCACCGGTTGCAGACGCTGCGCGACCGGCAGGCCGAGGCCGTCCGGCAGCAGAACGAGCGGCAACAAGTCGAGGCGCAGCAATTGGCCGCCGTCGGCGCGCTGGAGGCCGAGATCGAACAACTGCAGATCGCCCAGGTGGAGGCGCATCAGGCGATTCGCGCCCTGGAACAGGAGCTCTTCGGCCGCGAGTCGGAGCAACAGCAGGCGGCCGGACGGCTGGAGCATCTGAAAGAGCAGCAGGCGGCGTGGATGGCGGAAGCCGGGCAGCTCGCCGCCGACGCAGCCCTGCTGGAGGAGGCGATCGCCCGCCAGCAGGCGGAGGCAGCCGACCGGCGGGCGACCCTGGCCGAGCTTCAACTGGAGCAGCAGCAGCGGGAAGCGGCGCTCCAGCACCAGCAGCTGCAGGCGGAAGCGCTGGAGCGCGCTGCCGATGACGCGGTGCAGACCCAGGAGACGCTGAACCGGCAACTGTTCGCCGCCCTGGCCGCGGTCAGCGAGGCGCAGAACCGGCTGACGCTCCTGCAGGCCAGAGTGGCCTCGCTGCAACGGGAACGGGAGCGATCGGCCAACGAGCGGCGACGCGTGGAGGAGGAGCTGGCCCAGACGACCGTGCAACGAGTGGGGGTCCTGGTGCGCCGGCAGGAATTGACGGAGCAGATGAACGACGGGCAGGCGGTCCACCATGATGCGCTGGCCGCCATCGAGCAGGGCCGGCAGGCGCTGGCCGCCGTCGAGCAGGAGAGGGGCCGGCGGCAGGCGGCGCTGACTGAAGCGACGATCCGTCTCGCCTCGTTGCAGGAGTTGGAGGCGGGGCTGCTGCGCCAGCAGGCTGAATTGCGCGACACGTTGACCACCTACGGCCCGCTGGCCGCATCCGATTTGCGCGGGCTGGTGGCGGATCTGATCGACGTGCAATCGCCCTATGAGCGGGCGATTGAGGCCGCGCTGGCGGAACAACTGCAGGCCTTTGTCGTGGACGAAATACACATTGCCAGGTCGGCCGTCGCATTTCTCAAGCAACATACCATCGGGCGGGCCCACTTTTTCCCCACGCGGACGCCGGCGATTCACGCCGAGGCGCTGGAACGCCACCAGGCCGTCCCCGATCCGCGCCTGATCCCGGCGACGCGATTGGTGACGCCGAGGCCCGATGCGGCTCTTGAGGTCGTCGAGCCGTTGATCGCCCGTCTATTAGAACGGGTTTGGGTTGTGGCCGACCTGGACGATGCCGTGCGATTGCAACCGATGTTGCCGACCGGCAGCCTCGTCGTGACGGTCGACGGCGACCTGCTCCTGCCCAGCGGCGTCATCGCCGGAGGCCATCCGCCGGAAGCCGGCTCGGGCCAGGGCCACGGCCTGCTGCAACAGCGGCGTCTCCGCCAGCAGCTTGAGTCGGAATTGCCGCAGTTGGACCGCGCGGCCACAGACCTTTCCCGACAGGTGCAGACGCTGCAGGAACACGTGGAGGCGTCCTCGGCCCGGGAACAGCAGCAACGCGACGCGCTCCAGGCGTTGCAGATGGAGGCGATCAGCCAGCAGAAAGAGGTCGATCGACTGGGACAGGCCGAAGAGCGGCTCCGGGCGCAGTTGGCGCTGCTCGACCAGGAGACGGCGCTCATCGCCCAGGAAGAGGCGGAGGTGGAGCGACGGCACCGGGAGGTCGAGACGGAGCTGGCGCAGCTGGCCCGACAGCGACAGGCGCTGGAGGCGGAGCTGTCCGATCGGGGCGCCGCCGTCGCCGGCGCCGCCGAGGAACGGGACGCCGCCCAGCACCGGTTGACGCAGTTGAAGGTCGAAGTGGCGAGCGGGCGCGAACGGGTGGAGCAACTGATTGCGGCCGTCGAGCATTTGCGGCGGCTGGCCGAGCAGGTGACGCGGCAGCACGATGAGAAGCGGGCCCGTCTGCAGTGGTTGGCGGCCCAGCGGGACCGCGCGGAGGAGGAAGCGGGACGGCTCCGGGAACAGCAGCAGAACGCGGCCGAGGCGGTCGGGGCGCTTCGGGCGCGCCGGCGGACGGCGGTCGACGAGGTGGCGCAACAGGAGGCGCTGCTGCGGGTACGTCAGGCCGAGGAGAAGGAACAGCGACGGCGACTCGAGCAGCTGCAGGAAGTTGTTGCAGAGGGACGACAGCACGTGTTGGAGATCGGCTATGAGACCAGCCGGGTGGCCGATTTTCTGGCGACGGTCTACCATCTGGCACCGGAGGACGCCGTGGCGGAGGCGGCGCCGCTGCTGACCGTTCCCGACGGCGACGGTCGGCCGGAGGAGGAGGCCGAAGCGGCGGCCATCGACAAGGCCGAGCAGGAATTGACCGCGCTGAAGGCGAAGCGGGAGCAGTTGGGGCCGATCAACCCGGCCGCCATCGAGGAGCATGAGGAGCTGCAGCAGCGGTATGACTTTCTCACGAAACAGGAGGCCGACCTGACCCGCTCCATGGAGGATCTGCGCGAGGCCATCGCCAAGATCAACCGCACGACGAAGAGTCTTTTTGTGGAGACCTTCGCCGAGCTGAACCGACGCTTTGGGGAACTGTTCGGCCGCTTTTTCCCGGGGGGCCACGCGGCGCTGGCGCTGCTCGACGAGCAGAATCCGCTGGAGTCCGGCATCGAGATCATGGCGCAGCCGCCGGGCAAACGGCTGCGCACGATCCATCTGCTCTCAGGCGGCGAGAAGGCGCTGACGGCGATCGCGCTGCTGATGGCGAGCTTTCTGATCGCCCCCAGCCCCTTCTGCCTCTTGGACGAGATCGACGCGCCCCTCGATGAAGAGAACGTGCGCCGGTTCACCACCGTGCTCAAGACGATGGTGGAGCAGACGCAATTTCTGATTGTGACCCACAACAAGCGGACGATGGAAATCGCCGATCAACTTTACGGCGTGACGATGGAAGAGCCGGGCGTCTCCAAGATCATCGGTGTTCGTTTGGATGTGGCGGAACAACTGGCGGTCAGCGCTTAGCAGGCCGCTGAAAAAGTTCATCTGCTGCGTTTACCTCGAATCGAAGAGGAAGGAACAGTCGATTCTCGGTACAAGCCCGGCTCCTCGGAAATCCTCATCCGACCACCGCTCTGCGAGATAGTCCGACTCCGGTTTCCTCGGCGCCTGCGGCCTTGCATATGGAACTTTTTGATCGGCCTGAGCAGAAAACGAGTCTTTCAGTGAACGACTAGGATCGTGACGGCTGAATCTACCCCGCTGATCGTTTGATCCGTTCGGCCGGGGACGACGAACGCTTCATCGCCCGCTGCTCGGCCAGCCGGCGGCGGCGCGTCATTCGATAGAGCAGCCACCGGTAGACCAGCCAATAGCTGCAGGCGGCCGCGATGATCCCGATGACCAGCGTCCCCACGAGGAAGGGGATCAGCAACGGCCGCAACTGCGCGATCAGCGACCACGAGAGTTCCCAGTCGATGGGTTTGCGCGGCTCCTTGCCCCCGACCAGCAACAGGCCGATCCAGAGGCAGAAGCTGTAGATCGGAGCGATCGTCAGGGGATTGTTCATCGTGGTGCCCGTGAGGAGCGCCGGCAGATTCAGTCGAAGAAGCCAGAAGACCAGAAGGGCCGTGATGTAGTGAAAGCCGAACGTCGGCGTAAAGGCGATGAAGACGCCCAGCGCGAAGGCAAAGGCGGTGCGTTCGGGCGATTCGCCGAGGTGGATCAGCCGGTTCAGTCTGAGCAGCAGGCGCGAAACTCCCCGCTTGAGCGTGATCTGCCCCAGTTTCACGCGCCGCCTCCCCGCGCCGGAATCCGGAAATGCTCGAAGCCATGGATCCGTCGAGCGGAGGCAAACGAACGGAGCGAGTGCAGCCGGCCGGCGCTCAGGATGGTAATGGCGGTTTCAGCCGGCATGCGGTGAGACGCGGCGCGAGTGATGGTGCCGATCGGACGGCAGGAGAGCCGCAGACGACGCAGGAGCCGAATGCACCGGGCCGCCGCGGCGGGCCGGACGGTAAAGAGCAGCTCATAATCCTCCCCGCCTGCCAGCGCAAAGCGCAGAGGATCCTGTCTGCTCTTCCGCCCGTAGGCAATCAGCGCCGAAGAGAGTGGCAACCGCTCCGCAACGAGCGTGGCACCGACGCCGCTGGTCCGGCAGAGCCGGGCCAGATCGATCATCAGCCCGTCCGAGAGATCAAGCATGGCGGTGGCCAGCCGCCGGACGGCCAGCCATCGCCCCGCCGCGAGCCTCGGCGTCGGGGTCAGTTGGCGCCGGATCAGCGCGCGCATCATTCCAACGGTTGGGCCAACGGTTGGGCCAACGGTTGGGCCGCTGGCGGGGTGCCAGCGGCCGCCCCGAACCCGGCGGAGGCGCCGGAGAATCTGCAGCCCCGCGGCGGCGTCGCCCAGCGTGCCCGTCACCATGATGCAGTCGCCCGGTCGGGCGCCGGCGCGGGTGACCGCCAGCCTCGGCTCCACTTCTCCGATGGCGACCATGACGGCGTGAAAGCGCCTGGCCGCGGCCGTGTCGCCGCCGATCAACTGCACCCGGAAACCGGAAAGCAGTCGCCGCAACCCGCCATAGAACCGGGTGACGGTGGCCGCATCGGTCCGGGGAGGCAGGCCGAGGCTGACCAGCAGGTAGCGGGGGATGCCCCCCATGGCGGCGATGTCGCTGAGCGTGACCGCGCCGGCCCGTCGGCCCAATTGGGCGGGCGTGCTCCACGACCAGTCAAAATGCGTGCCTTCGATCAACTGGTCGGTGGTCACCAGCCACGCGGCCCTCGTGCGGCGTCTGACCATGGCGCAGTCATCACCCGGTCCCACCGGCACATCAGGAGCCGGAGCGGGCCACGGTCGCAGCAGAGCCTCGATCATTCGCCGCTCCCCGAGTTGAGCGACCTGCATGGAGATGGCTAGGGGGCGATCCGGGCGGAGGGTTTGGCTGTGACGACGCGGGCCGGCCGCCTGACAGGGACGGTGACCGGCTGTTTGGGCTGGTTGTTCTCCTGCGGGTGGCGGGACCGGCGCGGCCGTTTCAGCGCGGCGCGGAGCACGTCATCCATCGTCTGGGCGTAGACCAGATGCAGCCCGCGCCGGACGTGCTTCGGCACCTCGTCGATGTCTTTGCGGTTCCGATCGGGCAGGATGACGGTTTTGAGGCCGGCCCGTTTCGCGGCCAACAGCTTTTCCTTCAATCCACCGATCGGCAGGACGCGCCCCCGTAACGTCACCTCCCCGGTCATGGCCACTTCCTTGGAAATGGGCACATTGGTCAGCGCGGAGGCGAGGGCCGTGGCCATGGTGATGCCCGCCGACGGACCGTCTTTGGGAATGGCCCCCGCCGGGACGTGAATGTGCAAATCGTTCTTCGCGAAGGCATCGGGCTTGATCCCCAGTTTTTTCTCGCGCGACCGGATGTAACTGAGCGCGGCCTGGGCGGATTCCTTCATCACGTCGCCCAGGTGGCCCGTCAGGGTGAGGTGCCCCTTGCCCTTGACCACGGAGGCTTCGACGTAGATCAAATCGCCGCCCGTCTCGGTCCAGGCCAGGCCGGTGGCGACGCCCACCTCGTCCCGTTCCTGCTCCGACTCCGGCAGGAACTTCGGCGTGCCGAGATAGCGATGGACGGTTGATCCGGTGATCTGGGCGCCGTGTTCCTTCCCCTCGGCGATTTTCCTGGCCACTTTCCGGATGACGGTGGCGATCTCGCGCTCCAGATTGCGCACGCCCGCCTCCCGCGTGTATTCCCCGATGATCGTCTCCAGCGCCGTGTCGGCAAAGCTCACCTGCGAGGGTTTCACCCCGTGCTCCGTCAGCTGGCGCGGAATGATGAAATTGCGGGCGATGCCGACCTTTTCCTCCGTCGTGTAGCCGGAGATGGGGATCACTTCCATCCGATCACGCAGCGGCGAGGGGATGGGATCCATCAAATTGGCGGTGGTGATGAACATGACGTTCGACAGATCGAACGGCACGCCCAGATAATGATCGGAGAAGGCGTTGTTCTGCTCGGGGTCGAGCACTTCGAGCAGCGCGGCCGACGGATCGCCGCGAAAATCCATGCCGATCTTGTCGATTTCGTCCATCATGAAGACGGGATTATTGGAACCGGCCTGTTTGATCCCCTGGATGATCCGGCCCGGCATCGCGCCCACGTAGGTCCGCCGATGGCCCCGGATCTCGGCTTCATCCCGGATGCCGCCCAACGAGACGCGGACGAATTCCCGCCCCAGGGCTCGGGCGATTGACCGCCCCAGCGACGTCTTGCCGACCCCCGGCGGGCCGACGAAACAGAGGATCGGCCCCTTCATCTTCTCTTTGAGCTTGCGGACGGCCAGATACTCGAGGATGCGTTCCTTGACCTTTTCCAGATCGTAGTGGTCATCATCCAGGATCTTCTGGGCCGCCTTCAGGTCGAGCACGTCCTTGGTCTTTTTACTCCAGGGCAGCTCGACGAGCCATTCGAGGTAGGTGCGGACGGTGGTTGCCTCGGCGCTGTCGGGGTGCATCTTCTCCAGCCGGGCGAGCTGCTTGTCCGCCTCCTTGAGCACCTTCTCGCCCATCTTGGCGTCCTTGATCCGTTTGCGGAATTCGGCGATCTCCTCCGCCCGCTCGTCCGACTCCCCCAGCTCCTTCTGGATCGCCTTGAGCTGTTCGCGCAGATAATATTCCCGCTGGATCTTGTCCATCTCCCCCTTGGCTTCGGCCTGGATCTTCTGCTGCATCGAAAGCACTTCCAGCTCCTTGGACAGCAGATCGTTGACCTTGCGCAGGCGGTCGAGCGGATCGACGATTTCGAGCACCTCCTGGGCGGCCTCCACCTTCAGCCCCAGATTGGAAACGACCATGTCGGCTAAACGGCCGGGGTCGTCCAGGTTCTCAACCAGGGCGAGCACGTCGGGAAGCAGCACGCGGCCGAAGCCGACGATCTTGTCGAGTTGTTCGCGGACCGTGCGGATCAGGGCCTCGCTTTCCAGCGTCAACTCGGTCAGCTTGGTCTCCTTGATCCGGTCGATCTTGACCCGGTAGAAGGGGCTGGTTTGCAGGTAGTCAACGACCCTGGCCCGGGCGAGCCCCTGGACCAGGATCTTGGTGCGGCCGTCGGGCAGTTTCAGCATCCGCATGATCATGCCGACGGTGCCGATGGCGTGGATGTCGTCGGGTTTCGGCTGCTCGACGTCGAGCGTGCGCTGCGCGGCCAGGACGACCATGCGATTGTTCGCCAGCGCCTCGTCGATCGCCTTGATCGACAGATCGCGGCCGACGAAGAGCGGCAGCACCATGGCCGGGAAGACCACGATGTCCCGGATCGGAAGCAGCGGCATGGTCTGCGGAATTTCGATGGGTGGTTGTTCTGGTTCGGCGGGTGTCGCCACGCGTGGCTCTCCTGTTAGAGGTCCCGGTTCACTGCGTTGCGTGCGCGCACCATTTACGTCCCGCTGACCGGGATGTCGATCGTGGTGTTGCGCCGGTCACGGATCTTCGGCAGCGTGACGGTCAGCACGCCCTGTTCATAGCGCGCGACGGCCCGGTGGGGATCGACCGCCACCGGCAGCATCAGCGGCCGGACAAACTCGTCGTGGCAGCGCTCCATCTGCAGGTAGCGTCCCTGGATCGTATGGGGCCGGCAGCCGCCTTCGATCCGCACCTGGCGGTCGTTAGCGCTCACGCGCAGCCGCGCGGGGTCGATGCCCGGCAGATCGACGGCCAGAATCACGGCCTCGTCCGTTTCGTAGAGGTCGATGGGCGGGGCCGCCTGCCCCCCCTTGATGACGCCCGATGCGAGTCGATGAAGATCCATCCGCGCCGCCTCATCCCGTCTCGTCCGAACGCACCGAATCGCCAGGCCCCATCATGCGGGCAGCTGCCGCAGGTAGCGGCGAAACGCCGCGCCGAGCTCCGCATGCTTCAGCCCGAGTTCGACGGTGGCCTTCAAAAAGCCGAGCTTGTCGCCGGCGTCATAACGCTGGCCGATCAGTTTCCAGCCGTAGAGCCCTTCCGTCGCCGCACAGCCGCTCAACGCGTCGGTCAATTGAATCTCCCCTCCCCGCCCCGGTTTCAGCCGGCGCAGCCACGTGAAAATCGTCGGCGTCAGCACGTACCGGCCGACAATGCCGAATCTGGACGGCGCCTGGCGCGGCGTCGGCTTCTCGACCAGGGCGGAGACATCGTAGAGGTTGCGCGCGGCCTGCCGGCCTTTGATGACGCCGTAGCGGCGGAGCTCGCTGGTCGGCACCTGCTGGACGGCGACGACGGGCCGGTGAAACCGTTCGTAGACGGCGATCAGCTGCGCGATGGCGGGCACGCGGGCGTCGATGATGTCGTCGCCCAACAGCACCGCGAACGGCTCGCCGCTCAAGAACGGCTCGGCGCGGAGAATCGCGTCGCCGAGCCCCTTGGGGCTGGGCTGGCGGACGTAGCAGATGTTGGCCAGGCGGTTCAGCCGCTGAAGCCCCTGCAGGAGCTTGACCTTGCCGTTGGCTTTGAGCGATTGCTCCAGCTCCACCGCCGCGTCAAAATGATCCTCAATGGCGCGCTTGCCGCGCCCCGTGACAATGATGATCTCCGTGATCCCCGACGCCACCGCCTCTTCCACCACGTATTGGATGATGGGTTTGTCGACCAGCGGCAACATCTCCTTCGGCGACGCCTTCGTCGCCGGCAGAAAGCGCGTGCCCAGTCCAGCCGCTGGAATCACCGCTTTGGTGATGGCGTGAGAAGAAGCCCGATCCCGATAGGGCATAATGCGATTTTATGGGCAGGTCGGGAGGAAAGTCAATTGTCAGCAGGGAGTACAGAAGGTGGCGAGATGGCGAAGATACAATGCGGTTGCCATTGTTTCAGTTCTTCCCGGCCACCCAGCGATCCCGCCGCCTAGTCCCCTGTCAGTTTCTTGTGCAGCTCGACAACCTGCCGCCTGACCTCATCCGGCGGGCGGGCGCCATCGATGGTGTAATCCGCCCTTCGCGCCTTTTCGGCGACCGGCCACTGGGCGCGAATACGCTGCAAAGCCTCTTCGCGGCCCAGGCCGTCCCGCGCCATCAGACGGCCCGCCTGGGTCGCTTCGTCGGCGACCACGGCGATGGTGCGGTCGACCCGCCGGTCGGCGCCCGTCTCGAAGAGCAGCGGGGCGACGAAGATGATCACGGCATCGGGATGGGCCGCATCCAGCGCGGCCCGCTGCCGGTCGGCCTCGGCGAAGATCAGCGGATGGAGGATCGCTTCGAGCCGCTGGCGTTCGGCGGCGTCAGCAAAGACAATGCCGCCCAAGCGGCGGCGGTTGATCGGGGCCGGCGCTGCTCCCTCGCGATCGAGAATCGACGGCCCAAAGGCGTCCAGCACCGCTCGGTAGCCGGGCTGGCCGGGTTCCAGCAGTCGGTGGGCCAGTTCATCGGCATCGATAATATGGGCGCCGAGGGTGCGAAGGCATTGAGCCACCAGGCTTTTTCCACAGGCGATGCCTCCCGTCAGACCGATGAGCATACCCCCTCCTGTGCGGCATTGTAACATGGTGGGGTGCGGCCAGGTGGTCGGGCGGCCGGGCGCGCGGCCAGGAATGCGATCAAGCCGGTCGCCCTCTCTGTTCTCGTTTGACGCCCCCGAACCCCTCTGCTAGACTCAGCAGGAGGAGCGCACTCGGGGCGGCGGCCGTATCAATGTCATCATTTTCCTTAATTAAAACCCTTCAGACCAATATCGGCCAGGTGATCAAGGGGAAGGATGAGGCCATTGAGTTGGCCGTCACGGCCCTCCTGGCTCGTGGCCACCTGCTTATCGAAGACGTCCCGGGAGTCGGCAAAACCACCCTGGCGCAGGCGCTGGCCCGGTCGCTCTCCTGCACGTTTCGCCGGGTGCAGTTCACGAGCGATCTGCTCCCGTCCGACGTCATCGGCGTGACGATCTTCAACCAGCAACGGCAGGCGTTCGAGTTCAAGGAGGGGCCACTCTTTGCGAATATCGTCCTGGCGGATGAGATCAATCGGACGACCCCGAAGACCCAGAGCAGTCTCCTGGAGGCGATGAACGAGATGCAGGTGTCGGTCGACAACCGCACCTACCCGCTGCCCCGCCCCTTCATGGTGATCGCCACGCAGAATCCGATGGAGCATCACGGCACCTATCCGCTGCCGGAGTCCCAGCTCGACCGCTTCATGATGCGGATCCGGCTCGGCTATCCGGACGAACCGAATGAACGGGAGGTGGTCACCCGATCGCACCTGCATCACCCCGTCTCGGCGCTGAACCCCGTGCTGACCGTCGAGGAGTTGCTCCATCTGCAGGAGGGCCTGGATCAGGTTCGGATGGATGACAGTCTGGTCGATTATCTGCTGGCAATTGTGCGGGCGACCCGTCAGACCGACCAATTTTTGCTGGGGGTCAGTCCGCGGGGGGCCATCTCGCTCCATCAGGCCGCCCAGGCCCGCGCGCTGGTGCAGGGGCGGGACTACTGCCTGCCGGATGACGTCAAAACGCTGGCGATTCCCGTCCTGGCCCATCGGTTGATCGCCTCGCACCGGATGGAGCTGGGCTCCTCGCATGACCGCGAAGCCGAGCGGGCGCTGACCGAACTGCTCACCTCGATTCCTGTTCCACTCTAAGGCGGACGATCCGCCATGAAATGGGCCGAGCGACTGCTGCGGTACCGGCGCCGGTCGTTGATCTTTACGCCGCTGGGCACCCGATTCGTGCTGGTGACGCTGGCCGTCGGCCTGGCGGCGATCAATACCGGCAATAATCTGCTCTATCTGGTGCTGGCGCTGCTGCTGAGTTTGATCACCCTGTCGGGCGTGCTTTCCGAGCAGTGTCTGCGCCGGCTGGAAGTGAGCCGGCGGATGCCCTCGACGATTTTTGCCGGATCCCCCGCCCCCGTGACCGTGGTCGTGACCAATCACAACCGGCTCTTCCCCTCGTTTCTTCTGCGCGTGCAGGAGGCCCAACCCGATGCGATTCAACTAGCGGCGCCGACGGCGGGCGAGCCGTCCATTTTCGTCCTGTCGCCCGGCGACAGCCGTTCCGTCACCTACCGGGCTCGGTTCGAGCGCCGGGGTCGCTATCGCCTCCGCGGCGTGAGGGTCAGCACCCGCTTTCCCTTCGGCCTCTTTAGCAAGCAGTTGCTCATCCCGATTTCCGAAGAGGTGCTGGTGTTGCCCGCGTTGCTGCCGGGCGACACGTCGGTCGGATTGGTCAACCCGGTGGGACAGGCGGAGGCGCGCGCGCGCCGGGGGCAGGGCGGCGGTTTTTTCGTGTTGCGGGATTATCAGGACGGTGATGACGCCCGGATGATCCATTGGAAAAGCTCGGCGCGGCAGGCCAAGCTGCTGGTCCGGGAGGCGGATGAGGAAGAGCACCGCGAAGTGACGCTGGCCCTCGACTTGCGGTGGCCGTCGGCGTCGGCCACGGAGCGCGAGGCGGCGCTCTATGACGCCCGATGCGAGCGCGCGGTCAGCCTGGCGGCGACCCTGGCCGTCGAATGGAGTCGCCGGGGCTGGCGGTTGGGACTCTTCGCCGGAGGCGCGCATCTGCCCCCCCGGCAGGGACGGGCCCACATCGGCCGGCTCTTGGAGGCGCTGGCGCTGCTGCCGTCATTGCGCCACGCCGGTCGCCCCCCCCTGCTGACGGATCCGTCATCGCGGCTCACGGCGACCGGGCCGTTCGACCGCGAGAAGGGTGTCGCGCCGCCACAGCCGTGGCGCG
>Ga0335085_10007872_pt1 | contig 16379 bp, 16 predicted proteins | sample Lox_Sample_45_FD_206712 | JGI IMG/M metagenome (GOLD analysis project Ga0335085, IMG submission 206712) | Soil microbial communities from Loxahatchee National Wildlife Refuge, Florida, United States - Lox_Sample_4.5 | ecosystem: Environmental > Terrestrial > Soil > Wetlands | place: USA...
CGCGCCGGCATCGCGTGCGACGAGCTGGAGGCCGCGCTGGCTCCAGTCGCCAAGCCGCAGCGGCGGCGGCAGCGCCGGCCACGCCCGATGGGCGTGCAGGTCTGCGACTCCGCCACGATTCGGGTGCGGGGGCGCGATGTGGACCCGCGCGAGGGTCTGGCGATTCTGCTTGCCCGGCTACATGATTCGGGCTGAGGCCCGGGTTACTGGTTGTATTCGCGGTGGATCGACTCCATCGCCGCAAGCCGCCGGACGAGCAGCGCGATCTCAGCGTCGTCGTCCGGGGGTTTCAGCGCGGCAAGACGCGCTTGGGTACGGGCAATCTCGCCCGCCAACCGTTCCCGCGCTTCGACTTTGGTCAGCAGATCCTGGTCGGCCCAATCGTCGACACCGGGCCGGTCCATCAGGCTGCCCGCGGGAAGTTGTAGAACTCGCGGGCATTGAGTTCGACCATGCGGTGCACCTCGTCGTCGGGTAGTGGGTCAGTTTGATCTTCGTTGATCGGTGACGGTCTTTCTCGTTTGCGTGATCGCCCAGATTGCAGCCAGGACAGGAACAACGACGTAAGGTCCGTTCAGCAGGTAGAACATCGTCCAGTTCAACGGGGGCACATCTCCGGTCGCGTCTGTGACCATATAGATCCCGGTGCTGGTGGTCACCATCCCGGCGAGGGGTAACAGCACGTACAGGAGCCATGGCTTACTGCGGAGAAAGCCGTATGCGGCCAAGAGATAGAAGGGGCCGTAGCCGAACGCGAACCAGCCGACCGTCCTCAGCCACGACGGCGGGTTGAGGAAAATCGGGTCTATCACTCTTGCGTACCAACCAGCGGACTTGTTGATTAGGCCGAGTGCGACCGGCATGTCGAAGACAATCCAACCCGCGAAGAACAACGCGAACAGGGCGCCGAACACGAACTCGACCTTTCGGCTCATAAGGGTCTCCTCAGCAACGTTGCCGGCATCTTTCTAAAGAATGCACTGACGGCTAGGGCGGTGAAAAGCAGATTCTCCGGGTTCGGTTTTCTTAATCGAGCAGCGCGGCGAACCCGGTGATTCAAACTGACCCACTACCCGTCGTCGGGCACGTCCTTGAGTGCCTCGGCCGCACGTTCGCGGCTGCGGGGCCAGAACGAGTCCGAGTGCGGGTAGTCGCATTCCCAGGTGATGCGATCGATGCCCATGCCGTGGCGCACCTCGACGCCGAAGTCGTCTTCGATGAAGCAACCGTGGATGTGCTTCTTGAACAGATAACTCGGCGGGTGCTCCTGATGTTGTTGTAGAAGCGGTGTTTGCGCCAGACGCTGTCACATCGCTCCAAAATGTATGGGATCCAACCGATCCCGCCCTCAGACAAGCCGATCTTCAACCGCGGGTGCCGGTAGAGGGTGTTGGAGAACAGCCAGTCGGTCATGGCCGTCATCGACATCGTGCCCATCAGCGTGATGAACACCGCGAACGGCGCGTCGGGTGCGATCGGGGGCGGGAATCCGCCCGACCCGAAGTGCTGGGCCAGCACCATTCCCGTCTCCTCCACCGCCGACAGCAGCGGATCGCAGTGGTCGGAGTGCACCGAGGGCAACCCGAGCTTGTCGGGCAGATCCGGGAATGTCACTGTCTTGGCGTCCTTTTCGGCGACCCGGTAGATTTCGGCGACGCTGGCGTCGAGGTCCCAGAAGGGCACCACGGCGACCGGGATGAACCGGTCGGGTGCGGTTGCGGCCCATTCGTCGAGGTGAAAGTCGTTCCACGCCTGGGAGCACAACCGAGCGAGTTCCTTGTCTTCCCCCTCGGCGAAGACCGCGCCGGCGAATCGCGGGAAGGACGGGAAGCAGGTCATCGCCTGCACGCCTAGGCCGTCGCGAATGCGGCTGCAAATCTCCGGCCGAGATGCCATTGAACGATTCCGACCGTCGTCGATGAGAACCCTGTCATTTTCCTGTGAGTCTGAAATGACATGCTTTTGACAGACGTGTCGGCCCGCATCCCGGCCGCCAACCAGACCATCGAGGTCGGCCAGGTGCTGGTGGTGGGGCACGACGGTAGCCAGCCTGTGGGCAGCCAGGACACGTTCCTGCTGGACGACTCCACGCTGGCCTGGGGTCAACTCGACGATCCGCGCAATGGCGGCCAGGTCACGGTGGCCAGGACACAGTCCCTGCCCGGTGTCGGCCCGATCGACAATGGCACGTTGTTGACGGAATTGGCCGCTCCCGAGGAGGCCAAGAGCACCTGGTGGCCTTGGGCGGTTGGCGGAGGGTTGTTGCTGATGGCCGCGGGCCTGGTCGCCTGGATGGTCGCGCGGCGCAAACGGAGCACGGAGCCGGCCGTTAGCGAGTAGCCGTCGAGCCCAGAAAATATTGTTAGGTGCCTGCGAATCCCGGGTGCAGATGCCATCATCGGTCCTTGCGGTGGGTTCGCTGTGCAAACACCGGTCCGGGTCAGTGGGGGGCACTTCATTGGAGGGAACGCCGTTCGGGCGCTACCGCCTGGTGGAGTTGCGCGGTCGCGGCGGCATGGGGGAAGTCTGGCGTGCTTATGACACGCGCACAGACCGTGAGGTGGCGATCAAGGTCCTGCCCGCGCATTTCGCCGACGACCAGATGTTCCTGCAGCGCTTCCGCCGCGAGGCCCATGCCGCGGCGCGACTGCACAACCCGCACGTCATCCCGATACATGACTACGGCGAGATCGACGGACGCCTGTACGTGGACATGCGCCTGATCGAGGGCCGCGACCTACAGACCGTGCTGGTCGAGGGTCCGCTGGAACCGGCTCGCGCGGCGCGCATCATCGAGCAGGTCGCCAAGGCGCTGCACGCCGCACACAAGGTCGGACTGGTCCATCGCGACGTCAAACCCTCCAATGTCCTGCTCGACGAGGACGACTACGCCTATCTCATCGATTTCGGCATCGCCCGCGCCCTCGACGAGACCCGGCTCACCGGCACCGGGAACGCGATCGGCACCTTCCAGTACATGGCGCCCGAGCGGCTGAGCGACAAGGCCGACGACGACGCACGCGCCGACATCTACGCCCTGGCCTGCGTACTCTACGAATGCCTCACCGGGGAGCCACCTTTCGCGGGAAACGGCATGGCTGGTCTGGTGGCCGCGCATCTGAACGCGCCGCCGCCACAACCGTCAGCAACCCATCCGCGGGTGCCCGCGAGGTTCGACGCCGTCATCGCCACCGGCATGGCCAAGGACCCCAACCAGCGCTACGCCACCACCGTCGAACTGGCCACCGCAGCCCAGGACGCGGTTACGGCACCGATTCCGATTGCGCCGCCGGCATCGCCGCCCCCGTCTAGTCCGCCCAACCGGCCAGCAGCCGTGCCGTTCCCGCCCACGCCTCCCCCGCGCTCACCGATTCCCCGGCCAGCCGACGAGACCGTCCGCGCGAGTGCACTCGCACATGCCTCAACCGCGGCAAGGAGATGGCAAACAGGTGTCTGTGCCACACTTCTGATTCTTGCGGCATGTTTCGGCGGTGCAGCAATTGTGCTCGTATTTAAGCAATATGGACGTCCCATCATCGAACAACGCGTCGAATACGACGCGTTTCTATGGAGCGGAGCGGCCCAGGTAAACATTGGCGATGACAGAATTGTACGAGATGTAGAATTTCTTTTCGGCCTATCGTGGCTGACCACGGCGGCTGCGTTCTTGTTGTTGGGTCTCATATTTACGCGCGGACAAAGCCGGAGCAGTCGGCTGGCGCCAATCTGCGCTGGGGCCGCCGCAGCCGTATTATCCGCCGTTCACTTTCTGAGACCCATCAGGGCCTATCAGGTCCAGTACTGGACATCGTGGCGAAACGTAAACTCCGCTTATAGCGGGTTATGGGTGCTCGATTTTCCTTATTTTTTGGTTCTGCTCGTGACATGCATCGGTCTGGTTGTGTTCGCCACCGCACTTCGAAAGCGGTTTGGAAATAGCTCTGTCTGGCCGATTGGCCTTAGCGGGCTTGCTGGATTAGGACTATCTCTTACCTACCTCTACGGCTTTATCGGCGCAGGCTATACGCCTCTTTATCACGATCGGCTTGCCAGTGAGGCAAAAATTCCTTTCATCGCTATGGCGATTTGGCTGGTTTCGCTATTGGTATTGGCCGTCACACTGGCGGTACAAGCTGCCCGGCAGGCTCAGGTCAGCAACAGTTCGGGAACGTTGAGCTGAGCACAGGTCATCGCCCAGGCCCGCGTGGTCAACTCGGATTCCGGGACACCTGAACGCAACGCGGCCAACATGACATCCGGATCGAAGGACGGCCCAAACGGGTCGCGGGCGAACTCTTCACCGCGCATGTAGGCCGTCGCTTCCTCCGGTGGCACATTGTCGATCTGCAGTTCCACCATGTTGCCATCGGGGTCGCGGTAGTAGATCGACGTCGTGGGGCCATGCTGCACCGGCGCGCGCGGCTCAATGCCCGCTTCCTTCAGATCCAGGTACTTCTCTAGCAGGCTGCCGAGATCGCCGAACGTGTACGCGGAGTGCGCCAGCCCTACCGTCATCGCGGTTCGCGGAGTAGCCAGTGGCAACTGCGCGATCGCCAGCCGATGGTGTTCGTCGTCAAAGGTGATGAACGACAGGAAGTCGTTCTCGAACACCACATGGGCGTCGAGGACCTTCAGGTACCAGTCCCTGAGCACTGGCATTTGCCCGCTCTGAAGAACGATGTGTGCAAGACGTTTGCCGGCGGCCATGGCATTTGAGGCTAGTCCGGCCGGGGCCTTCCGGGGCGGCGAAATTGCAGTATGCGTCTCGCCAAATGCAGTAGTCCACTACGCACACCGAACTCAAACGAAAGGCACATACTGGGGCGGCTGCTAGGAGGTGCGAGATGTCATATGTGATCGCGGGGCCGGAATTGATGACCTCGGCAGCAACGGATTTGGCAACCATCGGCACGAACGTCAGCGCGGCCCACATGGCGGCGGCGGTCCGGACCACCTCTGTGCTACCCGCCGCCGCCGATGAGGTGTCGACACGCATCGCGGCACTGTTCTCGGCGCATGCCACCAGCTATCAAGGGATCGCGACGAAGGCGGCGGCGTTCAACGACCAGTTTGTGCACACCTTGAATGCCGCGGCGCTCTCCTATTCCGACATCGAGGCGACCATCACGGCGTTCTTGAACGACATCAAAGCGTTCTTGCAGATCCCGGTGAACACCGCGAACACGATCTTGGACGCGCTCTACGCCCAATTCGGAGTCGCCAACGTCGTCTTAGTTCTCGCCCTGTTGGAGCTGCCGATCCTGATTCCGTTCCTCCTGCTCACCGCTCCGATCTGGCTGCCGCTCCTGCTGGTGATCGGCCCCTTCCTGCTTGTCTTGGCGTTAGCCTGATCAGGGCTTGAACGGGTTGACGGCGAATTGGATGACGCGGTACGGCGCGGTGACCCGCGCGCGAGTGTCCCACTGGCTGACGAAGATTCGTAGCTCGTCGAGTGTGGAACCGGGCGAGATGTACCCGCCGTACGGCTGCGCGAGCCGGTTGTCATACGGCGGCGGCAGGCTTTCCGCGGGATCGGGCCAGTCGCCGGCCTGCACCACGGTGGTCACCGGCGCGAACCCCAGCGACGTCGGGTCGTTGGCCACCCGGACCTCCATGTTGCCGGTGCCGGCGTTGAAATAGGACAGCACCGTCTTGCCGTCGATCTGGCGGACGCACATCTCCCCCACCGCGTCCGGCCACAGCGGTGTCGGTTTCTTACCCCAGCCCCCGCCGGGTCCGGCCGCCCAGCCCTGCCATTTGGACCGGTCGGCGAACGTCTGCGGCGTGGCACGGTACAGCACCACCGGATCTCTGCGGGTGAAGCTGTTCGCCACGATGTACACCCACCCGGCCTGCGAATCGGGTGTGGGGATCGGGTCGTAGTAGCCGCTGATCTGCGTCTGCGTGCCGGCCTGGTAGGAGGCGTCGCGCTGCGACCCGGCAATGGTCTGCCAGCCGCCGCGCGCCGGTTCGGCCATCACCAACCGCGAGCTCTGCGGGATCAGGTTTTTGGTCGTCGTCACCATCAGGTAATTGCGTCGGTTGATCTGCACCACCCCGGCAGGTAGCTGCGACGCTCCCGGCGGAGCCGGGTCGGCCAGCAGCGGTTTGCCGATCCCGGTGACGCCCGTGTAGCGCACCCCGGCGGGGTCGTCGACCGATGCGGTGTCGACGTGCAGCGCGACCGGCGAGTACCAGCCGCCGAACCCGACGCCCTGGCCGGCGAAGCTGTCGCCGCAGACCTGCAGCAGCTCGGTCGGGAACTCGACGAACTCACACAGGTCGGTGGCGCCGATTCCGTAATCGCCGGTAGGGGTTCCGGTCCCGGCTGTTGGACCGATCCGCAGCACCTGCCCCGGCGCCAACGGCGGCAGGATCGGCTGGGGTATGGGCGCCGGCGGATCAGCGTGTGCGGAGCCTATTAGGCCCCAAAAAGACGGTGTCGCAAGCAAACACAATACTGCCGCGGCCAACCGCGCGACCCGGGCGGAACTCACCCCCGCGTCACAACTCGGCGACCAGCAGCTCGGCGATCTGGATAGTGTTCAACGCCGCCCCCTTGCGCAAGTTGTCGCCCGAGACGAACAGCGCCAGACCCCGTCCGTCGGGCACCCCGGGGTCGTGCCGGATCCGGCCGACCAGTGAATCGTCGACTCCGGCCGACGCCAACGGTGTCGGCAGGTCGACCAGCTTCACGCCCGGGGCGCCGTCGAGCAGTTCACGGGCCCGCTCGGGTGACAGTGGCCGGGCGAACTCGGCGTTGATCGACAGCGAGTGACCGGTGTACACCGGAACCCGCACACAGGTGCCGCTGACCAGCAGGTCGGGAATGCCGAGGATCTTGCGGCTTTCGCTGCGCAGTTTCTGGTCCTCGTCGGTCTCCCCGGAACCGTCGTCCACCAGCGATCCCGCCAGTGGCAGCACGTTGAACGCGATCGGCGCCGCGTAGGTCTTCGGCGACGGGAACGCGAGTGCGCCGCCGTCGTGGACCAGCTGCTCGGCGTCGTCGACCACCGCGCGCGACTGCTCGGACAGCTCCGCCACCCCGGCCAGGCCGGTGCCGGAGACGGCCTGGTACGTCGAGGCCACCATCCGCACCAGCTGGGCATCGTCGTGCAGCACCTTGAGCACCGGCATCGCCACCATGGTGGTGCAGTTCGGGTTGGCGATGATCCCCTTGGGTCGGTGGTGCGCGTCGCGTGCGAAGTTCACCTCGGACACCACCAACGGCACGTCGGGGTCCTTGCGCCACGCCGACGAGTTGTCGATCACGGTCACCCCGGCGGCAGCGAACCGCGGCGCCTGCACCTTCGACATGGCACCGCCGGCGGAGAACAGCGCGATGTCCAGTCCGGTCGGGTCGGCGGTCGCCGCGTCTTCGACCTCGATCTCCTGGCCGCGGAAAGACAGCTTGCGGCCATGCGAGCGGGCCGACGCGAAGAACCGCACCGTGTCCGCCGGGAAGTCGCGCTCCTCCAGCAACGCGCGCATCACCTGGCCCACCTGGCCGGTGGCACCTACTACCCCTATTGACACGCTATGCGCGCCCATATCTACCGTCCCGTTCCCGCGTACACCGTCGCCGACTCCTCGCCGCCGAGCCCAAACGCTTCATGTAACGCAACGACGGCCTTGTCTAGTTCAGTGTCGCGGCACAACACCGAGATGCGGATCTCCGAGGTGGAGATCAGATCGATGTTGACCCCGACCGCGGCCAGCGCCTCGCAGAAGGTCGCCGTCACTCCGGGATGGCTGCGCATACCCGCGCCGATCAGCGACACCTTGCCGATGTGATCGTCGTAGAGCAACTGAGTGAAGCCGATTTCGTCCTTGAGCGAGTCCAGTTTGGCGACGGCGGTGGGCCCGACGTCGCGGGAGCAGGTGAATGTGATGTCGGTCTTGCCGTCCTCGACCTTGGAGACGTTCTGCAGCACCATGTCGATGTTGACGTCAGCGTCGGCGATGGCCCGGAACACCTTGGCCGCGTATCCCGGGATGTCGGGTATCCCGACGATGGTCACCTTGGCCTCGCTGCGGTCGTGCGCGACGCCGGTCAGGATGGGGTCTTCCATGGCTATGTCCTCTATCGATCCGACGACGACGGTGCCTCGCTTGTCCGAATACGACGAGCGGACGTGCACCGGAATGTTGTAGCGGCGGGCGTATTCCACGCAGCGCAGCATCAGCACCTTGGCGCCGCAGGCCGCCATTTCGAGCATCTCCTCGAAGGTGACCGTGTCGAGCTTGCGGGCGTTGTGCACGATGCGTGGGTCGGCGCTGAAGATGCCGTCCACATCGGTGTAGATCTCGCAGACGTCGGCGTTCAGCGCCGAGGCCAAGGCGACCGCCGTGGTGTCGGAGCCGCCGCGGCCCAGCGTGGTGACGTCGCGGGTGTCCTGGCTGACGCCCTGGAATCCGGCGACCAGAACGATGCGCCCTTCGTCCAGCGCGGCTTGCAGCCGTCCCGGCGTGACGTTGATGATCTTCGCGTTGCCGTGGGTGCCGGTGGTGATGACGCCGGCCTGCGATCCGGTGAACGAGCGGGCATGGGCGCCCAGCGATTCGATCGCCATGGCCACCAACGCGTTCGAGATGCGTTCGCCGGCGGTCAGCAGCATGTCCAGTTCGCGGGGCGGTGGTACCGGGCAGACCTGCTGAGCCAGGTCCAGCAGGTCGTCGGTGGTGTCCCCCATCGCCGACACCACGACGACGACGTCGTTGCCCTGCTTTTTGGTCTCCACGATGCGCTCGGCGACGCGGCGGATCCGGTCGGCGTCGGACACCGAGGATCCGCCGTACTTCTGCACGACGAGGGCCACTGTTGCTTTTCCTCCGGGATGTTGCTTTTCCTCCGGGATTAAGTCCACAACAGGATACGTGCCGCCGCATCTCGATTTTCGTGGCGCTGGCCCCCGGATCATCTGGAAACAGGGACTCGCCGCCATGTCGGTGAGCTCATATATAATCGAACACATGTGCGATCCCCGGTTGGCTGACCACTTCGAACCCTCCGACACCGACGAGTCGCGAGCGCTCATCGAAGCCATGGGTGCGGCCGGACGCGCCGAGGCCCGGGCCGCAGCGGCCCGGTTGGAAGCGATCGGCAAGCTGTTCGAGTTGCGCCGCGTGGAGCGTGGCGAGGAGCCGGAGTGGGCAGTGGACACCTGGACCGCGGTGGGGGCTGAGGTCGCCGCGGCGCTGCGGATCAGTAAGGCGATGGCCGGCAGCTATATGCGGTATGGGCTGGCCATGCTCGAGCGGTTGCCGGAGGTGGCGGCCGTGTTTCGGGCCGGGGATATCGATTACCAGACATTTCAGACGATCGTGTTCCGCACCGATCTGATTACCGACGAGCAGATCCTGGCCCGGGTGGATGGCCAGTTGGCGCTGCGGGTGGGGCGCTGGCCGTCGATGACACGCGGCAGTCTGTCCCATGCGATCGATCGGGTCGTGGCGATGGCCGATCCCGATGCGATGCGCCGGACCCGTGAGAAGGCCGACGATCGTGCGGTGTCGATCTGGGACACCGACTCGGGGATCAGCGAGGTGACGGGGCGATTGTTCACTACCGATGCGCACGCGCTGAGCCGCCGACTGGATGTTTTGATCGCAACGGTGTGCCCCAACGATCCGCGGACCCACAACCAGCGCCGGGCCGATGCCCTGGGCGCACTGGCCGCAGGCGCCGACCGACTGGCCTGTCGATGCGAGAGCACCGACTGCACCGCAGCTCCGGCCCCGGCTTCGCCGGTCGTGATTCATGTGGTCGCCGATCAAGCCACTGCCGAGGGCCGCAACCCCGCCCCGGGGGTGGTCCTGGGCTCGGATTGGCTGGTTCCCGCCGAAGTCATCGCCGAACTCGCCAAGACCGCCCGCCTGCAACCCCTGATTCACCCTGCCGACGCGCCACCCGAAGCCCAGTACCGGCCCTCCGCCAAACTGGCCGCCTTCATCCGCGCCCGCGATCTCACCTGCCGAGCACCGGGTTGCGATGTGCCCGCCAGCCGATGTGAAGTCGACCATGTCATCCCCTGGTCTGAAGGCGGGCCCACCCACGCCTCCAATCTCAGCTGCAAATGCTCCACCCACCACCTGGTGAAGACCTTCTGGGGCTGGCGCGACCGACAGCTACCCGACGGAACTCTCATCTGGACGCTGCCCTCAGGACAGACCCACGTCACCACACCCGGCAGCACGTTGCTGTTCCCCGCCCTGTGCGCACCGACCGGCGATCTGCCCTCACCGGCACCAACAGCCGGGCAGCGCTGCGGGGACCGCACCGCCATGATGCCGCTGCGGGCCTCCACCCGCGCGGAAAACCGGGCCCGCTACATCGCCGCCGAACGCCACCGCAACCATCAAGACCGCGCCGCCGGGGTCGTCCCACCGGCCGACGGCAGCCCACCACCCGACCCCGACCACGACCCGCCACCGTTCTGACGCGTTTTGGTCGCGACGCGGATAGCGGTAGAGTGCACAACGTGCAGCGGGTGCTCCTTCTCGGACGCCGCGACGGGGTCTGATCCAGACTGGCCTCCCGTCGCGGGTGTTCGCGATGCGCCGGTCTGAAGTTCCCTTCTGACATCCCCGGAGCAATCACCGTGACTACTAACCCCGATTCATACGTTTCAACCCGCACCATCAACAAACCCGCGGGTCCGCCCGGGCCCGACCAGCCCACCTGGAATCCCCAGCGCGGCACGTCAATGCCGATCAACCGGTACCGGCCGTTCGCCGAGGAAGTCGAGCCCATCACGCTCGCCGACCGCACCTGGCCAGACCGTGTCATAACCCGTGCTCCCCTGTGGTGCGCGGTGGACCTGCGTGACGGCAACCAGGCGCTGATCGACCCGATGAGCCCGGCCCGCAAGCGCCGCATGTTCGACCTGCTGGTTCGGATGGGCTACAAGGAGATTGAAGTCGGGTTCCCGTCGGCCAGCCAGACCGACTTCGATTTCGTTCGCGACATCATCACCGAGGGCGCCATTCCCGACGACGTCACCATCCAAGTGCTGACCCAGTGCCGACCGGAGCTGATCGAGCGGACGTTCGTGGCGTGCGAGGGCGCCCCGCGGGCGATCGTGCACTTCTACAACTCGACGTCAATCCTGCAGCGCCGCGTGGTCTTTCACGCGGACCGGGCCGCGGTGCAGGCCATCGCGACCGACGGCGCCCGCAAGTGCGTCGAGGAAGCCGCCAAGTTCCCCGGCACGCACTGGCGGTTCGAGTACTCGCCGGAGTCCTACACCGGGACCGAGCTCGAGTACGCCAAAGACGTATGCGACGCCGTCGGCGAGGTCATCGCCCCGACGCCGGAGAACCCGATCATCTTCAACCTGCCTGCGACCGTGGAGATGGCCACGCCCAACGTCTACGCCGACTCGATCGAGTGGATGAGCCGCAACCTGGCCAACCGGGAGTCGGTCATCCTGAGCCTGCATCCGCACAACGACCGTGGGACTGCCGTCGCCGCAGCCGAATTGGGCTATCAGGCCGGCGCAGACCGGATCGAGGGCTGCCTGTTCGGCAACGGCGAGCGTACCGGCAACGTCTGCCTGGTGACGCTGGGGCTGAACCTGTTCTCCCGCGGCGTGGACCCGCAGATCGACTTCTCCAACATCGACGAGATCCGGCGCACGGTGGAGTACTGCAACCAGCTGCCGGTGCACGAGCGGCACCCCTACGGCGGCGACCTGGTCTACACCGCGTTCTCCGGCAGCCACCAGGACGCGATCAACAAGGGTCTGGACGCGATGAAGGTGGATGCGGATGCCGCCGACGTCGATATGGACGACATGTTGTGGCAGGTGCCCTATCTGCCGATCGACCCCAAGGACGTCGGCCGCACCTACGAGGCGGTGATCCGGGTCAACTCGCAGTCCGGCAAGGGCGGAGTGGCCTACATCATGAAGGCTGACCACGGCCTGGCCCTGCCGCGACGGCTGCAGATCGAGTTCTCCCGAGTGATCCAGAAGATCAGCGAAGGAGAAGGCGGCGAGGTCTCGCCGAAGGAGATGTGGGACGCATTCGCCGAGGAGTACCTGGCCCCGGTGCGGCCGCTGGAGCGGATGCGGCAGCGGGTCGACGCCGCCGAGGAAGACACCGGTGTCACGAGCATCACCGCGACCGTGAAGATCGACGGGGTGGAGACCGAGATCAGCGGTTCCGGCAACGGCCCGCTGGCGGCCTTCATCGACGCGCTGGGCACCGTCGGCTTCGACGTGGCCGTCCTGGATTACTCCGAGCACGCGATGAGCGCGGGTGACGACGCCCAGGCGGCGGCGTACGTGGAAGCCTCCGTGGGTGACCGGACCGTCTGGGGTGTCGGGATCGCGCCGTCGATCACCACCGCCTCGCTGCGCGCGGTGGTGTCTGCGGTCAACCGGGCGTTGGCGCGGCGCTGATCTTGGTGACGACCTCGCCCGCTTGGGTGGTCGTGTCGAACCCGCACCACAGCGCGTCGATGATCACGTTGTTGCGCAGCCCCATCGCGCGCTGGCACGTGTAGCCGTTGGCGAAGCTGGGCAGCTGCGTCGCGGTCAGGGTGTTGTCGGTCGTCGCGACATCGCGGAATGCCCAGGTGGAGGTGGGGTGCCCGGGCCGGAAGACGGTGACGGACCTGCCGTCGCACGCGGACCACCGTCGTTTGGCTTGGCGGAAGAACTGCTGCGCCGTCTCGGCGTCCGGGAAACTGACAAGCGCCTGAATCAGCGCGTGCCGGGGGCTGCCCAGCGCGACGGCGTCGTTGAGGACCTGTCCACTGACGGCGTTCCAGCTGCTGTCGCGGTAGACGGTCCCTTCGATCGGTGAGTAGATATCCAGGCAGCTCAGGTTGCTCACGGCGTCGTCGTCGTAGCTCATCCGCGAGGTGGCCAGACGTACCTCCATGTTGGTCGATCCACCGATCGCGTTGACTTCGCTGGGGCCGAGCAGCAGGCCGTCGAGTTGCCCGGCCTGGATCGGCGGCGGCTGCCAGCGACCGAGGTCAGGTCCCGCGGCCGGCCGGCCGGCGGTGGTGACCGTGCAGCCGGTGAGCATGACGGAGAGGCCCACGGCGGCGAGCACGGTGCTGCGCAAGATCGTCCCCACGCTCATCAGCCGGCCAATTCCTCGGCCAGGGCAATCCGGTGCCGGCGCCGGATTCGGGGACGGGCCGGGCAGCCGCCATGTTCGGCCAGCGAACGCAGGCGACGCAGCGCGAACTCACGCGGCCGCCCCGCCTCGGGAATGACGATCCCGGCCCAAAGTCCTTCGACATCCGGCAATTCCAACGCCTCGCGAGCGCACTGCCAGCGTCGCGGGCACACACAGCACAAAGCCTTCGCCTCGTCGTCGGGGTCGGCGGAGGTCCACCGGTCTGGGTCGGCCGCGCATACCGGGACAAAACCTTCAGCCGGCCGCCACTGGGGCGCTACAAGTGCACTCATCGCTGCTCTCTCATTTCTGGTGCGGATGCAACGACTTTAAACCAACATGGGGACTGTTGCAACACTACATTCGTAGCGCTACGTCTTAAGCGGTGTCGCGGGAGCAGTAACGCGACTGAAATGGCCATTGAACTGCAGAGATAGTCCGTTGTTGCGCTACGATTACCGGTGCAGCGCAGGGCCACAGGAGGCTGTTGGGCTCGGCTTCCGGGCGTGTGACGCAGAAAAATCGAAGCGGTGCCGTGCCTACGGGCGCGGTAAACGTCGCAGGAAAGATGTAGCATCTGATAGGCGCGGCGAGCAGAGAGGCGAGCGAGCAGTGACAACTGACCATGGCGTGGCGGCCCCACTCACCCCCGCCCTGACAGTGCAAATCGGACGCGACGCGCAGACCTTTGGCCCGCACACCGGAGTCGCCGTCATCGGCAGGGACGCCGGGGCGGCGATGCGGATCAGCGACGACCGGATCTCCCGCTGGCATGTGCGGCTGGAACCGCGCCGCGACGGCTGGGAGGCCATCGACACCAGCACCAATGGCATGTATCTGGACGGCGTGCGGCGCAGCTCGGTGCTGGTCACCGGCCCCACCACTATTCATCTGGGCGCGCCCGACGGGATTCCGGTGGGCCTGACGCCCAGTCAGCCGATCATCGCGTCTTTCGACACGGAAGTCACCAGCGTCCTCGACGCGGAGCCGGACGAGGACGAATTCTGGGAAGGCGAGACCGATCCCGGCGTCGCGCGCGCCGGCCGCGCCGTAGCCGCCCGGCGAACCGAGCTCGAGCTCACGCAACGCAGCCTGGCCAGGGACAAGATCATCAACGCCGGCACCCTGATCGCGTTCGAGAAGGGCCGCAGCTGGCCGCGACGCGGGACGCTGTCCAAGTTGGAAAAGGCGTTGCAATGGCCGCCGGGCAGCATCGCACGCATCCGCAGCGGAGCCGCGCCATCACCATCTGGAGCGCCCGGCATTACAACCAGCGCACCCGTGGCCGTTCCGTCCGACCAGGCCACCGAAGCGTTCAGCGACACGGTCCGGGCGCCGCTGATGGCCGAGGCGGTCGAGCTGGCCATGCACAGCATCACCGCGGCGATCACGGCCCTGCCGGAGCCGTCGGACCCCGACTTCACCCCTAGAGCCAGCACCATCCTGGCTGATCTGCGCAAACTCGAGAGGTTGGCGTCCAATGCCGCGCGGAACGCCAAAGGCACGCCGTCCGTCGTCCTGGCGTTGAGCAGCGTGCGCCGCACCTACAACGACTTGATGACACGCGCCGCGCGATCACCGCGGGCGACGTTGGGCCAGCGACTGCACGGGGCCCGCCATCGCGCCGAGATCAGCCTCGAAGAGGCCGCCAACGCCGCAGGCCTGCCGATCGCCGTCCTCGAAGAAGCCGCGGCCGACCGCCCGATTCCGCTGGATGCCGCCGAGGCAATCACCACCCTGATCGCTCAGCTGGCGATGAGCTGATGCCATGGAGCGGATCCCCTTGATGTACTCGCTACGCGCCCGCAGGGCGTGAGTGCGCCTCACAAGCGGTTGCCACCCGCGATCGCATTGACCAGACGCGCCGCCTGATCGGTGATCCGGGAGCCGGTGACCCGGACGTCGATCACCACATTGTTGGTCGCGCGCATCGCATGTGAAGTGCGCCATCCCGACACCGAGTCCACCTGGTCGGCATCGACCACCTGCACCCCGTCGACCACTCGCGAGGTGCCCATATTCCAGCGGCGCGTGGGCTTGTCCTTCGACGTGATCGTCAGCACCGCGTTTTCGCATGGCTTCCACGCGCGCACCGCTGCGGCGACGAATGCCTGTGCGGCACCTGGATTTTCGAACGCGACCACCGCCTCGTCGATGTTGCGCCGCGCGGCCTGGTCCGTGTCGTCCAGCCGTGCTCCACGCATCTCCCCGTAGTGGCTGCCGTGGTAGGTCGGTTCCATCGCATTGGCGGTCAGCGCCAGACACTCCGGGCGCGAGTACACGTCGCCCTCCGGCCATCCGGGCAGGGTGCGGTACCGGTAATACGTCCGCAGCGTGGTGCTGCCCATGATCGCGTTCACCGCGGACTCGTCGGCCAGCATGGCAACCAGCTGGTCGACCGCCGGCGGGGAATCAGCGTGCTGCGCCGGACTGGCACACGCCGTCATGGGCGCCGCGGCGACCAGCAGGACGGCAACCGCACACCGCAGCCGGTTCATACCGGGGCCCTCAGCTGGCTTAGCAGCTCGATCGCCTCGCCGCGCTCGTCGTCGTCCAGCCAGGGCAGCACCTTGATGATCGCGTCTTCGGCCTGACGCGCCGAGCGGGTGATCTGGGCGAGCAGGCCCTCCCGCGCCCGCGGTTGCATGCCGTGGCTCTGGCGGACCAACTCGGCCCTCATCTCCAGCACCTGCCGGGCCATGGCGAAGCGGTCGGCGGCGGCTGCGTCGGGCCGCGGCCGCGTCGGCGTCGGCACACCGCCGTCCAGCACCACGTCGATGCTGCCAGTTTGCCACTGCAGCACCCGCTCCAACGCCCGGCGCACTCGCGGGCTGAGTCGCCCGGCTCGGTTGTTCTCCAGCGCACGCAACGTCTCGACCGACGGACCCCCCCGCTCGGCCACCTCGGTTTGAGTCAGGCCCAGCTCGGTGCGACGGTCGCGCACCTGCTGGCCCAGCTTTTCCCACAACATGACGTCCACCATCTTGCCGCATTGGCCGGTAAAAATCGGTGAGGTCACCGCAGCGTCCCGTCGGCACTCCACAGGCCCATCCACCCCGGTACGCAGCCCACTTGACCAGGGTAAATGAACCCATCCGCCGATCACCATGGCCATTGCAATGTCGTCCTGATTGCCGAGAAGTCCGGTTGGCCGATGCGCAGTTCCGGTAAATACTGCTATATTCACCGGTAATTACCGGTTAATACCGACAGTGGGGAGCGATGCGATGAGATCACAGTTCCGA
>Ga0335085_10007873_pt1 | contig 16378 bp, 7 predicted proteins | sample Lox_Sample_45_FD_206712 | JGI IMG/M metagenome (GOLD analysis project Ga0335085, IMG submission 206712) | Soil microbial communities from Loxahatchee National Wildlife Refuge, Florida, United States - Lox_Sample_4.5 | ecosystem: Environmental > Terrestrial > Soil > Wetlands | place: USA: Florida...
CACGGCATGGGCGGGCGCACGCCGTTCCGGTCACCGAGATAGATGTTGTCGCCCATCCCGATTTCGTCGCCGTAGTAAATAATCGGAGTGCCCGGAAACGAGAACAGCAGGCTGTTCATCAGCTCGATGCGCCGCGGATTGTTATCGAGCAGCGGCGCCAGGCGGCGTCGGATTCCCAGGTTCAGACGCATTCGCGGTTCGCCGCCGTAGGCGAAATACATGTAGTCCCGTTCGTCGTCGGTCACCATTTCGAGCGTTAGCTCGTCATGATTCCGCAGAAACAGGGCCCACTGGCAGGCGCCCGGGATATCCGGTGTGCGCGCCATGATGTCGGTGATCGGAAGGCGGTCTTCGAGGCGCAGCGCCATGAAAATTCGCGGCATGAGCGGAAAGTGGAACGCCATGTGGAATTCATCTTCATTTCCGAAATACTGACGCACATCGGCCGGCCACTGATTGGCTTCCGCAAGCAGCAGGCGGTTTTCATACTGCGCGTTCATTTCGTGCCGAATGCGCCTGACGACTTCGTGCGTTTCGGCCAGGTTTTCGCAGTTTGTGCCGTCGCGTTCCACGAGATACGGAACTGCGTCAAGCCGCAGTCCGTCAACCCCGAGATCGAGCCAGAAGCGCATCGTTCTGATCACTTCATTCAGCACTGCGGGATTGTCGTAATTTAAATCGGGCTGATGGGAGAAGAACCGGTGCCAGTAATAAGCATTGGCTTCCGAATCCCACGACCAGTTGGATTTCTCCGTATCCGTGAAAATGATCCTGGCCTCGCCATATCGCTTATCGGTATCGCTCCATACATAGAAGTCGCGTTCCGGCGACCCCGGGGGTGCTTTTCGAGCCGCCTGAAACCACGGATGCTGGTCGGACGTGTGATTCACGACGAGTTCGATCACCACCTGCAGATTTCTCTGATGAGCTGAGTCTAGAAAAATCTTAAAATCGTCGAGAGTGCCATAACTTGGATGGACGTTCAGGTAGTCGGCTATGTCGTAGCCATCGTCGCGCAACGGCGACGGGAAGAACGGCAGCAGCCAAAGGCAGGTGACTCCCAGGTTTTCGAGGTAATCCAGCTTTTGCGTCAGCCCCCTGAAATCGCCGATGCCGTCGTTATCGCTGTCGAAGAAGGCCTTGACGTGCGTTTCATAAATGATCGCGTCCTTGTACCAGAGCGAATCCGGTGCGCTTCCGGCCAATCTCATTTTCGAAGCCGCCGCTGCAAATCGCGGACCATTCCCTTCCTGCCTGACCGCCATCTAGAGAAGAGCCGGCCGGCCTGATGTCATCCCCCCAGATGTTATTCCCGAGATCCAGCGGCATTCAATTGCACCCGACTTCCCTGCCCGGCCCTTTTGGCATCGGCGATCTGGGCCCCGAGGCGCGGCGCTTCGCGGACTTTCTTGCCGATGCCCGCCAAAGCGTCTGGCAGGTGCTGCCTCTCGGTCCGACCGGTTTCGGCGATTCGCCTTATCAATGTTTCTCCGCGCTCGCTGGCAATCCTCTGCTGATCAGCCTGGACGATCTGGGCAAATCGCCATGGCTGGCCGGCATAGAGCAGCTGCACAAGCCGGTGTTCCCGCCGGACTGCGTCGATTTCGAACGCGTTATTCCCTGGAAGACAGCCGCGCTCGAAGAAGCGGCGCGCCGCTTTCGTCAGCGTGCTCCGGCGCCCGAGCGGGAACGCTTCGAAGCATTCTGCCGGGAGCATGCCGCGTGGCTCGACGATTTCGCGCTCTTCATGGCGCTCAAACAGCGCGACCTGTCCGTCGTCTGGAGCCGCTGGGATAAAGAAATTCGCAGCCGATCTCCGCAGGCCGTACAGCGCTGGACTGTGACGCTGGCGGAACCGATCGCGACGCAGAAATTCCTCCAGTACGTTTTTTTCTCGCAGTGGGAGACCCTGCACAGGTACTGCGGGGAACGCGGTATTCGCATGATGGGCGATCTTCCGATTTACGTGGCGCACGACAGCGTCGACGTCTGGGCCAATCCGCAGTTTTTCAAACTGGACAAAAAGGGCGATCCCGCCGCGGTCGCCGGCGTGCCCCCTGATTACTTCAGCGCCACCGGTCAGCTATGGGGCAATCCGATTTACGACTGGGACGCGATACAGCGCGACGGCTATTGCTGGTGGCTGCGCCGCTTTCGCGGCCTGCTCGAAATAGTCGACATCATCCGTCTGGATCATTTCCGCGGATTCGAAGCTTACTGGGAAATTCCGGCCGGCGCAAAGACAGCCGAATCCGGCAAGTGGGTGAAAGGGCCGGGCAGCGCGTTCTTCCATGCCATTCAGGATTCGCTCGGCGCGCCTGCGCTGGTCGCGGAAAACCTCGGCGTCATCACACCCGAAGTTGAGTCCATCCGCGCTGAATTCGGGTTTCCGGGAATGAGCATCCTGCAATTCGCCTTCGGCACTGACCCGCAGGCGCCCAACTTCCGCCCGCACAACTTTCCGCGCGCGATGGTGGCTTATACGGGCACCCACGATTGCGATACGACCGTCGGCTGGTGGACCACTGTGGGCAGCGGCCTGAGCACCCGCACGGATGAAGACGTCCTGCGCGAGCGCGATTATGCCCGCCGCTATCTCGGCGTCGGCAACAGCGACGTGCACTGGGCATTCATCCGCGCCCTGATGGCGTCTGTCGCTGACACGGTTCTCTTTCCGATGCAGGATGTGCTGGGGCTGGGCAGCCAGGCGCGCATGAATCGTCCTTCAACTTTGGCCGGCAACTGGCGCTGGCGATATGGACCCGGCATGCTGCGCCCGGAATTCGGGAAAAAATTGCGCGAACTTACGGAGCTGTACGAACGGTGCGAAAAGTAATTCTCCCCGCAGTTCTGCTGTTCCTTCTGCCGGCCGCCTGGCACGAAGCCCGCGGCCAGACGGTCGAAACGGTCACCATCGACCCTGCCGCGCCCGCTCATCCCTTCCCCCATTTCTGGGAACAAATGTTCGGCTCGGGCCGCGCCATCCTCGCTCTGCGCGACGATTACCGCCGCGATCTTCGCGCCGTTAAAGCTGCCACCGGATTTCAGTACGTCCGCTTTCACGCCGTCTTTCACGACGAAGTGGGGTTCTACAACGAAGACAAATCCGGCGCGCCCTTCTGGAACTTCAGTTATATCGACCAGATTTACGATGGCCTTCTCGCGGCCGGAGTGCGTCCCTTCGTCGAGCTTAGCTTCATGCCCAATAAGCTCGCTGCCGGCCCGCCGGCGGACTTTTTCTGGTACCACCTCAACCCTTCCCCCCCGAAAGACAACGCGCGCTGGGCCGCCATGATCGATGCCTTTGTGCGCCATTTGATGGATCGCTACGGCGCATCCGAGGTCGAGCAGTGGTACTTCGAAGTCTGGAACGAGTCCAATCTTCCCTTTTGGACCGGGATGCCCGCGGAGAGCTCGTACTATGCGTTCTATGACCTGACCGCCGCGACCATCAAGAAGGCCGATCCAAAGCTGCGTGTGGGCGGACCTTCCACAGCGCAGGCCGCATGGGTCGACAGGTTTATCGCTCACTGTCTCTCCGCGCATGTTCCGTTCGATTTCGTCTCCACCCACATCTATGGGAACGAGAGTGCGAAAGATGTCTTCGGAGCCGAAGGTCCTGTCGACATCGAAAACATGGTGCCGCGCGCGCTAACCAAAGTCTACAAACAGGTGAAGAACTCAGGCGCGCCCGGCACACCCGTCATCATCTCCGAGTTCAATGCGGCCTACCTCAACCGCACGGACATCGAAGACAGCGCCTTCATGGGGCCGTGGCTGGCCCATACGATCCGCGCCTGCGACGGCCTTGTCGCGATGATGTCGTACTGGACATTCTCCGATGTTTTTGAAGAGCAGGGCGTAGTTCGTACGCCATTTTATGGCGGCTTCGGACTGATCGCAGCGCGCGGGATTCCTAAAGCTGCATTTAACGCTTTTAAGCTCCTGCATAGCCTGGGCGGTCAACGCCTTGACTCCGCGGCGGACGACTCTTTGGTTACAAAACGGCCGGGGGGCGCCCTCGTCGTCGCACTTTGGAATTATTCGGAACCGGGCAAAGCCGGCCCACTCAAAACGATTCGCCTGATGCTTGCAAACGGACATAAGCCGAAATACACGCTGCAGTCCGTCCGGCCGGGACTCGGATCGTCAGTCGAAGAGTGGGAGCGGATGGGCCGTCCGATGTCCCCGACTCAGGCGCAGATTGCGCGTCTGATCGAGGTCTCGCGTTTGCCCGCGCCCACGCAACACGCCCTCAGCGTCCCGATTCAGCTCGCCCCGCAGGAACTCGCGTTAATCACAGTTAATCCATAGCATGTACGCTTTATTACAGAAATTATTTCGGTGCCGTTGGGCGCGAAATTGCAATGTTTTAGCCACGTCCGGGACTTTTCAACACAGTCAATCAGGAAGTCGGGTATGACTTTGCATCGCCTCAGAAAATGCACTGTTTCGCACGCAGGATTTGCATCACGTGCATTTCTTTCGGCTATCCGGACACAGACGACGGGGAGGAACGATGCCGCTGGTCTTACTGGCCGACGATAACCCATCTGACGTTTATCTGATTCGCGAAGCGCTTCGCGAGCACACCGTGGAATGCAGCCTGAAGGTCGCCTCCGACGGGAGAGAAGCGCTGAACCTCATCTTTGATACTGCCCCTGAAAGCGGCATTGAAGACTTCAGCCTCATTATTCTGGACCTCAATCTTCCGCGGCACGACGGGATCGAGATTCTTCAGAAGCTCCGCGATACTTCGAAGCTGAACCCTGTCCCCGTCGTGGTCCTGACTTCATCCGACTCGCCGCGCGATCGTCTGATGGCAACGCAGCTGGGCGCGGCGCGGTATCTGCGGAAGCCATCCAATCTGAACGAATTCCTCGACCTGGGCGCGGTGTTTAAGGAATTACTGGCACAGCCCTCGAAAGCAGCCCGCGCAAGTGGAGCCTCTCATGACTGAAGAAATGACGGAAACACTGAATACCAGCATCCTGCTGAAGACGCTCATGGCGTTCAAGGACGGCGACTTCTCGGTCAGGCTGCCTGTCGATCAGACGGGAATAGCCGGCAAAATCGCCGATACGCTGAACGACATTTTCCGGCTCAACGAGCGGATGGCCAGCGAATTCGCGCGCATCAGCAGCGCCGTCGGCAAAGAAGGCAAGATCAACCAGCGCGCCAGCATGGGATCGGTCTCCGGCGACTGGGCGGAGTGCCTCGACTCGGTGAACGGGTTGATCGGCGATCTTGTGCAGCCGTCTACTGAAGTGGCGCGCGTCATCGGTTCGGTCGCCAAGGGCGATCTCTCCCAGACCATGGCTCTGGATGTCGATGGCCGCTCGCTCAAGGGCGAGTTCCTGCATACTGCGCGCGTCGTGAACACGATGGTGGCGCAGCTGAATTCGTTTGCATCCGAAGTCACGCGCGTGGCGCGCGAAGTCGGCACCGAAGGCAAACTCGGCGGACAGGCCGTAGTGAAGGGCGTCGCCGGCGTCTGGAAGGATCTGACGGACAGCGTCAACTTCATGGCGGGCAACCTGACGGCTCAGGTCCGCAATATCGCAGAAGTAACCACCGCCGTGGCCAACGGCGATCTTTCCCGCAAAATCACCGTCGATGTGCAGGGCGAAATTCTCGAGCTGAAAAACACGATCAACACCATGGTCGATCAGCTTGGTTCATTTGCATCGGAAGTCACACGCGTGGCGCGCGAAGTCGGTACGGAAGGTAAGCTCGGCGGTCAGGCGGAAGTCAAGGGCGTCGCCGGCGTCTGGAAGGACCTCACCGACAGCGTTAACTCGATGGCCGGCAATCTCACCGATCAGGTTCGTAACATCGCTGAAGTCACCACCGCCGTTGCCAACGGCGACCTCTCCCGCAAAATCACCGTCGATGTACGCGGCGAAATTCTGGAACTCAAAAACACCATCAACACGATGGTCGATCAGCTCAACGCATTCGCCTCGGAAGTCACGCGCGTGGCGCGCGAAGTCGGCACCGAAGGCATCCTCGGCGGTCAGGCTGACGTCCGCGGTGTCGCCGGCACCTGGAAAGATCTCACAGACTCTGTCAACTCGATGGCCGGCAACCTTACGGGCCAGGTGCGCAACATTGCCGAAGTAACCACGGCTGTCGCCAACGGCGACCTCTCGCGTAAGATCACCGTCGCGGTGCGCGGCGAAATTCTCGAGCTGAAGAACACCATCAACACCATGGTCGATCAGCTCAGTTCGTTTGCATCGGAAGTCACGCGCGTGGCGCGCGAAGTCGGCACTGACGGCAAGCTCGGCGGACAGGCGGAAGTCAAAGGCGTCGCGGGCACGTGGAAAGACCTCACCGAAAGCGTGAACTCCATGGCCGGCAACCTGACCAACCAGGTTCGTAATATCGCCGGCGTCACCACGGCCGTTGCGAAGGGCGACCTGTCAACCAAAATCACTGTCGATGCGCGCGGCGAAATTCTGGAGCTGAAGAACACCATCAACACCATGGTTGACCAGCTCAACAGCTTCGCCTCCGAAGTTACGCGCGTCGCGCGCGAGGTCGGCACCGAAGGCAAACTCGGCGGTCAGGCGCAGGTCAAAGGAGTCGGCGGCGTCTGGAAGGACCTCACCGATTCGGTCAACTCCATGGCCGGCAACCTCACCGCACAGGTCCGCAACATCGCCGAAGTGACTACGGCTGTCGCCAACGGCGACTTGTCGCGCAAAATCACGGTCGATGTGCAGGGCGAAATTCTTGAGCTGAAAAATACCATTAACACGATGGTCGATCAGCTCAATGCCTTCGCGTCGGAGGTGACGCGCGTCGCGCGCGAAGTCGGCACCGAGGGTGAGCTCGGCGGCCAGGCGGAAGTGAAAGGCGTCGGCGGCGTCTGGAAAGACCTCACCGATTCGGTCAACTCCATGGCCGGCAACCTTACGGCGCAGGTTCGAAACATCGCAGCCGTCACCACTGCCGTCGCTAACGGCGACCTCTCGCGCAAAATCACTGTCGATGTGCGGGGCGAAATTCTCGAGCTGAAGAACACGATCAACACCATGGTCGATCAGCTGAACGCGTTCGCCGGCGAAGTCACGCGCGTGGCGCGCGAAGTCGGCACCGAAGGCAAACTCGGCGGCCAGGCGGAGGTAAAGGGTGTCGCCGGCACCTGGAAAGACCTGACCGATTCGGTCAACTCCATGGCGAGCAACCTGACTAACCAGGTCCGCAACATCGCCGAAGTGACCACCGCTGTGGCGCGCGGCGACCTGTCGCGCAAAATCACCGTCGATGTGCGCGGCGAAATTCTCGAGCTGAAGAACACCATCAACACCATGGTCGATCAGCTCAGCTCGTTCGCTTCGGAAGTCACGCGCGTGGCGCGCGAAGTCGGCACCGAAGGGAAACTCGGCGGACAGGCCGATGTGCGCGGCGTCGCCGGCACCTGGAAAGATCTTACGGATTCTGTCAATTCGATGGCGGGTAACCTCACCGCTCAGGTCCGCAATATCGCCGAAGTCACCACGGCTGTCGCCAAAGGCGACCTCTCGCGCAAGATCACGGTCGATGTGCGCGGCGAAATTCTGGAACTCAAAAACACCATCAACACGATGGTCGATCAACTCAATGCGTTCGCGGGCGAAGTCACGCGCGTGGCGCGCGAAGTCGGCACCGAAGGCAAGCTTGGCGGACAGGCGGATGTTAAGGGCGTCGGCGGAACCTGGAAAGATCTTACCGACAGCGTGAACTCGATGGCCGGCAACCTCACGGCTCAGGTCCGCAACATCGCCGAAGTCACCACCGCCGTCGCCAAAGGAGACTTGTCGCGCAAAATCACGGTCGACGTGCGCGGCGAAATTCTGGAACTCAAGAACACCATCAACACGATGGTCGACCAGCTCAATGCGTTCGCGGGCGAAGTCACGCGCGTGGCGCGCGAAGTCGGTACCGAAGGCAAGCTCGGCGGTCAGGCCGACGTGCGCGGCGTTGCCGGTACCTGGAAAGACCTTACCGATTCGGTCAACTCCATGGCCAGCAACCTGACCAACCAGGTTCGAAATATCGCGGGTGTCACCACGGCGGTCGCCAAAGGCGATCTCACAACGAAAATCACCGTCGATGCGCGCGGCGAAATTCTGGAGCTCAAAAACACCATCAACACGATGGTCGACCAGCTCAGCTCCTTCGCGGCGGAAGTCACGCGCGTGGCGCGCGAAGTCGGCACAGAGGGCAAACTCGGCGGCCAGGCCGACGTGAAGGACGTCGCCGGAACCTGGAAAGATCTCACCGACAGCGTCAACTCCATGGCCGCAAACCTGACCATGCAGGTCCGCAACATCGCGGAGGTCACCACGGCTGTCGCGAAGGGCGATCTGTCGCGCAAAATCACGGTCGACGTGCGCGGCGAAATTCTGGAACTGAAGAACACCGTCAACACGATGGTGGATCAGTTAGGTTCTTTCGCAGCCGAAGTAACGCGCGTGGCGCGCGAGGTCGGTACCGAAGGCAAACTCGGCGGTCAGGCGGAGGTGCGCGGCGTCGCCGGCACCTGGAAGGACCTTACCGATAGCGTCAACTCGATGGCCGGCAATCTGACCGCGCAGGTTCGTAACATCGCGCAGGTCACGACAGCCGTCGCCAACGGAAACCTGAGCCGCAAGATCACGGTCGATGTGCAGGGCGAAATCCTGGAGCTCAAAGACACCATCAACACCATGGTCGATCAGCTCAACAGCTTCGCTTCGGAAGTCACCCGCGTGGCGCGCGAAGTCGGCACCGAAGGCAAGCTCGGCGGCCAGGCGCAGGTGCGCGGTGTGGGCGGCACCTGGAAAGATCTCACTGACAATGTGAACTCGATGGCGGCCAACCTGACGACTCAGGTCCGCGCCATCGCCAAAGTCGTAACTGACGTCGCCAACGGCAACCTGAAGCGCAAACTGGTTCTGGAAACGAAAGGCGAAATCGCCGAACTCGCCGACACCATCAACGGCATGATCGACACGCTTGCGGTTTTTGCCGATCAGGTCAGCAACGTCGCCCGCGAAGTCGGTATCGAAGGGAAACTCGGCGGCCAGGCGCTGGTGCCCGGCGCCGCCGGAATCTGGCGCGATCTCACCGACAACGTCAACCAGCTCGCCGCCAATCTCACGACTCAGGTCCGCGCCATTGCCGACGTGGCAACGGCCGTTACCAAGGGTGATCTGACGCGGTCCATCGCGGTCGAAGCGCCGGGCGAAGTCGGTGCGCTCAAAGACAACATCAATGAAATGATCGCCAATCTTGCTCTGACCACGCGCAAGAACACCGATCAGGACTGGCTCAAGACCAACATCGCGAAATTCACCGGCATGATGCAGGGCCAGCGCGATCTGGTCACCGTGTCGAAGCTGTTGCTCAGCGAGCTGACTCCGCTCGTCGGCGCGCAGAACGGCAGTTTCTATATCAAGGACGATTCGAATGATGAAGCCGGCACGCTGAAGCTGCTCGCGGCATACGCATCGAGCGACAGCGGCCTGGTGCCAACGGAATTCCGCATGGGCCAGAGCCTCGTCGGCCAGTGCGGATACGAAAAGCGCCGCATCCTGGTTACGGATATACCGAAGGACTACATCCGCATCTCCTCCAGCCTTGGTGAAGGAAGTCCAGCCAGCATCGTCGTGCTCCCGGTTCTGTTCGAAGGCGAAGCCAAAGCCGTGCTGGAGCTCGCGTCCTTCCGGCACTTCAGCGACGTCCATCTCGCCTTCCTCGATCAGCTCACGCAGAGCATCGGCATCGTGCTCAACACCATCGCCGCCACCATGCGGACCGAGCAGCTTCTGAAACAAAGCCAGGCGCTCGCCGAACAGCTTCAGAAAACCAACGCGGAGCTGGAAGAAAAAGCGCACCTGCTGGCCGAACAGAAGAATGAAGTCGAAACCAAGAACCGCGAAGTCGAACAGGCGAAGGCGGCGCTCGAAGAAAAAGCCGAGCAGCTGTCGCTCACTTCGAAGTACAAATCGGAGTTTCTGGCCAACATGAGCCACGAGCTCCGCACGCCGCTCAATAATCTGCTGATCCTCGCCCAGATGCTGGCGGAGAATGCCGAAAACGTCCTCACACCCAAGCAGGTCAAGTACGCGGAAACCATCCACTCCTCCGGAACCGACCTGCTCGCTCTCATTAACGACATCCTCGACCTCAGCAAGATCGAGTCGGGCAAGATGGACGTCGAGGTCGGCAGCGTGCGCTTCAACGAGCTGCACGATTTCTGTCTGCGCACGTTCCGCCATGTGGCCGAAGGCAAGGGCCTCGATCTGTCCATCGACCTGGCGGAAAATCTGCCGGCGGAAACCATCATCACCGACGCCAAGCGGCTGCAGCAGATTCTCAAGAATCTGCTCTCAAATGCGCTCAAGTTTACCGAGCACGGCACGGTTCGCCTGGCGATCGATCGCGCGGCTTCGGGATGGAGCCCAAGCCATCCGGTGCTCAACCGCGTGAAGTCGGTGATCGCCTTCTCCGTTACCGACACCGGAATCGGCATACCGCAGGACAAGCAGCGCATCATCTTCGAAGCTTTCCAGCAGGCCGACGGCACCACGAGCCGCAAGTACGGCGGAACGGGTCTCGGCCTGTCGATCAGCCGCGAACTCACGCGCCTGCTCGGCGGCGAAATTCGCCTGCAGAGCGCGCCGGGCATGGGCAGCACGTTCACTCTCTATCTGCCTCAGACCTGGGCCGCTCAGGTGACCGTCTCCCGCGCACCGGAAGTGCAGCGGAGCGTCAGCGGTTCCGAGAGCCGCCTGCTTCCGCCCATTGACGGCCTCGTGTCGGCCGACGGGGAGACAATCGATATCATTCTGCCGCCGCCTTCCACCGCGCCGACACCCGTGGTGCACGACATCGAACTGGACGACGATCGCAATCTGATCCATCCCGGCGATCCTGTCCTCCTCATCGTCGAAGACGACGTCACGTTCGCGCGCATCCTGGTGGATCTCGCCCACGATCGTGCCATCAAAGTCCTGGTCGCCCTGCGCGGCAGTACGGCGCTGACTCTGGCGCGCGAATTTTCGCCACGCGCAATCACGCTCGATATCAACCTTCCCGATATGGCGGGCTGGACGATTCTGGATCGCCTCAAGCACGATCCGGCCACGCGCCACATCCCGGTGCACGTCATCAGCGGCGACGAAGACCGCCGGCGCGGGCTTGCGCTGGGCGCGATGAGCTACCTCGAGAAATCGGTCACTACGGACATTCTCGCCGCTGCGTTCGACAACATTCACAGCTCGATTGAACGGCGCGTTCGCAAACTTCTGACCGTAGCCGAGGTGGAATCCCGGCGCACCCATTGGAAGAACGAGCTGGAAGGCCCCGATATTGAGATCATCTCGGTCGCATCGGGCGGCGAGGCTCTCGCCGTGGTGCAGCACAAATACCTGGACGGGATCGCAATCGATGCCCGCCTCTCCGACATACCGCCTCAGCAACTCGTAGAAGAAGTTCAGAGGGAGCTCGGTGCTCACACGCCGCCGATTGTGATTTGCGGTCCCGCCGCGCCGGGTCTCGACATGGATGCCGAAATCCGCATTCTGAGCCGGCAAAGCGTCGTCCGTTACGTGGAGTCGGTCGAAAACCTTCTCGAAGAAACGGTGCTCTATCTGCATCGCGCCGAGTCCGATCTCTCCCAGCAGCAGCGTGACATCCTCGACTCCGTCCGTCGCTCGGATGCGCGTCTGTCCGGCAAGAAAGTGCTCGTTGTGGATGACGACGTCCGCAACATCTTCGCTCTCACCACCGTTCTGGAACAGCACGGACTTCAGGTCTTGCATGCGGAAAACGGCCGCGCCGGTATTGAGACGCTGAACCAGACGCCCGGCATCGACGGCGTCCTGATGGACATCATGATGCCGGAAATGGACGGCTATGAAACCACCCGCGCGATTCGCCAGCTGCCTGAGTTCCGCACTCTTCCGATCATCGCCGTAACTGCCAAGGCCATGAAGGGAGATCGCGCCAAATGCATTGAGGCCGGCGCGTCAGACTACATTACAAAACCGGTCGATCTCGACCAGCTTTTCTCTGTGCTGCGAGTCTGGCTGGTGGCATCGCATCAGCCTGCGACAGCTTCAATCGGGGTGGCTGGATAATAGACATGGCGGCGCCTGCCACACAAGAACCGACCGGTCCTATGACCCGCGAGAACCCCGGCGACGGGAGGATGAAAATACTTCTGGTCGATGACACCCCCGATAATCTTGTGTCCATCGAGGCGGCGCTCAGCGGGCTGGGCGAGGAACTGGTGCTGGCTAGTTCCGGAAAAGAAGCTCTTCGCCATCTGCTCAATGAGGATTTCGCGGCGATCCTGCTCGACGTCCGAATGCCCGATATGGACGGATTCGAAACCGCCGAACTGATCCGCAGCCGTCCCCGGTCGCGCCAGACGCCCATTCTCTTTCTCACCGGCTATCGCAACGAGGAACATCTCTTCCGGGGCTACGATCTGGGCGCCGTCGACTTTCTGTTCAAGCCCATCGTCCCGGAAGTGCTGCGCTCCAAGGTCGCGGTCTTTGTCGATCTCAGCCGGGGCAACAGCCGGCTCAAGCAGCAGGCCGACGCGCTGCGCCGGCAGGCAGAAGTACTGCAGAAGGCGGAGCAGAAATTTCGTTCTCTGCTCGAAGCCGCGCCCGATCCCATGGTGGTTTGCCGTGAGGACGGCGAAATCCTCATGGTGAATTCCCAGACTGAGGTGCTCTTCCGCTGCGGCCGTGACCGGCTGATCTCGCGCAACATCAAGGTTCTGGTTCCAGGCTGGGATTTTCACTGGCGCACAGGATGGGACGCCAATCCCATCCCATATGCCGGCGTCGAACTGAAAGCGTACCCGGAAGGGGCCGCGGCCATTCCGGTGGAAATCAGCTTCAGTCCCGTAAAAACGGAAGACGGTCTCGTCATCACCAGCGCCATTCGCGACATCACCGAACGCAAGAAGACAGAGGAACAGATTCGCCAGCTCAACACCAGCCTCGAAGAACGAGTGCTGGAACGGACCGACGCCCTGATGCGCTCCAATGAAGAGCTGCAGCAGTTCGCCTACATCGCCAGTCACGATCTGCAGGAGCCCCTGCGCGCCGTCTCCATCTACACCCAGCTTCTTTCCCGGCGCTATCAGGGACACCTCGAGGGCGAGGCGGATCAGTATATCGACTTCATCGTGGCGGGCGCCCAGCGCATGGAGCGCCTCATTCACGATCTTCTGGATTTCTCGCGCGTGGAAGCCAGGGGCGCCGATTTCTTCGTGCCGATGAGCTGCGATGAGGCGCTGGATGATGCCATTCAGAATCTTCACTCCCTTATCGAGGAAAACGGCGCAGTCATAACCCGGGAGGATTTGCCGCGCATCACCGGCGATCCGATGCAGATGACGCGTCTTTTCCAGAATCTCCTCGTGAACTCTGTGAAATACCGTTCTGAAGACGTTCCGCGCATACACGTCAGCGCGCAGCGCAGCGGAAACGACTGGCTCTTTTCCGTGCGTGACAACGGCATTGGTATCGATCCGCAGTATGCAGAAAAGGTTTTCGGCATTTTCAAGTGTCTCGATCCGCGTGACCGGCGCTCAGGCAGCGGCATGGGCCTCGCGATCTGCCGGAAAATTGTGAGCCGTCATCAGGGCCGCATCTGGGTAGAATCGGCACTCGGCAAAGGCGCAACTTTTTATTTCACCGTCCCCTTCGACCGCTGAAAACGGTATGAAAATGAGACTTACGTTCCGTTCCGTTCGGTCGTCTGCGATTTGCATCAGAATTGCTGTACGAATTGCATCGTTCCTGCCGGAATGGACTCGATCTGTTCGGGCAACATTATGAAAACCGAAATCGAAACAGACAGCAACAGCGCGGTGGCGGAACTTTCCGACATTGAACTCGCGCGCCTGAAAGTGCTGATCATCGACGATGAACCGGTGGATCGCGAGATATTCAAACAGTTTCTCGACAGCGACCGCCGCGGAACCTTCGCTTATGCCGAAGCCGGCACCGGACGCGACGGCCTCCGCATGATGGAAACTTTCCACCCGGATTGCATCCTCCTCGATTTCAACCTGCCCGATCTTGATGGCCTGACCATGATACGAATGCTGCACGATGGTCGGGAATTTCTGCCCTGCGCCGTCGTGATGCTGACCGGCAACGGCAACGAGAAGGTCGCCGTGGAGGCGATGAAGCTCGGCGTTATGGATTACATGGCCAAGGGACCGGCGAGCGGGGATGCTTTGTCGAGAACCGTGGCCAGCGCCGTTCAGAGATTTCAGTTTCAGCAGGAGATCGCCCGCCAGCGGATCGCCCTGGAGCAACGCAACCGGGAACTTGAAGCCATTCGGACCGAACTGTTCGAAGAGAAGGAGCGCTACCGCGTTCTGGCCGAGGCGATTCCGCAGCTCGTCTGGACTGCCGATTCCAACGGTTTCATTCATTTCGGAAACCAGCGCCTGTGGAATTTCAGCGGCAAAACGAACGCCAGATTCTGGCCGATCGACGGACTGATTCACCCGGAAGACCGCGAAACATTCCGCCAGAAATGGACTGACGCCGTTGCTTCCGGCCTTGCTTTCGAAACCGAACTGCGGCTCGAAAGGGCGAAGGACCAGACGTGGCGCCGCCACCTGCTCAAAGCTGTGCCGATTCCCGCCTCCGAAGGAGGCCCGGTCCGCTGGTTTGGTACATTTACCGACATAGAAGATCAAAAGCACGCCGAAGAAGCGCTCCGGCGGCGCGAGAAACTCGCCAGCATCGGTGTTCTGGCCGGCGGCGTGGCGCACGACTTCAATAATCTTCTGGCGGGTATTATGGGCGGTACCAGCTTCGTCCTCGGCACGATGGACACAAAGGATCCCGCCTACTCGATGCTGGAAATTGTGCTCCATTCAAGCGAACGAGCCGCCGTCCTCACCCAGCAGCTTCTGGCTTACTCCGGGCAGGTGCAGTTTCCGCTGAAGCCGGGCGATATTTCCACGATCGTGCGCGACAGCTGTAACCGCGTACGCGATTCGATACCCTCCAATGTGCGCCTCGCAGTGGAATGTGCCGACAACATTCCGCTGGTCGAAACCAATCCGGATCACGTGCAGCAGATCGTCGCCAATCTTGTGGTGAACGCGGCCGAAGCGATCGGAGAAGCTGACGGAGTGATAACCGTCCGGATTGCCATGATGCGGATCGGCGCTTCCAGCCCAGGCAGCCAGAAACTACCCAATGTTCTGGGATATGATCTGCCTTCGGGCGACTACGTTTCCATCGAGGTTTCCGATTCAGGACCCGGCATGGATGAGCAGATGCTCACCCGGATATTCGATCCTTTTTTCACCACGAAGTTTACCGGCAGAGGCCTGGGCCTCGCCGTCGTACAGGGTGTCGTGCGGTCATTCCGAGGCAGTATTCGCGTGGTCAGCACACCGGGAGAAGGCAGCACATTCACTGTCCTGCTGCCGCGAAAAGAAGCTGCCCATGGCACCGCAGCCTGAAGGAGAGGTAGTTGATGCGGCAGAAAAGAAACAGGCAGCCGCGGCCGAAGCGCTCCGTGTTTCTCTGACCGAATTTGCCGCGCGTGCCGGCCACGATATGGTGGGGCCGCTGAATCAGGCCGCATCTCTCATGGCGCTGCTCATTCGGCGGCAGCGCGCGCAGATGGGCGCTGACGCCGACAATCTGCTTGAATACCTGCAGAGTTCCTCGATTCGCATGGAAGGCGTTGTTTCCGGCGTCAGAGCCTACATGGATGCCGCGCATGCGCCCAGGTTTACCGATGTGGACCTCAACCAATCCCTCGCAGCTGCACTGGAACTGCTCCGCCAGCCAATAGAAGAATCCGGCGCAAATATCGAATCCGGTTCCCTGCCCCGCATTTGCGCCGACCCGGTGCAGATGGTAACGCTGTTTGAAATCCTGATTGGAAACGCGGTCAAGTTCCGCCATGTGGATCGCCCGGCTTATATCCGCGTCTCCGGAAGCTGCGCGGACGACGTCGCGCACGTTGCCATCGAGGACAACGGAATCGGCATTCCTCCGGAATTCAGCGAAGCTGTCTTCCAGCCCTTTCGCCGTCTGAATGGCACCGCTTACCGGGGCCCCGGACTGGGGCTGACGATCGCGAGGCTCATCACCCGAATGCATGGCGGAACGATTCGCGTCGAGCCCGTCACGATGCCTCCCGGAACCAGCTTGAATCTGCTGCTGAGCGTTCTGTAACAAAATCCCTGTTCCCGAGAAAAGCGGAGAATCGGCACGATCCGGAGCAAGCCATGGCTCCCTGATTGCACCGGAGAGCACAGGCAATCCGTATGAGACCTATCATTTTTTCATGCTTCTGTCTCGCAGCGCTTTTGGCGGCTGGGTTCGCAAACGCACAACAAAAACCT
>Ga0335085_10007875_pt1 | contig 16374 bp, 10 predicted proteins | sample Lox_Sample_45_FD_206712 | JGI IMG/M metagenome (GOLD analysis project Ga0335085, IMG submission 206712) | Soil microbial communities from Loxahatchee National Wildlife Refuge, Florida, United States - Lox_Sample_4.5 | ecosystem: Environmental > Terrestrial > Soil > Wetlands | place: USA...
TCTCCATCGGATTCGATAGATTTCCCCATGCCTTGAAAAATCCCCGCCCCGCAGGGGCGGAACTCGGTAGCTTACCGAAAACGGCGACTCTCCATTTCACGCTGAACCAAGACAAGACCGGTGAAGGGGGCGGCGCGCCGGATCACCGCCAGCAGGTCATCGACCGCCCAGTCCTCGACGGCCACGATGGCGACGATCCGCTGGGCCAGAACGTCAAGCGGCAGGCGCGGATAGCGGACCGGTTCGATACGTCCTTCGAGCATGGCGCGCGGGGAGGCGGCGCAGGCCAGCAGGTCGCCCCGGTACTTCGGAAAGATGATCCCCAGGCTGGTGGCGCCCGCCTGATGCCCGCCCGATGCGCTGTAGGCCGGAGGCGACCGAAGGCGGCGCCTCGATCTCGATCACCAGGTCGATCGCGCCCATGTCAGTGCCCAGCTCGAGCGACGAGGTGGCTACCAGCCCGCGCAGAGCGCTTGCCTTAAGCTGCTCCTCCACCACCGGACCAGCCGGCTCGGCAGCCACGTCGTTGAGTGCTCCGGCGAGCCGCTCGGCCAGCCGGCGGCTGTTGACGAAGAGTAGAGTGGAACGGTGCGCCCGGATCAGTTCGATCAGGCGGGGATGGATGGCAGCCCAGATGGACGTGCGGCCCGGCCCTTCGGAGGCGGTGCCGCCTAGGGCCGGTTGAAGATCGCCGACCCGCGCCATGTCCTCTACCGGGACTTCCACGGTGAGTTCGAGCCGCTTGCGTTCGCCGGTGTCGACCAGCGTGACCGGGCGGTAGGCCACCGGGTTGACTTCGGAGGCAGCCGACGAGCCCCTCCGCGCCGGATGGCCTGCCGAAACCGGCGTGGCACCGCCCAAGAATCGCGCTACTTCCTCGAGCGGGCGCTGCGCAGCCGAGAACCCGATGCGTTGCAACGGCCGCCCGCAGAGGTGCTCGAGGCGCTCGAGCGAAAGCGCCAAGTGGGCTCCGCGCTTGTTGCGCACGAGGCGTGAATCTCGTCAAGGATGAGCGTGTCGACCGGACGCAGTGCATCCCGGGCATTGGAGGTCAGCAGCAGATAGAGCGACTCGGGCGCGCTGGGCGGCCGGCGTGTCCCCGGTGCGAATGGCAACCGACGGCAGGGAAAAAGCCTCGGCTCGGGCGCGGGCTGCCCGCGCGATACCTGCCAATGGGCCGCGCAGGTTGCGCTCCACGTCCACGGCCAGAGCCTTGAGCGGTGACACATAAAGGATGCGGCAGCGGCGGCGAGCCGGTTGCCGTTCGAACATCAAACGCTCCAGGCACCACAGGAAGGCCGCCAGGGTCTTACCGGTGCCCGTCGGGGCAACAATCAAGGTGGATTCACCGCGGGTGATCGGCGGCCAGCTCAGACGCTGGGGTGCGGTCGGGGACGGGAAGGATGCCCGGAACCACTCCTGGACGGCAGGGTGAAACAGGGCAAGTGAATCCTGCGTCAAGTCGCGCTGGGCAGAGGAAGGGCGCATGACGGCGAGTCATCCTCAGCCTAACATCGAAGGCTGATTGGTGGGTACAGCCCGGGACCGAAAGATGAATTGGAGGCGTCCAAACGGGGATCTTGGATGGAAGGGACGCCGGGCCGACAGAAGACTAAATGTCGGCCCGCGCCTTTTGATCAAGTTTCTAGCTCTGATGTTGCCGCCGGCGCAGCTTCGCAGCTACTCCGACCAAGCCCGTGCCCAGAAGCATGAGCGAAGCGGGCTCCGGAACGTTGCCCGGAGTGCTGCTGCCGAAGGTGACGTCATCGAATACAATGTAATTCGCAGTGCCGCCGAAATTGATTGACTCGGCGGTCCCCGTGAAGCCGACTCCAATGGGATAGAACGGGCAGTAGCCAGCGTCGTAATCCGACGAGCAGGCGCTGGGGGTAGTGGGAAGGCTCAAGCTGGCGAGCAGCGTGCCAGTGCCCTCCACGCCGCTCCAGACCTCGATCGAACCCCCGGTATACGGGGCGGCGTAGTTAAAAGAGAAGCCGGTTGTGAAGCCGGCAGGGTCATCAAGGAAGGTGCTCGAACCCGACAGCCAGAACAGCCCGGCCAACTGAGAATTCGGATCGCCGAGTCCACCGCGAGAGGTGTTCGAGCAGGAGACACCAATGGTGTTCAGACAGATAACCAGCGCATTGTCGGGGAAGCTGATACCATAATTCGGCCCGCTTGAGCCGACGCTACTGGTCCCGCCGTTGTAAAAGTTTTGGATCTGCACATCGTTACCGTTCGGGTAGGGAGCGATGTTTTCGAAAGTGAGGTTAATGACGCCGGCTTTTGCCGATATAGCCGTTGCAGCAAAGACCGCCGCCACTATCACGACCAGCCTTAGACTTGTTTTCTTCATGGAGCTCTTCCTCCTGAAAATCCCACGGGAAAAGGATCGCACGGCGTACTGCTGCCCTTGCGGTTCCGAACACACGGGTTGCTACCGGAGGACCTTGGATACCTCGATGCTTTCACTTCGCGGGTCGGCCGTCAAGTACCGTCCCGACCATTATTCGCCTAACGTATTTGCATTCTGGTGATAACTAGAGATGGTAGTAACTCCTCGTTATCCGGGGTCGCTCGTCAGCTTTTGAAGGGGTCTCTGGCATCCGCCTAGCCCCCAGCGTCATGGCGCCCGCCCGCTGGAGTGCTACTCTACGCCATGCTTTTCAAGGAAGTACCGTGCTTGACGCTTTCACACCGCCGGCCTACCATGAAAGATTGGGCTCGTCTACACAGCCCTCACTGTACCCGTCAGGTCCGCCATGATCGACCGCATTACCGTCCGCGGCGCCCGCCAGCACAACCTCAAGAACATTAACGTGGAGATTCCCCGCCGCAGCCTCACCGTGGTCACCGGTCTGAGCGGCTCGGGGAAGTCCAGCCTGGCCTTTGACGTCATCTACGCTGAAGGGCAGCGGCGTTACGTGCAGACTCTGTCCGCCTACGCCCGCCAGTTCCTCGACCAGATGGAGCGCCCGGACGTGGACTCGGTCGAGGGTCTGAGCCCGGCCATCTCCATCGAGCAGAAGACCACCAGCCGCAGCCCGCGCTCTACCGTGGGCACGATCACCGAGATCTACGACTACCTGCGGCTGCTCTACTCCTCGATCGGCGCCGCGCACTGCCACAACTGCGGGAACCTCATCTCACGCCAGACCACAGACCAGATCGTGGCGTCGGTGATGGCCTTGGGCGGGGAGGCCGCGCCTGAAGGCGGGCAGCGGATCATGATCCTGGCGCCCATCGTGCGCGGCCGGAAGGGCGAGTTCCGCAAGGTGTTTGAAGGGCTGGCGGCACAGGGCTTTGTGCGGGTTCGGGTGGACGGCGTACTGCGCCCGCTGGACGAGGAGATCTCCCTCGACCGCCGCAAGAACCACAACGTGGAAGTCGTGGTGGACCGGCTGCTGGTGAAGCCGGGGATCGAAGCGCGGCTCGCCACCTCCATCGAGACCGCCATGAAGCTGGCCAGCGGGCTGGTGCAGGTGGCGGTGGTGGACGGCGAAGAGCACCTCTACTCACAGCAGTCGGCCTGCGTCAACTGCGGGGTGAGCGTGCCCGTCCTCGAGCCGCGGTCCTTTTCCTTCAACAGCGTCTACGGCGCCTGCCCGGTGTGCAAGGGCCTGGGCAGCCTCTATAACTTCGATCCGGCCAAGGTGATTGCCGACTGGTCGCGCCCGCTCTTCAAGGGCGGACTGGGCGCTGGCGGCACCTCTGCCGCCATGCAGCGCAATCTCGAGCGCGGCGCTGCCATCTACAACTTTGATCTCAACACCCCCTTTGAGAAGTTCCCGCGCCGCATCCAGAACCTGATCCTTTACGGAGGGACCGATCCTCCGCGCAAGACCGCCGGATTCCTCGGCATTATTCCGTTGCTGGACCGGTGGGTCAGCGCGAGCCCTTCGGAGGCCTTCCGGGACTGGTACCAGAGTTACATGTCGCCCACCCTCTGCCACGCCTGCCAGGGCAGGCGGCTGCGGCCGGAGAGCCTGGCGGTGAAGGTGGCCGGCCGGTCGATCGCAGACCTGACGGCCCTGCCCGTCAGCGAGGCGCGGGGGGTGCTCGGCGACATCCAACTGAACCCCAGGCAGGAGCTGCTGGCGCGGCGGATTTTGAATGAGATCACGGAGCGCCTGGATTTTCTGCTGGCGGTGGGACTCGGCTACTTGAGCCTGAGCCGCTCTGCCGCCTCGCTCTCGAGCGGAGAGAGCCAGCGCATCCGCTTGGCGACCCAGATCGGTTCCAAGCTGCGCGGCGTGCTCTACGTGCTCGACGAACCCTCCATCGGCCTGCATCCGCGCGACAACCTGCGGCTGCTCGAATCCATGGAGCGCCTGCGCGATCTCGGCAACACCGTGCTGGTGGTAGAGCACGACGAGGAGACCATCCGGCGCGCCGACTGGGTGATCGACCTGGGGCCGGGTGCGGGCAAGCAGGGCGGCGCCCTGGTGGCCTCGGGCACGCCCGCAGTGATCGCCGCCGACCCGGCCTCGCTGACCGGCCAATACCTGGCCGGCCGGCTGCAGGTCCACGTCCCGGAGTCAAGGCGTCTCTCGAACAGCAAGTTCCTGACCGTGCTCGGCGCCAAGGCGAACAATCTCAAAAGCATCGATGTGAAGTTTCCGCTCGGCCTGCTGACGCTGGTGACGGGCGTATCGGGCTCCGGCAAATCGACCCTGGTCAACGATATTCTCTACCGGGCCCTGGCCCGGAAGCTTTACCGCTCGCTCGAAGAGCCGGGCGAGCACGCAGGTCTGAAGGGGGTCGAGCATATCGACAAGGTGATCGAGATCGACCAGTCGCCCATCGGCCGCACCCCGCGCTCGAATCCCGCCACTTACACCGGACTGTTTACCCTAATCCGCGAGATCTTCGCCATGCTGCCCGAATCGCGGGAGCGAGGCTACCGGGCTGGCCGCTTCAGCTTCAACGTCAAGGGCGGGCGCTGCGAGGCCTGCCAGGGCGACGGCCTGCGGCGCATCGAGATGAACTTTCTGCCCGACGTCTACGTCACCTGTGAGGTCTGCGGCGGCCGGCGCTACAACGCCGAGACGCTGGCGGTGAAATTCAAGGGCCTCTCCATTGCCGACGTGCTCGACCTCACGGCCCGCGACGCCTTGCCGTTCTTCGAGAACATCCCCGCCATCCGGCAGAAGCTTCAGACCATCGTGGACGTGGGACTCGGCTACCTGCACGTGGGCCAGGCGTCCACCACGCTGTCTGGCGGCGAGGCGCAGCGCATGAAGCTGGCGCGCGAACTCAGCCGGCGCCAGACCGGGCGCACCCTCTACATCCTGGACGAGCCGACCACCGGCCTCCATTTTGACGACGTCAAGCAGCTCATGCTGGTGCTCAATCGTTTGACAGACCTCGGCAACACGATCATCATCATCGAGCACAACCTGGACGTGGTGAAACAGGCCGATTGGATCATCGATCTCGGGCCTGAGGGCGGCGAAGCGGGCGGCCGGATCGTGGCCCAAGGCACGCCGGAAGAGGTGACGCGGGTGAAAAAGTCCTACACGGGGCAAGCGCTGGCGCCGATGCTGCGGCGAAAGGCGAGTTGACCGGTGGCCTTGCTCAGCGACTGAGATGAGAAAGGGCATTGCGGCTGTGCTGATTTCCTTGGTCGTCCCCGGGGGCGGTCAGGTCTACAACGGCCAGGTGCGACGCGGCCTGGTACCGTTCGCCGCAGTCATGGCGGGTCTCACCCTTTGCACGATCGGCGCCTGGCGATCGTTTTGGGGATTGGCGGCTTTCCTTCTAATCGCCATCACTACGCAGGTGTCAGCCGCTGTGGATGCCTTTCTGGAAGCGCGCCGGCGAGCAAGCCAGAACCAATCGTCGGGCATGGGCGCATGGGCAAGGTTCACCATTATTCTCTTTGCCGCGGCTGCGCTCGTGGAAGCGCAGGGGCTTGTGAGAGCCCGAGTTACGGAGCGTGCATTCATCGTGACTGCGGAGTCGGGGGCGCCAACTCTTCTGCCCCGGAGAGCACATTACCGTTGACACAGCCTGGTACCGAGAGACCTATCTGGCCCGGCACACCGCGACGAGCGGCGCGCCTACCAGCTTCGGTCCCGGAATGTGCCTCCGCAGGAGTTCTTTGTGCTCGGCGACAACCGTGACCGCAGTCTGGACAGCCGTTTCGCCCAGTTTGGAGCCCTCACGCTGGACCGCATCGTTGGCAACGTACTCTACATCTACTGGGCGAGGGACCGCTCCCGAATCGGTAGGGGGATCCGGCAGAAACAGATCGACGGGAAAGCTGGACGCATCCGGGGGTCTAACCCATGACACACAAGTGCCTCACACGTTAATAGTCTCAGGCGAAAAAATCCAAAAACGAAACCGTTAGGTATATGAAAATAAAGGGTGACAGTTTTGGGAAGGGGGTAGACTAGCCTTTTCTCGGATGGATCATGAGCATCTACCGCCAGCAGCCGCTGAAGCTCAACAAGGTCCGCACCTACCCGCTGGCCTCGCGGCAGAGTAAAGTAGCCGTGGCAGCCTTTGCGCGCCTGCCGCGCCGGGGAGCGTCCGTCCGCCAGTGGGTCAAGTCGCTGCCCCGGATTCTGGCGGGCGAAAGTTTTCGCGGCGTCGTCGATGCTTTGCAGCAGGCGCGACGCGCCAAGCGCCCTATCATCTGGGGACTCGGCGGGCACGTGATCAAGGTCGGTCTGGGCCCGGTTCTGATCGACCTGCTGGAGCGCGGCTACGCCACTGCCTTCGCCCTGAACGGCGCGGCTATGATCCACGACTTTGAGGTCGGGCTGGCGGGGTCGACCTCCGAGGACGTTCCCGCCGTGCTGGGTAGCGGCCAGTTCGGGATGGCCGAGGAGACCGGGCGCTACCTCAACGAAGCCATCGCGGCCGGCGATCGCGACGGAGTGGGCATCGGCGAGGCGGTGGGCCGCTTTCTCACCCGGCATCGCGGCGCTCGCTTCCGCCGTTACAGCGTGCTGGCGGCGGCGTACCGGCGGCGCCTGCCGGTGACGGTCCATGAGGCCATCGGCACGGACATCATTCACAATCACCCCGCCGTGGACCCGCGCTCTCTCGGGTCGGCCACTCACCGCGACTTCCTCCTGCTGGCGGCGCTGGTGAAGGAGATGGATCGGGGCGGGGTTTACCTGAACTGCGGCTCGGCCGTGATCCTGCCCGAGGTTTTCCTGAAGTGCGTGAGCCTGGCTGCCAACCTCGGGCACCCGCCGCGTGGCCTGGTGACGGCGAACTTCGACTTTATCCAGCACTACCGGCCGACCGAGAATGTACTGCGCCGGCCGGTCGCGATCGCTTCGGCTCGAGGCGGGAGGCCGAGCCGCGGTTACGCTCTGACCGGGCATCACGAGCTGATGATTCCGCTCCTGGCGGCCGCGCTCAATTGAATGGAACTCCGATGAACGACGACACCGAGATCAAGACCAACGACCAACCCGGCGATTCCTTGGGTCCCGCCGCCGGGCCGGCGTCTGACATCCCGCCCGCCGAAGCCGGCGCACCGGCCGCAACTCCGCCGCTCTTCGCAGCTATGGGGTCCAAACCTCCGGACTTGTGGCGGGCGCGCGATCTGCTGCTCTTTGTCGCTTTCTCGGCAGCCTGGCTGGTGGCTTCCTTGCTCCTTTCGGTCGCCGCTTACGCCGCCCTGAGACCGCTGACGGGCTGGCAGACGCCGGTGTCGCGCCTCAGCGACAATACTTTCTTCGCCCTCTTTGTGCAGCTGGTGCTCTACGCCCCAATCCTGCTCTACATCTTCCTGCTGGTGGTTGTGCATTACCGCCAGCCGTTCTGGGCTGGCGTGGGCTGGCGCTGGCCCGGCCGCGCTCAGGCGGTAAAGCTTCTCTTCTGCGGCGTCCTGCTGGCCGCCGTGGTCGCGGCTGGCTCAGCGTTGCTGCCAGATCGCCGCGGCTTCCCGCTGGAGCGGCTCTTCTCCTCGCCCCTGGCGGCTTACGCCCTGGGCGCCTTCGCCGTCCTGGTGGCGCCCTTCATGGAGGAACTGATCTTCCGGGGAGTGCTTTTTGCCTTTTGCGAACGCCTGGCAGGCTTGCGATGGGCGGTGGTGGTGACGGCGCTGCTCTTCGCGGCCCTACATTATCCGGACTATGAAGGCGCCTGGACTCATCTGGGCATGATTCTGATTGTCGGCCTGGTGTTTTCGGTGGCTCGCGGCGTCACCGGGTCGCTGGCTCCGAGCTTCCTGCTTCATACCGCCTACAACGCCACTTTCATGTTCGCCCTGTTCGTGGGAACGCGCCATTTCCGAAACCTGGAGGCCTGGATTTGCGTCAGGATTTGAGGCTGGGGGCTCTCGATACGATCTCTAGGCTGCGGGCGGTGAAGAGCCTGGTTGTGCTGGCGGCGCTTCTTCCGTGCAGCCTGGCTTGGGGGCAGAGCGCTGGCGACCAGGTGGTCCCGATTCTCAAGCCGGACCTCCAGTCCCCTCAGGTGGTCACCTTTCAGCTGCAGGAATACCTGATGAAGCGCGCGCCTCAACTGCCGTCGCTGGCCAGCGCCGAAGCCTGGACGGCGCAGGCCCGGCAGATCCGGCAGCGGGTGCTCAAGGAGGTGATCTTCCACGGCTGGCCGGCGGAATGGGTCGACTCGGCGCCGAAATTCGAAGACTTGGGTGAGATCCCCTCGGGGCTCGCCTACCGGCGGCGCAAGCTGCGCTTCGAGATCGTTCCCGGGTTCTATTCGACGGCCATTCTCTACGAGCCCCGGCAACGCACCGGCAAGGCTCCAGCCGTGCTCGACGTGATGGGACATTTCTCCGCCGGCAAGGCGATGGAATTCGAGCAGACCTTCTGCATCAATCAAGCCCTACGCGGCATGGTGGCCTTGAACCTGGAATGGCCCGGCATGGGCGAGCTCGACCAGAAGTTCAACACCCACTGGTTCGCGGCTCACCTCGACCTGGTGGGCGCGAACGGCGTAGGCCTCTTCTACCTGGCGATGCGGCGCGGCCTCGATTATCTCTACGACGATCCGGACGTCGATCGCAGCCGGATCGGGATCACGGGCCTGTCGGGCGGCGGATGGCAGACGATCCTGCTCAGCGCGCTCGACGAACGGCTCAGCGTATCTGTGCCAGTGGCGGGTTACGTTTCGCTCCAGGGCCGGGCCGAGCGCCTGCCCGACGAACCCGGCGACATTGAGCAGAATGCCACCGACCTGCTGGTGAGCCAGGACTACAACACCTTCACCGCCATGCGCGCCCCGCGCCCCACGCTGCTGATCAACACCGCTGAGGACGATTGCTGCTTCCGCGCTCCCCTGGTGAAGCCCTACATCTTCGACCCGGTGCGCTCCTTTTTTCACCTTTACGGCCAGGATGACGCCTTTCAGTTCTACGAGAGCGCCACCATCTCCGCCCACAACTACGGGCCCGACGGCCGCCAGCAGGCCTACCGGTTCTTCGACCAGTACTTTCACCTCTCAGCGGCGCCGCAGGAAATTCCTGTGGGTGAGGAGATCCGGAGCTACGCTGAGCTGGCGGTGGGCGTGCCCAAGGACAATCTGACCATTCTGGACCTGGCGCGCAAGTTTGCGAACGCGCGGACGCCGGCGCCCCCTGGTTCAGCCGACTCCGAGAGGGAGGAGCTGCGCCAGGTGGTCCGCTATCGGCCGGTGAGCGTGAAGCAGAGCTGGCGCGAAGCCAACACCCATCACAATGAGGTCGAATCCGCAGCCTATCGCTTCGAGATGGACGACGGCCTGCCGGCTACCGGCGTCTGGTTTCGAGAGACCCAGACCGCCGCCGGCGCCCCCCTCACTATCGTGCTGAATGACGGCGGCAAGAAGAAGGCGGGCACGGAACAGTGGGATCGCGTCTCCGAGATCGGCGACCGTCTCGAGCGCGGTGAGCAGGTGCTCGCTCTTGACCTGCTCTTTACGGGCGACGCCGCGCCCGACCAGCCGTCCCACCTCCTCGCCGAGATGCTGGCGGCTGCCGGAGATCGTCCGCTGGGCATGGAGGCGGCCCAACTGATTGGCCTCACGCGCTGGGCGCAGCAGCAGTTCAAGCCGGCGCGCACGCGTCTCGAGGCTACCGGCATCCGGAGCCAGGTTGAGGCGCTGGTGGCGGCGGCGCTCGAGCCCACCACCTTTTCCGAGGTCGCAACCCGCAAGGGAATGCGCAGTCTCAGCTACCTGCTGGAGAAGCCCGTCTCCTATGAGGCCGCGCCGGACCTCTTCTGCCTCGACCTTTACAAGAGCTTTGATCTCGACCGCCTGCAGGAGATCGCCCGTCCCACCAAGATTGTTCAGGAAGAGTACGTGAAACCCGGCACGAGTAGTGAGTCAACGGGTGAGTGAGGTCGTGTGCGCGTACCGGAACTAAAGTACGGCCGCCGAGTAGCCGATAAGTTCCGCGGGAGCGCATACGACAATGAGATTGATCGGGCTTCTGCGAACGATCGCCCTGGCCGCGGTGATCCTGGTAGTTATCCTGTGGGCCAAGGGCGCCAGCGCTCACCACATCGCCGCGGACATCCTCAGGCTCGAACTGGCCTTGCTGGGTGTCTGGACCGGCTGGATCATCCTGGCACTGCTTGCATGGCTGTGCACGGGGGAGCCGCGGGGCTCCGGCAAGACTGGTATTACAGGCCCCGGCTCCTCAACCCGTTTTCCGCCTGAATGGAAGGACCGGCAGCCCGCCGAACCTGATCTTTCCTCCCTCTTTCCACCTTCGCGCGCCACCCCGCTGTCAGGAGAGCCTGAGTCGCTTATCCGGCACTATGAAATCACCAGTGACCTGAGCCTCGCGGCCTGCTGGCAGCTTACATCCTGCTTGCAGCCGGCGCGGGTTCCCGTTTCCCGCGACTATCGCTAGCCCCACTTCTTCCAGCCCACGCCAGCGGCCGTCAGAAATCGATGCGGGCTCCGAACTGACCTGCTCGCGACCCTTGGAAGTCCGACTGGCCGTTAGAGAGACCGCGGGCCGCGGTGATCTGGCCGAAGCCGGGGTCCGTGATGTTCGTGTCCGGATCGCCCAGATTGACGTGGTTCAGCACGTTGGTAAAGGAGATCTCGAACCTCATCCGTACCCGCTCGGTCAGGTTGAACGTCTTCTGCAGGCCGAGGTTCCAGTTGATGCTGCCGGGGCCCTCGATAAAGGCCGTGCCGGCGTTGCCGAAACGGCCGATGGGCGCCGGGTCGGTAGCGGGATTGTTGCCGTCCGAGCAGGCCAGCGCTTGTGATGCCCCGGCCGGACCCGGGCAGGCGAAGGCCGAACCCAGGATCCACGAAGCCGCGCTCTGGCTGGAGGGCGCCCAAGGTCCGACACGATCCGGACGCTGCGGCCGGCCGATGATGCCGGAGCCTGTGCCCGAAGGGTCGCCGCCCGTGCTGTAGTTGGGAGTGAGCCACGGCCCCGACTCGATCAGGAAGATATTGCTGAAGGACCAGCCGCCGATCACGGCGTTCTCGACGCCGCTGGCTCCGCCCGCGAAGTGCTTGCCGCGCCCGAAAGGCAGCTCAAAAATGGCGGTGGTGATCCAGCGGTGGCGCCGGTCGGCGTAAACGTTGCCGTATTCGTCCTTCCGGCTGAAGTAGTTCATCGTCCGGCCGCCCGAATTCTCGCCCGCGTAAGAGCTCGGGGTGGGGCCTTGATTGTCGGCCAGATTCCGCCCGTAGGTGTAGGTGGAGTCAAAGGTCATGCCGTGGCTGAAGCGATGGGTCACTTCCGCCGCCAGCGATTCGTAGTTGGCGGTGGCGCCGATGGCGCGCGTGTTCACGACGCCCCAGTTCGGAAAAGGCCGGCTGCTGAGCGGCTGCTCGGCGTAGAACATGGTGGAGTAGTTCGACTGGTTCAGATTCGGCGCCCAGACCAATTGGGTGGTCTTCATGCCGACGTACGAGACCCGCAGGCCCGTTTGATAGCCGAGGTCGCGGTCGACGGAGAGATTCCACTGGGTCGAGAGCGGCTGCTTCCAGCGGACGTCGTTGGCCGTGCCGAAGTAGTCGGTGCCATAGGCGGGCGCACCCAAGCCAGAGGAGCCTACCACGGGCCACTCAAACAAAGGCTGCCCGGTGCTCGACTGGTTGCTGAACTGGGTGGTGGCGGCCTGCATGGTTCCGGTGAGGGCGTAATAGATGGAGCCCATGCTCATGATGTTGTACAGACCGATGCCGCCCCGGATGGCCGTCCGGCCGTTGCTGAAGGGCTGATAAGCGAAGCCGAAGCGCGGCATGAAGCGCTCCTTGTCGGTGGTTCGCAGACCCTCGGGCAGACCCGCTTGAGAGGCGGTCAAGACCGGCGTGCAAGACGCGCCGTTAATGGCGGTGGGATTGTTGGCGGTATAGGGGAGCGCCGGGTTGGGACAGGCGTCGAAAGAGTTGAGATAGGCGGGCGCCAGGTTGCTGGCCGAGCCGTCCGGGTAGAGAGTCGAGCCGGACCGCGCCGGGCTGGGGTCGAAGTTGCCGATGTTCCCGAACTGATCGGTGTAAGCCGGGTCGTACTCGTAGCGCAGTCCGTACTGCAGGGTGAGCCGCGGATTCACGCGGAAGCTGTCCTGGGCGTAAAAGGCGTACTGAACGCTCTGGCCGTAGTTGTCGTGGGTCACGTTGTCGTAGCCGGTCTGTGCCGGCAGGCCCAGCAGAAAATCCGCGAAGGCGTTGCCTGAAAACGTGTCCTGAAAGTTGAAATTCCCGTAGTTGTCGCCGCCGATGAAACCGAGGGGCGAGATGCCCAGGATGGTGCGAATGTCGAAGCCGAACTTCATGGTGTGCCGGCCCTTGAGCCAGGTCAAGTTGTCGACGAACTGGCGCGTGCGCGACTGGTTGGCGCCGTTCAAACGGTCGGCGGTAAGCCCGGTGAGATTGGAGATGTCGATCTCCGGGAGTCCATTGAAGAACGGGTTGGTGGAGGGCAGGCCCTGGAAGCCCAGGGAAGACGAAAAGCCCTTGCCGTCAAACGAGTTGGAATTGCCGAAGCTGACCGTGGTGTAGCCGAAGCGGAACTCGTTCAAAAGGTTCGGCTTGATCGTGTAGTTGAAGGAGACCACAAACAGCCGGTCGTCTTCGTAGTTGTCTGAAGATGACACCAGCAAATCATTCGGAGACAACTGGCTCCCATTCTTGTAGGTAAAGCGCCCGAAAACCTGCATCTTCGAACTGATGTACTGGTCGCCGCGGATGTCGAACTGGTTGGAACTGATGGTGGCGGGCCGGTTGGCGATGTAATTGTTGGTCTGCAGCACCGTCCCGGGTCCAAAGTTGGGCGTCGGATAGAGGGTAAGGATCTGGTTGGCCGCCGAGCTGATGCGAGCGCTGGGTATAGTGTTGCCGGCAAACGGCTGCCCCGTCTGCGGGTCAGTAATCGTCACTCCCTGGGCCGTGAAGTCGCCATTGCGCATCGTCTGGGTTGGGACCGTATTCTGGATCGTCGCCGTCTGGGGAAATTGGAAACCTTCGAAAGTGCCGAAGAAGAACGTCTTGTCGTGGCCGTTATACAGGTGGGGAATCACGACCGGTCCCCCCAGGTCGAAGCCGTAGTCGTTGGCGATCTTCTTGTTCTTGGTCAGTTGTCCGTATTCGACGGCGTCCAGGGCGGCATTCTGCGAGTACCAGAAGGCGTCTCCGTGCAGTTGATTGGTGCCGCTCTTTGAGATGGTGGTCACGTCGCCCGGCGTGCCGTACTCCGCCGGGGCGCCGGCAGCCTGGACCTTGATTTCGGCGATGGACTCCGCCGAAGGAAAGGCGCTCTGGCGGGGCTGATTGCCGGTCACGTCGGTGGTGGAGATGCCGTCTACGGAAAACTGCGACTGCGACGGTAGGCCGCCCTGGATCGACAAGTTTCCGGAATCGTCCGGCTGAATGCCCGGCAAGGCCTGGATCAGAGCGTACGGGCTGGTGCTGCCGTTGGCGCGGTAGTTGCCCGGCAGTTCGAGAATCTTCCTGGAGTCGTAGCTCGAGGAGATGGTCTGGCTCTCGGTGTTGATCACCCCCGCCTCCCCCACCACGCTGATCTGCTGCGAGGTCTTGCCCACCTGGAGGGTCGCGTCCACGCGGAGCGTCTGCCTTGCGATCAGTTGCAGCCCTGAGATCTCCTGGGTGCTGAATCCCGTCTCGCTGACTTCGATGGTGTAATGGTCGGGCTTGGTATTGACCGCCTCGTAGTTTCCGTTTGCGTCGGTCTCGAAGGTGCGCGAGGTCCCCTCGTCGGTGTCGGTGATTTTCACCGTGGCCCGCGCGATGGCGCCGCCGGTGGCATCCTTGACCGTCCCCAGAATAGTCCCGTACGTCGACTGTCCGAATAAGGGGGTTCCGGCCAGACAAAAGAGCGCAACGAGCGCACATGCTTTACGCATACACTTCCTCCATTCGCTGCTTTCGCGTGTGGTAGCCCTGTGCCCGACGCTCAATAGTTCAGTTAATTAGTGGATTCCAGAGAGTAGCAACTCTTTCTTTTGACTGTCAAGGTGAACCGTAACACTGCTGTAACCATCGCTGTCGTAGGGGCAACCAGAAGCGAGTGCCTCGGGCGGCACACGCCACGGTACCGGACCATGATTACAGGTCTGTTAACAAAGCGCGAAAGGGGTGTTACGGTGGACTCGCAATCTGCCTTAGTCCAGGGGCAGGCCTGTGTAGCTTTCGGCCAGGCTCTGGGAAGCGGCGCGTGAACTGATGACGTAATCCAGCTCGGCGAGCTGGCGCCGCCGGTCGAACGGATTGTCGTCCGCGAAGCAATGCAGCATGGAAGTCATCCACCAGGAGAAGCGCTGCACCCGCCAGACCCGGCGCAGGCAGGTCTGTGAATACTGCTCCAGGCGCGAGCTCCGGCCTCCGGCGTGATAAAACTCGGCCAGCGCCCCCGCCAGCACGCGCACGTCGCCGATGGCCAGGTTGAGCCCCTTGGCGCCCGTGGGCGGCACGATATGAGCGGCATCCCCCGCCAGAAAGAGCCTGCCGTACTGCATCGGCTCCACCACCAGGCTGTGCATGCCGGTGACGCCCTTCTGCAGGATCGGCCCCTCGTTGAGCCTCCAGCCGCCTCCGACCGTGAAACGCGTTTGCAGCTCTTCCCAGATCCTGGCATCGGGCCAGAACGCGAGATCTTCGTCGGGCGCGCACTGCAAGTAGAGGCGGGTGAGATGAGGCGAGCGCATGCTGTGCAGCGCAAAGCCGCGCTCGTGGTAGCAGTAGATCAGTTCTTCCGAAGAGGGCGGCGCCTCGGCCATGATGCCGAGCCATCCGATCGGGTAGACGCGCTCAAAGGCAGCGCACGCGCCCGCCGGAATCGCGGGTCGGCAGACCCCGTGTGACCCGTCGCAGCCGGCGATGAAGTCGCAGCGAAGTTCCCGAGGTTCCTCGTCCTGGCGGAACCGGATCGTGGGCTGGGCGGCGGAGCCGAGGCCGAAGTTATGCACACTGACGCCGCGGGCCTCGAAAAAGATTTGGCCGCCGGCGCTGAGGCGCGCTGCCACCAGGTCCTTGATCAGCTCGTGCTGGGCGTAGATCGTGATGCCGCGGCCACCGGTGAGCTCGCTGAAGTCGATGCGGTGGCCGCGACCGCCGAATCGCAGCTCGATGCCGTGGTGGAGCAGGCCTTCGCGCTGCATCCGCTCACCCAGGCCGGTTTCGTTCAGCAAGTCGACCGTGCCCTGCTCGAGCACGCCGGCCCGGATGCGCTCCTCGATGCACTGCCGGCTCCGGGCCTCGATCACCACCGACTCGATGCCTTGGAGGTGCAGCAGGTGCGCCAGCATCAGACCTGCCGGTCCTGCGCCAACGATGCCAACCTGAGTGCGCATGCTCCGTCCGGGCAAGGGAAGCGCTTCTCAAAGATTGATGCCTGCCGGTCCGATCGCCCGCCAGCCGGGGATGTTTGCCGCTTTCAAGACCGGCGATTCATCTTAACACCCGGCGTGACTGGCGTTCGGGTAGTGGGTCAATTTGAATTTTCTCGCACTTTCGGCTTGCATCTGGCACGACTCGGGAGCCATCATGGAGCCATGCCTAAACGTTCAAGAACAGACCCGATTTTGATGGCGAAGAAGGTCTTTGACCGCATCGAAGCCCGCGGGAAGAATCCCGCTGCCGTAGCCCTTGGGAAGCTCGGAGGCCCGAAGGGTGGTCCCGCCAGGGCCAAGGCTCTATCGCCGGAGCGTCGATCTGAGATAGCGCGGTACGCTGCGGCTCAGCGGTGGGGGAAGGCCAAGAAGTCGTAAAGGGTGACGGTCTCATGGAGCTTTCGAGGCCGTATCTGCGGTGTCTGCACTGCGAAGGGCGAATTGTTCTGCCGCATCCCAACCCTGAAGGAAAACCCACAGCTCAAACCGCGTGGCCCACGGACAGATGTGTCCTGCCTCAGCTGAAAATGGAGAGTCCTCCCGTTAAGATAGCTAGAACGGAGAGGGCTCATGAGCAACGAGC
>Ga0335085_10007876_pt1 | contig 16374 bp, 11 predicted proteins | sample Lox_Sample_45_FD_206712 | JGI IMG/M metagenome (GOLD analysis project Ga0335085, IMG submission 206712) | Soil microbial communities from Loxahatchee National Wildlife Refuge, Florida, United States - Lox_Sample_4.5 | ecosystem: Environmental > Terrestrial > Soil > Wetlands | place: USA...
CCCTCCGGCGGGTCGGCCATCACCGTCGCCAGCACCTGCAGCATGTGGTTCTGGACCACGTCGCGGATGGCGCCGGTCCGGTCGTAGAAGCTGCCGCGGTCGGACACGTCGAACGCCTCGGCCATGGTGATCTGGATGCTCTCCACGTAGGTCCGGTTGAGCAGCGGCTCGACCACCGCGTTGGCGAACCGGCCGAACAGCACGTTCTCCACCGGCTCGAACGCCAGCCAGTCGTCCACCCGGAAGATGGCCTCTTCGCCGAAGTACTGATGCATCGTGTCGTTCAGCTTGACCGAGCTGGCCAGGTCGGAGCCGAACGGCTTTTCCACCATCACCCGGGCGCCGGGCGCGCGGCCGGCGGTGGCGATGCCCTGGGCGATCCGCCCGAACAGGAAGGCCGGCACCTCGAAGTAGAACAGCAGCTCCTTGCCCGGGCCGGCCGCGTCCGACATCGCCCGGTAGGTGGCGTCGTCGGTGAGGTCGCCGTCCACGTAGCGCAGCAGGCTGACCATCTTCTGGGCCGCGGGGGTGGTGGGGTCCATCTTGTTGAGCTTCAGCGAGGCCACCGCGTAGTCGCGGAACTGCTCCAGGCCCCAGCCCATCTTGGCCACGCCGACCACCGGGAAGTCGAGCACCCCGCGCTCGACCAGCCCGACCAGCGCCGGGAACGTCTCCAGCTTGGCCAGGTCCCCGGTCGCCCCGAAGATCACCAGCGCGTCCACGCTTTGTGCAGCCATCGTCCACCTTCTTCCCTCAGCAGCATCTGACCGCAGTCCGCCGGATCGCGCATCGCCCGCATCGGGTGAGCCTCGCCCCGCGCCCGCTGGGTTCGTGCCCCGGCATCAGGTCACGATGCGCCCGTCCTCCAGCGTGAGCACCTCGTCGGCGAGGTCGATGAGCGCCTCATCGTGGGTGGCCACCAGGGCCGTGATCCCCTCGGCGTGGACCACGGTCAGGATCAGCCGCATGATCTGGCGACCGGTCTCCAGGTCCAGCTGGCTGGTCGGCTCGTCGGCGATCAGGAGCTGGGGGCGGCCGGCCAGCGCCCGGGCGATGGCGACGCGCTGCTGCTGGCCGCCCGACAGCTCGTTCGGGCGCTGCGCCGCGTGCTCCGAGAGCCCGACGATCGCCAGCATGGTCGCGACGGTCTCCTCCCGCACCCGGGGCTCGGCGCCGGTGATCCGCAGCGGGATCCCCACGTTCTCGGCCGCGGACAGCATGGGGATGAGCCCGAACGACTGGAAGATGAAGGCGACCGTGCTGCGCCGCAGGGCCATCCGCTCCCGGTCCGTCATGCTCGTCACCTCCTGGCCGGCCACGGTCACGCTGCCGCTGGTCGGGAGGTCAAGGCCGCCGATGATGTTCAGCAGCGAGGTCTTGCCGGAGCCGGACCGCCCGCACACGGTGACGAGCTGCCCCCGGCGGACCGTGAACGACACCTGGCGGAGGGCGCGGGTGGCCGTGTGCCCGCTGCCGAACTCCCGTGACACCCCCTTGACCGCCACCATGACCTGCGGGGCCTCGTCCGCGACGCCCGCGGCCGCCGAAGCGGCCGGCCGGTCGCTCATGGCCGGGTATCCCGGTCGGGCCAGACGCCGATGTGGTCGGGCTCATGCTCCAGCCGCACCCGGTCCTTCATGCCGTGCGCGTCGAGCATCTCGCGGGGCAGCTGGACGCGCCCCGCCCGGTCGAGCACGGCGTATTCGACCGCATGGCCGGTGGCGCCCCCGTCCTCCCCGCCGGCGCCGTGGCGCAGGGTCTCGCTGCTGGTGCGGCCGTCACGGATCGCGACCGTGCGGCGGACCTGGGCCGACACCGCCGGATCGTGGGTCACCACCAGCACCGTCACCGCGAGCTCGCGGTTCGCCGTCTGGAGCGCGGCGAACACGTCCCTGGCGGTCGCGCTGTCGAGCTCACCGGTCGGCTCGTCGGCCAGCAGGACCCGCGGCTCGTTCGCCAGCGCGGTGGCGATCGCGGTACGCTGCTGCTCGCCGCCGGACAGCTGGGCCGGCGTCCGGCCGGCGCAATGGGCGAGCCCCAGCACCTCGAGCAGCTCGCCGGCCCGCCGGGCGCGCAGCCGGCGCGGGAGCCCGGCGAACCGCATCGGCATGATCACGTTCTGCAGGGCGGTCAGGTAGGGAAGCAGGTTGCGGTAGGTCTGCTGCCAGATGAAGCCGACGGTGGTGCGCCGGTAGCTGAGCCGGTCACGCGGGCTCATCGCGCCCAGATCGTGGCCGGCCACCCTGGCCTTCCCGGCCGTCGGTGTGTCCAGGCCGGCCAGGATGTTCACCAGCGTCGACTTCCCGCTGCCCGACGCACCGACGATCGCGGTCAGCTCGCCCTCGGCGACCAGCAGGTCCAGCCCCTGCAGCGCCTGCACCTCGATCCCGTCCGCGGCGTAGATCCGCACCAGCCGGTCACACATGATCAGTGCGCCTTCGCCGTAGGTGGAGCGGGCGCCCTCGGCCTCGGCCCCGAGCTGGCTGAGTCCCGCGGCCGGGGCGACCGGATCACCCGGCCCGGCGCCGGCCGCGGGCGCGGTCATCCGCTCCTCCCCGGGGCCGGTCATTCGCCCACCCGCAGCACCGGCCCCGGCCCGAGGCGGCGGGCCAGCGCGTCCTGGACGGACAGGGTCAGCGCCGTGAGCAGCAGGAGCCCGCCCGTGACGACGGCGAGGGCCACCGGGTCGGCCCGCAGCGGCACGCCCACCGGCACGCCGGTGAAGGCCGTGAGGTCCACCGCCGGCCCGACGAGCGGCACCAGGATCAGCGCGCACGCGGCCCCGCCCACGGCGGCGGCCACGATGGCCGGCGCGCTCTCCACCGCCGTTATGCGGCGCGACTGGTCACGCCCGAGACCCATGGTGATCAGTCTGGCCAGCGTCACTTCCCGGGAACGGGCGCTGAGCACCAGCATCAGCAAAAGGATAAGCAGACTGAACGCGCCGGCGGCGGCAGCCCCCTGCGCGAGGGTGACGTACCCGCCGTGGGGCAGTGGCGCGCCGGAGATGGCCGCCAGCACCCGGGAACGGAGGGTGATCTGGGCGCCGGGGACGGCGCGGTGCACGGCGCTGGTGAGCGCCGCCGTGTCCAGCCGCGGGCCGGCGAGCGCGATCACGTCGGGCGGCGGGGCCTGGTGGCCCAGCGCCCAGCGGGGCACCACCGCGAGCTGGCTGCCGGCCGGCACCCCGGCGATGCCGGCCAGGCCGCCGGTGATGTGAAGCCGCAGCTGGCGGCCGGCCACCGACAGCTCGCTGCCCTGGCCCAGGACGGCCCGGCCCGCGGCCGACACGAGCACCGGCACCGTGCTGGCTGGTGCGGCGCCCGCCGGTGCGGCCCCGCCCGGCCGGGCCAGCGCGGCGGCGGGGAACCGCGGCGCGGGGGTGCCGGCGGCGACCGCCGCGTACTGCCGCGGGTCCACGACGGCAACGGGAACCGGGATCCCCTGGCCCGATGTCCCGGTGGTCACCGAGATCGCGGCGGCGCGCTGGACGCCCGGCACGCCGGTGATCACGCGCCGGGCGGCCGCGGTGAGGCCGGGGCCGGTCGGCGGCGCGACGACGACGGCGTCGGCCCCCACGACCTGCCAGGACGCCGAGATGTCCGCCCGGGCCACCGCCGCCCGGGCCATGGCGGCGAACGCGACCACGGCGAACGCGAGGATGAGCGCGAACGCGGGCAGCGCGCCGGCCTGCGCCGCCGAACTGCCCCGCGCGAGGCCGACGACCATCACGACCCCGCGCCGCCGCCCCGCCAGCCGGGCCAGCCGGGGCAGGACGAGCGGGTAGGTGCGGACCACGAGCAGCGCGACCGGAATCGCCGCGAGCACCGGCGCCAGGCTGGTGAACAGGTCCACGCGGCCGGGCGGCGGCAGGCCCTGATCCCGGAGGATGAGCAGGCCGGCCACGGCCGCGGCGACCAGCGCGGCATCGGCGACCCACCGCCGGGCCGCGCTCATCCGGCGGCGGGCGGCCGGCGCGACCGCCCCGGGCGCGGCGGCGCGGCGGGCCCGGTGCTGCCACGCGGCGAGCAGCGGGGGGCCGGCCAGCGCGGTCCCGATGACGCCGGCCGCCAGCCACACCGACAGCCACGAGGCGGGCCCGGGGGTGAGCAGGATCGCCGCGCCTGCCGCCAGCAGGGCGGCCGGCAGCACCGCGACCGCGCCGCCCCGCGCGGCCACGGCGGAGACCTGCCCCAGCGAGGCCCCGCGCGCCCGCATCAGGGCGAACTCTCCCCGCCGGTGCTCGGTAACGAGCCGGGCGCCGAGCAGCACCACCACCGCCCCGATGACGGCCAGGCTGACGAACATCAGCGAGAGCGCGCGCTGCACCGCGGCGTCGGTCGCGACATAGGGGGACAGCACGCTCACCAGGCCGGAACTGAGGCTGACCACCAGCGGCGCGCTGGCGCCCGCCTGGGCGCTGAGGGCGGCGCTCACGTCGCCGACGGCGGGCAGGTAGGACACGCCCCGGGCGGTCTGCAGCAGGCCGGCGGCCTGATCGGCGCTGACGTGACTCAGGTCGAGCGGGAAGCTCCACAGCGCCTGCAGCTGCTGCCCGCCCAGGCGGCGTTCCAGCTCCGGAAGCTCGGCCGCGCCGGCGAACGCGGCGGCGCTCAGGTAGGGCGTGGAATCGGGCGTTGCGTAGGTCAGCCGCGGCACCGGCGCGGCGGGGTCAACCGTCCAGAAGGAGGAGGTGGCGCCGAGCGGCCGGATGATCCCGCTGACCACCAGCACCTGGCCCGCCGCGGCGAGCCGGGACCCGACCTGCAGGCCAAGGCTGGCCGCGGTCGCCGTGGTCACCGCGACCTGGAACGCCGCCGGCGACCCGGGCCCCGGCGCCCGGGTGGGCAGGGAGCCCGCGACCAGTGTGGCGTTGCGGCTCAGACCGCTGCGGTACAGGACCTCCAGCCGGGGCGGGCCGATGCGCCCGGCCGACGGCCCGGCGGTGCCGGAGACCGCGCCCGCGTTCATGGCCAGGCCCGCCCATTGCGACGCCACCGGGGCCAGCGGCAGGCCGTCCCGCCGCACGCCGCCGGCCAGCCTGCGGCCCGCGACGGCCAGTTCCGCCGCGCTCAGATAGCCCTGATTCAGGCCGGAGAGGTTGGCATCGCCCAGCACCGCCGTCTGCTGTGAGGGCGCGGCATGGAAGATCCGCTGCACGACCTGGGTCCGGTAGCCAAGGCTCGCCCGCGGCACGGCGACGGCGATGAACACACCGGCCAGCACGAGAATGCCCAGCGCGACCCCGGCCGCGGCGCCGGCGCCGGTGGCCGCCGCCCAGGACGAGGCCATCCGGCCCGGCCGGGCGGGGGCGCTCATGCGGACTCCCCGGCACGCAGCCGGGCGGCCGGGTCCGGCCGGTAGGCGGCGGTCGCGGCGGCCGCCAGCACCGGCACGGCCGCGACCGCGAGCGCCAGCAGTACCAGCGGGCCCAGCGGGACCACCACCCGGGCCGGCGGGAACGGTGCGGCCGCCCCGCCCGTGAGCGTGACGGCGGGGACCAGCAAGCGGGCCATGACCGTCCCGATCAGCGCACCGGCGGCCGCGGCGGGCAAGCTCAGCATCAGCTGCTCCAGGCAGAGCTGGCCGGCCCGGCTGCCCGGCCCGACGCCGAACGCGGCGAGCAGGGCGTCGGTGAGGCGGCGTTCCCGGACGGCCGCCACCACACTGACGGTGAACCCGATGCAGGCCAGCAGCGCGGCCGCCATCACGATCACCAGCAGCCCCAGCTGCGGCACGTTCGGCAGCGGATCGTTGAGCAGGCCGTCCGCCAGGGCGGCCCGGCTGGCCACGGCGGCGCCCGGCGGCAGCCCGGCGGGAACGCCGCGCTCCGTCCGCAGCCACCACTGCGTCACCGGCAGGGCCGGCTGTGATCGCCGGCTGAGCGCGTCCTGGAGCCAGGCCAGATCGACGATCACCGCGGGCTGCGCGCCCGCGGTGGGGAAGGCGCGGACCTTCGCCACCAGCCGGACGGGCACGCTCACGTTGCCCACCGGAAGCGGGACGACCTCGCCGACGTGGGCGTCGGCCGAGCCGAAGAACGCGCTGGTGGCTATCGCGGGTACCGGCAGAGCCAGATGCCCGCGGGCCCGGGCGGGCGTGATCTGGCGCCACAGGGCGGCCGGCGGCAGCGGCGACAGGTCTGGGCGGAGCAGCACCGTGCCCGGCGCCGCGCGGGCGTCGAGGGCGAAGACGCTGAATCCGCTGTTGAAGGCGGCGACCGGCATGGCGCCGAGCACGCCGGGGGCATGCGCCAGGGCCCCGGCGCGGCCGGGCGCCAGCGGCGCGGCGAGATCCACCCTGACATCGGCCCCGGTGGCGAAGGCCGCCCGGTCCAGCTGGGACTGCTGCCAGCTCTGGTGCTGGGCGAGGGCCAGCGTCCCGGTCGCGACGGCGAGCACCACGAGCAGGACCGGGCCGCCCTGCCGCTGTGACCGCCTGCTCACCTGCCAGCTGGCCAGCGCCGCGACCAGGTGCCGGCCGCGGGCGCTCCGCCGGTCCAGCAGCCGGGCCGCGGCGGGCAGGATCCGCAGCGGGATCAGGGCGATCCCGGCGAGGGCCACCGCCGGGGCGGCGGACAGCACCGGGTCGATGCCGAGCCCGCCGCCCGGCAGCCGCGGGACCGCCGAGTACCTGCGCAGCTCCCAGAACGCCAGCACCCCGAGGGCGACCAGCGCCACGTCCAGGCCCGCCCGCGCCGCGCCGGCCAGTCCGGCCTGCCTGCCCCGGCGGGCCCTGGCCTCCCCGGGCGCCGCGGGCCGGAGCGCCGGCCAGCTCATGACGGCGATGGCCAGCACCACGATGACCGCGGCCAGCCACCAGCCACCCCCGCCCGCGCCCGGGCGCAGGATCGCGGCCGGGCCGCCGGCGGCCGGGAGCCCATTGGCCGACAGCAGCGCCGTCGCGGCATAGCTGCCGAGCACCGCCCCGGCCGCGGCGCCCGTCACGGCCAGCAGCGCGGCCTCGGCCAGCGAGGCCAGCGCCAGCTGGCTGCGGGCGACGCCGCGGGCGCTGAGCAGCGCGGTCTCCTCCTCCCGCTGGGCGGCCAGCAGCCGCGCGGCGAGGGTGACCGCGACCAGGGCCAGCAGGATCAGTTCCAGTGAACCGATGAGCAGCAGGGATCTGGACACGACCAGGCTGCTGGCCAGCGCGGACAGGGTCTGCGGCAGGCGGGTGGCCACCTGCAGCCCGCCCAGGCGCTGCGCGCCTTCCAGCGAGGCGACGGCTCCGGCCAGCCGCCGCTGCAGCGCGGTGATGCGGGCCGGCGGGATGCGGGCCGTGTCCACCCGGGCCAGCCAGGACGCGCCGCCGGTGGTGAGGCCCCCCGGTCCCAGCGCGGCCGGGCTCACCAGCATCGGGCCGTAGGTGATGAACGCGCCCCGCATCAGGGCGCCCGAGGTCCCGAGCAGGCTGAGCCGCCAGTAGGCCGCGGCCGGGTCGCGCACGCGGAACAGGCCGGTGACCCGGAGCCGGGCCCGGGCCCCGGTCGTGCTGTCCCGCAGGCCCAGCGTGTCCCCGGCGGCGAGGCCGAGCATGCGCGCGGTGGTCACCGGCAGCGCCACGCCGATGGGCCGGCCGCGCCGCGGCGGGCCGGGCCAGCTCCCCACGGTCAGCTCGGTGTGCGCGGTGACCCCGCCGAGCACCGCCGCCTGGATCAGCGGGATCGTGCCCCGGCGGTGCGGCCCCGGCAGCGCCAGCTGGTCGGACCAGCGGCCACCGACCAGTGTGAACGGAACGGTTCCCAGGGCCGAGCGGAGCGAGGAGCGGATGACCGGCGTGTCGGCGCGGGCGGTGGCCGCGCTGATCTGGCCGCTGATCAGGATCGGCGTGCCCGGCTCGCTCGCCAGCCGCCGATGGGCCGCCGCCGGCAGCGCCTCGGCGCCGAACCCGGCCAGCGCCGTCGTGACGGCCACCGAGGTGAGGACGGCGAACAGGAGGCTGGCGGGCAGGAGGCGGGCAGACCCGAGCCGCCGCAGCACGAACGATGCCCGCGCACCGCGGGCCCTCCGGGCCGGTGCGGCCCGGGCGTCGCGGTCGGCACCCCTGATCATGCCCATGGCATGACGGTACGTACCGGTGGCGGTCGCGCGGCAGGTGCGGGGCAGGAATGGTTATCCGGTTGTCACGTTTTCTCGCGCACGCCGGGCGGCTGCGCCGGCTGGGCGAAGTCGGAGCTGCTGATCCGCTTCCGGAACACGTAGTAGTTCCACGCCGTGTAGGCCAGCACGACCGGCAGCAAGACGACCGCCACGATGGACATCAGCTTCAGTGTGTAGGACGGCGACGCGGTGTTGGCGATGGTCAGGTTGTACGCCGGGTTCGTGCTGGAGACCATGACGTTCGGGTAGAGGTCGGTGAACAGCGTCAGCATGGCCAGCGCGATCGTGATGGTGCTGCAGGCGAACGACCAGCCCTCGCGGCGATCGTGAGCCAGCCAGGCGGCGGCGATGACGACGATGAAAGTGAGGATCTCGACCGGGTTGGGCCAGAAGCCCTTGCCCGCGGTGACGTGGGTCCAGGCCACCCAGCCGATGACGATCAGGGCGACGGCGGGCCCGGACCGGGCGGCGACCCGGCTCGCCCGGCCGGCGACCTCGCCGGTGGTCTTCAGCGCGATGAAGGTCGCACCGTGCAGGACGCAGATCGCCAGCAGCGTGATGCCGGTGTAGACGCCGTAGGGCTGGAACAGGTCCCAGAACGTCCCCGTGTAGTTCTGGGACTTGTCGATCGGCAGCCCGGCCAGCAGGTCGCCGAGCGCGATGCCCACCAGCAGGGGAACCAGCAGGCTGCCGCCGGTGAGCAGAACGCTCCACATCCGCCGCCAGGCCGCGCTGTCGCGCTTGCGGCGGAACTCAAAGGAGGTGCCGCGGGCCATCAGCGCCGCCAGCAGCAGCACCAGCGCCAGGTAGAGGGCGGAGAACATGGTCGCGTACCAGCCGGGGAAGGCCGCGAAGATGGCGGCGCCGGCCACGATCAGCCATACCTCGTTGCCGTCCCACAGCGGCCCGATCGTGTTGATCACCGTGCGCCGCCCGGCCTCGTCGCGGCCGACGATCCCGTGCAGCATGCCGACGCCCAGGTCGAACCCCTCCAGCACGAAGAAGCCGGTCCACAGCACGGCGATGAGGATGAACCAGAACTGGGCGAGCGTCATCGCGGCGGTCTCCCCTGGAGTCAGTACAGCATCGAGGGCACACGGGCGTCCGGCTCGCCGGACGCCGGCGACTGGGACGGGTCCGGGTCGGGTTCGCGGCGCGAGTACCGCAGCATGAACACCAGGAACAGCGCCGCCAGGGCCAGGTAGAGCGCGATGAAGATGACCACGCTGATGACCAGGTAGGTGAAGCTGCTCGACGGGGAGATCCCGCTCTTGGTGAGCATGAGGCCCTGCACGATCCACGGCTGGCGGCCGCTCTCGGTGAGGAACCAGCCCGCGGTGTTCATCAGGAACGGCGTGATGACGGCCCAGGTGGCGGCGAACAGGAACAAGCGGGAGGTCTCAAGTCTCTTGCGCCACAACAGCCACAGTCCCCACAGCGAGAACACCCAGACCAGCCCGCCGAGGTAGGCCATCACCCGCATGCCCCAGTACTGGATGAACACGTTCGGGACGTAATAGCCCGGCCCGTACGTGGCGTTGTACTGGTTGTTCAGCGGGGTCATGCCGAGGACCTTGCCGTTCCAGGAGTTGGTGGCCAGCAGCGACAGCAGGTGCGGGACCGCGATGATCTGGGTCGGTGTCTGGTCGTTGTTGCCGCCGCCGATCTGGAACAGCGAGAACGAGCACGGCTGGCAGGTGGTCCACTGGGCCTCGGCCGCCGCGATCTTCATCGGCTGGTAGGTGCCCTCCACCACCCCGAGCATGTCGCCGACGAACAGGGTCAGGGTGATCGCCGGGACCAGCACGATCAGCGACAGCCGCAGCGAGTGGCGGAAGATCTGCGGGTCCTTGCCCTTGCGCAGCTGCCACGCCGACACCGCCAGCATGACCAGCGTGCCGGTGGTGACCGCGGCCAGGACGACCTTGGTGTACCCCCACAGGAACACCGGGTTGGTGAACACCGCGACGATGTTGTCCAGCTGCGGCTTGCCATCGACCATCTTGTAGCCGACCGGGTGCTGCATCCAGGAGTTGGCCGCCATGATGAACGCCGCGCTCAGCACCGACCCCAGCGCCACCAGCCAGATGCACGCCAGATGCACCCGGCGCGACAGCTTGTCCCACCCGAAGACCCACAGGCCCAGGAACGTGGACTCCAGGAAGAACGCCGCCAGCCCCTCCATCGCCAGCGGGGGACCGAAGACGTTGCCGACCAGCCGTGAGTACGCCCCCCAGTTCATCCCGAACTCGAACTCCTGCACCAGCCCGGTGACCACGCCCACCGCCACACTGATCAGCAGCAGCGTGCCGAAGAACCGGGTCAGCCGCAGCAGCTCCGCGTTCTTGTTCCGGTACCACCAGGTCTGCAGCAGCGCGGTCAGAAACGCCAGCCCGATCGTCACCGGGACGAAGAAGAAATGATTCACCGACGTCCACGCGAACTGAAATCGCGCCAAGTCGAGAGTGCTCATCTGCGGCTCCCCGTCCTGGTCTGCCGCTCAGCCCGTCCTGGTCTGCGGCTCAGCGGCGGCGGGCATCATTGGTCGCTGGTGACCGGCGCAGCGGCGCCGTTCCGCCAGGCGCTGGCCCCGGCGCTGGCCGCGGCCCGGGCCTTGGTCAGCTGCTGCCTGGCCAGCTGACTGGGTGGCACCTCCATGCTGTTGACGTAGCGCCGTGCCGCGGCCGTCAGCGCCGCACCGGCGATGGCCAGCCCGGCCAGGCCGAGCAGGCTGCCGACGCCGATCAGCACCGCCCCGGCCAGCAGGGGCCCGGTATTCAGCGCGAACCCCTGGGTGAGCTCTTCCTGGTCCGCCATGGCACCCATCCTCGTGTCGGCCTGTGCTGGCCACTCTCGCCGGGCGGGCATCCGGAGGCATCACCCCGGCCGGGTGATAGCCATTCCCAGGCCTGGAGCGGCGCTCACCCGAGCCGTCTTTGCCATTTTTTTACTGAAGACGGAGCGGCGATTCTCACCCTTTCCAGGGGATGCGCGCGGCCGGCCCGGCTGGCGAGAGTGAGACCGTGAACGAGCACTATGACGTGATCATCGTCGGGTCCGGGGCCGGGGGAGGGACGCTCGCGCACACCCTCGCCGGCTCCGGCAAGAGCATCCTGCTGCTGGAGCGGGGGGACTTCCTGTCCCGGGAGATGGACAACTGGGATCCGCGCCCGGTGTTCGTGGACGGGAAGTACATCTCCACCGACACCTGGTACGACGGTGACGGCAAGCCGTTCCAGCCGCAGGTCCACTACTTCGTGGGCGGGGCGACCAAGCTGTACGGCGCGGCCCTGTACCGGCTGCGTCCCCAGGACTTCGGCGAGATCAAGCATGTCGACGGGATCTCCCCGGCCTGGCCGCTGGATTACGGCGACTTCGAGCCGTGGTACTCGGCGGCCGAGCAGCTGTACCAGGTGCACGGCAACGGCGGCGAGGACCCGACCGAGGGCCACCGCAGTCAGCCCTACCCGTGGCCCGCGGTCTCCCATGAGCCGCGGATCCAGCAGATCCATGATGACCTGGCCAGGGGCGGCTACCGCCCGTTCCACGCCCCGTGCGGGATCATGCTGAACGAGGCGGACCGGCCGCGCAGCACCTGCATCCGCTGCACCTGGTGCGACGGCTACCCGTGCCTGGTGCACGCCAAGTCCGACGCCGACGTGATCGCGGTCCGGCCGCTGCTCGGCCGCGACAACGTCACGCTGCTCACCGGGGCCGAGGTGACCAAGCTGGAGACCGATCCCTCCGGGCGCACCGTCACCGGGGTCGTCGTCACCCGGGACGGCAACCGTGAGGTCTACACCGGTGACATCGTGGCCGTCAGCGCCGGCGCCGCCAACAGCGCCAGGCTGCTGCTGAACTCGGCCAGCGACCAGCACCCGCGGGGCCTGGCGAACGGGTCGGACCAGGTCGGGCGCAACTACATGTTCCACAACTGCAAGGCGGTCGTGGCCCTGTGCACCGAGCCCAATGACACGGTGTTCCAGAAGACGCTGGGGATCAACGACTTCTACCTCCCCACCAAGGACTACGCGTACCCGATGGGCAACATCCAGATGATTGGCAAGTCCAACGCGGAGGCCATGCGCGGCGAGAAGCCCAAGCTCACCAAGCTGTCCCCCGAGTGGACCCTGTCCGACGTGGCCAAGCACGCGGTGGACTTCTGGCTCACCACCGAGGACCTGCCCAGGCCGGAGAACCGGGTCACCACCGACGCCGATGGCAACGTCCACCTGGCGTACGAGATGACCAACGACGACGAGGCCTTCCGCCTGTACGGCGAGCTACGCAAGATCCTCAACCACACCGGGATGGCCGAGCACCACGTGCTGCGCAAGAACTTCTACATGGACATGGACATCCCGGTGGCGGGCTGCGCGCACCAGGCCGGCACCTGCCGGTTCGGCACCGACCCCGCCACCTCGGTGCTCGACTCCAACTGCAAGGCGCACGAGCTGGACAACCTGTACGTCGTGGACACCAGCTTCTTCCCGAGCATCGGCGCGGTGAATCCGGCGCTGACCGCCATGGCCAACGCGATCCGGGTCGGCGACCACCTGCGGGAGCGGCTGGCGTAGCCGCCGGGATAGCCCCGTGCGGGTGAGGCCCGGCGGCCGACGGGAGACGATGCTGGGAGCATGAGGCGAGTCACGGCCATCAGGCCTTCCCGGTGGCAGGCCGCGGCGGTAGCGGCCGGGGCCGCGCTGCTCCTGGCGGCCTGCGGATCAAGCGGCGGCCTGTACGGCGGCAGCAGCCCGTCCACCACCTCGGCCGCCCCGTCCTCGGCGGCGCCCAGCCCGGCGTCGGCGGTGTGCCAGGATGCGGCCGCCCTGCGCGCCTCGGTCGAGACCCTCACCCACATCCAGGTGGGGCAGGGGATGGGGGACGAGATCAAGTCAGACCTGGCGGACGTCAGGGCGAAGCTGAACACGCTCACCACGCAGGCGCACGGCCAGTGGCAGTCCCAGACCAGTGCCCTGTCGGCCTCGCTCACCAAGCTTCAGACCGCGGCGTCGAACCTGACCTCGAGCCCCAGCGCCAGCACGGTGTCCGCGACGGTGAGCGCGCTCCGCGAGGTTTCCGCGTCGGCAGGCAGCCTGCTGTCCGCGATCGGCACGAAGTGCCCGTCCCTGTCCGCTTCCGCCTCACCCGGCACGTAGCCGCTGCCCGAAGGAGACAGTCATGGAGCGCTACCCGAACATCAGTGATCACGGGCTCATCGGCGACCTGCAGACGGCGGCGCTGGTGGCCACGGACGGGACGGTGGACTGGTTCTGCTGCCCCCGGTTCGACTCGCCGAGCGTGTTCGCGTCGCTGCTCGACGCGGACAAGGGTGGCCACTTCCGGATCGCGCCCGACCATAACGACTGCGTCACCCGCCAGCTGTACTTCCCCGATACCGCGATCCTGATCACCCGGTTCATGACCCCGGACGGGGTGGGCGAGGTCACTGACTTCATGCCGGTCGCCGGCGACCGGCCCACCGACCGGCACCGGCTGGTGCGGCTGATGCGGGTGGTCCGCGGGTCGATGCGGTTCGTGATGGAGATCAAGCCCCGGTTCGACTACGGCCGCCTGCCGCACAAGCTGGAGATCACCGAGGAAGGTGCCGTGTTCCACGCCGACGGCCTGGAGCTGACCCTGAACTCGGTCGGGCCCCGGGGCGCCACGCAGGAGGAACTGGGGGTGACGGTAGAACGCGTTGGCGATGATCTGCGCCTGCTGCGGACCCTGCACGAAGGCCAGACCACCGGGGTGGTGCTGGAGACGATGGGCGGCAAGCCGCGGCGGATCCCGACCGGGGAGCTGGACCGGCTGGCCAGAGACACCACGCAGTACTGGCGCCACTGGGTCGGCCGCTCCAGCTATACCGGCCGCTGGCGGGAGATGGTGGCCCGCTCGGCCATGACGCTCAAGCTGATGACCTACGCGCCGTCGGGTGCGCTGGTCGCGGCGCCCACCACCGGGCTGCCCGAGCAGACCGGGGGCGAGCGGAACTGGGATTACCGCTACACCTGGATCCGCGACGCCTCATTCTCGGTCTACGCCCTGCTCGGGCTCGGATATGTGGAGGAGGCCGCCGCGTTCGGCGTGTGGGTCAGGGACCGGGTGCTGGAGCACAGGTCCGAGCACGGCCGCCCGCTGAAGATCATGTACCGGGTGGACGGGAGCTCCGACCTCGTCGAGGAGTCCCTGGATCACTTCCAGGGGTGGCGCGGCTCGCGCCCGGTGCGGATCGGGAACGGCGCCGCCGACCAGCTCCAGCTCGACATCTACGGCGAGGCGATGGACGCCTTCTACCACGCCGACAGCCAGGGCCTGCAGGCGGGCCACATCGGCTGGGAGGCGATCACCGACATGATCGAATGGGTCTGCGAGCACTGGGACCAGCCGGACGAGGGGATCTGGGAGACCCGCGGCGGGCAGCAGGACTTCACCTACGGGCGGTTCCAGTGCTGGGTCGCGCTGGACCGCGCCATCCGGCTCGCCCAGGAGCGCGGCCGCCCCGCCGACATCGTGCGCTGGCGCGACGAGCGGAACCGGATCTATGAGCAGATCTACCAGCGGGGGTGGAACCCCAAGCGGCGCGCCTTCACCCAGCACTACCGCACCGACGTGCTCGACTCCTCGCTGCTGCTGATGCCGCTGATGGGGTTCGTCGCCCCGCAGGATCCGCAGTGGCTGCAGACACTGGACGCCATGGACAAGGAGCTCGTCTCCGACAGCCTGGTCTACCGCTACAACCCCAGCGCCTCCCCCGACGGGCTGGCCGGCAGCGAGGGCACATTCTCGCTGTGCACCTTCTGGTACGTGGACGCCCTCGCGCGGGCGGGCCGGCTGGACGAGGCCCAGCTGGTGTTCGAGAAGATGCACACCTACGCCAACCACCTGGGCCTGTACTCGGAGGAGATCGGCCTGACCGGGGAGCAGCTGGGCAACTTCCCGCAGGCGTTCAGCCATCTGTCCCTGATCAACGCCGCGATCAACCTGGACTACCAGCTCGACCACGGCGCCGGTGACGTCGGGACGGCGGTGCTGGCCAGAGCCCGCCGCAGATGACCTGGCCCGGCCGGGTCAGCCGCAGTGGTCCCGACACGGACAATGCCGGGTCCATTGGTCCCTGCTCCCTCCCCGCGGCCGGGGGATGATAGTCCGATCATGGCCGCGATCGTGCGGCCGGCCGAGGGGAGAACACCATGGCTGACACCGCCGCCCAGCCCACCGACGAGGAACGCGCCGCGGCACGCCATTACCTGCTCCGGTTCGAGGTGGACACGCTCCGGTCGCGGCCGCTGTGGATCCGGCTGATCATCGAGTTCCTGGGCACGTTCATCCTGGTGACGGTGGCCGCCGGGGCGGGGGTGATCAACCATTACGCGGGCGGCAACCCGGTCAGCCGGGCCGCGGCGGTGATCGCGCCAGGCGCGGTGGTGATGGCCATGATCTACGCCTGGGGCCCGCTGTCCGGGCTGCACATCAACCCGGCGGTGACCTTCGCCTTCACCGGCCGCGGGGTGTTCCCGATGAAATGGGTGCTGCCCTACTGGGTGGTGCAATTCGCCGGGGCCATCTGTGCCGGGCTGTTCCTGCAGCTGATGTTCGGCGACGTGGCCGCGGGCGGGAACTACCCGATCAGCTCGCCCGGCGGGGAGTGGAAGTCGCTGGTGATGGAGGCCGTGCTGACCGCGATCCTGGTGTCGATCATCCTCAACACCGCCACCGGGCACCGGTCCATCGGCCACAACGCGGCCATCGCGGTCGGCTCGACGGTGGCGCTGCTGGGGCTGTTCGCCAGCCCGATCAGCGGCGCCTCGATGAACCCCGCCCGCTCGCTGGGCCCGGACATCGTGGCCAACGACTACACCGGCTGGTGGGTCTACGTCCTCGGCCCGGTCATCGGGGCCGTGATCGCCGTGCTGATCATCGGCCTGGTCCGCGGGCTGCCCGGCCGGTCGGAGCAGGCGGCCGCCGAGGGCGACGCCCTGCCGGAAACTGAGCCGGGCTGACCGGCCCGGCACGGACCGGCGCGGCCCGGGGTGGCCGGCCATGGGGCCGGGCTGCCATAGACTTGGCCGCCGTAGCCGCCCGAGGCCGCGTCGGCGCGCCATGTTCTGCGCTGACACGGCCGCGGCGGGCAGGACGCGGGCGACCAGGGAGTGACGCCGCCGTGAAGACCGATGTCGAGGAGCTGAGCCCGACCCGGGTCAAGCTGACCATCGAGGTTCCGTTCTCCGAGCTCAAGCCCAGCCTCGACAAGGCCTACCGGGAGGTCAGC
>Ga0335085_10007877_pt1 | contig 16374 bp, 12 predicted proteins | sample Lox_Sample_45_FD_206712 | JGI IMG/M metagenome (GOLD analysis project Ga0335085, IMG submission 206712) | Soil microbial communities from Loxahatchee National Wildlife Refuge, Florida, United States - Lox_Sample_4.5 | ecosystem: Environmental > Terrestrial > Soil > Wetlands | place: USA...
AGTGTCGCCCCCGACCTTGGGACAGGAAAACCGCGCGCCCCGACGGGGCGCGCGGGTTGCCCTGCGGTTCATATTTCCCGTTCAGGAGGATGGCTTGCCGTCAGTTTCATCCACCACGAGATAGTGGGTGCCGCCGTGGCTCCAGAGCTTCAGCAGCGTCTTTCGGCTCCCGGCGTGCTCGGTCAGCCGCACCGCGTCGTCGGCCGTGCGGACCGGCTGATGGTTGATCTCCTGGATCACGTCCCCGGGGGCGAGCCCGGCCTCGGCCGCGGCGGACCCCGGATCGACGTTGGTCACGAGCGCGCCGTGAACCCGGGCAGGCACTTCAAATTCATTGCGCGCGCCGGCATCAAGATCGGACACCTCCACGCCGTCCAGCACGTCGTTGTCTCCGCTCCCGCTGGCCGCGACGCGCTGCTTCTCCCCCGGCAGTTCGCCCACCTTCACGCTGACGGTCTCCTCCTTGCCGTCGCGGAGCAGGCGGACCTTTACCTCGCTCCCGGGCGTGGTCGCGGCCACCGCGAACTTCAACTGCCGGCTGTCCTTCAACGGCTTGCCGTTGTAATCGAGGATGACATCGTCGCTCTTGAGTCCGGCCTTGGCGGCCGGACTGTCGGGCGTCACGTCGCTGACGATGGCGCCTTTAGGGGACTGCAGGTGAAACTGCTCCGCGAGGTTGGGAGTGACGTCCTGGATCGTGACGCCGAGGAAGCCGCGCACGACTTTGCCGGTGGTGACAAGGCTGTCCATCACGTGGCGCGCCAGGTTCGCGGGAATGGCGAACCCAATGCCCTGGAAGCCACCGCTGCGACTGAGGATCGCGGTGTTGAGCCCGATGAGACGTCCCCGCATGTCGACGAGCGCGCCGCCCGAGTTGCCGGGATTGATTGCGGCGTCGGTCTGGATGAAATCCTCGTAGTCAAGTCCGAGGGCGCCCGACCGTCCGGTGCCGCTGACAATGCCGCTGGTGACCGTCTCGCCGATGCCGAAGGGATTGCCGACGGCCAGCACGCGGTCGCCGACGAGGACGTCATCGCTGTTGGCGAAGGTGACGGCCGGCAGATCGTGCGCGTCGACCTTGATGACGGCGATGTCCGTCTTCTTGTCCGTGCCGATCACCTTGGCGGTGAGTTCCCGGCCGTCGCCCAGCGTGACCTTCACGCTGTCGGCATCGTCCACCACATGATTGTTGGTGAGGATATAGCCGTCGGCGCTGACGATGATGCCCGAGCCCAGCCCCATCTCCGGCGGCTGGCGGAGGATCCGGCGCTGGCCGCCGCGACCGCCAAAGAACGGCCCGAAGAATTGGCGAAACATGGGATCGTCGAACGGCATGCCTCCCCCCACCTCCATTTCCTTGGCGCGCTCGCGGGTGACCACCTTGACCACGCTGGGCGTGACCCGTTTCACGATGGGATTGAGGGAAAGCGCCGTGTCCTCGGCGCGGGGCAGCGGCGCGGCGTCGACCTTGACGTTGACGGAGGGCTTCTCGTCGCGCTTGGCGTCTGCAATGACCCACGTTGCGCCGCCGATGAACAGGGCCAGCGTGGCGACGAGGAGCGGCCGCAGATTTCGGGAGGGAGAGAGTGGTTCCATGGCTGAATCCTTTGGTTGAAATGGTTGGTGGGATGTCGAATTGCCTGCACCATAACCGGATTCAATGACCGGCGCCTTGCCCCAATCTTACAGTTTTGTAAGCCCGCAGGCAGGACTGTGCTTCAATCTCACTGAAGCGCCCTGTTTGGATCCGGTCCGGGACCATTCCCCCATCCATCGGAGATCTGCGCAGGCGGCTCGCTCTTTCGACCATCGGTCGCGAATCCGAAAAAGGCTGGCGTCGACTCGATGAGCGTGAAAAAAACATCGCCTGTCCGAGGGCGCCCGCTGGTGCGGCAAGACCCCCGGGAAAAACCGCCAAAACTCGCGGTTTGGCTTCCTCCGCTGCCGCGCCGTCCACAGCTTCCGATTACCGCTCACTCCGACTGCCATGCCAGTGCCGCGTAACCCGGTGCCTATCTCGCCCGCGCAGCCTAGTCCGGTTCGGCGGATCGAGTGGCCGGTATTGATCAGCGCAGTCCTGCTGGTGGCCGGGGTGATCGCAGCCTACGGTCGGACCTTTTCCGTTCCGCTGCTTTTCGATGACCGAGCTGCGATCGTCGACAATCCGACCATTCAACGCTGGGCCACCGCCTTTTGGCCGCCGAGCGACACGACCGCGACCGGCCGGCCCGTCCTGAACCTTTCTCTGGCGTTCAACTATGCGCTGAGTGGCACGGCGGCGGGAAGCTATCATGCGCTGAACCTGGCGATCCACGCGCTGGCTGGGTTGACCCTTTTCGGCATTATCCGACGCACCCTCGCGCGGCGAACGGACCCGGCGGCCTCGGCCCTCGCCCTCGCCGTCGCCCTGCTCTGGACCCTGCATCCCCTGCAGACCGAAGCGGTGACCTACGTCATCCAGCGCGCGGAATCGTTGATGGGGCTTTTCTACCTGCTCACGTTGTACTGCTTCATCCGAGGTGTCGAGGCGGACGGCCGCCCACGGCGCTGGTTTGCTCTCTCGATTGCCGCCTGCCTGCTCGGCGTGGCGACCAAGGAAGTGACCGCGTCCGCGCCGGTGATCGTGCTTCTCTATGATCGGACTTTTGCTGCCGGCTCGTTCCGGGAGGCCTGGCGCCGCCGGCGGGGTTTGTACTTGGGCTTGGCGGCGACCTGGTTGCCGCTGGCCGGTCTGGTGGCGGGCGCCGGCTGGAATCGCAACGGCATGGTCGGCTTTGATGTCGGCATCGCCCCGTGGACCTATTGGCTGACCCAGTTCGAGGCGGTCACGCGCTACCTGTGGCTGTCGGTGTGGCCCCATCCGCTGGTGTTTGAATATAGCACCGCCTGGGTGTTCCGTCCGTCCGAGGTGATCCTGTATGCGCTGCTGGTGACGGGCCTGGCGGTGGCGGTGCTGGTCGCGCTGTGGCGGCGGCCTGTCCCGGGTTTTCTGGGTGCGTGTTTTTTTGCCGTCCTGGCGCCCACCAGCGTCATGCCGAGCCGGATTCAAATGATCGTCGAACACCGAATGTACCTCGCGCTGGCCGCGGTGGTGGCGCTCGGCGTGATCGGAATACACGCGGTGCTCAAGTCGCGGAGCTGGCTTGTATTCGGAGCGCTGGCGCTCGGCCTGGGCACGCTCACGGCGCGGCGCAACGATGACTACCGCAGCGAACAGAGAATCTGGGAGGACACGGTGGCCAAGCGGCCGGGCAACGCGGTGGCACACTTCAATCTGGGCAATGTGTGGTTGGACGCTCCGGGGCATCTGGATGACGCGATCGCCCAGTACGAAGAGGCGCTGCGCCTGAAACCGGATTATGCTGAGGCGCACAACAGCCTGGGGTTTGCCTGGGCGCAGACGCCGGGGCACTTGGATGACGCGCGCGCCCAGTTTGAAGCGGCGCTGCGCCTGGATCCCAATTCCGTCGGTGCGCACACCAACTTGGGCAACGTCTGGTCGGAGACGCCGGGACGAGTGAATGACGCGATTGCCGAGTATGAAAAGGCGCTGCGCCTGAAACCGGAAAATGCCGAGGCGCACTACAATTTGGGTCTGGCCTGTTTGAAGATTCCCGGGCGGCTGCACGACGCGATTTCCCATTTCGAAGCAGTGGTGCGCCTGAGGCCGGATTACGCCCCGGGATGGCACAGCCTTGGATTGGGCTGGTACCAAATGGGAAATCTGCCGGCGGCAGCGGAAGCCTTCCGACAAGAACTGCGCCTGTCGCCCGACGACCCGATGGCGCGGCGGGCGCTCGCCGCGGTTCTCCGTCAATTGCAGCATCCTTGACGAACGGTGGGCATCAATCCGCCGTCATTGTCATCGCAACGGCCATCCCGGAACGCTGTCGAGACCCAGCGGGCGCATCTTCACCTCAGCGGGCCCAGCCGAGCAATTGGCGTGGCTGAACCTCGCAGGGCGAGTCAGCTTCCGGATGCCGAAGCCGGTGCACGAGGCCGGTGACTACTCTGCTCCCCGACTCCGCGCCGTATTTCCAGGCGCGCTCGGTGGTCATCGTCCTGGTCGCGGGCGGCTCGGCCCGGAGGATTGCGCTCTCTCCGGCAAGTCTGCCATGCTACCGGCCCGAAAATGAGGCGCGCCGTTCTGGTTCTGACTGCCGTGATCCTGCTGGCCCGCGCGATCTTCGCGGGTGAAGTCTACCGCGAGATCGCCCTGACCGACGGCCGGGTCCTGCACGATGCGGAGATCAAATCCGACCAGCCCGGCAGCGTGACGATTTCGTGCAAGGAAGGGTTATTGTCCATCGCCAAGCGGTTGCTGCCTCCCGAGGTCGCGGTGAAATATCCGGCACGCGCCGCCGAGGAATCCACCGCGCCCCCGCCGCCCCGGCGGCCGCCCGCCAGCCGGCCGCCGCGCCGCCCCGCCGGCAGCATCTCGGCCGACGGCTGCCGCATCGTGTCTGTGCTAGACAAGAACGGCACTGCCGACGTCGCGTTGGAGAACGACACCGATCAACCGATCCGGATCCGGGTGCGGGAGCTGATCTGCCGGACCTCGGCCGGGCAGAGTTTCCCGGCGCGGTATCTCACCTACGTGGCAGCGGGACGGTCGCTGGACGACCCGGGTGCGCCGACCACGACGGTGCCCGGATACGGACGCCTCGCCGTCCCGGGCCGGGGCATCCTGACGGTGCGCGTATTCTTCTTCGAGCCAGATTCCGACGCGCCGAAGCTTATCGAGCGCGTGGTCTGGGCGAATGCTCCCTGAAACGGAGAGCGGTCCGCCCGCCGATGGTGTCGCGACCCCGCGCGGCGCAAACGGAAGGCAGGCCCGCGCCCACCCTGGTCACAGCGCCGCTTCGCCGTGTTCGTCGGTGCGGATGCGCACGGCGTCCTCGAGGGGCAGGACGAACACCTTGCCGTCGCCAATCTTGCCCGTCTTGGCCGCCTTGACGATGCTCTCCACGACCCTGGGGACGAGTTCATCAGTGACGACGACCTCGATCTTCACCTTGGGCAGAAAGTCCACGGTGTATTCGCTGCCGCGGTAAATCTCGGTGTGCCCCTTCTGGCGGCCGAAGCCCTTGACCTCGGTGACCGTCATGCCCTGGACGCCGAGCTGGGACACGGCCTCCTTCACCTCCTCCAGTTTGAAGGGTTTGATTATGACCACGACGAGTTTCATGGGCAGGCAGCTCGCCGGATGGCAGTTCTACACGATGCAACCGTCCGCGCCGTGTTCCGCGAGGTCGAGCCCCTCACGATCGACCTCGGGTGCCGGCCGATGGCCGATCCGGGAGCTGACGACGGCCGTGCCGATCACGGCCGGAAGCAGGATAACGGCGACGGCCTTGAGCTGCTCATGCCAGAGACCATCCCCGGCCACCAGGCGGGTGAGGCCGTTCCTCAGCGCCACGCGCACGAGAATGGGCAAAGGCAGATTCATCGGGGAGAAGTAACCCCGCCATGAGCAGAATCGATGCCATGAACAATTTTGATCGATGAGATGGGCAAAACTATTCAGCGCTCCAGCGAAACCACCGGTCACGCCGGGTCTGGCCAACAAAAAGGTCGACCCCGGAGGGTCAACCTTGGAGGCCGGGATGGCCTAGGCGGTAAAGACTGACGCCAGCCGAGTGCCTAGATGGCCGCCTCGCCCCGTTCGTCGGTGCGGATGCGGACCACGTCCTCGAGCGGCACGACGAAGACCTTGCCGTCGCCGATCTTGCCCGTCTTGGCCGCCTTGACGACGGTTTCCACGGCCTTGGCCACGAGTTCGTCACCCAAGGCGATCTCGATTTTTACCTTGGGGAGGAAATCGACGGTGTATTCGCTGCCGCGGTAGATCTCGGTATGGCCCTTCTGGCGGCCAAAGCCTTTGACCTCGGTGACCGTCATGCCCTCGATGCCAATGCCGGACAGGGCGTCTTTGACTTCCTCGAGCTTGAACGGCTTGATGATGGCGATGATGAGCTTCATGAGAGTACAGGTTGAGGTGCGACGATCAGTAGATATAGCCTTCTTCCCCGTGCTCGTTGATGTCAAGGCCTTGGGTCTCGACCTCGGGTTCCGGTCGCAGTCCGATCAGCGCCTTGACGATGTAGGCGATGACCGTGGTGCCGACGATGGCGAGCACGAGCGTCACCCCGATGGCTTTGATCTGTTCGAATACCAGCCCTTGCGTCCACGAATCGGTCACCAGGCTCTTGAGGTTGGTCGCGAGATTGCCGTTGGCGCTGTTCCGGGCCAGGACGCCGGTTAGGAACGCCCCGAGCGTGCCACCGATGGCGTGCACCCCGAACGTGTCAAGCGCGTCATCGTAGCCGAACCACGCCTTGACCTTATAGCAGAAGAACCACGGGATCAGGCCGGCCGCGATGCCGATCACGATCGCGCCGCTGGCGGTTACAAATCCGCATGCCGGGGTGATCACCACCAGACCGGCCACCGCGCCCGAGCAAAAGCCCAGGACGCTGGGCCTGCCCCGGATCAGCCACTCCATCATCGGCCAGACGAACGAGGCGACGGCGGTGGCGAGCGTCGTCGTAGTAAAGGCATTGGCCGCGATCCCGTCCGCGGCGACCGCGCTGCCGGCGTTGAAGCCGTACCAGCCCACCCACAGCATGCCCGTGCCCACCATGCACAGCACCATGCTGTGCGGGGAGAAATTCACCTTACCGAATCCCAGGCGCTTGCCGAGAATCAGGCACAGGATCAGCGCCGACCAGCCCGAGGTCATGTGCACGACCGTGCCGCCGGCGAAGTCGATCGCCTTGATTCCCGCCTTGGCGTTCCACACACCGTTCATGAAGCCGTCGATTCCCCAGATCATGTGCGCCTGCGGGAAGTACACCACGAACATCCACAGGATCATGAACACGAAGATCGCTTTGAACTTCATGCGCTCGGCGATCGCCCCCAGAATCAGCGCCGGCGTGATGATCGCAAACATCAGCTGGTACATCGAAAACACGTTGTGCGACACCCAATAGGAGTAGTCGGTGTTCGGCGCTGAGGTGACGTCCTTCAGCATGGCAAATCCCAAGCCGCCCAAGAACCCGTTGCCGCTGTGGAAGACCAAACTGTAGCCGCACAGCCACCAGAGGATCGTGACCAGGCCGGTGATCAGGAGGCATTGCGCCATGACCGAGAGGATGTTCTTGCGGCGCACGAGCCCACCATAGAAGAGCGCCAGACCAGGCAGCGTCATGAACAACACCAAGGCGGAAGAGGTCATCTGCCAGGCGTTGGCTCCGGGACCCGGCACGCCCACTGACGGAGTCGTCAGTCCGTCAGGGATGTTGCCCTTGGCGTCCTTAAGCGGCGTCGTCGGGTCGCCGTTACCCAGGTAGGCTTCCAAGCCGGCCACGCGTTGCTCGAGCGTCGGCGCGGGCGGGGGTGGCGGGGCCGCATCGGCCCCGCGGGTTGGGGTGATGACAGCGAACGCCGCCAGCAGGAACGCTCCACCCAAGGCTGTCCTTAGATATTCATGCCACTTTTTCATAGACTCTTTCGTTGGTTTGATGTGTGAGACCGGAGGTCGGGGTTGGCGGAAAAGAAAGCGCCCTCCAACTGCATGCGCGCTGCCGTGCGATCAGCACGGGTTGTGCCAAATGCCATTCGTGCCAGAAAATTGCTTCATACTGGCCGGGGCCGGGACGGATCTTGCCGTCCCTGTCCCCAATGGGCCGCAAATCGGCGCCGATCAGGCGCTCACGCGCACCCTACTGCACCGGCTGCACGGTCTGGATGTGCAGGTCGCGCAGTTGCTTCGCCGTCACCGGCGCCGGGCTTTGCGTCATCAGGTCCTGCGCCTTCTGCGTCTTTGGAAAGGCGATGACATCGCGGATGCTCGTCGTGCCGCACAGGAGGGCGACGAGGCGGTCGAAGCCGAACGCAATGCCACCGTGCGGCGGCGCGCCGTACTTGAAGGCCCGCAGCAGATACCCAAAGCGGCTCTCGACCACGTCGGCCGGGATTTTGAGCACGTCCTTGAAGACCTTCTCCTGGAGGGCCGGCTGGTGGATGCGGATCGAGCCGCCGCCAATCTCCATGCCGTTGAGCACAACGTCATAGTGCTGGCCGCGCACCTGCTGCGGAGCGGAGTCGAGGAGGGGAGCGTCCTCCGCCACCGGCGCGGTGAACGGATGATGGGTCGCCACGAATCGCTTCGTCTCCTCGTCAAACGTCATCAGCGGAAAATCGACGACCCACAGGAAATTCCATCGATTCGCCGGCAGGGTGAGCTTGCCGCGCCTCTGCAGCAGGGCGGCGCACTCGAGCCGGATGCGGCCGAGAATGGCGCACGCCTTCTCCCACGGCGCCGCCGCGAAGAAAATGATGTCGCCGTCGGCGATGCCGAGCCGCCGGGTCAGCTCCGCCCGTTCCGCGTCGGTGAAGAACTTGACGATCGGAGACTTCCATTCGCCGCCCTCGATCTTGATGAACGCGAGGCCCTTCGCCCCGAGGGACCGCGCGGCCTCCTCCAAGCCGGTGAGTTCGCCTTGGGTGACGTCCGCGAGGCCCTTGGCGTTGAGAGCCTTCACCGCGCCGCCGCCCGCCGCGGTCGCCGCAAACAGCTTGAAGGCGGAATGCGTGAACAGGTCCGTCAAGTCGGTGAGTTCGAGACCGAAGCGCGTGTCCGGCTTGTCCACGCCGTAACGGTTCATCGCGTCGCGGAAGGCCAGCCGCGGAAAGGGCGTCGGCAAATCCACCTCGAGGATATCGCGCCAGATCTTCTTCAGCATTCCCTCGAAGAGCGCGTAGATGCCCTCGCGATCGATGAACGAAACCTCGACGTCGATCTGCGTGAACTCCATCTGGCGGTCGGCGCGCAAGTCCTCGTCGCGGAAGCAGCGGGCCATCTGGTAATAGCGCTCCACCCCCGCGACCATGAGAATCTGCTTGAACTGTTGCGGCGACTGCGAGAGCGCGTAGAACTGTCCGGGGTGGATGCGCGACGGCACGAGGTATTCGCGCGCGCCCTCCGGCGTGCTCTTGAACAGGATCGGCGTTTCGACATCGATGAAACCCTGCGCGTCGAAGTAGTCGCGCACGGCCTTGGTGGCGCGGTGGCGGATCTCGAGATTCCGGCGCATCCGCGGCCGGCGCAGGTCCAGATAGCGGTACGTGAGGCGAAGGTCCTCGTTGACGCGATCGCCCCCCGCGTCATCCAGCGGAAAGGGAGGCGTGTCGGAGAGGTTGTGGATTTCGAGCGTGGTCGCATCGACCTCAATCTCACCGGTCGCCAGATTTGGATTCGCCGTACCGACGGGCCGCGGCGTGACCGTACCCGTCACTCCCACGACCGACTCGGATTTCAGTTGCGCCGCCCGCGCCCCGGCATCCGCGTTGGAATTGGGCTCGAGCTTGACCTGGGTGATGCCCTCCCGGTCGCGCAAATCGATGAAAATAATGCCGCCCTGGTCGCGGATAGAATCCACCCAGCCGACCAGAGACACGATCTGGCCGAGGTCAGTCTTGCGGAGTTGGGCACAGTGGTGCGTGCGCTTCATGGTGCTGGCGGAAAGGCAAGGGCGGCCAACTAAGCGCACGGCGGCGACGGAGGGCAAACCAGAAATTGGGCGGACCACCGCCCGGGCGCCACCGCCGCCACGGTCCGCTCCACGCGCGCCTTAGCGGTGACGGTGTGCCAAAATCCTGCCCCGGGTGGAAAATCATGCCAAGGCAGGCTAAGGTGAGACCGCCTCAGCACCCCAATCGGTCGAAAAGCGGCACTTCGCTGCACGGGCACCTCCCGTCCGCGCTTACCCTCTCATGACATTCATTCTCCGGCTACACCGCCGAAACCTGCGGCGTCCGCCGGTTCGCGGCCGGAGCGCGTGCCGGTGATGGCGGCCGCCGGAACCGAGTACGAGGAGAACCCGATGTCCAACCTTCTCGGCGCAGCTGGCCGCCTGTTCGGCGAACCGCATCCCGGAGCGGACGAAGCCCGTTTCCAGGTCAACAACACCAGCCTCGCCTATTACCAGTCGCCCTATTACCTGCTGCACAAGGACCAGCTTCAGCCCCTGCCGGCGCCGGCGGTTGATCCGCCCCGTCTGAGTCTGGCCGGGGTGCTGGGCAGTGCCCCGGTGCGCGCCCTCCAAGCGGCGAAGCGAATCACGTTTCATGCGGTGGGCGACACCGGCGCCGCCAAGCACAGCGGCCCCGCCACGGAGGCCTCGGTGGCGGACATGATGGTCGCCGACGTGGAGGCGGGCGGCCCCGGCGCGCCGGCCTTCTTCTTCCATCTCGGCGACGTGGTCTATTACTTCGGCGAAAGCCAGTATTACTACGACCAGTTCTACGAGCCGTTCCGCGCCTATGACCGGCCGATCTTCGCGATCCCCGGGAACCACGACGGCGTCGTGCACGGCTCCCAACCCGACGTTCCCGCCGCGCCCACGCTGCAGGCCTTTCTGCGCAACTTCTGCGCCCCCCACCCCGGCCGCTCCCCCGATGCCGGCTCCCTGGTGCGCAGCGTGATGACCCAGCCGGGCGTTTATTTCACCCTCGATGCGCCGATGGTCTCCATCATTGGCCTCTACACCAATGTTCTCGAAGGACCCGGCGTCATCTCCTCGCAGGGCGGCAAATACCCGATCAGCGATGCGCAACTCCAGTTTCTGCAGTCCGAGCTCAAGCGCCTGCGACCCGCGCGCCAGACGGGCCGGCGCGCCGTGATCATCGCCACCCACCATCCCCCGCTCTCCGCCGACGCCAAACACGGCGGCTCCACCGGACTCGCGCGCGACCTCGACGCGGCCTGCCAGCAGGCCGGCCTGTGGCCGGACGCCGTCTTGTCCGGCCACGCCCATCTCTACCAGCGCTTCACCCGCCGCACGGCCAACGCGGAGATTCCCTACGTGGTCTCCGGCAGCGGTGGCTTCGCCGCGATCAAGCCAGCCAGCCAGATCCCGCCGGCTCCCCACACTTTCGGCGACTGTACGCTGGAAGTCGACCCGCTCATTGAATTCGGCTACCTCACGGTGACCGTCGACATGAGCACTGCCACGAAGCAGCTGACCATCGCGTTCCATTCGCCGAAGTCCGGCCACAATGTCGATCGCGTGGTCGTGGATCTTGGCCAACGCAAGATCATCCACCCGGCGGGTTCACCCACCCCGCCGGCAGCCGGGCGGGCGCGAGCGGCACCCCGTCCCGCCCGCCGTTGAGCGCATCCGCTGATCGCGATCACTGATCGCCGTTTCGGCGATGCCCGCCGGACCTCGGGCCGGCCGCTGCTCCGCGATTGCCTTCCGCCGGCAACCCGCGTGTGCTTGGGTATCCATGAGCGACCATGTTTGTCCGTGGTGGGCGGGTTACCTGCTGGCCAATCCGGTGCGGGCGCTGCTCCAGAACCCGCAGCGTATCCTGAAGCCCTATCTGCAGAACGGGATGCAGGCGCTGGATGTCGGCGCCGCGATGGGTTTCTTCAGCCTGCCGATGGCGAAACTCGTGGGCGCGACCGGCCGGGTCGTGTGCGTCGATCTGCAGGAGCGGATGATCCGGGGCCTCCAACAACGCGCCGCCCGGGCCGGGCTGGCGGACCGGATCGACGCGCGCGTCTGTTCCCGGCAATCCCTGAAGCTCGACGACCTGGCCGGCACCCTGGACTTCGCCCTCGCCTTCGCCATGGTCCACGAGGTGCCGGACCAGGCAAGGCTGCTCGCTGAAATCAGGGCAGCGCTGCGGCCCGGCGGAACGCTCCTTGTGTGCGAACCGGTGGGGCACGTCCCGGCGGATCCTTTCGCCGCTACGGTGGCGTTGGCCCGCCACGCCGGCTTCGACGTCACCGGCCATCCGCGCGCACCCTTTTCCCGCTGCGTGCTGCTGACCGCGGCGTAATCGGCGCGTCATGAACATCGAACCTCTCGAGCCCGCCGCTCCCGTGCGTCCGGCCTGGCAGCGCGCCCTGCGCGGCGGGGAAAACGCGCTCGTGATTGTGCCGCTCGCCCTGTCGGTCGTGCTGCCCCTGCTGGAGATCGTTCTGCGCCGCCTGCACACCGGAATCGTGGGCTCGATCACCTTCGTTCAGAACTTCACCCTGATCATCGGCATGGCCGGGGCGGCGATTGCCGCGCGCGAGGGGCGGCTGCTGTCCTTCTCCACCGTGGCGAGTTTCCTCAAGGGCGGGGTGAAGACCGCCGCGCGCCTCGTGAGCAGCGGCGTGGCGGCCGCCGTCAGCGGGCTTCTGTGCGCGGCCAGCCTCAAATTCATGCTCGCGGAACGGCAGGCGGGCGGCCGGCTGGTGGGTGCGATCCCCGATTGGGCGGTGGAACTGGTGCTGCCGCTGGGCTTCGGCCTCATCGCCCTCCGGCTGGTCTGGCACGCCCCCGGCCGGTGGCGGGGGCGGCTGGTCACGCTGCTGCTCGCGGCCGCGATCAGTGCTTTTGGTGTGCTGGCGCCGGTCGCGCCCGAAAACTGCGTCGTGCCGGGCTTGGCGGCGCTGCTCATCGCCACCATCCTGGGCGCGCCCGTGTTCACTGCGATCGGCGGCGCGGCCCTGATCCTGTTCTGGGGTGACGGGTCGCCCATCGCCACCATCCCGCTCAAGCACCACTCGCTCGTCACCAGCTCGTCGCTGCCGACCATTCCGCTGTTCACGCTTGCCGGCTATTTCCTCGCGGAGAGCGGCGCCTCCCAGCGCCTGATCCGGGTCTTCCAAGCCCTGCTTGGCTCCTTCCGTGGCGGGCCGGCCATTGTGACCGCCCTGCTGTGCGCGTTCTTCACCTCGTTCACCGGCGCGTCAGGGGTCACCATCCTCGCGCTCGGCGGCCTGCTCATGCCGGTGCTGCGCTCGGCGCGTTATTCCGAACGGGACGCCCTGGGGTTGCTGACCGGCGCCGGCTCGCTCGGCCTGCTGTTTCCGCCCTGCCTGCCGGTCATTCTCTACTCGATCATCGCCAGCACCACGGTCGCGAACCTCAACGTCGCCAGCGTCAGCGCGAACAGCGTGACGATGGAGCGGATGTTCCTGGGCGGGCTGGCGCCGGGCGTGCTGATGGTCGTGCTGACGGCCTGGTGGGGCATCCGCCGGCAGCCGCGCGAAGCGGTCGAGCACCGGCCGTTTGTGGCGGCGGAGGCGGCGCGGGCGGTCTGGGCCGCCAAATGGGAACTGCTGCTGCCCGTGGTGGCCCTGGCGGCGCTTTTCAGCGGATTCGCCACGCCGATCGAGGCCGCGGCGGTCACGGCAGCCTACGCCCTGCTGATCACGACCGTGATCCATCGCGACTTGCGTCCGTTCAGGGATCTCCCGCGTGTCATGACCGAATGCGGCCTGCTGGTCGGCGGCGTGCTGCTGATTCTCGGCGTCGCCCTGGGCTTCACGCATTACCTGGTCCTCGCCCAGGTGCCCGACCAGCTCGCCGAGTGGTCGACCCACGCCATCACCTCCAAGTGGCTGTTTCTGCTCGGCCTCAACGCCGTGCTGCTGGTTGTCGGCGGGCTGATCGAAATCTACGCCGCCATCGTGGTGGTCGTGCCGTTGCTCGTCCCGATCGGCATCGCGTTCGGCATCGACCCCGTGCATCTCGGGATCATTTTTCTCGCCAACATGGAGCTCGGTTTCCTGGCGCCGCCCGTGGGCTTGAACCTGCTGCTCTCCTCCTACCGCTTCAACAAGCCGATCGTCGAGGTGATGCGCGCCGCCCTGCCGATGCTGCTGGTGTTGCTCGCCGGCGTGTTGCTCATCACCTACTTTCCGCCCCTCACGACCTTCCTGCCAAACCTGTTCCGGTGAGTTGGCGGAGCCGCGTCCAGCGCCGGCCATGCTCCGCGGCGCCCCCTCTGCCCTGGGGCCGGTTGCCGGCCACGCGCCACGAAGCCGTCGTCCTAGCGCACCACCAGCAGCGTGAAGGGCCAGACCACGGCCTCGAGGTAGACGAGCACGCCCATGAGCACGGCCAGGGCCACGCTGTGGAAGAAGACGAAGCGCAGGATGCTGCCCTCGTGGCCGAACCAGTTGGTTGCCGTGCTCGCCACCACGATGCTCTGGGCGTCGATCATCTTGCCCATGACGCCGCCTGAACTGTTGGCCGCGCCCATGAGGATCGGACTGAAGCCCGTCTGCTCCGCCGTGATCTTCTGCAGGCTGCCAAACAGCACGTTCGAGGCGGTGTCGGACCCGGTCAGGGCCACTCCGAGCCAGCCCAGCAGGGTCCCGAAGAACGGATAAAACCCGCCGGTCCGGGCCATCGCGAGCCCCAGCGTCGCATCCATCCCCGAGTAGCGGGTCACGTTGCCCAGGGCGAGCATGCCGGCGATCGTCAACAGCGAGTAACGGATGCGCCAGACGGTCTGCCCATAGGTGCGGAGCATCTCGCGAGGACCCGCGCCCATCACGAAACCCGCTACGATCGCCGCCAGCAGAATTCCGGTGCCGGTGGCGGAGAAGAAATTGAAGCTGAAAACCGCGGCCTCGGGCGGAGCGTGCCACGGCGCCACCGGTGGCATCCGCTGCACCAATTGGTGCAGGTACGGCGCGGGAATCTTCAGCATTCCGAGCCGATCGAGAACGCTGCGCAGCCGGGGTGTGCCCCAGCCGAGGAGCACGATCGTCAGCAGGGCCCAGGGCAGCCAGGCCTGCAGCAGTTGCCGGGCGGCGTACCGGGGACGCGATCCGGCCTGCGCCGCGGCGGGCGCCGGATCCGCCGGCGAATCCGCCCCCAGCGGCCAGCGGAACTCCGGCTGCCAGAACCGCAGCAAGACCACCGTGGCTGCGATCGAACAGGCGCCCGAAACGATCGCGACAAGCCACGGCCCGTGCAGGTTCGACACGAGAAATTGCGGAATCGCGAACGACAGGCCAGCCGTCAGTGCCGCCGGCCACACCCCGCGCAATCCGCGCCAGCCGGAATAGGCAACGACGACCCACGCGGGAATGAAGAGGGAGAAGAAGGTCAGTTGCCGGCCGACCATGGCGGAGACGAGGTGCGCATCCAGCCCGGTGACCTGCTCGAGGGTGGTGATGGGAATTCCGATCGACCCGAACGCCACGGGCGCGGTGTTCGCAATCAGGGACAGCGCGGAAGCATGCAGCGGCTTGAAGCCAAGCTGGATGAGGATCGCAGCGCAAATGGCGACCGGCGCGCCAAAGCCTGCCATGCCCTCAAGAAAAGCGCCGAAGGAGAAAGCGATCAGGATGAGCTGCACGCGTGGATCGGGGGCCACCGCAGCGAGGCTGTCGCGCAGCACTGCGAACAGGCCGCGCTGCACGGTCAGTTGATAGAGAAAGATGACGTTGAGAATAATCCAGCCAATCGGGAACAAGCCAAACGCCGCACCGTAGCCGGTCGCTCCGGCCGCGGCACCCGCCGGCATCCGAAAAATCCCCAGGGCAATGGCCAGCGCCACTGCCAAGCCGAGCAGCGCCGACCGGTGCACGCGGATCCGCAGGACCGCAATCGACCCCAACAGGACGACCAGCGGCAGGGCCGCCAGCAGCGTCGACAGCACGGGGCTGTGCAGAGGATCGTAATTCTGGGTCCAGACCATGCGGGCGGCTCGTCCGACCAGCCAGCCTCAGAAAACCCGGCGCCGCCCGGCCCGTCGAGCCGGAACCCGCCGCGCCCTAGCCCACCAGCAGGCTTTCGCCCGTCATCTCGGACGGCTTGGGCAGGCCCATGAGCTGGAGCAGGGTCGGCGCCAGGTCGGCCAGCCGGCCGCCGGAGCGGAGCTTCGTCTTCCCCGCCACCAGGCCCTCTCCCACCACAAACACCTCGACCTGGTTGAGCGTGTGCGCCGTGTGCGGGCTGTTCTGCCCGGGATCCCACATCTGCTCGGCGTTGCCATGGTCGGCACAAACCACCGCCGCCCCGCCCCGCTTCAGCACCGCCTCCAGCAGCACGCCGGTGCCGAGATCGGTGGCCTCGCAGGCCCGGATGGCCGCCGGCAGCGAGCCCGTGTGCCCAACCATGTCGGGATTGGCGTAGTTGACCACCAGCAGGTCGTACTGACCCGAGAGGATCGCGTGGCGCGCCGCCACCGTCACCCCCATCGACGACATGTCGGGCGCCAGGTCGTAGGTTGTCACCTTGGGACTCGCCACGAGCCCCCGATCCTCGCCCGGAAAGGGCTCCTCCCGGTAGTCGTTGAAGAAAAAGGTGACGTGCGGGTATTTCTCCGTCTCGGCGCAGCGGAACTGCTTGAGTCCGCGGCCAGCCAGATAATCGCCGAGGATGTTCTTCATCTTCGGCGGCTTCATCAGGATGGTTTCAATGGGCAGGCCCTTCTTGTACTCCGTCAGGCCCGCGAAATAGAGGTCGAGCTTCCGGCCGCGGTCGAACTCCTTGAAGCCCTCCTCGCAAAACGCGCGGCAGAGTTCGCGCGGGCGGTCGCCGCGGAAATTGAAGAACACCACGCTGTCGC